>Ga0307424_1000004_pt1 | contig 110808 bp, 85 predicted proteins | sample SalMarWE160320MG_FD_202157 | JGI IMG/M metagenome (GOLD analysis project Ga0307424, IMG submission 202157) | Salt marsh sediment microbial communities from the Plum Island Ecosystem LTER, Massachusetts, United States - WE1603-20 | ecosystem: Environmental > Aquatic > Marine > Intertidal zone >... | reverse complement strand
TCGGATGTCTCGCCCGCGGCGCTGACGGTGGCCCGCCGCAATGCCGAACGCGTCGGTGCGGCAACGCCGGTGGAGTTTCGGGAGGGGGACTTGCTCTGGGCCGTGGGCCCGGAGCAGGCGGACGTGATCGTGAGCAACCCACCCTACGTGACGACCGCCGAATGGGACGGGCTGGACGTGGGCGTGCGCCAGCATGAACCCCGCGTGGCGCTCGTCGGTGGCACGGATGGACTGTCGCACACGGCGGCCCTAGTGCGGTCCGCGGGCGCGAACCTCCTTCCGGGCGGGCTCCTCGGGATAGAGGTAGATTGCCGGAGGGCCAGTCAGGCCCTCGCGCTCGCACGGCGTTATGGCTGGACCAACGCCCGTGTCGAGCGGGATTTGTTTGGAAGCGAGCGATATCTGCTCGCCACACGGGAGCTGGCGTGATTCAGGAAAAGGCGGTGGACCTCGGTCGGTTGATCGGGCAGAGCGACGAGTACAAGGCGCTCAAGCGGGCCCACGAGCAGGTGAAAGACCTGCAAGGGCTGCAGGACCAGATGGGGCGGCTGCATGCGCTGGCGGAACAGTTGGAGCGGTCCGCCGGGGAAGGGCGGGAGCCACCGCAACCGCTCATCGACGAGTATGACGGGTTGCTGGGTACGATCCAGGGCGATCCCAACTACCAGGCGGTCGTCGCGGCGCAGGCGAACTTCGACAAGTTGATGCTGCGGGTGAACGAGCAGATCATGGAGGGCATCCGCCGCGGCGCGGCGAGCCCGATCATCACGCTGGCCTGAGCCGGGAGTGACGGGGCTGTTCATCGCCATCGAAGGGCCGGAGGGCGCGGGAAAGACCACGCTCGCGGAGGCGCTGGCAGCGCGTCTTGCGGTGCTTGGTCGCGAGTTGGTCCGGGTACGGGAGCCTGGGGGAACGCCGGTCGCGGAGGCCGCGCGCCGGGTCTTTCTCGATCCCGCGTTGGATGCTGCCCCCCTTGCGGAACTGTTCCTGCTGCTCGCCGCGCGGGCGGACCTGGTGTCCCGGGTCATTCGGCCGGCGTTAGAGCGCGGCGCGATCGTGTTGTGCGATCGCTACGACCTCTCGACGGAGGCGTATCAGGTCGCCGGGCGGGGGCTCGACGGCGATGGCGTACGGGCGGCGAACGGGTTGGCGACCGGCGGGCTGCGACCCGACGTTACGGTGGTGCTCGACGTTCCCGCCGGAGTCGGGCGGGCGCGCCAGGTTGCGGACGGGAAGGTGCTCGACCGACTCGAACAGGCCGACGCCGGCTTTCATGCGCGGGTCGCGGCGGCGTTTCGGTCGGCCAGCGGACGCGGGATTGTGCACGTGGATGCCACGGTGTCGGCGGAGCTCGTTGAGCGGGCGGTGTGGGAGGCGGTAGCGCACGCCCTCGGGAAACAAAGCGGCGCGGCGCGGGTCCCATAAGGGGTTCACCCGTGTCTGCGGTCACGACGGAGCAAGCATGAATCGGAAGAACCTATTGTTGTTTGGCTTGGTGGGATTCGCGGCGTTCGTCTCGGGCGGATGGCTGCTGCAGCGCGGCAGCAACCGGGCGGGCAATGTCTACCAGCAGGCCCGCTTGTTCGAGAACGTCGTGGCCTATCTCTCCGAGTACTACGTGGATTCTCTGGATGAGGGTCACCTGTACGACCTCGCGATCGACGGAATGCTGAAGGAGCTCAAGGACCCGTACACGGTCTTTTTGCGGGAGCAGGACTTCGAGAACCTCACGGTCGGTACCACCGGGAACTACGGCGGCCTGGGCATTCGGATCGAGGCGAGTGACGGGTGGATTCAGGTCGTGACCCCGCTGCCCGACACGCCGGCGGAACGGATCGGCGTGCAGCCGGGTGACCGGATCATCGCGGTGGAAGACACATCCACGCACGATTGGGGCGTTGACAAGGCCGTCAGCAAGCTGCGCGGAGCGCCGGGTACCCCGGTCCGGATCACCATCGCCCGACCGGGCGTCCCGAAGCCGATCCCGTTCACGATCGTGCGCGAGCGGATTCACGCGGCCTCGGTGGAGGGCGGCATGGTGCTGCCCGGTGGGGTCGGATTCGTGCGGCTGATTCAGGTCGCCCAGGGGTCGGCGCAGGAGTTACACGACGAGATCACGCGCCTGCGCGCGCAGGGTGCGCGCTCGCTGATCCTCGACCTGCGCTACAACCCCGGCGGCCTGCTGGATGAGGGCGTCGCCGTCAGCGATCTATTCCTCGATCGGGGCGAGGTGGTGGTGGAGACGCGCGGCCGCGCGCCGGGCGCGACCGGGTCGTTCAAGGCCGCCCGGCCGCAGGACTGGACCGACATGCCGATGGTGGTGCTGGTGAACGGGAACTCCGCCAGCGCTGCGGAGATCATTGCCGGGGCGCTCCAGGACCACGACCGCGCGTTGCTCGTCGGGACGACGACCTTCGGGAAGGGGCTGGTGCAGAGCGTGGTGCCCTTGGGTTCGGGAAACGAGGCCCTCAAGCTCACGACCGGCCGCTGGTTCACGCCGAGCGGCCGGCAGCTCGAGCGACCCGCGCAACACTCCTTGCTGGTCGCGTCGCGCTCGATCGCCCCGACTGCGGACTCCGCGAAGCCTGACTCGACGCGACCGACGTTCCACACGGACGACGGTCGGTTGCTCTACGGCGGCGGGGGGATCACGCCGGACATGGTCGTCTCGGGGGATACCCTGACCACCCGGGAGCAGACGTTCGCGGAGGCGCTGGGGTCGCGCGCGCCGGAGTACCGAGCGGCCTTGACCGCGTACGCCCTTCAGCTCAAGGGTGAACAAGCCATCGGGTCCGAGGACTTCACCGTGACACCGGCCATGCGCCGGGCCCTCATTCAGCAGATGCGGGATCGCGGCATCACGCTTCCGGATTCGGTATTCAGTGGCGCCAGCCAACTGCTGGACGAGCAACTTGGCGACGACATCGCGCGGTACACCTTCGGGCGCTTGGCCGAAATCCAGCGACAGGTGGCCCGCGACCCGCAAGTGCGCGCGGCGACGTCCGTGCTGGCGCGCGCCAAGACTCCCGCGGAGCTGATCAAGCTCGCGGCACAGGCGGACCCGAGCCGGGACCGGTGACGGCGGTCGGGATCGTCGGGACGGGGCGAGCCGGACTTGGTCTCGCGCTCGCCCTGGCGGACGCCGGCCTGACGGTCAAACTGCACGGGCGGCGGGGGAAGCATGTTCCCCCGCCGCTTTCGCTTTCCTGGGGCGGTCCGGCGCCATGGCTCGATCAGGTCGAGCTGGTACTCCTCGCCGTGCGGGATGACGCGGTGGCCGATGCCGCCGCGGAGCTCGGAGCGAGTGGGTCCGTCTCATCCCGGCACGTGGTGCTCCACCTGTCCGGACTGCTCGACGAGACGCCGCTCGCCGTGCTCCGATCCACCGGCGCGGCCCTGGGGAGCTTCCACCCGTTGCAAGCCATTGCCCGTCCTGAGGACGCGCGCGCGCGCCTGCGTGGGGCGGTTGCCGCCCTCACGGGTGACGAGCGGGCGTGCGCGGCCGGTGTGGACTTGGCGCGCGCACTTGGGATGCGTCCCGTCCGCGTGGCGGGAACGGGCAAGGCCGCCTATCACGCGGCCGCGGTGATTGCGTCGAACTATCTGGTGGTCATCGCCGCGGCGGCCGAGCGCCTGATGGCGGAGGCGGGCATCGAGCGTGACGCCGCACGCCAGGGCATCGCGACGCTCATCGAAGGGACCGTTGCCAACGTGCGCGACGCGGGCCCGGACGCACTCACCGGCCCGATTGCGCGCGGCGACGTCGACACCGTCCGCGCGCATCTCACCGTGCTGCCGGCGGACCTCGCCGACCTGTACCGCGCGCTCGGCCGCGCGACCCTCGGGCTGGCGACCTTGGAGGAATCGACGCGCGCGCAGATGCAGGCGTTGCTCGCGGATCCGACCCTGACAGCGCCCGCCGCACGGTGAGCTGACCGACCGCCTGTTCTCAGGAGCGCCAATGCGTATCCATTCTCCACTGGTGATCATGCTCCCGCTGCTATTCGCGGCGTGCGGGCCTCCTTGGGGCCCGCCGCCCAACCCGCAGGACGTGCTGAACGCGGATCGCGCGTTCGCCCAAGCGACTGCGGAGCGCGGCGCCGAGGGGTGGGCCAGCTGGTTCGCGGCCGATGGGCGACAGTATCAGACCGCCGGCTACGTCGACGGGCGCACGGCCATCCAAGCGGCGATGGCCCCGGCGTTTGGTGATTCGGCGCGCCGGCTTCGGTGGGAACCGGACACGGCCATCGTCGCGGCGTCGGGCGACCTCGCGTACACACTTGGACATTGGCAATCCGTGGCCGTCGGGACGACCGGCGACTCGGTGCTGGGACGGGGCAATTACGTGACGATCTGGCGGCGGCAGTCCGATGGGACGTGGAAGGTGGTGGTGGACATTGGGAACTAAGGGGCCCAATCGGAGCCGTGAGGGTGCGGATGCAGGGAGCAGCGACCTGGCCATGGGTTGACATAGTAAAATTGCAATATTAGCATGTCTATGAGCGGCGCCCCGAACAATTCCGTGGCGGGGCACCGCATCCGATCCGAGGAGGGACCGTGGCGAATGTGAGGCAGGTAACCGACGCGTCCTTTGCGCAGGACGTGCTGCAGGCTGACGGACCGGTCATCGTCGATTTCTGGGCGCCCTGGTGTGGGCCATGCCGCGCGGTGGCACCGGTGCTCGAGCAGGTGGCCGAGGAGTACGCGGGGCGGGTGACGATCGCGAAGCTCAACGTGGATGAGAGCCCGCGGACCGCCGAGCAGTACGGGATTCGGTCGATCCCGACGATCGCGCTGTTCAAGGCCGGGGAGGTGGTAGACGGCGTGCTCGGCGCGGCGCCGAAGACGTTCTTTACCCAGATGCTCGACAAGCATCTCGATCCCGTTGCGGCCCCGGAGGCCTAGATGCGACCGATCGTGGTAACCTGGGATGGTGGGGCGCGGTTCACCGCGGACATCCGCGGTCACAAGGTGACGGTCGATCAGCCGGTCAAGGCGGGTGGGGAAGACAGCGCGCCGATGCCGGCCGAGCTGCTACCGGCGTCGTTGGGCACCTGTATCGCGCTCTACGTGCAGCGGTTCTTGGCAACCCGGTCGCTGGACGCCTCGGGCCTCTCGGTTGCGGTCACGTCAGTCGGTGCGCCGAACCCGAACCGTCTGGCCCGCTTTGACGTAGACGTCAGAATCCCCGGTGGCGTGCCCGAGAAGTACCGGGACGCGGTGAAGCGCGCGGCCGAGGGATGCACGGTCCACCACACCCTGGCCCAGCCACCGGAGATCGCGGTGGTGATCACCGAGGGGGCGGAGGTCGCCGGCTAGGCGGACCGACCCGCACGCGGAATCCGGTCAGCGTGTGACGGCGTAGTAGATCACATAGAACCACGAGAAGATCCCGTGGAGGATGGCCCACAGGATCGAGTGGTGCTGTGACCAGGAGATCGCAATCGCCAGCGCGCTCCCGAAGGTGATTCCCGACCGCGCGACTTCGTGCCTCGCGCCCATGTATGCCGTCGCCATGGGGTTGCCTCCAGTCAGACGTCAGGGTTCGCGGACGAGGGCCATGGCCACGTCCACCATGACCTGCAGGCTGTTCGCGCTCACCTTGTCCGGCGTGTCCGCGAGCGTGTGATGGTAGTTCTGGCCGCCAGGACCGCGATAGTCCAGGTCGATCACGTCGATCACGTGCAGCCCGGCTTGGAGCAACGGGACGTGGTCATCGAGGATGGGATCGGTGACTCGGCGAACGAAGACGTCACCATGACCCAGCGCCTCCGCGGTGCGCCACACCAACTCCACGACCTCTGGAGCACCACGCATCGATAGGGGCTCGCGCGCGACGGTCAGGTTGCGGTCGCCGATCATATCCCAGACCACGCCGAACAGGGGTCGATACGCGCTGTCCGGCACGTGCTCGGCAAAGTGGCGTGATCCGAGGAGCACGTCGGCCATGCCAGGGTCCGAGAAGTCGCCGTAGTCTTCTCCATCCACGAACAACAGGTCCACGCCGACCGTCGGTGGTGTGCGTGCCAGGAGATCCGCGACGGCGAGCAGTAGCGCGACGCCCGAGGCGCCATCGTTGGCGCCGGCGATGGGCTGGTCGCGGTTCGCCACATTGGGGTCCTTCTCGGCGACCGGTCGCGTATCCCAGTGCGCGACATACAAGACACGGTTGGAGAGCTGCGGCTGAAACCGACCGAGGAAGTTCCGGAGCGGAAGCGAGTCGCCGTGCGTCGTTCCCTGCGTCCAGCGTTGCACGAGCGCCGTGTCGCAGCGCGACTGCAGGTGCGCTGCGATCCAGTCGCCCGCCCGTTCATGGGACGGCGTCCCCGGCACGCGCGGTCCGAACGCCACCTGGGCGTTCACGTACGCCAACGCGGAATCGCCGGCGCCTGCGGTCTCCGAGCGCGACGACGCCGAACAGGCCATGACCACGACGCACACCGGGCCGAGAAGATGTTGGCCTCGCATCACGCGGCGAAAGCTGTCGCGGGGTCGAGGCGTGCGAAAGTCCGCGCGGCGGATCGGCGGATCGGCGGCCTGTTGGCTGGGTGCGGGCGCGACGTTCCGGTGCGAGTGACGTTCACGAGGGCACGGCACAGGGGCGGTTTGACATCACTTAGCGAATGGTCCACTCCCAGAGCCGGCGACCAAAGCGCGTCCACCACGGCTGCGCTTCTTCGGACCACATCGGATGGAGGTCCCTTCGCCAGCGCTCCAGCATTCGATGGTTGAGCGCCAGGATGCCTTCCTTGGTCACCCGGTTGGGCAGCGGGGCAGAAGCGACCAGACGGTTGTAGACCCGGTCGCGCGAGTCCCGGTCCACGCGTTGCAGCAGGTACCAGAGACTCAGGCTGCTCCGCTGACGGAAGGCTGCGTTGTCCCCGGGCGAGTGCATGGCGGCGAGGACGGTATCCAAGTCGCGGCCTGAGCCGACTCCCGCGTCGAGCCGATGGAGGGCGCCGCGCGCCGCCGCGGAGAAATCTCGTGGATACGGCGTGCCCGGTCGTCCGCCAGCCTGGACCTCCGCGACCAGGCCCGCTGGAACCAGGGAGACGGCATCGCCGTGTTTCAACTCCACCCACCCGGCGAACACGCGGAGCCGGCTGGATCCCGTACTGTCCACCTCGACCGTGTATGCGCATCCCAGGTCGGTCGCGACCGCCGACGGCGTCTCGAGGAAGAAGAGTCGCGGCGGTGCGTTTATCGCCGCGAGCACGGAGCCGCGTTCCATGACGAGCCAGTGCCTGGTGAATCCTTCGCGGGCCACGCGCACTCGGCTGCCCGGCCCGATCTCGGCGGTCCCGATCCGACCGACCACGAGCCGCGCGCGCGATGCCGAGTCGGTCACCAACCATTCCCCGGCGGCGAGGTCTCCCGGACCCGTCAGTGGCGCACCGTCCACCGTGGGGGTGCCCGCCAGTGGTCGCACCGCCCATTGTGACGGCGCGCCGTAGAAGCGAATCACTCCACTCGCGGCCCCTCCGACCACGGCGAGCGCGACGGCGGCGGCCACCAGCCAGGGCGACCGAATAGGGCGTCGGAGGGGCGATACCCTGGAGCGTGGCGCGGGTGCGCGCAGCTCGGATTGGATCGCGTCCCAGAGCTTCTCGGACTCGGGGGCCACCGTCACCGGGAGCCGCCGCAGGAGGCGCTCGAGGTCACCCGGTTCAAGCATCGGGGACATGATCGGATCCCTGTGTGGGACGGAGGTGGCCCAGCTCCCGGGCCAGGATCGCGTGCGCCCGGTTGAGGCGGGAGGCAACCGTACCGGTCGTGCAGTCGAGCGCGCTGGCGATCTCGTCATACGACAGGTCGTCGAAGTACCGCAGCAGAACGGCCATCCGCAGCTTCGGCGTCAGGCGACGCAGCGCCGCCGCGACGTCGGCATCGAGGTCCTGGGGCTCAACCGCGGCCACGGTCGGATGGAGGACGGGCGGCACGTCGCCGAACAACACCAGCCGGCGCCGCCGACGCAGCTCGTCAATGCAGGCATTGGCCGCGATCCGGTAGAGCCAGGTGGAGAGACGGGCGGTCCCCTGGAACGACGGGGCAGCCCGAAATGCTCTCACGAACACCTCCTGGGTCATATCCTTGGCCGCGGCGGCGTCGCCGCGGAGGTAGTGCAGGGCGATGGAATACACGCGATCCCGATACCGTTCGAAGACCTGCCGCTGCGCGGCGGGATCGCCCCGGCGGCAGCCTTCGAGGATATCGGCGTCGAGTTCAGGCCCCGCCACGGGTCGCGTCCCCATTGCCACAATGTAGGACGGAGCGGGATGGATATTTCTTCCCTGCCGGATGGGAGGGCGGAGCCGGCGTCTGCGGACCGGTAGCGAGCGGTTGGGCGGCGGCGCGCTGGCCGCGGGGCGGGCGGCTTGGTAGGATTGCCCCTGGGAGGTGGGAGTGGGGGAGGGGATGTCGCTGGGACTCATGCTGTTCCTCGTTCCTGCCGTCTTCGTCGTCGCCGGTGTGTACGCGTCGGTGGGGTTGGGAGGCGGCACCGGGTATCTCGCCATCATGGCGCTGGTAGGGATGCCGCCAAGCGCGATGGTCCACACGGCGCTCCTCCTCAACATCGTTGTGACGGGAACGGCGCAGCTCCGATTCGGTCTCGCCGGACGGATGCGCTGGCCGCTCTTCCTCCCGTTTCTCCTTCCCGCCATTCCGTGCGCATTCCTGGGCGCGATGCTCGAAGCCGAGCGGACCGTCTTTCTGGCGGTCCTGGCCGCGGTGCTGGCGGTTGCCGGCGTCGCCATGTTCGGCTCGGCGGCGGGAGCCGCGGAGCGCGACGGGCTGCCAAAACGAGTCGTGCTTATGATGGTCGCGGTCCCCGCCGGGATCGGGATTGGTCTCCTGTCGGGGTTTCTGGGGGTTGGCGGCGGCGTCTTTCTCGGCCCGCTCGTCCTGTTTCTCGGCTGGGCCGGTCCCAAACAGGTCGCGGCGATGAACTCGGCCCTGATCCTCGTGCTCTCGTCGGTGGCCCTAGCCGCGCACGGCATGACCGGTGGCTTGGAGCTCGCCCTCGTCCTCCCGTTGGGCGTTGCCGCCCTCGTCGGTGGTTTGCTCGGCGCCACGCTCGCGGAGCGGAAGCTCTCGGCACCGACGCTCCAGAGGGTGTTCGCGGTGATCGTCCTGATCGCGGCCCTCAAAGCATGCTTCGACGCGTTCCATGGATGAGGGCAGCCCGCGCCCGGGGACCGAGTTTGCTAGGGCGGTGGGGCGTCGCACACGACGCCGCCGGGATGCTCATCCGCCCGGCGGGCGTCGCGGTGGGTCAGGGGGACGGGGATCGTTCCTTTCTCCGAGTACATCTGTACGCAGCTCCGGTCGGGAAATCCGGGGTGCGTTCCCGAGGCTGCCCAGCCCTGGGCGCTTGCCGTATGGATCGTGATGGTGACGCTCGGTCTGATATTGCAGCCGGGATACTGTTGCAACGCGTCAAGATCCGTGGAATACGTTCCGTGATCGGCGTAGTACCGCTCCTGCGCCGAGGCGACGGCGTGCAGGCTTGTGCGGATGGCCTCGATGGGCGTCAGGGGCGTGTCGTTCGGCGGCGGATGCTGACCCGTTTGGGCGCATGACCATCCCGCGATGGTCACCAACCCGGCGGCCACTGAACGGCGCAGCGACAAACCCGAATCCGCGCCGCGTGCGGGCGGAAGGGCGCTTGGGGTCACCCTTCATCTTATCCCGATGTCGCCGATGCGCCAGCCGCGGTGCCCGCTCGCCGGGGCTCGGGGTCGCCTGAGGCCAGTCGGCTGACGTTACCAGCCGGCGGAGAACGTTCACGATCGGCAGGAAACCACCCTCGGTGGCCGTCGCCGCTCCGACCTCGACCGTCAGGGTCCGGCTAATGTTGCGTACGCCGAGGCTCAGGATCGCCCCGTTCTCACCGGGTACGATCCAGTTCTCGGTCATGAGCTTGAAGTGGCGGCTTCCGCGAATCTCCCCGCCCAACATCACGAGCTCCGTACAGCTCTCCGCCGGAAAGCAGAATCCGGCGCGCGGCTATTGAAGGTCGCTCGTCGCGAATGACCACGAGGTGGACGTCGTCTTGGTGTAGATCAGGATGTGGGTCCGTTTGCGAACGAACGAGATCTCGATGGTGTCGATGGTCGCGCCCGACGAGTAGTGCTCGAAGGCGAAGCGAGCGACGTCTTTCGCCTTCGTCTCGTCCCGGCCCACGGGGAGGCTCCGGAACGCTTGCCCGTTGAGCGTGAGCTCGAGCTGATGCCCATTCACCAACGCCACGTCGATAGTGGTCTGCGGGTACTCGGCTTCCAAGTCGTGGCGCAGCTTCGCGGCACCCACAGACTTCTCCATGGGGGTACACGCGGCGACCGCAACGGTCAGCGCCGCGACGAGCGCGAGGTGTCGTTTCATGCTCCCTCCGGAAAGCCGTCTGGTCCAGGGCTACGTCGCTCGGGCGACCGCGATTCCCACGCGTTCGTTCACGCTGGCCAGCAGCAGGCCGCCGACCAAGAAGAACACCAGCACCGTCGCCACGCCCGCGCGTTGCGAGGCGAACATCTGCGAAGCGATGCCGAGGAGGATCGGACCCATGAACGACGTGATCTTTCCCGAGAACGCGAAGAACCCGAAGAACTCCGCCTGATGCTTCTCGGGAACGAAGCGACCCATGAGCGATCGGCTGGCCGACTGATTCGGCCCCACGAACACGCCGATGAGGATCCCCGCGATCCAGAGCCATGTCTTGTTCGGGGCCCAGACCGCCAGCACCGTCGCGATAGCGAGGGCCACGAGTGTGATCTGGACGGTCTTCTTGCCGCCCAGCTTGTCGTCCACGAACCCGAACGCGAGCGCCCCCAGGCCCGAGGCCACGTTGAGTCCGATCCCGAACAGGATCACCTCGGAGAGCGACATGCCGAACGTGCCGCCCGCGTAGATCCCCCCGAAGGCGAACACGGTCACGAGGCCGTCGTTGTACACCAGGCGCGCGATCAGGAACTTGGCGACCTCCCGGTATCGGCCGAGGGCGCGGAAGGTCTGCCCCAGCTCGGCGAATGCCTCGCGGATGCTGAGGCTGCGCGCGCCCGTGCCCCGCTCCGGGACGTTGAAGAACAAGGGGAGGCTGAACAGCACGTACCAGCCCGCCACCAGCAGATTCGTGGCGCGCGCGTTGAAACCGTTCTCTGTCGACAGGCCGAACCACGGCTGCCCGTTGGACGGGACGAACGCCACCAGGGCGATGACCATGCACAGCAACCCGCCGAGGTAGCCGAGGCCCCACCCGTAGCCCGAGACACGTCCGATCCGTTCCTGCGATGCGATCGTCGGCAGAAACGCATTGTAGAACACCATGCTCATCTCGAACGCCACGTTTGCGACGACGAAGATCGCGAGCGCCGTGAGCGCGGCGTGCGACATGCCGGGCGCGATGAAGGTGAGCGCGATGCTCCCCGCCGCGCACACCGCGGTGGCCACCGCGAGGGACCGCTTGCGCGTTCCGCCTCGGTCGGCCGCGGCTCCCATGATCGGAGACAACACGGCGATCAGCACCGCCGAGACGCCCACGCCCCGCGACCACCATGCCGTCCCGGTGATCTCGTCGGGCGCGATCGCCTGCGTGAAGTAGTAAGAGTAGATGAACGTGACGACCAGCGTCGTGAACGCCGAGTTGGCCCAATCGTAGAGCGCCCAGGACCAGATGACGCGCGGGACGTCGCGGGGTCCAGCGGGTAGGCGGGCCGGCGGGCCGTCGGACGAGGAGGATGGGCTCACCGGAGCTCCTGTCGTGATGCGAATCGCTGGTACAAGGCATCCAGGCGGACGGCCAGCGCGCGTTGGTCGGCACGGAGCTGGGCCATCAGCGACCGCCGGGTCCGAAGCAGGAAGAAACGCCGCGCGTCGCGCCACGTTCCCCGCCACCGCTCGCGTACGGCGAGCCCCACCATACCGATCACCGGCAGTCCGAGCAAGACGGCGACCCCCGCGACGGTCCCCCGCCAGAGGATGTGGCCGCCCGCGCCGGCAGCGATGAGCGCCACTCCCGTCACGATTCCCATCCAGATGGCATACACGCCGATACCGACGAGGAGTTTCCACGTCGAGCGCTCATCCGTCTTCAGTTGCACGCGATCCACGATCCATCCAGTGACACGGTAGGGCGGGAAGAACGCCAGGAACCCCGCCACGGCCGTCACCCAGGCCACGGGCGCAACCAGGAAGAGCCTGCTGGCCGACCACACGATCGCGCGCCGCACGCCAACCTCGGCCACCAGGTCCGCGGGCCGAAGATGGAGCCGCTCCAGCCGGCGGCGAAATCGGTCGACGTCGTTCGCCAGGGACACGCCCTGCGGATCCTCCGTCCGGCGCACGGCGGCGAGCAGGCGGGTCGTCGTCTCCAATCGGGGCACGCGCGCTCCAACATCGGGCGGAACCTGCTGCGCGATTTCCCAAATACGCAAGGCGCACTCCACCAACGGCCGGTCGGCCCATTGCTCGAGGTTGAGCGTGACGCGTTGGAGCCCGGCCGCGATCCGCGCGGTCAACTCGCGTACCGCCTCCGCATCGTCGAGCCCGCGCGGCCCGAGGTCGTCCCAGGACACCGGCGCGCCCGCCACGGCGAGCGCGTCCGACCGGAACACGTCCTTCTGCCGAAAGTCGAGACCAATCGGGATGATCGGGAACGTCGCCTGCGTGAGCTCGAACGCGCCGAGGGCCATGCGGGCGGCCCCGGTCTTGAGCGGGGCGAGCGCCGGTTCGCTGTGGCTCAGCCCTTCGGGGAAGATGCCGACCGCGTCTCCGCGTGCGAGCGCGGCACACACCGCCCGGAACGCGTCCACGTTGCGCTCGACCAGCGCCGGATCGTCCGCGCGCCGGTACACCGGAATCGCCGCCACCGAGGTCACCAGCCACTTGGTCTTGGAATCGACGAAGAGGGGTGCCTTCGCGAGAAACCGCACGGGCCGCCGAGCGGTGGCAACCACCACCATCGGGTCCAGCAACGAGTTGGGATGATTGGCGACGAGCAACACCGGTCCGGTGCGCGGCACACGGTCGGCGGCGTAGCGGATGCGGTAGTAGACGAACGCTCCGGCGCGGGCAACCGCTGGGAAGAGCGCGTGGAGCCAGGGCATGAACCCATAAGATCACGCGCTGGCTGGCGGACGCAAGACAACGGAGCAGAGGGGCAGAGAAGAGAGAGAAGGACCGGTTGGAGTTCTTGCGGTGGTCTCTAGCCCGGCTCCTTCTCTCCGCCCCGCTGCCCCTCTGCTCTCGTCTTTCTGCAGCGGGCGGGGTGAGCGGCGGTGGCCGCTACGGCGTTACGACCTTCACCCCTCTCGGAACCGTGAACCGGACTTCGGACGGCGGGATGTCGGCATTCGGGCTGATTGTGGTGAGCTCGATCGTCCGCCGCTGACCCGAGTCCTCGACGATCTGCAGTTGACGAATCCAGCCCGTCCCTTCCGCGATGGCGATCGTGGCGCGCCGAAAGCCGAGCCCATCGACGATCGGCACGAGCGTCACCAACTCCACGGGCTCCCCGGCCACCGTTGCTCGGCCTCCATAGGTGACGTCATATCGATCCATGGGCCGCTCGACGAATTGCGCGAACAGGTTGGGCGTTGCCGCCCCGGATGCCGGCACCGGCTGCCGGATCACCTGACCGGGGACGGTGCTGGGGGTGTAGGCCCAGAGCCACGTCCCGTCCGCGATGATCCGATCACCCGCGGGCTCCGCGAAGCGCATCGCGAATCGATCGGGCTTCACCAGAAAGAGCGTGCCGTGCGAGACCTCCGGGCCGCCGAGCATGGGGTTCGTAATCGTCTGCTCGAAGTCGGCGCGCAGCGATCGTACCTGAGCATAGGCGTGTTCGGCACGCGCGAGCGCGGCTGGGGCGTCCTGGGCGAGGGCGGACGAGGCGGCCAAGACGGTCAGGACGGCCAAGACGGTCAAGGTTGGCTGAGGTGACGGCGGCGCGGACCGGACGCGCGTACCGTCGCCAAAGCGACGGCTCGGCCGATGTCGCTGAAGCGACGTGGGATCCGGTCGTCCGCTGGCCCGCTGGCCCGCTGTCCCGCCGGTCATCGCACCGGCGCCGGTACCGGCTCGGCCAGCTTCCGTCCCACCGCTTCGGCGACGCCGGCCACCTCGTGCATCAGCGTGACGAACTGCTCGGGGTACAGGCTCTGCTCGCCGTCGGACAACGCGCGGTCCGGTTGGGGGTGCACCTCGATGATGAGACCGTCGGCGCCGGCCGCGACGGCGGCGCGAGCCATGGGTCCCACCTTCGACCGCCGGCCCGTGCCGTGGCTCGGATCGGCAACGATCGGGAGATGCGACAACTCCTGGACCACCGGAATGGCGGAGAGATCGAACACGTTGCGCGTGCTGGGATCGAAGCCGCGAATGCCGCGCTCGCAGAGCACCACGTCGTGGTTGCCTTCCGCCAACAAGTACTCCGCCGACAGCAGCAGTTCCGTGATGGTCGCGGCGATTCCACGCTTGAGCAGCACCGGCTTGCCGCAGCGCCCCGCGCGCCGGAGCAGCGGGTAGTTCTGCATGTTCCGGGCGCCGATCTGGATCATGTCGGCGTATTCCGCCACGAGGTCGATCGTCTCGGGCTCCAGCGCTTCGGTGACCACACACAGCCCCGTTTCTTCCCGCGCCCAGGCGAGGAGCTTCAGGCCCTGCTTGCCCAGCCCCTGGAACGCGTACGGCGAAGTCCGTGGTTTGAACGCTCCGCCGCGAAGGAGCGTCGCGCCGGCGTCGCGCACCAGGCGCGCCGTCGCGAGGATCTGCTGCTCCGACTCCACGGAGCACGGGCCGGCGATGACGGTGATCTCGGTGCCGCCGATCCGCACGCCACCGGGCAGCTCCACGACCGTGGACTCCGGGCGCCATTCGCGCGACACTTGTTTGTAGGGTTGCGTGACGTGAATGATCTCGCGCACACCCGGCAACGCCGCGAGACGCGTGGCGTCCACGCGCCCATCGTTGCCGACGAGCCCGATGGCGGTACGCTGCGCGCCCGGCATGGCGCGCGCTTCGTAGCCCATCTCCTCAATGGTCTCGACGACACGCCGGACTTCGTCCTGCGCGGCGCCGTGCTGCATCACGATCAGCATGTCATGCCTCGATTACGAACCGATCCCCGTCAGTCGCGGCGGCAATCGGGCCCGCGTACGTCCCACCCGCCTGCCGGGCCGGCTGGACGGGCTCGACGCGTGGATAGAAGTGCGTGAGAACCAACGACTTGGCTCCCGCGTCCCGGGCCAGTGCTCCTGCCTGGGATGGGGTTAAATGTATCGCCATCGCGTGATCGTCGGGGAGCGAACACTCGGCGAGCAGCAGGTCACACCCGGCGGCCCACCGGGCGAGGTCCTCCGACGGTCCGGTGTCTCCCGTGTAGACCAGGCGCCGTCCGGCGTACCGGATGGCATAGGCGATACTGTCGTCGGTGTGCGGGGTGGGCATCCACTCCAGCGTGACTCCGGGCGCGAGCTCCCGTTCGCCCGTGCGTTGGATCTCGATGAGGTGGAGCGGATGATCGGGCTCGGTGACCCACGCGCCGAACGCGTGGCGGAGATGCCCCAGCCGGTCCGCGAGGCCGGTCGGGCCGATCAGCGTGAGGGGAGCGCTCCGCGGGGGCTCGATACCCCACCGCAGGGCGAACAGGAAGTGGGGCAGCTCGCCCCAATGGTCCACGTGGTAGTGGGTGAGCGCCACGTGCGTCACGGCCTGCCACGGCACACCGAACGCGGCCGCGCGGTGGAGCGCCCCCGCGCCGCAGTCGAACAGCATCAGCATGTCGCCAGCGGCGACGACGTGGGCCGGGGCGGTGCGCCGCGCGGAAGGCGCGACCGTTCCCGAGCCCAACACCGTGAGTGTGAACGTCACGGGTTGGGCCCGAGGTAGACGATCCGCTTGTAGTAGGTGCCGTCCGGCGTGCGCAAACGCGCGAGATACACACCTGGGGTGACCGTCTCGCCGCGGTCGGTGGTGCCGTCCCACGCATAGTCCGGGTCGCAGCCGGCGCCGCCGGTGAGCGCTCGCCCGTACCGGCCCGGTCCGAGGTACCCCGACAGATCCGGCGACGGCAGCAGCCGGCGGACCCGGTACCCGCGGAGGTCCAGGATCGCCAACTCGATGAACCCGCCGACCGCGAGGTCGAACCAGAGACACGTCGTCATCTGACCCGCGGCTGGCCGCGGGAAGGGATTGGGGAAGTTCTGGAATAACGAGGTCACGCTCGGGGCGCTGTTGTCCACGATGACGAAAGTCCCGCTGCTGCGGGCGGTCTCCGCCGCCGTCCCCAGATGGGCCGTTACCATCCAGCGGTACGGCGTGTTGCGCTCGAGATCCACCGTTGGTGTGTAGGTTGTCCCCGGCAGGGCTTTCACGTCCAGATCCACCTGCCCGTTGTCCGCGCGCTCGATGGCCAGGTCGTACACGAACGGCCCCGGTGTGCCCCACACCTTGGGCGACGTCCACCGGAACGCTGGACGCAATTCGCGGATGGTCGTTCCCGCCGGATCATCCAGGGTCGTGAGGCGCACCCAGTCGGGTATGGTGAGCGGGCCGGACGCGCGCGCCGTCACCGCCGCCGAATCCGCTGAGGTCGCCGTCAGCGTCCACTGGATCTGGACGCCTCCATGGAGTATCGCTGGCAGAATGGCGCTCGTATCCGTCACGAGCGTATCGAGCAAGACAACGGTGCCACCAGTCCGGGTCACGCGGAGACGGTAGGTGAAGGGAAGCGCCAACGTCGGCGCATCGGGCACGGTCCATACGAACCGGGGATTGATGGCCTGTAGGGAGTCGCCGGGTTCGAGGACCGCCAGCCCTCGGGGGAACGAGGTGGCGACGAGCACGTCCGGCCGCCCCCACCCGCGCGCGTTCTCTGGAGCCGCCGATTGGTCCGCCGCCGCCTTGAACGCTTCCTGGAGGGCGATCGGATCGTAGCCCGGATGTGCCTGGAGAAAGAGCGCGGCGGCCCCCGCGAGAATCGGGGTGGAGAACGAGGTTCCACTGCCACGGCCGTACGTCACGCCGCCGGACACGGTGGGCAGCGCGAGCCAGATCGACACGCCGGGCCCGACGAGATCCGGCTTGATGCGACCATCGGCGGTGGGCCCGCGGGAGGAGAAGCCGGCAATCGTGCCCGTCGAATCCTCGGCGCCGATGCCGAGCACGGAATCTCCATCCGCGGGGGTGATCAGCGTGCTCGTGCCGGGGCCCTCGTTGCCCATGGCGGTCAAGAGCACCATGCCACGGGCGACCGCGGCGTCGGCCGCTTGTGTCGTCACCGGGATGTCGCCGTTCAGGTCGCTCGGCGGGTATCCCGAGCCGTCGTCGAACGTGAGATAGCCGATGCTCGAGCTGACGACCTGGGCGCCCAGCGAGTCGGCCCACTCCAGGGCCGCGACGTAGTTGTCCTCTTCGAGCTGCGTCTCGGAACGGATGTCCTCGGTCTTGGCCAGCAGGTACTCGGCCGCCGGAGCGATCCCGATGAGCGTGTTGGGCACGCGAGCACCGAGCAATGACCAGACGGACGTCCCATGCGAGGACGCACCCGCCACGTCGACGGCCTCATTCCGGACGATGGAGTCGTTGAACACGAAGTCGTACTGCCCAGCGATCGTCGTTCCCGCGAAGGGCGAAAGCTCGGTCTCGAAGCCCGTGTCCAGGATGGCGATGCGCACGCCCAACCCGGTGAGGCCGGCTGACACGAGCGGAAAGAGCCGCAGCACTCGGAGCGGCATGGCGGAATTGCCGTACAACGTGTCCAGCCCGGCCGTCGTCCCGAATGGCAATGCGGCCGCTTCCGGGGATGCCGGTACCACGGTGTCCGGTTCCGCGCGCCGGAATTGCGCGACCGGCTGAACGCGCGTGAGCAGAGAGAGTTGGGCGACCGCGGTGACGGCCGCAGGTGGGAGGACGGCGGAGACCGCGTGGAGCCAGCGGCTCCGGCGTCGCACGGCCCCGCCGTGGTCGGCGACCCACTGACTCACCGCGTCGAGCGACACCCCGGCGCCGGCGAAGAGCCACAGCGGTGCCAGGCTGTCGCGGGCGAGCACGCGGGGCACGGCGCGGGAAATCGTTGGTCGTTGCGCCGCCGCGGACGCGCCGCCGGCGAGCAGCAGCGCCAACGTCAGCAGCACACGACGGATCAGACCGTCTCCCGCTCGCCCAGCCGTACGCCGACGATGGTGGAGACGCCGGGCTCCTGCATGGTGACCCCGTAGACCGCGTCCGCCACCTGCATCGTCCGCGGGTTGTGCGTGATCACGATGAACTGCGTCTCTTGCTTGAACTCTCGCAACAGCCGGATGAACCGGGCGACGTTCGCGTCGTCCAGGGGCGCGTCCACCTCATCCAGCAGGCAGAACGGACTCGGCTTGGCGAGGTAGATGGAGAAGAGCAGGGCAATCGCCACCAGGGCGCGCTCTCCCGACGAGAGCAAGTGGATGCGCTGGGTGCGCTTGCCACGCGGCGACGCGGCGATCTCGATGTCGCTGGTCAACGGGTCGTTCTCGTCGGCCAGCCGCACATCGCAATCTCCACCGTCGAACAGCGTGAGGAATACGGTGTGGAAGTGCTGCCGGATGGCGGCGAAGGTCTCGACGAACATCGCGCGCGCGGTCGTTTCGATCTCGGCCAGGGCGCCCTGGAGTTTGTCCCGTGCCTCGACCAGGTCCGCCCGCTGCGTCGTCAGAAAGTCGAGTCGCTGCACCTCCTCGGCGTGTTCCTCGACGGCGAGTGGGTTGACGGGACCCATGGCATTGAGCTGTTCGCCCAGGCGCTCCGCCTCCTGCTGGAGGAGGTCGGGGTCACCCTCGACTTCTTCGGCCGACGCCAGCAACGCGGCCAGTGGGCGGCGCCATTCCGCCTCGATCCGGTCGATCAATGCGCGCCGTCGGCCGTCGAGTTCGGTGCGCTCGACCTCCGTCCGGTGCCCCCGTTCCGAGACGGCCTCGAGGGCCGCACGGGCCTCCGCCACCGCCTGCTCGGCGGCCGCCAAGGCGGCATCGGCCTGCTCGACGTCTGTCTGCGCCGCGGTGGATGCCGTTTCCAACTCCTGCGCGGTCGCGCGGCGATCGGCCAACGTGTCGATCCACTGCTGGCGCTGCTCCGCCAGACCACCCGTGTCACGGTCGACCGTTCCCAACTCCTCCTCCAGCGCGGCAATTTCCGCATGCGCCGCATCCCACTCCGCTTGCGCGCGCTCCTCGCGCTCGCGCGCCGCGACTTCCCGCGCCGAGACTTGTGCCTCTTCGACCTGCCAATGCACGCGACGCTCCCGCGCCGCTTCCTGCTGTGCCTCGAGCTCGGCCAGCGCGGCGCGCCGCGTGGCGAGGTCGTCCACCAGCAACTGGTAGCCACGTTCGGCGTCCGCGGTCTCACGCGTCGCGGTCTCGAGGCGTTCGGTCCCCTGGGCGACGCGGTCCGCGAGTCGCGTGGCCGCACCGTCCAACTCGCCGACCTCGCGCTCGAGCCGCTGCAGAACGCGGCGGGCGTCATCCGCGGCGTTCTGGCTCTCCCGCGCCGCGCTGCGGGCGCTCTCGGCGCGGCGCGTCGCTTCGTCGAGGGCGGCCGTCGCGGCGGCATGGGCCTGAGCCGCATCCGCCTGGCGCGCCTCGAGCTGCTCGAGGTCCGTCCGCTGCCGTTCCAGCTCGTCGCGGATCGCTTCCAGCTCGGCGCGCCGGGCGAGCGGGCCGGATCCGTCGGTCGGCGCGGCGAGCGCGATGGCGCCGTTGGGTTGACGGATCGCGAGCCCGCGGGTGTCGAGCAGCTCGTGGCCGCCGAGCAGCGCCCGCGCCCAGGTGGCCGCCGGTGCATCGGCGCCGACCGGGAGCGCGGCGCGGCGCACTTCGCCGACGGGGCCGCTGGTTGGGAGCAGCATCAATGGGCCGGGGCCCGTCTTGGCATGCCACGCCTGCACGGTGGGGACGGCGTCATCCCGCACCAGCACCGCGTGGAGCCACTCTCCGAACAGCCGCTCGATGAGCCCGGCCTCCGCTTGCGAGGCGTGCAGGAAATCGCTCAACGGCCCGAGAATCGCGCCGTCGGGGAACTCGGCGCGCGCCGTCAGCAGGTGCCGCGCGGCCGGTGCCAACCCTTCGCGCTCCCGCTCGAGCCGGCTCAGGGCGTCCGTGCGCGCCGCCAACGCCGCGACCGCGTCGTCTGCCGCCCGGCGCTCCGCGCGCAGCGCTTCCTCCTGCTCCCGCGCCGCGGCGAGGGCATGGCGCGCTCGCTCCAGCTGGGTTTCGGCGGTGCGCGCATCCTCCGCCCGCTGGCTCACCGCCGCCTCGACCGTCCGGCGTCGCTCGGCCGCCGCGTCGCGCTCCGCGTGGCGGGCGGTCCGGGCCTGCTCCGCCACCTGTGCGTGCGCGCGCAGGTCGGCGAGCTCCCGTTCACCCGCCGCGCGCGCACCGGTGAGCGCCCGCAGCCGCTCGGCGGTGGCCTGCGCCTGTTCCTCGAGCGATCGCACCTCCTGACGTGCACCCGCCAGCCGCCGCCGCGCGTCGTCTTCCGTCTGCGTGCGCAGATCCAGTTCCCCCTGCACGGATTCCCGCGCCTCGGCTGCCGCCCGCCGATCCCTCGCCGCCGCGTCGCGCTCCCGCTCCAGGCGAGCCATGCGCTCGGTGGCCTGCTGCCGCTCAGCGAGCGCCCGTTCCCGCCGCGCCGCCGCACTCTCGAGGCGTTCCCGCGCCACGCGGATGTCGCCTTCCAGCCGCTCGATCTCCAGCCGCGTCCCGGCCAACCGGCGCTCGAGGTCGGTGCGGTGGGTCTCGGCGGTGTGGCGGTGCCGCGCCGCAGCTTCCCGATCCTGTTCGCGACCAGCCAGCCCGTCCCGGGCGCGCGGGAGGTCCGTCGTCAACTCGGCCTGCGCGGCCGCCAACTCCGCGGCCACCCCGTCGAACCGGGCCAGCTCCTGGCGGGTCAGCGTCATCACGATGGCAAACCGCTCGGCCGTGAGCTTGACGTGCCGCTCCGCCTTCCCGCGCTGCCGCGCCAGACTCCGGACCTCGCGCTGGACCTCGCTGATGACGTCGTCAATGCGCTGGAGATCCTCCCCTGTCCGCTGCAGCTGGCGCGCGGTGGATTCCCGGCGATCACGGTAGAGTCCGATCCCGGCGGCCTCCTCGAACAACGAGCGGCGCTCGTCGGCCCGATCGGACAGCAGCCGGTCGATCATCTGCGCTTCGATCACGACGCCCGCGTCGCTCCCGAGCCCGGTGCCGCGGAGCAGGTCCTGCACGTCGCGCAGGCGGACGGCGGCTTGGTTGATGAGGTAGTCGCTCACCCCGCTCCGTGAGAGCCGCCGCGTGATCTCCACTTCGCCATAGGCGATCGGGAGCACCCCGTCACTATTGTCGAACACCAGCGACACGTCGGCCACGTTCACCGGTCGGTGGCGCGCGGCCCCGTGGAAGATGATGTCCTCCATGCGCTGGCCGCGCAGGAGGCGCGCGCGTTGCTCCCCAAGAACCCAGCGCACCGCGTCGGAGATGTTCGACTTGCCGCACCCGTTCGGCCCCACGATGGCCGTGATGCCGTCTTCGAACGGCAGCTCGACGCCGGCGGCGAACGACTTGAATCCGGCGAGGCGGAGCTGGGTGAGCTTCATGAGCGGGCGGTCTCGGTCACGGGAATGGCGGGATCACTGCCGCGTAGCGGTGGAGTCCTGGGTGAAGATCCAGTAGGGCATGTCCAGTTTGCGGCCAACGGCCTCGGCTTGCTCCCGGGTCGGATAGGGCCCGATCACCACGCGGTACGCCTGGTCCGGGTCCGAGGGCGGGAGGACCCGTGCCCGGAGGCCGGCTTGGCGGAGCCCGCTGGCGAGTCCTTCGGCCCACTGCGCGTTCGACGTGCTGCTGACCTGGAGGTAGACCGCCTGGCCGGGGGCCGTGGTTGCCACGCTGGTTTCCTGCGCCGCGTCCGCGAGCTGAAGGTCCCGGCGCCGCGCATCCCAGGGCGCGATGAGCCAGCGGTCGGCGGCGCCACCGCGCACGCGGTGCTGTGCGACGGTGTCGCCGGCGGCCATCGCGACCACGTCGAGACCCTGCCGGACGAGGATGGTGCCGTCCAGCCCCGCCGCGGGCAGATCGTCAGCCCACCCGCCGCGCAGGGTGCGCACCGCGCCCGTCGTCGCGTCGTAGACCACGACGCCGTCGTCGCTGCGACCGAACACGTAGCGGCCGAACGCATCCGCGCGCAGCGCGGTCACCCGCTCGTCGAGCGGCACCGTTGTGATCCGGTCACCTTCGAACCGCTCGAAGACCACGAAGGCCGGCGCCACGGTCGCGACGTACACTCGGTGGCCGGAGGCCGAGAACGTGAGCGCCAGGGCCGAGTCCGGGAGGGACGCTTCCACCGGGGGGGTGTCGTTGAGCAAGTCTACGATCCTGAGTTGTCCGTCCGCCCCGGCGACCGCCAGGGCCTCGCCCCACGCCGTGCGGGCAACGAGCCCACGGGGGACGGCGACGGACGTCGGGCGCCCGCCCGCGAGGGGGAGCACCCGAACCACGGAGCCGCTGTCGGTGTGCGCGAGCACGACGCTGCGGTTGCCCGCCGTCCACCACAGGGCATCGATGGTGCCGTTCCCGGCGTTTCCCGCGGCGGTGAGGCGACGTTCGGCGGCCACCGCCAGTCTGTGATCGCCGTGCCCGACCAACACCGCCCCCACCGGGCTCATCACCGCCTCGGTCACGAGCGTGTCGAGCGTGCGAAACCGGCCGATCCGAAGATCGAGCGCCATCAGCGTGTCCGCCCGCGTGACGTATAGGAGATCCTCGTCGGTCGCGAACCCGACCGGCGTGGTTCCGCCGGGAGCGGGGTCGCTGCGCCACGCGATCTCCTCCAGCGACGGGAGGTCGAACACGGCAATGGGCCTGCGTCGCGCCGGAAGTCGGAACGCCACGGCCGAGGTCACGACCCGACCCGCCGCCGCCGCCACCGCCTCGCGAAGCTGAACCGTCTGGGGGGAGGTGCCGCCGCACGCGGTCGCGACGATCACCACCAGTAGAAGCCGACGTTGCACGGGGGGAAGCTAGGCGTCCCGGAAAGGGGCGGCAAGCGCGTTCAGAACGTGGGACCGAGCGAGATCGTCCAGTACCACGGAACGGTGTCGGGTCGATTCAGCGGGTTCGCGTAGTCGAACCGGAACACGGCGAAGCCCAGCACGTTGGCGCGGACCGAGAATCCCCAGGAAGTCAGCGGCTGCCGGACGAGGGAGGGGTTGTCCGTCGCGTCCCGGCTCCACCGGAGCACGTTGCCGCTTTCCCATGCCAACCCGGCGTCGTAGAACACGGCGGCTTCGATCGGCGGTAGCCACACCGGAAGGAAGCCGAGGCCGAGCGCGCGGAACAGGGGAAACCGAAGCTCCGCGTTGAACACGGCGAAACGGGTTCCAATCACCTGATCCAGGGCTCCGCACCCGGTGACCGGTCCACCGGGATCCGTGGTGCACTCGTACCGCTGCAGGGAGCCCACCGTGTAGCCACGGAGGAAATCGGGGTTGGCAATGGAGATCCGAAAATCCCGTTCGCTCGGGCCGAACCGGCCGTAGAACATCTCACGCGTCGCCAGCGTGAACGGGCCGAGCAAGTGATCGTAGCGCCGATAATCGGCGAGGAATTGGTGGAAGCGGACCTCGCCGATGGCGGGCGCGTACTCCAACCGGCTCCGTCGTCCCATGAGCGGGCCGACCCAGAGGGAGACCGAGTTGTCGAACACGAGCGCAATGGACGGTTGGACGTAGAAGTTCGTGCCCAGTCCGGTGGTGTGCACGTCCTGGCTGATGAGACCGCCAGTCCCGGGATCGAAGCTCTGGACGAACTCCTGTCGCGCGATATTCACGCTCGACCCGCGGATTCCCAGTTCCACGCGGCGGAACCGGTTCAGCGGAAGATGCGCCTCGAGGAAGACATAGCGGTTCACGTAGCGTGTGTACGTGTACACGTCTTGCGGGATTCCCAGCGAATCGCTCGTGAAGTCCGCGCCGCTGAAGTAGAACAGCGGGTACTGGGAGTACCCGGTGATCCAATTCACCCGATGAGCCTGGTTGCCGTACGCGAGGAGGGCCTGCGCTTCGTCGATGCGGCCGTTGATCTGTGCCGCGAGGAGCATCTGGCGATTGCTCAGCAGGTCCGACAGCTGGATGGCCGCCCCGCCGTAGAATCCCTGCCCGAAATTGTCACGGGTGTAGCCGATGGAGGGTTGGGCGATGTAGTCCGGCGCGAGGGCCGCATGGTATGGACGATACGTGAACGCACTCGTGTCGGGCAGCGCCAGGGCGGCACTGTCGAGGAGTTGCTTGACGGTGAGCGGGCCGACGGCGCCTCCCCTCCGGACGGGGGACCGCGCGGACTCGCGGATGCCGCCGGCTCCCCGGTAGTACGACCCCGAGGGGGGCGCGAGCAACGGGGGGCGTCGCAGCACGGACCCCGTATCCGCGAACGTCCGATCGGCGAAGAGGGGAGGCGTATCGGATGGGCGGCGGGTCACCGTTGCCGGCGCGCCCCGCGGCGCCCACGGTTGCCGTTTCAGGGCGCGCGGGTCGTCAACCCAATACACGTTGTATGTGAAATCACGGCCTTCGTAGTACGTGAAGGCGAGGCGGTCGGCCTGGACGGCCCAGCTGATGGCCGGCGAGAGCTCGGTGATGCCCGTGACCGCGGTCAGGACGTTGGTCAGTTGGTAGTCCGCGCCGTCGTCGAGGTCATGGAGGAAGACGTTGGCGACGCCAGTGCGATCGGAGACGTAGGCGAACGACCGGCTGTCCGGCGCCCATTGGGGATTGATGTTGCGGCCCTCGAGCTGATCCAGCACCCGAATCGTCCCGGTCGCCACGTCGTAGAGCCCGATGCGCAGGGGGGCGAACCGCAAGGTCTGGAAATTGGTTTCGGGGCCGCGGTCGGTGACGAAGGCGATTGTCCGGCCATCCGGTGACCAGGCCGGTTGCAGGTCCGCGTACTTGTCGTTGGTGAGACGACGTAGTCCCGTCCCGTCGGCATGGACGATGTAGAGGTCCGTCAGGCCCCCGTCGTCGCCCGTGAACACCAGTTGCGTCCCGTCCGGTGACCAGGAGGGGGTCGTCACGCCGTGCAGCGCGATCGGAATCCTCCGGGACACGCGGTCCCGCTGCATGTCGAAGATCACGAGATCGTCCCGGCCGCCATGCTTGGCGGCGATCGCGAACGCGCGGCCGTCGGGAGACCAGGAGCCCGTCGAGTAGAGGTAGCGGAGGTTCTCGAGGTCCGTGCTGAACGCGCTCTTCGAGAGGCGGTGCACTCCGCGCCCGGTCTCCAGGTCGGCGACCCAGAGATCCACGAAGTACGAGCGGCCCTCCGACAGGAAGGCGATGCGGGATCCGTCGGGGGAAAGGGCGGGGGAGACGTGAATCGAGCCGCCGGAGCGCCGCTCGTCCAGCCCCCGCCGAGCGAAGAGGCGCGCCGGCTGGTAGTCCGCGATCATCGGCAGGTACTCCCGGCGAACGGCGTACCGCCACTCCTCCGACAGTTGGTCGAGCGACATGTGCAGGGCCTGCTGGAACCCCGCCTCCATGCCCGACGCCGCCACGGCGTGCAGGATCTCGCCGATGACCTCGTCCCCCCAGCGCGCGCCGATGTACGCCATCAGCGCGTGGCCGTACCGATACGGGAACACCGAGGGGTCGTAGGTCATCTGTTCGATCGTGGGGAGATGACCTTCGAGCGCCGCATTGCGTAGCCACGCGGCGGTCAACGGCGTCACGGGTCCGAGCGATAGGTACTCGGCCATCCCCTCGAAGAACCACAGCGGCGGTTGCACCGCGATCAGGCGCGGAATCCCGGCGCCGATCCGCCCGCGCGCGAAGACGTCGTACTGGAACTGATGCACCATCTCGTGCTGGAGCACGTGCTCGAAGTCCGCGTACGAGCCCGTGAACGGCAGCATGATGCGGTTTCGATAGGCGTCGGTGACGCCCCCCGTGGCGTCGCTGATGTCGGTGATGTTGTTCTGCTGGAACTCGGTATGCGACGCCCACAGGATGATCGGTTGCCGCTCGCGGTACTGATGGTTCAGAATGCGCGACAGGCGACCGTAGGCCCGCTCGGCCATGCGCGCGGCGTCGACGGCCGCGGCGCGCTCCTCCTCGTAGAAATGGACGTCGAAGTGCTCGGTGGCGATGACCGAGAACTTGAGGTGGCGATACTGGACTTTGTTCTGGCCGAAGTACTGCGCCGCCGCCGGCAAGGGCAGCGCGCCCAGGAGGACGATCCACCCCGCCGCCCGCGCAAGCGGGCGGGACAGGCTACGCACCGTCCAGGGCGAGCCGGGGCGCGTCGGCCCACAGCCGCTCGAGCTGGTAGAAGTCCCGCTGACTCGGATGAAAGACATGGACCACGAAATCCACGAAATCGAGCAGCGCCCAACGCCCCTGGGTCAGGCCCTCGGCGTGGTGGGCGCGCACCCCAGCATCCGAGAGCACTTCGATGACGTGATCGGCGGCCGAGCGCACGTGCGTGTCGGACGTTCCCGACGCGATGACGAAGAAATCGGCGGCGTCGCTCAGTCCACGCAGGTCGAGCACCAACACGCCCTGCGCCTTCCGTTCCGTGAGGGCCTCCACCGCCCGGCGCACGTCGCGCTCGACGGTCCCCTTCTTCTTCTTAGCGCCCCGGTGGCGGGTTGGTTCCTGACGTGGATGAATACTCGCTGCCTACCGTGAAGGGGTCGGGTCCTCGACCTGATAGAATATACCCCACGCGCCGGGACCCGTATGCACGCCCAGGGCGGCTGTGACTTCACCCACGAAGCAGTCGCGCGGCGCGAACCGCGTCTCGATATCCACGCGCAGCCGCTCCGCGACCTCGGGTGCGTGAGCGTGCACGATGCCAATCCGGAGCCGCTCCGGCCGCGGGGTGAGGCGCCGCTCGAGGTGACGCAGCACCCGCGGCACGAGCGCCTCCCGCCCCCGCACGCGGTCGAGCGGGACGATGCGGCCCTCGGGGCCGACCTCGAGGATCGGCTTCACGTCCAGTAGCGAGCCGATCCACGCCCGGCCCCGTCCCACGCGCCCCGACCGCAGCAGGTTGTCGAAGATGTCGACGGTGAACAGTCCACCGGATTGATCGCGCACCCGGTTCAGCTCGGCGGCGATCGCCTCCGCGCTCCAGCCCTCCTCGACCAGCTCGGCGCCGCGGAGCGCGAGCAGGCCGAGTCCCAGCGAGACCGACCGTGAATCGACCAGGCCGATGGGCCCTCCGAGTGCCCGCGCCGCCGCCTGCCCCGACGCGAACGTGCCGGACAGCGCCTTGGCGAGCAGTATGGCGAGCACCGCATCGGCCCCCGACAGGGCGTCCTCGAATCCCTGAACGAACGCGGCTGGGGAGGGCTGGGACGTCGTGAAGACCGCGCCGTCCAGCATCCGGCGATAGAGCTCGCCCCGTTCAATGCCGATCCGATCCAGGTAGGTCTTCTCTCCCTCGATCACGAGCACCGGAACGACGACCATCCCGTAGCGGTCGACGATCTCATCGGGCAGATCGCAGGACGAATCGACGACCACGGTGAGGCGCTTCTTCGTCTCCTCCAGCGCACGATGCTGCGCCCGCATGTCGTCGGCTTTGGTGGTCTCGATCGTTCCCCACTGCGCCGCCAGCGCGAACACCTGGTCGGGGGTGTTGGTGTGCACGTGCATCTTGAGCAGGTCGTCGGCGGCCAGCACCACGATCGAGCCGCCAAACGCGCGCAGGGCCACCCGCACTTCCGTTGCCGGCGGCAGGGTCGTCCCGCGGACCAGCACCTCCGTGCAAAATCTGAAATCCCGATCGGCGGCGACCTCGGCCTGGGCGGCCGCGTACGGGACCTCGAACACGGGCGCCTGGGCGATGGGGACGATGGGATCGCCGTCGATCAACCGGACGATGCCCTCGAGCAGGAGGACGAACGCCTTGGCACCCGCGTCCACGACGCCGGATTCCTTGAGGGGGGGGAGGAGGTCCGGCGTCCGGGCGAGGGACTGCTGCGCCTGATCGAGCGCCCGGCGCATGACGTGCTCGAAGTTGTCCGACTCCGACGACGCGCGTTCGGCTTCTTCCGCCACCTCGCGCGACACCGTCAGGATCGTGCCTTCGACCGGCTCGTCGAGGGACTCGCGCAACCGCACGGCCCCCGCCCGGATGGCGGCCGCTACCTCCGCGGCCGAAGCCACCTCGCGGGCGCCGATGGCGTCGCGGAAGCCCAGCAGGAACTGTGAGAGCAGGATTCCCGAGTTGCCCCGCGCCGCCATGACACACGCATCGGTCATGGCGCGCGTCACCGTCGATAGCGACGCCCGGTCGCCCAACCCACGGACGCCACTGGCCACGGCCCGGAGCGTCATGGCGAAGTTGGTGCCGGTGTCGCCGTCCGGGACCGGGAACACGTTGATGCGGTTGAGCTCGTCCCGGCCGGCGTCCACCCAATCCGCCGCGGCCAGGAGCGACCGGCGCAATCGCGCTCCGTCGAGATAGCCGATCCCGATTGGCGCGACCGTCATGTCAGCTCTTCACCACCCACACACGCAGCTCGGGACGGACATCCGGGTGGAGCCGCACGGGGACCTTGTACACGCCCACCATCTTGATCGGCTCCCGGAGCTCGATGATCCGCTTGTCGATGACATGTCCCAACTCGGCCAGGCGAGCGGCGATATCCGCGGAGGTCACAGAGCCAAACAGCTTGTCGCCCTCACCGGCTTGGACCTGGAACGTCAGGTCGGTGGCCACTAGGCGGGCCGCCAACTCCGCGGCATCCCCCTGCTGCCGGACGATCATCTCGTTGCGGCGCCGGGCCTCCGACTCCACGCGGGCCTTGTTGCTCGTGGTGGCGGCGTACGCCAACCCCCGTGGAATCAAGTAGTTACGGCCGTAGCCGTCCTTCACCTTCACGATCTGTCCGGCCTTGCCGAGATCGCTCACGTCCTGGCGCAGAATCACATCCATAGTCCGTTACGCTCCCGATCGCGGCACTCGACGGCGCCGCAGATTGAGCCCAGCGTCGAGAACCCCCAACAGCACGACGGCGGGCAAGAGGAAGAATATGGCGATCGCCGCGATGGCGTACAGCAGCACGCCGCCTCCGACCGCCCTGAGGCCCGCGGCGACCACCGCGATCCCCCGCACGCCGTACAACACCCCCATCACCACCAGCAGGTTCAACGCCACCGGTCTCGCGCGGGTCAGTCCCGGGACGAGCAGCAGCACCAGCGACGCGGCCAGCACCCACCCAAGATGTTCGGAAAACCGGAAGTCCGACAACTGGTCCATCGGCCGGCCCACCGGTACGCGCGCCAGGCGCGGCGCGACCGCCGCCGCGAGTGCCAGGCCCACGAGAAGTTGCAGCGCGAGCGCGGCGGGAAACAGGTCGGCCGTTGTTTGCACCATGCTGTGGAGGATCTCGTCGAAGCCGGGCTGATCGAGGTTTATGGTCGCGACACTCGGGTCCTGCGGCACCGCCGCGGCCAGCACGAGGCGGAGGGCGGCGCCGGTGCGGAAGCTCACCCACCAGTGCAGCCGATTCCAGGACCAGCCAAGCACCAGGAAACCGCCCGCCAGCGCCACGGCCGCCACGCCCAGCGAAAACAAGGCTCGGTGCGTGAACGTCCACCGTGTCTGGGCGGACGTCACCGCGAACGCCGCGGTCGTCACCACGGCGGCGGATCGCATGACCTGGTCCGGCAGCTCGCCCGTACTCAGCAGCCAAGACACGGCAAACAACCCGCTGGCGATCCCAGCCGCCACGGCAATGGGCCGTCGCGACCGTGCGACCAGCAGCAAACAGGCCACCGGCAACGCCACGAGGGCGACCGGCGCCACGAGGGCTTGGGTGAGGGCGCCCACGACCCGACCGGTGGGCCGGGCTAGCGCCCGGCGCCCCGGACGTACGGCATCAGGGCCAGGTGCCGAGCCCGCTTCACCGCGGTCGCCAACTGGCGCTGATGACGCGCGCACATTCCCGAAAGGCGCGCGGGCAGGATCTTCCCGCGCTCGGTCGTGAACCGGGACAACGCCCGCTCATCTTTGTAGTCGAGCACTCGCACCCCCGACTCGCAGACGGAACACGTCTTCGATCGGCGTCGCATCAGTCGTTCTCCTCGCTGCTGTCGTTCCCAGGCCCGCCGTTGTCGTCATCCTGCGTCCGCGGGGGCCGTGGGGCTTCGCCCTCATTGAGGACGAGCAGGTGGCGAATCACCTGATCATCGAGCTTGATCGCCCGCTCGAACTCGGGGAGGACGGTACCTGGCGCCTCGAACTGCGTGACGACGTAGTAGCCGGTTTCCTTCCCAGCGATCTGGTAGGCGAGCTGGCGCTTGCCCCAATGATTGACGGAAGTGATGGGTTCGGGCTTCTCGGGCGAGGCGAGTAGACCGTGGAACCGGTCCAGGTGCTCGTTCACCTGCGCTTCTTCGAGCGCACTGTCAAAAATGTAGACGATCTCGTAATGCCGAGTCATTGCACCTCCCTCTGGACGTGAGGCTCCGACCGGTGCGGGCGGAGCAGGGTTCATTTTTCGGAGGCGAAAGGTAGTGGGAGCACGGGGGTAGGAGCAAGGACAGACGGCAAGACGGACAGACGGCAAGCGGACGGCGAGCGCTAGGCGAAAGGGATGCGCCTACGGCCTTCCACCGGCCCGTCCGCTGTCCGTCTTGCCGTCTTGCCGTCTATCCTAGGCCCTTTCTCCCGTCCCCTTTTCCCCAACCCCCTATTCGGTGCGAAGGACGCTCGCCGGGTCGATCTTGGCTGCCCGCCGAGCCGGCAGGTAGGTGGCGAGGAGCGTCACACCGACCAGCACGACGGCCGCGGCGGCGAGCGCTACCGGGTCAGTTGCGGCGACGCCGAACAACTGGCTCCGCATCACCCGACCGAGCACGAGCGCGCCCGCCGATCCGACCACCAGGGCGGCGGCGACCACCGGGAGGGTGGCGGTGACGAGCGTGAAGGGGACGTGTGCGGCATTGGCTCCGAGCGCCACCCGCACGCCGATCTCAAAGCGGCGGCGCGCCACCGTGTACGCGGTGATGCCCCATACGCCAACCGCCGCGAGCAGCAAGGCGACGATGGCGAACGCGCTCACCACTTGCGCCATGAACGCCCGCGGCGCCCGGCCGCGGGCCAGGCGGTTCTCCAGCGTGTCAAACGCGTCCGCCAGCGGCAGGAGGGGCTCGATGGACGCGAGCCGTTCCCGGAGCGCGGGGATCACCGTGCTGGGATCGCCGCGAACCCGCACCGCCAGTTGAATCCACGTGGGCGGATTCACGACGTAGGGCAGGTAGACCTCGGGCCAGAGCGGCTGATCGATGCCGAGGTGGCGCACATCACCAACGACGCCGACGATCCGGACCCGAACCGGCTGCCCGAAGTCGCTGCGTCCCTGGACGGAGCGATGGACGGTGAGCGACTGTCCCAGTGGGTCCTCGTTGGGCCAGTAGCGGCTGACCAACATTCGGTTCACGATCGCGACGGGCTCGCCGGTGAGGTCGCCCGCTCTGAAGGCCCGCCCCGCAACGAGGGGAATCCGCATGGTCGCGAAGTAGGTGGGCGAGATCGTGCGGAAGAGCGCTTGTTCCGCCGCACTCGCGGATGTGCGTCCCGCGATCTCGATCGGCGTCGGCATCCACGAGCCGCCCACCGGGAGATGATTCGAGAGAGCGACATCCGCGACCCCCGGCACCGCGGCCGCCGCTTCCTCGAGCCGACGATACAGCCCGACCAGGTGCTCGGGGTCGCCGTACCGGGCCGCCGGTGGCCGGATCCGCACGGTCAGCAGCCGGTCGGGATCGAACCCGGGATCCACGTCGCCGAGGGCCACGAGGGTACGAACCAGCAGACCGGTACCCGCGAGCAACGCGAGGGCGACGGCGAGTTGCAGGGCGACGAGGGCCGATCGCACACGACCCTCGCCTCGGCGCGCGCTGCCCGCGCGCGCGGCTCCGAGGACCCCGCGTGGTCCGATGCGGGCCGCCACCCATGCCGGACCGACGGCGAGCACGACGGCGACGATCATGGCGAGCACGAACCCCACGGCGAGGGTATCCACCCCCATGCGGACGTTCGCGAGCCGCGGGAGAAACGACGGCGCCGCGGCCTGCAGGTACCGCGTCGTCGCGATGGAGATCCCAATGCCGAGCCCGGCGCCGGCCAACGCCACGACCAGACTTTCTATCCCGAGCAGTCGGGTGACCTGGAATCGCCCCGCGCCAAGAGCCGCGCGCACGGCCAGCTCGCGGCCGCGAGCGGTGACGCGCACCAGGGCTAGCCCCATCACATTGACACACGCCAACACGAGGACGAGCAGGACCGTCACCGCGAGCACCGTCAATCGTTGCGACGCGTCGCCGAGAATCCGGTCCCGCAATCGGGTCAGCTGGACGCCGGTCCATCCGTCCCCTGTTTCGGGATAGGCGGTCGCCTGAAGCTCGGCGGCGCGCGCGAACGTCTCAGCGGCACTGGTCACCGAGCCACCCGCGCGCACCCGGGCCACCACCGCGCCGTCCGCATGGCGGTCGCGCCGTGCGAGCGCACGCTGCCCGGCTTCCGAAAGCGCGTGCAGCGGCGCCCACACTCGTGCCCACGAAGGGTAGGCCACCTCACGAGGCGTGACGCCAACCACGACAAACGTGCGATTGTCGAGCACGATCGTCCGTCCGATGGCCGCGGGATCGCTCCCCAGGTACTGGGTCCAGAAGTCATACGATGCGACCACGATGCCCGCGTCGGACGGAGCCTCGGCGCCCGTAATGAGTCGCCCGAGCATTGGGGACACACCCAGCGTGGGAAAGAAGCCGTCGCTCACGAACGCGGTCAGCACGGGCGTCGGGCCATCGGGCGTGGGCATCAGGGGGGCCATCCCGTAGACGAATGCCAATCCGTCGACGGCGTTGCCCACGGTCCCCCGCCAGTCCTGGAAGGTGGGGTACGACAAGGGCCGGATGCCGCCTTGCGGGTTCTGTTCGTAGACCTCGATCAGGCGGTCGGGATGCGCGTAGGGCAGGGCGTCGAGCAGAATGCCCCGCGCGAGGGAAAACACCGCGGTCGTAGCGCCGAGGCCGAGCGCAAGCGTCAGCACGGCGGCGAGGGTGTACGCGGGGTTCCGGGCGAGGGTGCGAAGGGCGTAGCGGAGGTCCTGCATTATCCGGTAGGCGAAAGGTGGTGGATCAAGGGGTGATGGGACCTAGGATAGACGCCAAGACGGACAGACGGCAAGCGGACGGTGAGCGTTAGGTGAAAGGGATACGCCGGCGACCTTCGACCCATCCGTCCGCTGTCCGTCTTGCCGTCTTGCCGTCTGTCCTGCGCACCCATCCCCACCTCCTCCAACCGACCCCCTACTTGGCGGGAGTGAGCATCGGAATGCGCTCGCCCTTGGCCGAGTAGTCGATGAGCGTGCCCAGACGACGCTCGCGCGTCGCTTCCTTCTTGGCGCTCACCACCCAGAACACCGACGTCCGCCGATACCACGGTGCCTGCTGCTGGAAGAAGGTCCACGCCCGCTTGCGGGCCCGGAACCGCTTCGCATACACGGGGGGCAGTGTCTGGGGGCGTTCCTCGAATGAGTAGCCCGCGCGCTGCGGACCACGCCGCTCGAACGCCGCGAGCCCCGCCGGCCGCATGCGTCCCTCCGCCGACAACCGCCTTACGTGGCGGACGTTGACGGCGCTCCACTTGCTCTGGGGTTTCCGCGGCGTGAACCGAATCGTGTAGCTGGTCGCGTCGACGCTCTTGCGGACCCCGTCGATCCAGCCGAAGCACAGCGCCTCATCCAGCGCTTCGGGGTAGGTGATGCCGCCCTTGCCGGAGGTCTTCGTGTAAAAGCCAAGCCACAATTCACGCGCCCCGTCATGGTGACGCGTGAGCCACGTCCGGAAGGCGGCAGGCGATTGGAAGAACGACGCCCGCGCGGTCACGGCGTTGAGGGCAAGGTCGATCGGTGAAGCAGGGCGCTACCCGACGTCCCGCAGCTCGGGCAGGGGGATATACCGTTCCGCCCAGGCGGCGATCGCCATGATGGGCGCCTCCAACGCGCGGCCCTTCTCCGTCAGTTCGTACTCCACGCGGACCGGCGCGTCCGGGGCGACGTGGCGGACCACAAGGCCCTCGGCTTCCAGTTCCCGCAACCGCTCCGAGAGCATCCGGTCGCTGATCTGCGGAACGGCCTCGCTCAACTGCGCGTAGCGCGCGCGGCCGCTCAGCAGCACGCGCAGGATGGCGCCGGCCCACCGCCGGCCAATCAACTCCACTGCCTGGTGATATCGACTGCATACGGGGGGGATGTGTTCCATGGATCAAAATGTAGGGAATTTTGGCATACTTGACAATAGTGACTTACTTTTCTATAGTTACATACAGTAGGTAACCAATTTGATGGACGACAAACGTCTAACTAATTGAGGGACAACGACATGCGAAACAACACCCAGCTGTGGACGATCGATGCGAGCCACACGGACGTGGAATTTGCGGTCCGCCACCTCATGATCTCTACCGTGAAAGGCCGATTCGCCGACGTCTCCGGAATGATCGAGCTGGATCCCGAACGGCCGGCGGAGGCTCGCGCGGAGGTCACGGTACAGGTCGCCAGCATCGACACGCGGAACGCGGACCGCGACGCCCACCTCCGATCCCCGGACTTCTTCGACGTGGACGAGCATCCCGTGATGACGTATCGTAGCCGCCGGGTGGAGCCGGTGGGTCACGGGAAGCTGCGCGTCTTTGGCGACCTCACCATCCGGGGGACCACGCGGGAAGTGCCCCTCACGGTCACGCCGGGCGGACTGGTCAAGGACCCGTGGGGTAACGTGCGCGTCGGCTACTCGGCGACGGCCGTGATCAACCGGTCAGAGTTCGGTCTCACGTGGAACAAGGCGCTCGAGACCGGTGGGGTCCTCGTTGGTGAGGAAGTGAAGATCAACCTCGAGCTGGAGCTGGTCCGTCAAGCCGAGCAGGCGGCTGCCTAGGGCTTGTTGGGTGGCGGCGCGGGGCGCGGCGCTGACCACGGGACTCACACGAAAGGCGGGCACCGTGTCCCCATCGCACGTGACCACGTGGAATCTCGATCCAGCGCACTCCATCGTGGAGTTCGCGGTGGAGCACCTGGGGATCGCGCTCGTCCGTGGGCATTTCACCAAGTTCCGGGCGGCGGTGACCCTCGATGAGGCAGACCCGGCAGGCTCGGCGATGGAGGCGACGATCGACGCTGCCAGTGTCGACACGCGAGACGAAAAGCGCGACGCGCACATCCGTTCCGCGGAGTTCTTCGACACGGAGCGCTTTCCGGACATCACGTTCCGGAGCACGAAGGTCACGCGGGACGGTGCCAAGTACCGGGTGACCGGCGACTTCACGATCCGTGGGACGCAGCGCGAGATCATCCTCGATGCGAGGGACCAGGGACGGGGGAGGGACCCGTGGGGCGGAGAGAGGATCGGGTTTCGCGCCACGACGAAGGTCGACCGACGGCAATGGGGGCTTGTGTGGAACGTGGAGCCGCAAGAAGGAGGCTCGCTCCTCGCCAACGACGTCGCGATCCTGTTGGAAGGCGAGCTGGTGAAGAGCTAGACGCCCAGACGCCCAGACGTCTAGGGACAGACAAGCGGACGGCGGGGTATAGGTGAACCTGAGGCAGCGTTCACCTATGCCCCGCCGTCCGCTGACCGTCTTGCCGTCTATCCGTCTCCCCGTACTCCTACGACCCAGCTCCTGTAGCCGAGTACCTCGCTAGGAAATGAACCACGGCGCCAGGACGAGACTCACCACGCTCATCAACTTGATGAGGATGTTCATGCTCGGGCCGCTCGTGTCCTTGAACGGGTCGCCGACCGTGTCACCGACGACGGCGGCTTTGTGCGGATCCGAGCCCTTCCCACCGTGCGCGCCGCCCTCGATGTGCTTCTTGGCGTTGTCCCAGGCACCACCGGCGTTCGCCATGAACAGGGCGAGCATCACGCCGGTGAGCGTGGCGCCCGCCAACATGCCACCGAGCGTCGCCACGCCGAAGACCTTGCCGACGAAGATGGGGGCGGCCACGGCGGTGACGCCGGGGAGGACCATCTCGCGCAGCGCGGCGCGCGTGGAGATGTCCACGCACCGGGCGCTGTCGGGTTTGGCGGTGCCCTCCATCAACCCTACGATTTCCTTGAACTGCCGGCGGACCTCCTGCACCATGCCCTCGGCCGCGCGGCCGACGGCCGTCATCGTCTGCGCCGCGATGAAGAACGGCAGGATGCCGCCGAGGAACAGCCCGATGACGACTCGAGGGTCCACGATGTCCAGCTGGAGCGGCGGGCTGCCCTGCGGGGTGACCGCGTTGGCGTAGGCGCTGAACAACGCGAGCGCAGTGAGCGCGGCCGACCCGATCGCGAAGCCCTTGCCGATGGCCGCGGTGGTGTTGCCGAGCGCATCGAGGCCGTCGGTGATCTTGCGGACTTCCGGACCCAGATGGCTCATCTCGCTGATGCCGCCCGCGTTGTCCGCGATAGGACCGTACGCGTCCACCGACATCGTCACGCCCACGGTTGCCAGCATCCCCACCGCCGCGATGCCGATGCCGTACAGCCCGGCGCTCGTGAAGGCGATCCAGATGGCGCCGGAGATCAGCAACATGGGGATGGCGGTCGACCGCATGCCCACCGCGAGGCCGGCGATGATGTTCGTGGCCGGTCCGGTGAGGGATGCCTCCGCGATCGTGCGGACCGGTTTCGCGCCCGTGTAGTACTCCGTGACCAGGCCGATCGCGATCCCGGCGAAGGTTCCCACGACCACCGCCCAGAAAGGACCGAGTCCGGTCTTGCCGGCCATCTGCACGTCGAACGTGTTGGTGATGAAGTAGGCGGCCACCAGGAAGAGACCGGCCGCGATGAAGGTCGCCCAGCGGAGCGCCGAGGCCGGGCTCGCCTTCTCCAGGACGCGGAACAGCCCGATGGCCACGAGGCTGGCGGCGAGCCCCGCGACAATGAACAGCACCGGGAGCGCGAGGGCCGCCAGGCGGTCGCCGATGAGCGGGCTCGTCGCGGCAATCGCGATGGTTGCCACCACCGCCCCGACGTAGCTCTCGAAAATGTCGGCGCCCATGCCGGCCACGTCGCCCACGTTGTCGCCGACGTTGTCCGCGATGGTTGCCGGATTGCGCGGGTCGTCTTCCGGAATGCCGGCTTCGACCTTGCCCACCAGGTCCGCGCCGACGTCGGCGGCCTTGGTGTAGATCCCGCCGCCGACGCGGGCGAACAACGCGATGGACGACGCGCCCATCGCGAAGCCCGAGATGATCTCACTGAACGCCTTCCAGGCTTCCTCGCTCCCCGGCGCGCCCAGGAAGCCGCGCAGCACGAGTCCGATCCCGAGCAGGCCGAGGCTCGCCACCGCGAGGCCCATGACCGCGCCGCCGTTGAACGCGACGCGCAACGCCAGCGCCTGACCGGACGAGCGCGCGGCCTCACTCGTGCGGGAATTCGCGCGGGTCGCCGCGCTCATACCGAAAAACCCCGCGAGCACCGAGCAGATGCCACCGCCGAGGTAGGCGGCGCCGGTGCGCCATCCGATGAGCCAGGTCAGTAGGCCGGCGATGACGACGAGGAATGGGAGCAGCGCGGTGTACTCGCGCCGCAGGAACGCCATCGCACCGGTTTGGATCAGTCCCGCGATTTCCCGCATGAGCTCGCCGCCAGCGGGTTGTTTACGGACGTACGCGTACGTCAGCCAGGCCGTCAGCAAACCCACGACACCGGCGACGATCGCGATGAGCGGAAGTTGGGCCAGAATCTGATTACTCACTGTCGTTCCCCAGGTGATTGTACTGTTTCATGGCTTCATCAATTCCGTCGCGTACCCAGCAGTCGACGGCGTCGAGCATGACCGGGTAGCGTTGCTCCAGTACGGCGAACTCCTCGCGCGCGAATGGCGCGAGCACGAACTCCGATAGGTCGTCGCACTGTTCCGGGACCGGGCCGACCCCGATCCGGAGCCGTGCGTACTCCTGTGACTGCAACGCGGCCTCGATGCTGCGGAGGCCGTTGTGTCCGCCGGCCGAGCCCCGCGCTCGCAACCGAAACGTGCCGAGCGGGATCACGGCGTCGTCCACCACCACCAGCAGGTCCGTGGCGGGCGCGAAGTCGGACGCCGCCAACAATGGCCGGATCGCGGCGCCGCTCAAGTTCATGAACGTGGTCGGCTTGACCACGCCCACCCGCACGCCGGTCCACGTCCCGCTGGTCACACGCGCCGGCCCGTTACGACGGAAGGCTGGCAACTCCCAGTGCTCCGCCAGCCGGTCGGCCAGAAGAAACCCGGCGTTGTGTCGCGTGTCCGCGTACGCAGCGCCGGGATTCCCGAGGCCCACAATCGCCCGCAGGGGTCAGTCCTCGCCGTCCTCGCCCTCTTCCGCTTCTTCCTTCGGCTTGCGGATGAGCTCGGGCTCGGTGACTTCCTCGACCTCCGCGGGTGCCACTTCTTCCTCCACGCGCGGAGCGATGACCGTGCAGATCGTCTTGCCGGGTTCCGTCAGGATCTCGACGTCGCCGACCCGCAGGTCCCGGACATGAAGCGATTGCCCAACCCGCAACGCGGTCACGTCCACATCCAACCGTTCCGGGATGTCTCGAGGGAGCACCCGGATCGTGATTTCCCGCATGACCTGGTCCAGGACCCCACCGCCGTTCCGCACGCCGTCGGGCGAGCCGGTGAGGTGGATGGGCAACTGGAGCGTGAGCTTCTCGCCGGCGTGAATCTCGTAGAAGTCCACGTGCAGGACGTCGAGTTTGAGCGGGTCGCGCTGGATTTCACGGACCAATGCCTGGATTGGCGCGCCATCGATAGCGACGTCGAACACGGCCGTGCCGACCTCGAGGCCCTTGAGTGCCTTCTCCAAGTCGGTCGCCGAGACCGACAGCGCCTCGGCCGCGCGCGCGTGCCCGTAGAGCACCGCCGGGATCCGCCCCGTGGCCCGCAGCCGGCGCGCGGCACCCTTGCCTCGATCAGACCGGCGTTCGGCGCCGATTGCGATAGTGTGAGCCATACCTGAATCCTGCTTCCTTGATGGTTCTGGTTTTGGTGTGGCGGGATCCCGACGTCCGCCCTACCGCCCCCACCACGGGACCACCGGGATTCCATCTCCACCCCCGCCGCCCCGCCACGGGATGTCGCATCCCGCCTATCCCGTGTATCCCGTTCCGACGTCAGTCGGACTTCAATCGAACAGCGAACTCACCGACTGATCGCTATGCGTGTTCCGGATCGCCTTGGCCAGCAGCGGTGCCACCGACAGCACGGCCACGCGGTCAAAGCACTTCTCTTCCGGCAGCTGGATCGTGTTGGTCACGGCCAGCTCCTTGACCGGCGTCGCCGCCAGCCGATCCACCGCCGGACCCGAGAGCAGCGCATGCGTGGCGCAGCAATACACGTCGTGCGCGCCCAACTTCTTCAAGGCGAGCACCGCCTCCGCCATCGTGCCCCCGGTGTCGATCATGTCGTCCACGATCAGACAGTCCCGATCGCCCACTTCACCGACGACGTTCACGACCTCCGCGATGTTCGCCGACGGCCGCCGCTTGTCGATGATGGCCAGCGAGGCATCGAGCCGCTTCGCGAAGCTCCGCGCCATCTTGGCGCTCCCCACGTCGGGGGCCACCACAACGAGGCCCCGGAGCCCCTTCTGCCGGTAGTGCTGCACGAAGACCGGTGACGCGTACAGGTGGTCCACCGGAACGTCGAAGAAGCCCTGAAGCTGGTGCTGGTGGAAATCGATGCCCAGCACTCGGTCCGCCCCGGCCGTCTCGATGAGGTTCGCCACCAGCTTGGCGCTGATCGCCACCCTCGGTTGATCCTTCCGGTCCTGCCGTGCGTATCCGAAGTACGGCACCACCGCCGTCACCCGCGCCGCGCTCGCCCGCTTGGCCGCGTCGATCAGCAGCAACAGCTCGAGCAGGTTCTCGGCCGGTGGGTTCGTGGGCTGGATGATGTAGACATCCCGTCCGCGGGCGTTCTCGTCCAACCGCACGAAAATCTCGCCGTCCGCAAACCGCCGAATCGTGACCTCACACAGTGACTGCCCCAACCATCCGGCGATCTCTTCGGACAACGGCGTGTTCGCCGTGCCCGAAAGCACGACCAACTCCGTACGCGACAGCGACCATTCCGCCATAAGAGCCCCCAAAAGTAGCCGGCTGGCGGCGCCGGCGGTAGGGCCGTAAGTCGATTGACCGTTGGCCGTTAACCGATGGCCGATAGCCGAAAGCCGATGGCCGATGGCCGAATAGCCGACAGCCGAGGAGCCGACAGCCGATGGCCGAAGAGCCATTGGCCGCTGGCCGTCCACTCGTGGCGGTTCTCGTTGCGCAACTGCCGTTCCTGCAGCACGGCAATAGGAAGTCGGCTACTGGCTATCGGCCACCGGCCAGCACGTGCCTCACGTGCGAGCAGGTCGGGATGACGGTCAGGCCCTGCTCGCGGGCCCAGGCGAGTGCGTAGCGAGTGATGGCGGTGGCAATGCCGCGGCCCCGGGACGACGGTGGCGTCCACGTGCTGACGAAGTCCACCGTCTGGGCGTTCACGATGCGGTACGCCAGATAGGCGACCTTGCCATTCGCGTTCATCCAGAAACGGCGGCCGACGTCGTGGTTGATCGTTGGGGAGGCCAAGGGAGTCTGGGACGCGTGGATCGAGGGTCGAGGAACGTGAGACGATCAAGATACCCGGTGAGCGGTTGCAGTGAGCGCATCCCGCTCATCCGTCATGTGTTTGATCCCGCGTCTCCCGGTCATCCCGCCTGTCCCGCCGCTATCCCGGCGCTAGCGCCCCTCCGGCAACCTCGACTTCGGGTCCCGGCGCGGGCGCCGGCACCTTGGTGTTCCACCGGTAGCCGAGCCAGATCAGCGCCAGCCCGATGAACTCGGTCACGTACAGCACCTCCACGTGGCCGAACCGGGTGGCGGTGCCGCCGATGCCCGGCAGAAGGGCGCCAACGGCAATGAGCACGTTGCCCACGAACCGATGATGGGTCTCGCGCCGCCGCCGGTAGCGCCATGCGGAGAGGGCGGCGCCGCCGGCGAGGAAGATGAACGCGTAGGTGTTGATGAACGGGCTGAAGAGGCGCACCCACTGCCATCCGAGCACGGCGCCGGACAGCCGGTACTGCTCCGCGAACTCGGGCCGGATCGGCGACAGAATGGCCGCGGCTGCCGCGACGATGATCAGCGGGAGGAGGATCGCCGTGAGCCGGTTTGCCGTGCGGCGTGAAAAGAGCAGATACACGGTCCCCTGCGCCAGCGGTGCGCCGCCCAGCAGCGCGCCCGTGATGTACCACGCCTTGAACAACGCGACGTGCCATCCGAACAGCGTTACTGAGGCTTCGGTGAGCGTGCCGGCGCCGTAGGTCAGGATGCCGAAGGTCCACCACAGCAGGTGCGGGCCCGAACGGCGCTCGCGCCACCGGCGGGCTACCACCGTCGCGAACACGAGCGCCATCAGCGTCGTGAAGATCGGGATGAAATAGACCGGCTCGCGCATCGGCTTAGAACGTCAAGTCGTAGGTCAGGACGATGCTACGTTTGGGCTCGGGCCGGAAGAAGCTCACGTTGGAGAACTCCGCGTAGAGCGCGTTCGTGAGATTCAGCACGCCGAAACTCACCCGGTGCGTCATCGCGCCGCGGCGGAGCACGACCATGCCCGCCCGTGCCGACATCGTGGTGAATGCCGGGAGCGTCGTGCCAATCGGGTTGCTCGCGAGCAGCTCCGGATCCGCCCGCTTGAAGTTGTGGCGCATGCGATATTCGCCGAAGAACCGCTGGCTCGGATCGTCGTAGCGCACCGACGCGGAGATCTGATTGGCGAACGAATCGCCGATCGGGTTGTTCTGGTCCTGGGTGACGTCCTTCGTGTCCAGGTGCGTGAACGTGCCGCCAACCGAAACGCCCAGCGGCAGCTTCGCGTCGCCGTTGAACTCGATCCCGCGCGCGCGGAGCCGGTCGATATTCACGTTCTGATACACTGGAAGCATGCTGATCACGGAGTCCGGGACGGCCTGGATGCGGATCCCGTTCGCGATCATGTTCTGGAATACGAAGGCCTCGACGAATACCCAGCGGTTTCGGTAGCGCGCGCCGAGGTCCACGTTGAAGCTAGTCTCGGCCTTCAAGGCCGAGTTTGGGACCTGGTAGCCGAATCCTTCGGGCGTCGGGCCGTTGAAGAACCGCTCGATCAGGTTGGGCGAGCGGAACGCGCGCCCGACCGACCCCACCAGGCTCACCTTCTCCGTCAGGTTCACGATGGCGTTGGCCGCACCGACCACCGTGCGGTCAGTCGCGACGATGGGCGGATCGGTGATCCCCGGCGTCTCCCGGCTGGCGGCGCGCACGTCCTGGTATCGCGCTCCCAGAATGAAGGTCGTCCGTGGCACCACGTGGAACTCGCTCTGCGCGAAAACGCCGATGCTCCGGAAGCTCGCATTGGGAACGAGCGGTCGGGTGGAGACGTCCGGCGACGACGGGCCAAACCCGTACACGTCCGTCGCGTTGGTATCGGTGTTCGTGCTGGCGTCGCGGAACATGTCGACGCCGTAGGTCAGCGCCACGCTGCCACCCACGAGCTTCTTGGCCTCGAGACGGCCGCCGATGGTCCCGATGTCCGTGTAGTTCCGCTGGTCAATGATCAAGCCGGCCGAGTCGACGCCCGGACGAAGCTGGGAGGGGTCGAAGGGGAGACCGAGGTCCAGGTTCAGGCGGCGGCGGTTGGTTTGCCAGTACCCGGTGACGTCGAGCTTGTCGGCGATGGGGAGACCCAAGCCGATGCCGGTGTAGCCGGCCGAGACCTTGTCGAACCGTTGGAACGGATAGCGGATCTGGATCTTCGGCTCCGCGGGCGCGTACGCGGCGGGATCGACCCATCCGAATCCCGACGAGTCGGCGGAGTAACGCTCGTAGCGGGCGAAGGCGTCGTGCCCGGCCGCGAGGTGATATCCGAGATAGCCTTCCGTGCTGTAGTCCTTGACGCCGGTGTCGTTCACGCGCGTGTCCTGCGCGAGCGTGATGTCGCCGTACGTACCGGCCGGCGCCTGGTAGGCGTTCGTCGTGCGGAACGTGCCCCGGCCGAGGAGCGACAGGCGACCGAATCGTCCGGTGACGGCGCCGGTCGCGTGTTGCTGATCGTCGGACGAGCTGAAGCGATAGCCGGCCGAGCCGTGGAGGCCCTGCAAGCGTGGCCGCTGCGTGATCACATTGACCACACCACCGATGGCGTCGCTGCCGTACAGCACCGATGCCGGACCGCGGACGATCTCAATGCGTTCGGCGCTCGAGACGTCGATCAGGGCGGGCAGCTCGCCGAAGTCCTGTTGGCGGCGGGTGTTGTTGAGCCGCAGGCCGTCTTCCAGGACGAGGACGCGCTGGCCGCGCTGACCGCGAATGACGGGTCGGACCTGATTGCTCCCGACGCCCGTGACGTCCAGGCCGGCGAGACCGCGAAACAAGTCGCTCACCGAATTCGGCGCCTGCTCTCGGATCGTCCGCAGGTTGAGCACGCTGACCGGGGTCGGCGTGTTGAAGACACTCCGCTCGGCGCGCGTGGCAGTCACGACGATGGGGGTGAGGCGCACCGTCGCGCTGTCTTTCTTCGTGGTGTCGGCGGCCGTAGACCGACTCTGCGCGAGCGCCGGTGCGGCGAACGTAACGAGCAACAGCGCGGCGGGAAATCCGCGAGCGAACGCTGGAGTATGCATGCACCCTCCCGTAACGGTGTCGGCGCGAGGCGCGCGCCGGGGTCAACGGTAGGATTCCGAGTGTGTGAAGGGTATTCGTGAAGGCCCGGAGGTGGATTCCGGATAATTACTGAGCGGCGAGACATACGACTTTGGCTATTAGGTGATGGGGCAGGGATTTCCGGACTTTGGTGATGGCATTGGCCTGAATGAATTCTTCACAATGACTTAGCGTAGTCTTGTAACTTCTGTGGCCGCGCTGGATTAGTCGGATCTTGACCGGCGTGTTCCGGGCCCCTATTGTTCCCCGGAACAATTCCGGGGACTCAAGCATGCCGGCTACCAGGCCCGATCTCCAATTGCTGCAGGGGACGCTCGATCTTCTCGTGCTGCGGGCGCTCACGTGGGGTCCCCGCCACGGCTACGGCGTGGCGCGCTGGATCGAGGACACCAGTGACAACGAGCTGCGCGTGGAGGACCGGGCACTCTATGTCGCGCTGCATCGTCTGGAGGCGCGCGGCTGGATCGCAGCGGAGTGGGGCGTGTCGGACAACAACCGCCGAGCGAAGTACTACGAGCTGACCTCCAAGGGTCGAAGCCAGTTGACGCTCCGCACCTCGATGTGGACCCGGTACGCCGAAGCCGTGTTCAAAGTGCTTCAGGCCGCACCGGCGTAGGAGGGAGCCCGCATGCGGTTCCGGTTACCGGGCACGGCGCGGCGCGTCGAGCGGGACGTGGACGACGAGCTCGCCTTCCACCTCGACCAGCGCGCGGCCGAGCTCGAGCGGACGGGCCTGTCGCCCAGCGCGGCGCGGCGAGAGGCCGGGCGCCGGTTCGGTGACGTCGACGGCGCGCGGCGTCAGCTGGCCGGCATCGATCGGCGCCGCCAGCGGGGTGAGCGACGGGCGCAGTGGTGGGAAGGCGTCGCGCACGACGTGCGGTACGCGTTCCGCGGGCTCCGGCGCGATCCGAACTTCGCCGTGGCGGTCGTGTTGACCGTGGGGCTCGGCTTGGGCGCCACCGCGGCGATGTTCGGCATCGTGGACCGCCTGTTGCTGCGGCCTCCCGCGGAGGTGCGAGACCCGGGCGACGTCGGCCGGATCTACTTCACCGAAACGTTCTCGTGGTACGGCGTCGCCATCCAAGAGTCGACGTCCTATCCGGATTTTCTCACGTTCCGCGACCACGCGCGCTCGGTGCGCCAGGTGGCGGCGTACTTCCCGAGGTCGGCGAGTCTCGGGCGCGGGAGGAACGCGCGGCAAGTCCAGACCGTCGCGGCCAGTGGCGAGTACTTCGGGTTGCTCGGGGTTCGTCCGGAGCTCGGCCGCTTCTTCGGTTCGGCGGAGGACGCGCTGCCGGCGGGTGAGCCGGTCGCGGTCATCAGCGACGGCTTCTGGCGCCGGCAATTCGGCGCCGACTCCAGCGCGCTTGGCCGGACCCTCGACCTCTATCATCAGACGTTCACGATCATCGGCGTCGCACCGGCCGCGTTCACCGGCGTGAACTTGAGCGCGGTGGACGTGTGGGTGCCGCTGAGCACGGTGGGTGCCACGGTTCTGGGCCCGCGATGGGAGCACGCGGCGGGGTGGCGGTGGATCCGTCTGCTCGCGCGGCTCGCGCCGAACTCCACGCGAGCACAGGCCAACGCGGAGCTGTCCACGCTCTACCGCGCGGCGCTCCAGGACCGGCACAATCGCGATTCGACCGCCACGGTGACGTTGGAGTCCGTCATCGCCGCGCGCGGCCCGCGCTCGGATAGGAGCGGGGTGTCGGAAGCGCAGATTTCGGTCTGGCTCGGCGGTGTGGCGTTGCTGGTTCTGTTGATCTCGTGTGCTAATGCTGCCAACCTGCTGCTCGCACGGGCCGTGCGCCGCCGGCGTGAGATCGGCGTGCGACTCGCGCTCGGCGTCAGCCACGGGCGCCTCGTGCGGCAGCTACTGGTCGAGAGTCTTCTCCTCGCGGTGTTGAGTGGTGTGGCCGGACTCGCCATTGCCCGGTGGGGTGGAGGGGTGTTGCGGGCGGTCCTGCTTCCGGGCGTGACGTGGCACGAGAACCTGTTCGACAAGCGGATCCTCGCCGTCGCCGGCACGCTCGTGCTGTTCGTCGCCATCGCGACCGGGCTCGCGCCGGCGGGCCACGCGCTGTCCCAAAACGTCGTCAGCAACGTGAAGGCCGGAGCTCGCGAGGGCTTTGGGGCGCGGTCACGATTGCGGAACGGGCTGGTGTTATTCCAGGCGACGTTGTCGGTCGTGCTCCTGGTTGGGGCGGGGCTGTTCGTCCGCAGCCTGCGGAACGTTCGTGAAATCGATCTCGGTTTCGACGCGCGACGCGTGTTGGTGGCCGACCTCGATCTGACCGACGTCAGTGACGCCACGCGAGACGCCCTCTATCACCTGGCCCGGGATCGGGTGGCGCGGCTCCCCGTTGTGGAGGGCGCCAGTGTGGCACTCACGGCGCCGTTCTGGTCCGCACTGTCCACGGAGCTGCACGTGCCGGGCCTGGATTCGATTCCCACGAGTCGCGATGGCGGTCCCTACGTCAACGCGGTGACCCCGGAGTTCTTTGCGACGATGGGGACGCCGATCGTGCGGGGGCGCGGCTTCACGGAAGCCGACGCCCGGTCCACGCCGCGTGTTGCGGTCGTGAGCGAGACCTTCGCGCGGAGGGTCTGGCCGCGGCACGACGCCATCGGGAAGTGCATGCTGGTGGGCTCGGACACGGCGCCGTGCAGCACCGTGGTCGGCATCGCCGCGGACGCGCGGCGCCAGTCGCTAACGGACGACGCGCCCGTGATGCAGTACTACGTTCCGCTCGACCAGGAACAGACGAATGAGGGCCCGCGCATGCTGTTCGTGCGCACGCGCGGTGACCCCCGCGCGGCACTCGCGGCTGTGCGGCGGGAGACGCAGGCGGTATCGGCGGATCTGCCGTATCCCACGATGCGCTACCTGGCCGATCTGGTGGAGCCCGAGGTCCGCCCGTGGAAGCTCGGCGCCACGCTGTTCAGCGTCTTCGGCGGTGTGGCGCTGGTCCTCGCCGCGCTCGGCCTCTACAGCGTGGTGGCGTACTCGGTCGCGCAGCGCGCGCACGAGATGGCCGTGCGCGTGGCGCTGGGCGCGCGCGGCACCGACCTCGCGCGGCTCGTGGTGAGTGAGACGTTGCGCGTGGTCGGGTTCGGCCTCGCGATCGGGCTCCTGGCCGCGCTCGTCGCGGCGCGCTGGGTGGAGCCGCTCTTGTTCCGGGTATCGCCACGTGACCCCGCGGTGTTGGGCGCGGTCACGGGAACGTTGTTGCTCGTCGGGGTGTTGGCGAGCCTGGCGCCCGCGCGGCGGGCGGCGCGGGTGAGCCCGGCGGAGGTGCTCAAGGCGGAGTGAGCGGGGCGGCGGGGGAATCCCGCCGCGTCATTGCCCCCCCAGGATTCGAACCTGGATTCCCGGAGCCAAAGTCCGGTGTCCTAGCCATTGGACGAGGGGGCAGAGACGACCGATCAATCTAAGGCGAGATGGGAGAATCGTGAAACGTGAAACGTGAGACGTGAAACGAGGTCTCCGCCGCCGGAGCCGTCCCGTTTCACCTTTCACCTTTCAGCTTTCACGTTTCACGAGCATCCCATCCCGCCACCGCCCGCGTCGCCGTTCTGACCAGCCGGACATCGCGTTTCCCGATCTCGATCGCCGCCGCGTCGCGGTCGCGCTCGTTCTTGTAGATCCCAACGAGTGCCGAGCCGGATCCGGAGAGCCGCGCGAGCAGCGGGCGGGTGTTGCAGACACGTTCGTACAACGCCCGCAGCGCGGGCTCCTTGCCGAACACGGGAACTTCGAAGTCGTTGCCGCCCAATCGCGCGATGCCGCCCCACGTGGTGAGCGCGTCGTGCTCGAGCACGATGCTGCCGCGTCCCTGTGACCAGTCTCGTCCCTGATCCACGAGCTCGTAGGCTTTGCCGGTGTGCACGCCGAACGACGGGATCACGAGGAGCGCGGGCGCCGGTGGTGGGGGCGGCAGGCGAAACAGCCGTTCCCCTCTTCCCCAGGCGAGCGCCAGCGGAACCCCGGATGCCAGGAAGGGCACGTCGCTCCCCAGCCGCGCCGCGAATTGAAGAATCTCGTGTTGTGGCACCGCGTTATCCGCGAGCGCGTTGATGGCGTGGAGCGCGGCCGCGCCGTCGCTCGAGCCGCCGCCCAACCCGGCCGCTACCGGGATGTGCTTCACGAGATGCATCCGCACACCGAAGTGCCGCCCCGTCGCGTCGAGCACCATCTCCGCCGCGCGGTACGCGAGATTCTGCTCCATTGGACCAGTGTCGGCGCCCTCGACCACCAACTCGATCCTGTCCTCGGTGCGCTCGACCGTCAGCTCGTCCGCCAGCTCCAACAGCGTGAACAGCGTCTCGAGCGAGTGATAGCCGGAGGTGTCCTTCGACAGCACGCGGAGGAGCAGGTTCGCTTTTGCATGAGCCGGAATATGAAGACGGGCGGGCGGTCCGGCGGGCCCGCGAGTGGGTGCATCGCTCACGTCCTCACGTCCTCACGTTCTCCCGTCGTTCCCGTCGTTCCCGTCGCTCCCGTCGCTCCCGTCGCTCTCAAGTCCCGCAAGTGCAGATTCGCACTCCACAACGACCACAATCCCAGCACGGTGATCGGCAGGAACCCGGCAATGTGATAGCCGATGGCAAGGGACGCCGCCGAGACCGCGGATACGCCGTAAAGTGCCAGCGCGGCTTTCGTGGCTCCTTCGAACAGGCCAAAGAAACCTGGTGATGATGGGAGCGCGACGCCGAACGCCAGGATTCCCTGGAGCACGAAGGCCGCGCCCCATGGGAGCCTCAGGCCGAAGGCGTGAAACGCGAGCGCGAACGACGCGGCGTTGGTCAACCAGAGCACGAGCGACCAGAAGAGGACCGGACCCAGCCTGCCGGGTGCCTTGAGCGCCGACAGGCCGTCGAGTATCCCGTCCACGAGCGCCAACGCGCGCGCGGCCCACCGGTCCGGGAGCACCCCGTGGAGCACCCGGTGCGCGGCGCGACGTGTGAGGTCAGGCAGGAGGACGACCGCGAGTGCCACGGCGAACGCGGAGCCGAACAGCACCGTACCACTCCACGCGATCCGCGCGAGCGAGACCCCGCGAACCTCGGCTTCCGTCGTAAGCCCACCGCCAAGGAATCCGACGACCAACAACCCCACGAGGAATAGTCCATCGAACACGCGCTCCACCGCGATGGATGCGAACGCCGTCGTGAACCGGACCCCCATCAACGATCGCGCGGCATAGGCACGCGCGACCTCGCCCGCCCGAGCCGGCAGGAGGTTATTGGCCATGAACCCGATGGCCGTGGCGTGCCACAACGGACCAAACGGCAGCACGGCGCCTTCGTTGCGCAGGAGATAGCGCCAGCGGATCGTGCGCAGTGGGAAGGTCAGGGTCGCGGCGGTAACGGCGGCAAGGAGCCATCCGAGACGAGCCGCCCGGATCTCCCGCCACACCTCGGCGAGTGAGACGTCGTGCAGCACCCACCATAGCAACACGACCGTGAGCGCGATGCCCACGGCGCCTGTGAGGTGGGTTCGTGAACTGCTAGGAGGCCGCTCGGCCAAGGCGGATCAGATCGAAGACTTCCTCGATGAGCTCCTGAACATCCCCGGAAGGGGCGTGGGCGGCGACGAGCTCTCGGACGCGATCCTGGAGGCCCAACGCCCGCTCGAGCGCGACGTCGCCGCTGTAGCAGAGGTCCGCGATCGGGACTGGTTCCTCCGGAGCCACGTCTTGGGGTGGCTCGGGGATCTCGACCGGCTCGGGGATCTCGACCGACTCGGGGGTCTCGATCGGCGCGATGACCCCGGTGGGCGCGCTGACCTGCGTGGGTCCCACGACCACCGCGGCGGGCACGGGGCGCGCTGTGGGGATCGGGGTATCGGCGATCAACTCCTCGAGCGACGACGGTCCGAAACCGTGCGTCGCGACGAGTCGATGGTAGCGCAACAGGCTGCCGGCGAGATCCGGGGTCTCGCGCTCGTCTCCCTCGTAGCCGCTTCTCGACGCGACCGGTGCGGGCCGGGGCATTGGTGCGGGAGCAGGGGCGGGTTCGGCCGCGGGAGCCGGCGCGGCGACCTTCCCGAGCGCGTTCGCCAGTTCCGTCAGGCGCTCCGCATCCCGGGCGGCCAAGGCGGCTCCCGCTTCCTGCAACGCACGACGGATTCCGTCCGCTTCGCGCGTCACGAGGTCGTGGGTGATCGCATCCCGCCCACTGCGCGCGAACGTGCGCACGGCCTCACGCAGCGTGGCGTCCGCGCCGCGCTCGAGCGTCTTGAGCGGATCGACCAGCCCAAGGATGCGGAGCGTGCGCTGCGCCTCCGTCTGGGCCTTCCCGATACTCACACCGATCTGCTTGAGGTGCTCGCCCAACGACACCAACTCGACTTCGCCCAGCGCCTGGCCCGGGGGAGGGGAGTCCGCTTCGACGACCGGCGCGTTCCCATCGGCCGCATACAACTCCTCGATCCGCACGTCGGGTCGGTCGAAGCCGAGCGCGGATCGGAGGGCGGTCGCAAAGCGGCGCAACTCGGCGGAATCGGCGTCGGCTTTCCCCGAGGCCGTGATGTCTCGCGTCGCCTGGGTCAGCGCCCGCGCACCGCTGTCGAGCAGCAGCGCGGCTGTCGGCACCGAGGGACCGGACCGTGCCACGAGCGCTGCGGCCCGCTCAATGCCCTCGAGCAGGTCGGGAAGCGGCGGATACTCGCCCAGCGTGGCGAGCCCGCGAAGCGGTTGCATTTGCTGGAGGATGGCCTGCACGGGATCGGTCAGCGCGGGGTTCCCCTTGACGGCCTCGGCCGCCCGCGCGATGGCGCTGCCGAGTGCCGCGCCTTCTCGCGCCACGAACGCCCGTGTGCCCGCGTCCGGCATGCTCGCTCCGGAGGGCCGTTGGGGCGCGGCCGGCCGGCCGCCCGCTCGCTCGAGCGTGGCCGCCAGGTCCCGCGCTCGGCTCGTGTCGGCCTCGGTCCATTCCTTCGCCCGGCGGACGAAGATCTTGAGATCGTCCACCGTCCGGATGGAGAGCTGGCGCGTGCCCTCGTCCCATTCGTGACGTCCTTCCCGGACGGCACGGGCCAGTTGCTCGAACGCGCCGGCGGCCGCGGCGATCGGCTGCTGGTTTGCCATCAGCGCCGCTCCGCGGAGAGCCCGCGCCAGGCGCTGCAACTCCTCGCCACTAGGCGCCCCCGAGGCAGCCACGAGCGCATCGAGGCGCTCGAGGTACTCGGTCGCCTCCATGACGAAGAAGTCGGCCATGCCGTACTGCCGGTCCATGCGCGCCTCGGGAAGGAGCCCTACTGATTCGAGCTAAACTATGGTCCCGCTGAGGGTTGGTCAAACACGAGCGGCGCTGATTGCGGCGCGCATTTCGGCCACGGCGGGTGCGATGCCGACCATGATGGCGCGGCTGATGATGGTGTGGCCGATGCTGACCTCTTCGACTTCCGGAATGCGAACCACGTCCGCGACGTTGGCCACCGTGAGCCCGTGCCCCGCATGGACGGCCAGCCCCGCGGCGGCCGCGAGCCGTGCCGCCGTTCGGAGACGCTCCACCTCTCCGGCGGCGCTGGGGAACGCGTGGCTGTACGGGCCGGTGTGCAGCTCGATGGCGTCCGCCCCCAACGCGGCGCTCGCCGCGACGCTTTCGGGCGTCGGGTCGACGAACAGACTCACACGGATGCCCGCGTCGCAGAGGCGCGCGATGCCCTCCGCCAGGCGCCGGTCTGCGGCGGCGTCTGTCCCCAGTGGCAGACCACCCTCGGTGGTGATCTCCGCCCGGCGTTCCGGCACGAATGTCGCCTGATGGGGACGGAGCTCGACGGCGATGTCGAGGATGTCCCTCGCGCTCGCGAGCTCGAGGTTCAAGACCGTGTCGATCGCGGCCGCCAACCGGCGGACATCGCGGTCGTTGATGTGACGGCGATCCTCGCGCAGGTGCACGGTGATGCCGTCCGCGCCCGCCCGCTCGCACAGGAGGGCCGCTTCGACGGGATCCGGTTCGATGGTCCGCCGCGCTTCCCGAACCGTCGCCACATGGTCCACATTGATGTAGAGCCGCATCGTGCGCTTGCCTCGGTCACTCGGAGTTCGTACGTTCCGGCGTCGCTTTCCACTGTGGCCAACTCCATGCCGATAATGCGCTTCGCGACGTCCGCCCTGATCCTCGCGTGTTCTGCCTGCGGGGGCAAGTCGGTGTCCTTGGGACCCCTCCCATCCGATCCGGTTGGCGCCGTCCAGCAGTTTATGGCCGGCGTGAAGGCCAACGACCTGACGCGCATGGGCGACGTGTGGGGATCCGACAAAGGGCCCGCGAACGCGTGGATGCCGGCGGAGCAGCGGCACCAGCGGTTGACGGTGATCCAGAGCATGCTTGCGTTTGAGAGCTTTCGCGTGGACCCCAACGGCGTCCGGGCGGGGAAGTCGCCGGATGAGCGCATCGTCCGCGTCCAGCTCACCCGCAACGGCTGCACCCCGATCGTCCCGTTCACCACGCGCCAGTACCGTGGCGGATGGCTCGTGTCGGACATCGATCTCGCGGCGGCGGGGAACCCTCGCCGGCCCTGCGGCGGCTGAGTTACTCGGTCAGCTCCACAAGGATGCCGGCGGTGGATTTCGGATGCACGAAGGCGATGCGGCAGCCGCCGTGGCCGGTGCGTGGCTCCTCGTCGATCAGGTGATAGCCCCGGTCCCGGCAGCGCGCCAGGGCCGCGTCGAGATTCGGGACACGGATGCAGATGTGATGGATGGCCGGTCCACGTTTTGCCAGGAACTTGGCAACCGGGCCGGTTGTTTCTACCGGACACAACAGCTCGATCTGCGAGTCGCCAAATGGCAGCGCGACAATGGTGGCACCGTCCACGGTTTCCGGCGCGCCCGGCTCGAGACCGAGCACGTCACGATAGAAGGTGAGCGCCGCGTCGAGGTCGGCAACGGCCACGCCGACGTGGGCAATCGTCGTTCGGGGGGTCGACACTAGGTCCTCCTTCTACTCACGAATCGCCGCCGACGGCGGTGGAAGAACATAACGGGAGGTTGCTGGGGATGGCAGGCACAATGCAAGTATCGGATGCCGACTTCGGATCGGAGATCGAGAAGCACGATGGGTTGGCCATGGTCGACTTCTGGGCCGTGTGGTGCGGTCCGTGTCAGATCGTGGCTCCGGCCGTCGAGCAGCTCGCGTCGGAATACGCCGGCCGGCTGAAGGTGGCCAAGTTGGACGTGGACCAGAGCCCGCAAACGCCGGCCCGGTTCGGCGTGCGCTCGATTCCGTCCATTCTCTTCTTCAAGAACGGCCAGCACGTGGATACGATCGTGGGCGCCGTGCCCAAGGCGCAGCTGACCGAGAAGATCGAGAAACACCTCGGGTGAGGGCGGGCATGGTCGACTGGGGTCCGGAGGCGCGGGAGTAGGCATGCGGGCGAGCGCGGCGATCCTCGTCGGGACCCCGGTCCGCCTCGGTGCCCTGCGGTTTCCCGCGGAGCGAGATCTGATCCATCGCACGCGCATCGCCTACATCCACCTCGACAATCTCCTCAACTTCGCCAAGATCGACCGCGATGGGCGGGTGGACGGGTACCTCGCGGCGTACCTGCCGAACGAGCTGGCCTTGATCTTCTTCCGTGGTGGGGAAGCCATCACCGCCGTCGGGTTGACGGATCGGGAGCGCGCGGTGATTCCCATCGACGACGCTGTCCGCGCGATGCACGACGAGTCGGAACGGAGTGAGTTGGCGTTCAGCAGTGCACCACTTCAACAGCTGTGCTGGATGTACCATGCCGGGGCCGCGTCTCCGCGGCCCGTTCCTGTGGACCGGCGCACTCCCTCGCGCGTGTTCGAAGCCCTCCAGGAGGAGCAGTTCAGCGGGGTGCTCGAGTTCATCGTCGAGGGTCGCGTCTCCTACATCGAGCTGCGGAAGGGTCGGTTCCATAGCGGGTATTTCGCCGATCGTCCGGACGACGTGCCGGTGCCGAAGTGGATCGAGCAGCTGCTCCAGCCCCACGAGGACGGCTCGGCGCTGGCGGTGTCCGCGGCGGTGTTCACGCCGGCATCGGAGGTCATTCCGGAGCAGGCGAGCCCCGCGTTGCTCCACGCGGCCCGTGAGGTGTTCTGGCGGCTTGCCGAGCATGTGGAAAGGGAAGCGCCGGGCGACGGGATGCTCCGCGCCGAGCGCCTGCGCGACAGTGTCGTGGAGACGCATCCGTCCCTCTCGGCGGTGAGCGTCCCGCGCGACGCGGCGCTCCGCGCTGAGGTGATGACCCCGGAAGAAATGACCCTGGGGCTCGCCGAATGGACGCGACAGTTGTTGGAGCAAGTCGAGGTGGTGGCTCCCGGCGCCGCGCCCGTGGTGTTGCAGGCGGCCACGAAAGACCATCGCTTCGTGCTCCAGCGCGCCGGGTTCTATGCCCGGCTCCCGTGGACCGTGACTTGGTGAGCGGGACGCTCTTCGTCGTCGCCACTCCCCTCGGACATCTCGGAGACCTCTCAACCCGTGCGGCGGAGACGCTGCGCGCCGTGGCGGTGGTCGTGGCGGAGGACACGCGACGGTCGCGCCCGCTCGTGCGCGACGCCGGCGGCAAGGCGCGGCTGCTGAGCTACCACGCCCACTCGCCTCCCTCGCGCCTCGACCAGATCCTCGAGATCCTGCGCGCCGGCGACGACGTCGCGTTGGTCACCGACGCGGGAACGCCGACGGTGAGTGATCCCGGAGCGGCACTCGTAGCCGCGGCGCGCCAGGCGGGTTGCTCCGTTGCGGTCGTACCGGGCCCGTCCGCGGTGACCGCGGCGTTGTCCGTGTCCGGATTCCCCGCGGATCGGTACCGCTTTCTCGGGTTTCTCCCCCGGAAGGGCGCCGATCGCGAGGCCTTGCTCACCGAGGCCGCGACCAGCGCCGTGACCATCGTGCTGTTCGAGGCGGCCAACCGACTCGCGCCGCTCCTGGACGACTTGGCACGCGTGGCGGGCGAGGAGCGACGCGTGGCCGTGGCCCGCGAGCTGACGAAGATGCACGAGGACGTGCGCGTGGGAACTCTCGGTGAGGTGGCGGTTTACTACCAGGCGCACGAGCCACGGGGTGAGGTCACGGTCGTGCTGGGTGGCGCCGGTCCCCGGCCCACGCCCGCCGTCGACGAAGCGGCAGCCCGCGCCGAAGCCCAACGATTGCTGACCGCCGGCGCAACCCGCCGCGACGTCGCCCGCGCCCTGATGGACACGTTCAGTCTCACCCGCAACGCTGCGTACCGGCTGGTGACCTCGCTCGAATAATGCTCCGCCTCCGGTTCGCCTCCCTGCTGCTCGTGCCCGCGCTCGTCGCCGGCGGACGCCCGACGGAGGTGTTGAACGTCGGGCGGCTCCACTACGACGGCGGAGGCGACTGGTATGGCAATCCTTCCAGCCTGCCCAACTTGCTCACCGCCATTCGGGCCCAGACCGCGTTCCCCGTCGCGGACCGTGAGGTCACGGTGACGCTCGATAGCCCGGCGCTGTGGGACGTGCCGTACCTGTACATGACCGGCCACGGCAACGTGCACTTCTCGGATCGCGAGCTGGTGGTGCTGCGGCAGTATCTCGAGCAGGGCGGATTCCTGCATGCCGACGACAACTACGGCATGGATGAATCCTTCCGGCGCGAGATTGCCCGCGTGTTTCCCGATCACCCGTTGGTGGACGTTCCGCTCGATCATCCGATCTACAGCATCGTGAACGCGTTCCCGCAAGGGCTGCCCAAGGTGCACGAGCACGACGGCAAGCCGGCAGAGGGATTGGGCGTATTCCTAGGCGACCGCCTGGTCGTGTTCTACTCGTACCAGTCGGACCTGGGTGACGGGTGGGAGGATCCGGAGGTGCATCACGATCCTCCGGAAATCCGCGAGGCGGCGCTCCGCATGGGCGTGAATCTCTTTGCGTACGCGCTGACGAGCGGACGATGAGCGCCCGCGAGTGGCTGCGGAGCGAAGCGCGACGCGCCCGTCTGTTGGCGTGGGTGGGAACGGGGCTCGCGATGCTCGGGGGCATCGCCGGGGCGTTGGCGCTCGGCCTGGTGATCGAGCGACTAGGAGCGTTCAGCCGGATACCGGAGTTGGTGGTGCTCCCATGGTTGGGCGCGGTCGCGGCCGCGGTGGCGACGTGGTGGCTGCGACGAGCGGCGCATGGCGCCGCGTCCGCCACGGGCGTCGGGACCACGGTCGAGCACCAGCTGCACCTCCGCACCGGCGAGTTGGCGGGGGTGGCCGACACGACCCACGGGAGCGCGGCGCTCGCCGACCTGGCGGACCGACGCATGGGCGCGTGGCTGGAGGCGCATGCCGCCGCGGTGCGCGGCGCGTTGCGCGGTCTGCGGCGCCGCGACCTGGCGCGTTCGGCGACGGTGGCCGTGGCCGGGGTCGTGTTCGTGGGCACAGCAAACGCGGGGCATGGGCACGTGCTCTGGCGGCCGCTGACCGTGCTCGAGATGGCGCGCGCGCCGGTGCGATTGACCGTGGACCGCGCATCGGTGCGGCGCGGAGACACGGTGCGCGTGACGATCTCGGCACCGGGCGGCTCGGTCGCCGAGTTGCACGAGCGACGGGCCGGCGAGAGTTGGCACGTGTCACGGGTACCGTTGATTGCCGGTGATGGTCGCGCGACCGTCGGTCCGATCGACGCGGATCTCCTGCTCTTTGCCGTGAGCGGGCGCCGGCGGTCGGATACGGCGCGCGTGATGCTGCGGCCGAGCCTGTTTCTCACGGACATCGAAGCGACGGCGCGGCTCCCCGCGTATCTCGAGCAAGCGGACGAGCCGCTCTCGGTGGACGGCGATACCGTCCTCCTTCCGGTGGGCAGCCGGGTCGAACTGTCGGCGCGGGCGAGTCTGGCCGTCGAGGGCGCCACCTGGGAGCACGAGCGGGATACCGTGCCCGCCCGGGTGGATGGCACGACGGTGCGCGGTGGGTTTCCGGTGGCGGCGTCCGGGACGTGGCGCCTGGTGGTACGCGGCGCGGCAGGCGCGGCACTCGAAGGGGATCCGCCCACCCTGACGGTGATTGCCGTACCGGACAGCGCCCCGGTCGTCACGCTTCCCGTGCCGGGAGCGGATACGGTGATGCCGACCTCATTGATCCAGCCGCTCGTGGCCGAGGTGCGTGACGACCACCGGGTGGGACGCGTCGAGGTCGTGAGTCGGCGCGTGAGTCGGCTGGGCACGCGCGGGGCGCCGGTCGTCGAAGCGGTGCCGCTTCCCACCGAGGGTGTCGAGCGCGCCATTCTGACCAGCCAGCTCGATCTGAACCATCGGGGATTCCTGCCGGGGGATACCGCGTATGTGCGCATCCGCGCCTACGACCGCGCGCCGCGTCCGCACGTGGGCGAAACACCAGAGTATCGGCTGCGCTTCCCCTCACTGTCCGATCTGCGGGAGTCGGTACGGCAGGATGCCCGTGCCCTGCGAGGCGTAGCCGACTCGCTGGTGGAGGCACAGCGCGACGTCGGGCGGTCGGTCGAGGAGCTGGCGCGGGAACGCCAACGGGATCCGTCGGCCACGTCCCGACCGGAGCGCCAGTTGGGGTTCGAGCAGGCGGAGCGCGCGGGCGCGGTGAGCGCGGAGCAGCGCCGCGTGCTCGAGAAGGCCGATTCGCTCCGCGGGCGTGTCGACGCACTCGAACGCGCGGCCTGGGAGGCGGGCATCACCGACCCGGCGTGGCACGAGCAGTTGACCGAGCTGCGTCAACTGCTCGATCGCGCGATGACGCCCGAGGTGCAGGAAGCGCTCAAGGAGCTGGAAGACGCGTTGCACAGCCTGGATCCGGACGCCATGCGCAACGCGCTCCAGCGTCTGGCGTCCGCGCAGGAACAGTTGCGGCGCGAGCTGGAGCAGAGCCGGTCGCTGTTCGAGCGTGCCGCGCTGGAAGGCGACCTCACGGCGCTGGCCCAAGACGCCGGCGAGTTGGCGGCACGGCAGTCGCAGTGGAACAAGGATGTCGCCACGGCGGCGGACAGCGCGGCGGCGAGCGAAGAGACGGCGCTCGCGCAGGGGGCCGACTCGCTGGCGGCCAAGCTGGCCCAGCTCCAGGCCGAGTTGCAGCGACAGGGTGCGGACTCGAATGCCACCGCGGGGGCTCGGGCGGAGCGTGCCGCGCAGCACATGCGCAGCGCGTCGCGGGCCGCGGGGGCGGGGGACCGGCAGGCCGCGGCGCGGTCCGGGAGCCAGGCGTCCGAACAGCTCGACCCCTTGTCGCAGGAGCTGACCCAACAGCGGGACGCGTTGCGCAACGCGTGGCGGGAGGAAGTGCTCGGCAAGCTCGATCAGGCGCTGATGGAGACGGCGGCGCTGGCCCGCCAGCAGCACGATCTGGAGGCGCGCCTGAACCGCGGCGAAGCAGGACCGGACGTGCTCGCACAGCAGGGAGCGGCACGCGATGGCCTCGATCAGGTGCTGGAACGCATTCGCGAAGCGGCGGGGAAGAACGCCCTGGTGTCACCAACCCTGGGCGGGGGGCTCGGGTACGCGCGGAACCGCATGGGGGCGACGTTGGAGCAGTTGCAGCAGGGTATGCCCAACACGCAAGCCGCGGCGGAGGCGGCGGGCGACGCGGTCGACGGCTTGAACGCGCTCGCGCTGCAGCTGCTCAGGACGCATGGCGACGTGCAGGGTGCGCAGTCCGGCTCGGGGTTGGCGGAGGCGATCGAGCAGATGGCGCGGCTCGCGCAACAGCAGGGCAAAATGGCGGGGCAGGCGGGTGGCATGCTCCCATTGATGCAGGCCGCCGGGCAGTCGCTGTTGCAGGAAATGCGCGAGCTGGCGCGGCAGCAGCGCGCGGTGGCGCAGGAGCTGGAGCGGATGCGCGCCCAGGGTGATCTCAGCGGCACCGAAGGGCTGGCCAAGGACGCCGAGGAGATCGCGCGGCGGTTGGAACAGGGTGCTCTGACGCGCGATATCGTGGAGCGTCAGGAGCAGCTCTATCGCCGGCTACTCGACGCGGGGCGCACGCTTCGTGGGCCCGAAGCGGACGATCAGAAAGAGCGGCAGAGCACCACCGCGCGACCGGGGAACGTGTTGTTGCCGACGGGTGAGATCCCGCGTACGGGCGGCCCGCGCTATCCCTATCCGTCGTGGCAGGAGCTCCAGGGACTCTCGCCCACGCAGCGCCGCGCCGTGCTGGATTACTTCCGGATGCTGAATGATGCGCGGCGTCGCTAGCGAAGCTGTGCACGCGTGCGGTGGCCTCGCCGTCCGGCTCCGCGCGTGGTCGGCGAGTGAACTCGCCGCTCGGCGCCAGCCGCTGAGAGCGGCGACTGGACGCCGGTTTACCCGCAGGCGCCGAGCCGCAAGTTCACTCGTGGATGCAGCGTGGCGACGCCACCTCTCTGCCCGCGGACTTGCGCACAGGTTCCCTACGGTGCTCGGCGCGACGATCGCGCTGGTCGTGTTGGCCACCCCGCTCCGCGCGCAGGATCCCGCCGCCGACCTGGCGGCCGCCACCGAGCTGGAACGCCAAGGGCGGGCGCAGGAAGCGGCGGAGCGGTTTGCCCGCGTGCTGGACGCGAGCCCCGCGCATGTCGTCGCCCTCTTTGGACTCGAGCGGACGCTGCAGGCCAGTGGCGGGCTCGAGCGCTTCCTCCCATACGTCGAACGCGCGATCGAGGAAAAGCCGGAGGACCCGGGGATCCGTGGATTGCAGCTCCGCGCGCTGGGAGCGCTCGGTCGGGACGACGACGTCCGCAGAGCGGTGGACCGGTGGATTGCCTTTGCCCCCAGGACGCCCGATCCCTACCGCGAGTGGGCGTTTCTCATCGCCCAGCGCGGAGACCTCGCGGGTGCGCGCGACGTGCTCGAACGAGGGCGTGCGGCGGTGGGTGGTGGCGCGCTGGTCCCGGAACTAGCGCAGATCAGCGTCGCGGTCGGCGACTGGGTGGAAGCCACCCGCTACTGGTACGCGGCGGCGCAGAGTGATACCAACTTCGCCCCGGCCGCCGGCATGAGCCTGGCGCAGACCCGGCCCGAACAGCAGGCCGGCGTGCTGCACATCCTGTTGGGTGAGTTCGGCGACGCCCTCGCCCGGCGCATCGCGGCGGATGCCCTCGTTGGGTGGGGACGACCCGGTGAAGGGTGGACGTTGCTCGATGCCAATTTGCCGGGGTCGCCGCGCGAGGCCGAGGCGGCCGTGCGCCGGTTCGCGGAACGCGTGCGGTTGCTGCGCTCCCCGGAAGCCAGCCGCGTGCGAGGTTATGCCTTCGAGCGTCTCGCGTCACTCACCACCGGCGCGTCGGCGCAGCGCGCTCGGATCGAGGCGGCGCGCGCCTTCGCGGCAGCGGGCGATCGGCCCGCGGCCGAACGGATGCTCGCCGACATCGCGAAAGACCCCACGTCGGCGCCGCCCGGGACGGCGGAAGCCATGGCCGAGCTGATCGCGTTGCTGGCCGACGCGGGGCGTCCGGCAGATGCCGAGCGCCGGTACCACGAGTGGGAAGCCCGACTGAGCGACGGGGCGCGCGAGGATCTCCGCCGACACCTCGCGTGGGCGTGGGCGCGAACGGGGGAGCTGGACCGTGCCGAGTCCGCGATCGGTGACGACTCCTCGGTGGTGGCGCTCGCGGTCAAGGGATGGATCGCCCTCTTCCGTGGCGAACTGGCGAGCGCGGTGGAGTTGTTCCGCGCGGCCGGCCCGTACGCGGGCACGCGCGACGAGGCCACCGATCGGACCACGGTGGCGGCGCTCGCCCAGCGGGCCAACGTGGAGCGGGCGCCGGAATTGGGCACCGCGTTCCTCTCGCTCGAGCGCGGCGATACGGCTGGCGCGGTGTCCCACTTCGAGCAGGCCGCCGCCACACTCCCCGCCGATCACGGCCGCTCGGACATGCTGGCGTTCGCGGGGCGACTCGCGCTGGACACCAAAGACCAACGCGCGGCGAGACTGTTCACGCTGGCGCTCGCGAGCGACTCGACCGGCCCGGCGGCCCCTACGGCCGAGCTGGGACTTGCCGAGCTGGCGTGGCGCGCGGGACGTGTCGATGAGGCGCGTACCCGCCTCGAACGCCTGATCCTCGGCTATCCGGAGAGCGCGCTCGTGCCGCAGGCCCGCCGCCTGCTGGACCGCGTGCGCGGCGCCATTCCGAACTCATGAAACGCCGCGATTTCGTCGGGGCGGTTGGTGCCCTGATTCTCGGCGGACCGGCGGACCGGCGGGCCGGCGGACCGGTGCTGCGTTGGAGCCGCCGTCCGCCGGTCCGCCGGTCCGCCGGTCCGACGTTACTGATCCCGATGGACGAAGCCCAGTCGGACCACCTCAAGGCGTACGGCGTGACGTATCGCGTGATCAAGCGCGGCGGCTCGGCCGAGTGGCTGCTCAACTACCGCGGGGGGAGCTTCCTCGTGCCTGCCGACCCAACGACCCAGCGGGAGGCGGCGCTGGCCGGCGTGCGCATGGTGCCGGTGAGCGACGCGCAGGTGGTCGACCTTCGCGGCGCCATCGCGGCGGCGAACATGGACGTCGTCCCGCTGGAGAAGGCGCCGGAGATTGCCGTGTACGTGCCGCCGAACGCGGCGCCGTGGGACGATGCGGTCACGATGGCGTTGCAGTACGCCGGCATCGAGTTCGCCCGCGTATGGGATCCGGAAGTGCTGCGCGGCGACCTCACCCGCTATGACTGGCTGCACCTCCATCACGAAGACTTCACCGGCCAGTACTCGAAGTTCTTCTTGTCGTATGCCGGCACGCCCTGGCTCGCCGACATGGTGCGCCGAAACGAAGAAGTCGCGCGCACGCTGCGGTTCTCCGACGTCCCGGCGCTCAAGAAAGCGGTGGCTCGGCGCATTCGGGGGTACGTGGAGAACGGCGGGTTCCTGTTCGCGATGTGCTCTGCCACCGAGACGCTCGAGCTGGCGCTCGCCGCGGAAGGGGTGGACATCGCGGCGTCGTACGCCGACGGAACGCCGGTGGACCCGCAGGCGTCCGCGAAGCTGCACTGGGACCGCACGATGGCGTTCACCGACGCGCAGGTCGAGCTGTCGCCGGCGCTCGCCTCGTTTTCCGACATCGACGGGCACCAGGTCAACCATCCCGGAAAGCGCCAGGCCCTCGGTTCCTACACGCTGTTTGCCTTCTCGGCCAAGATCGATCCCGTGCCGTCGATGCTGTGCCAGTGTCACGCGGAGGTTTTGCCGGATTTCTACGGGCTCACGACGTCGTTCCGCCGGGATCGTCTCAAACCAAGCGTCACCGTACTCGCCGACGAGCCGGGCGCGCCGTGGGTGAAGTACATCCACGGCGATTTCGGCAAGGGCACGTGGACGTTCTTCGGCGGACACGATCCCGAAGATCCGCAACACCAGATCGGTGATCCTCCCACCGATCTGTCGTTGCATCCGCATTCGCCGGGCTATCGCTTGATTCTGAACAACGTGTTGTTCCCGGCCGCCAAGAAGCGCGAGCTGAAGACGTGAGCCGCCTGCTGCCGGACGTGCGGGAGCGTGTGGCGGCGGAGATCGACGCCGCGCGCGGACGCGAGGTGTCGTTCGTGGCCGACCTCGACGCCGAAGGCCGGATTGCCGTGGTCGAAGTCGTGGCGCGGGGGACGGTGGACGCCGTGCTGGCGTTGCCGGGCGTGGCCGCCCGCGGGCAGATGCTGCTGCACAATCACCCGAGCGGGGTGCTTGAGCCCTCGCAGGCGGACCTGTCGGTGGCCGCGCGCCTCCACGACGGCGGCGTCGGGTTCGGGATCGTCAACAACGACGCCACCGAACTGTACGTCGTGGTCGAGGTTCCGAAGCCCAAGACGCGCGCGACGCTCGACGCCGTCGCGGTCGCCCAGCTCCTCGGAGGTGCGGGCCCGATCGCCGATGTGCTGGGCCAGTACGAAGACCGTCCGAGCCAGCGTGACATGGCGGCCTATGTCGCCGATCTGTACAACGACGGCGGTGTTGGCCTCTTGGAAGCCGGCACCGGGGTCGGGAAGTCGTTTGCCTATCTGGTGCCCGCCATTCGCTGGGCGCTGGAGAACGCCGAGCGCACGGTCGTCTCCACCAACACGATCAACCTGCAAGAACAGTTGATCGGCAAGGACTTGCCGCTGCTGGCGCGCGCCTTCGCGAGCCAGGGCGAGCACCCCACGTTCGCGCTGCTCAAGGGATGGCATAATTACCTCTGTCTCGCGCGGCTGGAATTGGCGCGCGGCGGGCAGATGTCGCTGGTGGAGGATCAATGGCTCGGCGAGGTCGAGCGGATATCCGCGTGGGCCGAGCGGACCAGCGACGGCTCACTCTCCGACCTGGCCGACCAGCCGCCGTCGGAGGTGTGGGACGAGGTGAGCGCCGAGCCGGATCTGTGCCCGCGGCTCAAGTGCCCCCATTTCGAGCGCTGTTTCCTGTTCGCCGCACGGCGCCGCGCCGCCGACGCGGACATCCTCGTCGTGAACCACCATCTGCTGGCGTCCGACCTGGCGGTCCGGCGCGCGCAAGAAAACTGGCAGGACGCGGCGGTGCTCCCGCCCTACCGTCGCCTCATCCTGGACGAGGGTCATCACCTGGAAGACACCGCCGCTCAGCACCTCGGTGCCCAGGTCACCTCATGGGGTGTCGTGCGGTTGCTGGGCCGGCTCGAGCGGAACGGCCGGGGATTGCTGCCAACCCTGCTGTCGGAGCTGGCGCAGGCCGACGACCTGCTCAACAACGCGTCGGTGGACCTGCTGCGTACGGATCTGCTGCCTGCCGTCGCGGACGCTCGGCGACGCTATGCGACGGTCTTCGGCTTGCTCGCGGATCACCTGATGAGCATGCAGGCCATGCAGTTCCGTCTCACCGACGAGTTCGCGAACGACCCGGTGTGGGAGGCAGGCCTGGGCGTGGGGCTGGACGATCTCGTGCGCGTGCTCACCCGGCTGGGCGAAGGCGTCGAGCTGGTCGCCGACCGGCTGGAGTTGAGTGAAGAGCCAGACCGGCGGTCGCAGCTGGTGGGTGAGCTGCGCGGCGTGGTGCGGCGGCTCCAGACCGCGAGCGACGGTCTGCTGCTCACGTTGCGCCCGCAGCCGGGGGCGCCGGTCGTGCGCTGGATCGAGCGTCGCGGCACCAAGCCGCAAGGCGAGCTGCCGTTCCCGATCGGCCTGGCTGCGGTGCCGCTGGACCTGGCCCCGGTGCTCAAGGAATCCCTGTTCGACCGGATCGAAACGGTCGTGGTCACGAGTGCCACGCTCGCGGCGGGTGGGGATTTCCGGTTCTACAAGGATCGTGTGGGGCTCTCGCTTCCCCCGACCCGCATGCGCTATGAGGAAGTGCTCCCGTCGCCGTTCGATTTTGCCGAACAATGCCTGTTCGCGGTGCCAAGCGACCTCGCCGATCCGCGCGCCGACCAGGTGGCTCACGATCGGGGGCTGGTAACTGTCATACTCGAGCTGGCGCAGGCGTCGGACGGTGGCATGTTCGTGCTGTTCACGAGCCATGCCGCCCTCCGCCGTGTGACGGGTGCGGTGCGTCCGGCCATCGCCGGCAGATGGCCGTTGCTGGTGCAGGGGGAGGGGCCGCGGGACCTCCTGTTACGGCGGTTCCGGGAGGCGGGCTCGGCGATTTTGCTGGGAACGGATAGTTTCTGGGAGGGGGTGGACGTCCCGGGTCGGTCCCTGCGGGTGCTGGTGCTCGCGAAGCTCCCCTTCAAGGTCCCGACCGAGCCGCTGACGGCGGCGCGGTTGGAACGGTTGGAAGCGGATGGAAAGGACGGCTTCACGCACTATCTGGTGCCGCAGGCGGCGCTCAAGCTCAAGCAAGGCTTCGGGCGACTGATCCGGACCACCACGGACGTGGGGGTCGTCGTGCTGATGGATCATCGCATCGTGACCAAGCGATACGGCGAGCGGCTGTTGGCGTCGCTCCCGCCCGCTCGGCGCGTCGTGGGTCCATGGGTAACCGTACGCGCGGCCGCGGAAGAGTTCTTCGAGCGGCACGGTAGCGGAGCGCCGGCATGAGAACCGCGAGCCACCGAATCGCGCAGCTGCCCGCGTACGCGGTCCAGCGTGTGGCGACCATCAAGCGACGTCTGATCGCGGAAGGTCGCGACGTGATCGACCTGGGCGCGGGCGACGCCGACCTGGCGCCGCCGGCCGTGGCGGTGGAGGCCCTGACGGCCGCGGCGCACGAGACGCGCATGAGCCGCTACGCGTTCCAGGTCGGGCACCTGCCGTTCCGCGAGGCGGCCGCGCGCCACATGGAGCGCCGGTTCGGCGTGCGGGTGGATCCGGTGACCGAAGTCCTCCCGCTGATCGGATCCAAGGATGGTCTGGCGCACCTGCCGTTTGCCGTGCTGGACCCGGGCGACGGCTGCGTGATTCCCGAGCCGGGCTACTCGCCATACATGGGTGGCGCGGTGCTGGCGGGCGCGGAGCCAGTGATCTGTCCGCTCCGGCCCGATCGAGGCTTTCTCGTCGAGTTGGCCGACCTCCCGGCCGACACGCTGCGGCGCGTGCGCCTCGCGTTCCTCAACTACCCGAACAATCCCACGGCGGCCATCGCGCCGCGCGAGTATCTCGATCGCACGGTCGCCATGTGCCGCGAGCGCGGCATCACGCTCGCCTACGACAATCCGTACTGCGAGATCACGTTCGACGGGTACCGCGCACCCAGCATCTTCGAGATCGATGGCGCGCGCGACGTGGCGATCGAGTTTCACTCGCTCTCGAAGTCGTTCGGCATGACGGGGTGGCGCATCGGCTGGGCGGTCGCGCGACCGGAGTTGATCGCAGCGTTGGTCACGGTCAAGCAGTTCATCGACACGGGCCCGTTCCTCGCCATTCAGCAGGCGGCGGCGGCAACCCTGGACCACAGCGAAGCGATCGTGGCGGGTGTGTGCGACGTGTTCCGCGAGCGCCGTGACGCCGGGGTGGCGGCCCTGCGGGATGCCGGGTTCAGCATCGAGCCGCCGCGGGCAACCATGTATCTCTGGGTGCCGCTCCCGTCGGACGTGCCGTCCGGGCCGTTCGCGGAGCGGCTGCTCGAGGAAGAATATGTCGCGGTGCTGGCGGGATCGTCGTTCGGCGCTGGCGGCGAGGGATTCATTCGCATTGCGCTCACGGTGGACGGCCCGCGGATCGCCGAAGGGGTGACCCGCATGGCGCGCGTGCTGAGCGGCGTTCAGGGAGGCGTATGAACCGTTCGTGGCTTCCTCCCCAGCCGCCGCGGCCGCATCCCGGCTGGTTGGTCGCGAGCATCGCCGCGCACGCGCTGGCACTCGTGCTGCTGCTGGTGATCTCGGGGCGGGGCACGCCCATGACGTCGGTGTCGTACATCGTGCTCGGCGGTCGGCCGTCGGCTCCCACGGTCGCCTACGACATGCCGTATGTCTCCGGTGGGGGTGGCTCGTCCGGTCGTGCCGGCGGCACCGGCACCGCTCCCGCGCCGCGCCGCGCGCCACCCACCGACGCCCCGGGGATTGCACGGGTGACACCCGGAGAAGCGGTGGTTCCTGGGGTCGGTGGACCGGATACGACGGCCGCGGTCCCGCAGCAGGCCGGCGGACTCGGCGAGGGGCCAGGCCGGCGCGTCCTGCGGCCGAGCCTCGGTGATGGCAGCATCTGGGTGCGGCCATGGGATGCGATCGCCGCCGCCATCGCGGGCGCGGGAGACACCGTGCCGGTGGACGCGGCGACGCACGCCGCGCGGATCGACAGCGCCATCACGGCCCGGATCATGGCGTTCCTCGATACGCTGCCACCCGACTCGATGGCGACACCGACACCCAAACCGTGGGTGACGGAGATCAACGGCCAAAAGTGGGGCGTCGACGGTAGCTGGATCTACCTCGGGAACCTGAAACTTCCCACGATGATCCTGGCCCTCCTGCCCTTGCCCCAGGGGAACTACGAGCAAGCCCAGCGGAACTCGGAGCTCCAGCGCGTGCGGCTGGACATCCTCCAGGCCGCGCGTCGCGCCCAAAGCGCCGCCGACTTCAAGAAGTACGTCGAGGAGACGCGCAAGCGGCGCGACGCCGAGCGTGAGTTCAAGAAGAACCAGACGATCCCGCCGGATTCTATCAGGAAGTGACGGGCCCGGCGGTCCCGGCGGTCCCGACGGTCCCGACGGTCCCGACGGACGAGTTGGAACGGGCGGATCTCACGTCGCTTTGGCGACATCTGCCGAGCCGTCGCTTCAGCGACGCATGACGCGAGGGGCTGCGTTCTTGGCTGGGATCGGAGACTGCGCGGCGTATGCGCGGGTAAACCCGCGGCTCGGCTGTTCGGGCAGTAAACTGCCTTTTCCATCTATGCGATCATCCGGCGCGGCGGCGAGCCGAACCGAGCCGTCGCTCCTGGCAACGACTTACCCAGAAAGCGACGGTCCCGACGGCCGCAAGTTCACGACCATCGGGACCATCGTGTCCGCCGGGTCCCTCGGGACCGCCGAACGCCTACCGCACCCCACCCATCATGTTGCGGATCGGCCTGTAGAACAGCACGAAGAACAGGCCGGCGATGACCACGGTGAAGGCGACCCGGGAGAACAGCGTCGGTAGCGGGAGCGTCTCGAACAGGCCCGCCACCAACCCGGCCACCAGGTTGCCGAGTGCCGCGCCCATGAACCACGTACCCATCATCTGCCCGACGTAGCGTTTGGGCGAGAGCTTGGTGATGCTGCTCAAGCCCACCGGACTCAAGGACAGCTCCCCACACGTGTGCAGGAAGTAAGTGGAGACCAACCAGCCCGGGCTCACGAGCTGTCCTTCCACCGTGTAGGTGGCGCCCCAGGCCATCACGAAGAAGCCCGCACCGAGTAGGACAAGACCGGCGCCGAACTTTACCGGGAGGGGCGGCTCCAGCTCGCGGTTGTTGAGGAAGACCCACAGCCAGCCGAATACCGGGGCCAGCACGATGATGAAGAGAGGATTCACGGACTGGAGCCAGCTCGCGGGTACCTCCCAGCCGAGCACGTTCCGGTTGGTGAGTTCCTTAGCGAACAGGTTCATCGACGAGCCCGCCTGCTCGAACCCGGCCCAGAACAGCGCCGCGCCCACGAACAGCAGGAAGATCACCACGACGCGCTTCTTCTCGGTGTCGTCGAGGCCACCAAACAGAAGGACCGAGCCGAAGAACACGATGGCGATGGCGAGGATGATCACGCCGGTCGCGCGCGCCGCGCCCTCGATCGTGACGGTCATCACTCCTGCACGGGACAGCAGCATGATCACGACCGCAATGGCGACGACCATACCGACGCCCATCATGCCCTTGCGAACCGCATCGGGCCGCGTGGCGCGGGCCTCGTCGTGGTAGAGGCCCGCGTCCTTCAGGTAGCCGTACCCCAGCCGGTACTGGATCAAGCCCAGCACCATGCCGATACCGGCCGCGGCGAAACCGAGGTGCCAGTTGACGTTCTCGCCGAGGTAGCCGCAGATCAGCGGCGCGACAAAGGCCCCGACGTTGATCCCCATATAGAAGATCGAGAATCCTGCGTCCCGCCGCGCGCCGCCTTCGGGATACAGATCGCCGACGATCGCACTGACGTTCGGCTTGAGCATTCCCGTGCCGAGAATGATGAGCGTGAGCCCCAGGTAGAACATCGGAAGGCCGGGACTCGCGAGGCTGAAGTTGCCCGCGGCAATCAAGGTGCCGCCCATGAAGACGGCGCTCCGTTGGCCAACCAACCGGTCGGCGATCCATCCACCGGGCAGCGCGAGCAGGTAGACGCCCGCCGTGTAGAGGCCGTAGACGGCGGCGGCCTTCACCACCGTCATGCCGAGGCCGCCCTCGGCAATGGCCGCGGGCATGTAGAGGATCAGAATGGCCCGCCCGCCGTAGTAGCTGAAGCGCTCCCACATCTCCGTGAAGAAGAGCGTGGCGAGGCCGCGCGGGTGGCCAAAGAACTGTTTGTCGCTCATCAGGGTCCTTTCATCGGGCGATGACGGACGGCAACGGGCGGAATGCCCCGGGGCGGGATCCGCAGAATATCATGCCGTGTCCCCGAGGGCGACAAGGGCGAGAGGAACACAGATTGGAGTCCCGCCCCAAGTCCCCCGCTCCCGAAGGGAGAGGGGGGCAGGGGGTGAGGACTAAACGTCCCCCCACGCGTCCGCTTCCGCGAGCCGCGCCAGGCTCTCGTCGCGGCCGACCGCGGCGAGCAACTCGTTCACGGGCTCGGACACGGTCTCTCCGGTGAGCGCCACGCGTACAGGCTGCATCACGGCGCCCAACCCCACGCTCATCCGCTCCGCCAAGGCGCGCAGCTCGGCGTCCAAGGTCGCTGGCTCCCACGCCTCGGTCGGGAGCGCGGCCAGGCGGTCGCGCACCGCCGCGAGCGCCGCGCGGAATGCCGCGGGATCCTTCGCGACCAGTTTCCGCGCCTTGGGGTCGTTCTTGACGACGTAGCGCGCGTCGAGTCGCACGGCCACCCGCTGTGCCAACTCGAGCGTCGTGCGGCAGCGGCTACGAATGGACGCGATGGAACGGAGCACGCGGTCCGATGATGAAGCGCCGGGGTCCACGCCCAGGTCCTCGAGCGGCCCGGCGATGAGCGGCAGCAGGTCGGGCACCGCCATGTGGCTCATGTACTGGCCGTTCATCCACTCGAGCTTGGTCATGTCGAATACGGCGCTCGTCTTCTGAATGCGGTCGATGGAAAACGCCGCCGTGAGGTCGGCCATCTCGAAGAACAACTCGCGCTCGTCGCCGGGGTTCCAGCCGAGCAGCGCGAGGAAGTTCCGCATCGCGGCGGGGAGAATGCCCATGGCATGGTAGTCGCCCACTGCGGTGGCGCCGTGGCGCTTGGAGAGCTTCTTCCCGTCCATGCCGTGGAGCATCGGCAGGTGCGCGAACACGGGTGCCGCCGCGCCGAGCGCGCGATAGACAGCGATCTGCTTGGGCGTATTGGATACGTGGTCCTCGCCGCGCATCACGTGCGTGATCCGCATGTCGAGGTCGTCACACACCACGCTGAAGTTGTAGGTCGGCGTCCGGTCGGACCGGAGAATCACCCAGTCGGCTATGTCGCGCCCTTGAAAACTGATGTGCTCGTAGACCGCATCGTCCCAGGCAACCTCTTCGGCGGGCATGCGGAATCGCACCGCGCCCTCGTCCTCATACGCCTTCCCCTCGGTCACCAGGCGGTCGGCCAGTTCCTGGTGCCGCGCTAGGCGGGCTCCCTGAAACACGACCTCTTCGTCCCAGTCGAGTCCCAACCAGGTGAGCCCATCGAGAATGACCTGCGTGTGCGCCTCGGACGAGCGCTCCCGGTCGGTGTCCTCGATGCGGAGGAGAAACGTCCCGCCGTGATGGCGGGCGTAGAGCCAGTTGAACAACGCCGTGCGCGCCCCCCCGACGTGGAGGTAGCCGGTGGGTGACGGCGCGAAGCGGACGCGGATGGGTGCGGTCATGCCAGCCCGGGTTGTGGCGCACGCGGCGCTGCGCGCGCGCCGTAACGCTCGCGGACGCATGGCGCCTGGTCAAGGCCGCGCATTTCAAGCCTCACGTCGCCCTTGGCGACAGACGGTGGCCGAGGGCCTGCTTCAGCAGGATCCACCGCACGGTGAGCGTGCCTTCCGACCACGGAGTTGAAGGATCGGCGATGATTGAGACGTGGTCCGATCCCGGGTCGGATCAATGAAGGCGTAGGTCCGCCAGCAGCGGCAGATGATCGGAGCCCAGATTCGGACCCAGCCACGACCGCACCACCGTCCATCCGGTGTCGGCGAGGATGTGGTCGATTCGGGCCCGAATCCAGCCGTTCACGCGGGTCCCACCGAGCCCCCAGCCGACTCGAGAGAAGGCGTTCTGCCAGTCGCCCCAGTGCGATCGGAACATGGGACTCTCGGCTGGGGAATTGAAGTCGCCCAGCACGAGGCGCGGGCTCGGCAGCGTGTCCACCCAGCGCCGCGCGAAGCGGTGCTCGATGTCGCGGAGGAAGGACTTGCCCTCCAGTGTGGGGGCTCCCTCCGCGACTCGCCCCTCGCGGAGCAGCTCCAGCCCGGCTCTGGGCGTCTCGAGATGCACGTTGGTGAGGTAGAGGTCCCGCCCGTTTGCGTCGAGGCGGTACGTGACGACCAGTCCCGATCCTCCCGCCGCGGTGAATGCCCCGCGATCCATGGCCGTCACCGAACGAATGGGGTATCGGCTGACGAGACATGCTCCCCCGCGTGTATCGGTATGCCAGTCGTGCAACGCGTTGATGGTTTCCACCAAGCGTCCACTGCACTCCTGAAACGCGGCGACGGAGACGCCGAGCGCATCGAGGACCGCACCCGGCGCCCAGGACATCGCTCGGCCTCCCTCAGTGTTGAACGTCATCACCCGCATGTCGGTCGCCGCGGGGGATACGAAGAGGCGCCGCCAGCCGGTACGGAGTCCGATGACGGGGCCGAGCACGACGCACACCACCAGGGTGAGGGGTGCGAGGAGCGGCCGATCGCGCATCAGGATGGCGGGTGCCAAGACGAGGATCGGCAGCGCGAGCACCCATCGGGGACCGAACAACAATACGGTGGCCGGCCACCAGCGATCCGCGAGCATCCAGAGGCTCCAGGCGGCGGCGAGCACGGTCGCCAGATAGGCGAGAGTGACTCCCCAGAGCACGCGGTCGATGGTTGCGGCCGAGCGGGGACGCAGCGCGTTCAAGAGCCACCGGCCAATCCGTCGTACGCGCAGCGGATCCACGGGTGTCTTGCAGACCGGGCATCGCGCGCGCCGCCAGAACTTGCCCGGCGCCAACTGCACGCGGTGCGTACGTCGCGCGCACTGGACGATGACCTGCCCGGGGCGCGGAGCGAGGACACCGCGCCCGATCCGAAGGAGTACTGACCGAGCCGCCGCGATCACCGCGATCACCGCGTCGCGGCGGCGGTTGCCGCGCGAGCGGTTGGGGACCTGGGGCTGGCGAGACATGTGAGTGGGAACGGAGAGGGGGGGATTCGAACCCCCGATAGAGCTTTTAGGCCCTATAACGGTTTAGCAAACCGGCGCCTTCAGCCACTCGGCCACCTCTCCAAACTGACAGACGCCTAGACGCCCAGACAGCTAGACGGCTAGGATCTGAGAACAAACGGACAGGTCGTCCGGCTCCTGTCCGTCTGGTCCAACCGCTCATTGCTAATGTCGCCGCGGCGGGCGGCGATGACAACCCGCCGTCTCTAGCCGCCTGACCGCCTATCCGCCTAACAATGCCGGGAAGTTGGCAATCACGCTCTTCTTCCCGCCGCCTGATATCGGCTTGGTGCCGAGGTAGACGTCGAACAGCGCCCAGCAGAGTGCCGCGGACTGGATGGGCGGCTTGGTCTCCCCCTTGACGAGGGACGAGAGCGTGCCGTCCGGCGTGCAGGTGAACACCAATTCGGCCTCCTTGGTCATTTCGCTCACGCTGAAGTAGCCGCGGAATGATTGGAGGGCCTCTTCGCCGCCCGGCATGTTCATGCTGGCCGCCGCTTCCTGGACGCGGGGGAGCAGCGCCTCCTCGAACGCCGAGGCCATGGTCTCGCCGTCCACGTTACGCGTCATCACCAGGCGCAGCGACATGGGGAACTGCCGGGCGAGGATGGCGTCGTAGAACGACTGGTCCTTCTGCAGCGTCTTCAAGTCCTTGCCGGCGAAACTCGCGAGCGTACTCGCCGCGCCCGCCGAGTCCACGTACAAGCCGAAGGCGTAGACCTTCACCTGGAGGAACGTCTTGGTGCGGAGGCCGGTCCCCATCAGGATCTGTTCGCCACCTGGTGCGGCGATGCGGGCGGGGAACGGTACGCCACTTTGGGGCTCATCCACGGTTTGGGCCGCCAGCGGGATCGAGATGGCGCCGGCAGCGAGGAGACTCAGGAACGGGACCGACAGCCGTCGCAGCATGCGGATCCTCCGCGCTTCGAGTCGGACGACAACGAGACTAGTGGAGACAAACCTAACCGTCGGGCGCAGGCCTGCCGAGAGCCGCCGCCTCATTCACAGGCCGAATCCCGTGGATCCGGGCCGCAATTCGTCTTAATTGCTGTTCCCACTCGTCCCGCCGGGCCGACCCCCTCCCCGGCTGGCCGGGCAGGTACCAAAACGGCAGGAGGGGGGTATGCGTATACCATACAAGACCGGCCCCGGAGGAGGGCCGGCGTCGTCCCCCCTTCCTTATGAGGTACCCGACGTATGATGCGCAGCGCGTTGCTGTTCGGTCTTGCCCTGACCCTGGCGGCGGGCACGGCCACGGCGCAGGACCATCCGGATTTCTCCGGATCGTGGAAGCTCAACCTGATCAAGAGTGATGCAACGCCCGGCCGTGGCGGGCAAATGGGCGCGCCGCGTGAGGTGACCATCACGATCTCTCAGACGGCCGAGATGCTCACCCTCGAGCAATCGATGGGCGAGAACACCATGAAGTCCATGTACTACCTGGACGGGCGCGAGAGCACGAACGCGGGCCGTCGCGGCGAGACGAAGTCCACCGCCAAGTGGGATGGCAAGAACCTCGTGATCCAAGGGACGTCCACGTTCGAAGGGCCGAACGGCGCGATGACCATCAAGACGAAAGAGGTTCGCACCCTGAGTGACGACGGCAAGACCATGACGGTCACCACGACGTCGGAGTCGCCGCGCGGCACGAACACGCGGAAGATGGTGTTCGACAAGCAATAGACGCTCAGACGCCTAGACGCCTGGACGCTCAGACGCTCAGACGCTCAGACGCCTACGCCTAGACGCGCAGACGCCTAGACGGCTAGGACCCACGACCCCCTAGCCGCCTGGGCGTCTAGGCGTCTAGGCGTCTAGGCGCTTGGGCGTCTAGGCGTCTATCTTTTGAGCCTCATGAGCGGCCCTCACGACGCGACCAGGGGGATCCGTCCCCCAGCGGACGTCAACCCCCGCACCGATCCAGCCCTCGACTTCCCCGACCGCGCGTTCGGCGAGATGACGGCGGCGGACTATCACGCCATCGGATTCCTGGCGGGGCTCGAGGTGCACCAGCAGCTGCTGACCCGCTCCAAGCTGTTCTGCCGCTGCCCCGCGGGGCGCTACGTCGAGCGCTGTGACGCCGAAGTGCTGCGGCACATGCGGCCGACGCTGAGCGAGCTGGGCGAGTACGACGGCACCGCGCTGATGGAGTTCAAGACGCGCAAGGAGATCGTCTATCTCCTGGAACGCGGGTCGGTGTGCACCTATGAGATGGACGACACGCCGCCCTTCCCGATCGATGACGAAGCCGTGGCATTGGCGGTGGAGCAGGCGCAACTCCTCGACCTGAACCTCGTGGCCGAGCTGCACGTGATGCGGAAGCAGTACCTCGACGGGTCCATTCCCACGGGGTTTCAGCGAACCGCCATGGTCGGGCTGACCGGCCGGATCCCGTTCCGCGTGCCCGAGTTGGGCGTGGACCGCGAGCTGAGCATTCGCCAGCTGTCCTTGGAAGAAGACTCCTGCCGCGAGCTCTCGGACGTTGGCCACCGCGTGACGTTCCGGACGGACCGGCTGGGCATGCCGCTCACGGAAGCGGTCACGGAGCCGGAGTTCCTGACGCCGTTCGAGCTCCAGGCCGGTGGCCGGCTGCTCGCCCAGGTGGCCCGTGTGACCGGCAAGGTGCGGCGCGGGCCCGGAGCGGCGCGGCAGGACGTCAACGTCTCGATCGCGGGCGGGCGTCGGGTCGAAATCAAGGGGGTGGACAACCACCGGTTCTTGCCCCGACTCGTCCATGTCGAGGCCCTCCGCCAGCTCAATCTCCTGCGGCTGCGCGCGGAGCTGGCCCGCCGGGGCGTCACGCCCGACGTGATGGCGATCCCGGATCGCGGCGACCCGTGGGAAGTGACCCCGCTGGTCGCGGACGTGAGTGGGCTCTTCGCGCGCACTCGGCGCTTGGCGCTGCGGCAGGCCCGGGACGCCGGCATGATCGTGTGCGCGGTTCGGTTGCCCGGGTTGGCCGGACTGCTGGCGCACCCAACGCAGCCGGGTCGCGCGTTCGCTCATGAGCTGAGCGAACGCGTGCGCGTGATCGCCTGCCCGGCGCACGCGCCGTTCATGACCCATTCGGATGCCGAAGGGGGCGACCTCACCGCCGCGCAGTGGCGCTCGGTGCGGAAGGCCGTGGCAGCGGCGACGGATGATGCGGTGGTCGTTCTCTGGGCGGACCGGCAGGACGCGGTCACCGCGGCGCGCGAGGTGCTGATCCGGGCGGCGGACGCCACGGTCGGCGTGCCCGCGGAAACCCGCCAGGCATATCGCGACGGCACGACGGGCTTCGAGCGGATCCTGCCGGGCGCCGACCGCATGTATCCGGATACCGATACGCCGCCGATTCCCGTCGCCGACGCCCTGATCGATCGCGTCCGGGTGACCCTGCCGGAAACGCCGTGGGTGCGCGCCCACCGCTACGAGACGCTGGGCCTAGACGCCGTGGCGGCGCACCGCCTGGCGCACGCGCCGTGGGCGGAGGTGTTCGACCGGATTGCCCCGCCGCCCGGGGATCTTGGGCGGCGCCTCGCCGCGAGTCTGGCCAAGCGATGGCCGTACCACCGCCGCAAGGGCCGGGCGGCGGGCACCACGTTCGCGGATGTCCTTGCCGAGGGGATTCGACGCATCGACGCGGGGGAGATTCGCGCGGAAGCGCTGGATCGAATGGTCGATGCCGCGGTTCGCCGGCCGCACGCTACGGTCGCCGAGTTGCTCGCGCCGTTCCACCCGTTGGAAGACGGCGCGCTCGACCGCGTCATCCGCTCCGCGGTGGCGCGTGCCCGCGCCCTGCCCGAACGGCGGCCCGGCATGCGCGTGCGCTGGGCCATGGGCGAGGTCATGCGGGGCCACGTGGGACGCGCCGATCCACGGGCAGTGGACCGACGGCTCTCCGAGCAGTTGGCCGCCGCACCGTCGGAGGTGGCCCCGTGACCACCGGCCAAGATCCCTACCGCGGGTATCGCGGCCCCTGCCGCGCGCTGATGGAGCGGCTGGGCTTTCGCGTGTGGAGCGAGGTGCGGATGCAAACCACGCGCGGCACGTTCGAGGGCCTCGTCCTGCCGCGCTCGGAAACGAGCGACGACCTGCACGTGGTGCTCAAGCTGGGCACGGGGTACAACATCGGCATTCGGCACGACACGGTCACGGGCATCGAAGAGCTGGGCTACCGCGAGGCGGTCTACAAGATTCCGGAGCAGGAGTTCCCGACCGATCCGGCGCTCCCGCGCGTGAAGTTGTTCGGCACGGGTGGCACCATCGCCTCACGACTCGACTACCGTACCGGCGCGGTCATTCCCGCGTTCACGCCGGGTGAGCTGTATGGCTCGGTGCCTGAGCTGGCGGACATCTGCAACCTCGAGACCGAGAAGCTGTTCAGCGTTTTCTCCGAGAACATGGGGCCGGAACAGTACGTGGTGTTGGCGGAGAAGATCGGCGAGGCGATCCGCGCCGGCTACGACGGGATCGTCGTGGGGCACGGCACCGATACGATGCATCACACGTCGGCGGTCTTGAGCTTCATGGTGCAGGACCCGCCGGTGCCGGTGATCATGGTCGGGAGCCAGCGGTCGTCCGACCGACCGTCGTCGGACGCGGCGCGGAACCTCATCAGCGCCACCGGCGCGGCGGCGCGCGGGCCGATCGCGGAAGTGATGATTTGCATGTTCGGCCCGACGTCGGACCGGTATAACCTGTTGCACCGCGGCACCCGCGTCAGGAAGATGCACAGCTCCTATCGGAGCACGTTCCGCACGCTGGGCGACATCCCGCTGGCCATGATCGAAGATGGTCAGTTCACGCTGATCCACGAGGAGTGGAAACCGCGCCGGACCGACCGGAACGTGACGATCCAGGCAGCGTTCGACGAGCGCGTGACGATTCTCTACTACTATCCCGGCATGCACGCGGACGTGCTGGACGCGCTGGTGGAGAAGGGCTACCGGGGCGTCATCATCGCGGGCACCGGGTTGGGGCACGTGAATCGGAAGCTGTACCCGGCGCTGGAACGCGCCCGCGACGCGGGCGTTCACGTGTACATGACCCTGCAAACGCTTTGGGGCTTCGTGCAGATGCAAGTGTACGAGACCGGACGGGAGATCCTCCAGCTCGGCGTGGTGCCGCTGGCCAACATGTTGCCGGAGACGGCGTTCGTGAAGTTGGGCTGGGCCATGGGTGTGCATCCCGACGACCCGGACGCCGTGCGCCACCTGATGACGACGACGATCGCCGGCGAGATGACCGAACGGGAACCGCACGACGGGTATTTGATCTTGCAGGGGGGCGTGCCGGAGGTGCGGGAGTTCTTGACGGGGGCGTGGCGGTGAAGAACGTGCAGCGTGCAGCGTGCAGCGTGCAGCGTGACGTGCGGAGTTCTGTCACCATTGCTCATCTGGGTGGCTTGAGATCGGGCGATCGCACACCTCATGCGGGGGCTTCGTGCGCACGTTTCACGTTTCACGTTTCACGTCTCACGCCCTATCCCGAGCTATCCCTATGACGCCCCCCACCCGCCACGAAGGTCTCGACTTCATCAGGAGCATGGTGGCTCGTGACGTCGCCGCCGGGAAGTGGGGCGGGCGCGTGGCCACGCGGTTTCCTCCGGAGCCGAACGGCTTCGCGCACATCGGGCACGCGAAATCGATCTGTCTGAATTTCGGACTGGCCGAGGAGTTCGGGGGAACCTGCAACCTGCGGTTCGACGACACGAACCCGCTCACCGAGGACCAGAAGTACGTCGAGGCGTTCAAGAAGGACGTTGGCTGGCTGGGTTTCACGTGGGCCGGCGAGTTCTACGCCTCCGATTACTTCGAGCAGCTCTATGAGTTCGCGCTCGTCCTGATCCGGAAGGGGAACGCCTACGTGGATTCCCAGACGGAAGAGGAGATCCGCCTGGGGCGAGGGAGCGTCCAGCGCGCGGGGACCGAGAGTCCGTACCGGAACCGGTCGGTCGACGAGAACCTCGATCTGTTCACGCGCATGCGGGCCGGCGAGTTCCCGGACGGATCGCATGTGCTACGGGCCAAGATCGACATGACGCACCCCAACTTCTTGATGCGGGACCCACTCCTCTACCGCATCCGGCACGCCTCGCACTACCGCCGCGGGGACGCGTGGTGTCTCTACCCGTTGTACGACTTCACGCACTGCCTGTCGGACGCCATCGAGCGAATCACCCACTCGCTGTGCAGCATCGAGTTCAAGGACAACCGCGAGCTGTACGACTGGATCGTCCACGAGGTGGGAATTCCCGATCCGCCGGAGCAGACCGAATTCGCGCGCTTGGTGCTCGACTACACGGTCCTCTCGAAGCGGAAGCTCATCCGGCTCGTGCGCGAGGGGCGCGTGAGCGGCTGGGACGATCCGCGCATGCCCACGATCGCGGGGCTACGGCGGCGCGGCGTCACCGCCGAGGCGATCCGCGCCTTCGCCGACGGGATCGGTGTGGCGCGCGTGGACAGCCGGGTGGAAATCGGCAAGCTCGAGCACGCGATCCGGGACGACCTGAACATGCGGGTGCCGCGGGTGCTCTGCGTGCTCAAGCCCCTCAAGGTCGTGATCACCAACTATCCGGAAGGGCAGGTCGAGGAGTTGGACGCTCCGTTCTACCCGCACGACGTGCCCAAGGAGGGGTCCCGGAACCTCCCGTTCACGCGCGAACTGTACATCGAGCGGGACGACTTCATGGAGGATCCGCCCAAGAAGTTCTTCCGGCTGGCGCCTGGCAGGGAAGTGCGGCTGCGCTACGCGTACTTCATCACCTGCAGCAAAGTGGTGAAGAACGCCGCCGGCGAGATCATCGAGTTGCGCTGTACGTATGACCCCGCCACGAAAGGCGGAGACGCGGCCGACGGCCGCAAGGTGAAAGGCACCATCCACTGGGTCTCGGCCACCCAGTCACTCCCGTGCGAGGTGCGCCTGTACGATCGGCTGTTCACCCAACCGGACCCCGACGACGTGCCGGACGACCAGGATTTCACCGCGTCGGTGAACCCGGATTCGCTGGTGGTGCTCGCGGATGCGCGCATCGAGCCGAGCGTGGCGAACGATCCGCCGGGCACGCGGTACCAATTCGAGCGACAGGGGTACTTCGTGAGTGACCACGTGGACTCGAAGCCCGGCGCGCTCGTGTTCAACAGAACGGTCCAGTTGCGCGACACCTGGGCCAAGATCGCGGGCCGATAGCCGATCGCCGATCGCCGATCGCCGATCGCCAATGGCCGATCGCCAATGGCCGTCGTGCGGCTGAGGGTTCGCTCTGGGTCAAGGGAAGCCGCTTCTGAAAGACGCCCTGCGGGGGTGGCCTCGTAGGTATGCGAGCCGAATGGTTGTATCTTTGGCGCTTGGGTGTGCCCCCCAGCGGCGGCCCTACCTGACTTTCGACGGAGAGCCTAGTACGGCATGAGGCAGTCGCCACTCAAGGTGCAGCACGTTGCCGGCCACGCCGGCGCCGCCCTGGCCCACCGCGACGTGCCGGGGGGTAGGCCGGATCCAGCGTTGATCGCGGAGATTCATGCCCTCAAGGCCGAGCGCCGCGCCACCATCCTCGCCCACAACTACCAGATCCCGGAAATCCAGGACCTGGCGGATGTCGTCGCCGACTCGTTGAAGCTCGCCCGGTCCGCGGTCCAGGCGGACGCCGGGATCATCGTGTTGTGCGGGGTCCATTTCATGGCGGAGACCGCGGCCATCGCCAACCCTGGCAAGCGGGTCCTGATCCCGGAGCCGAAGGCGGGGTGCTCGCTGGCCGACACGATCCAGGCGCGTGACGTGCGTCGCTGGCGCGAGCAGCATCCGGACGGGCTCGTGGTGGCGTACGTCAACACCAGCGCTGAGGTGAAGGCGCAGTCGGACTACTGCTGCACGTCGGGGAACGCGGTGGCGGTGGTGCGGGCGCTCCCGCCCGACGTCCCCGTGCTGTTTCTGCCGGACTTCTTTCTGGGGAACTACGTCCGCGAGGTCACCGGTCGCGCCATGGACATCTGGCTTGGCGAGTGTCACGTGCACGCGGGGCTCCGGCCTTCCATGCTGGAGGAACGGAAGCGGCAGCTGCCCGACGCCGAGTTCCTGGTGCACCCCGAGTGTGGTTGTACAACGAGCATGATGTACTACCTGAATCACGACGGGAACGGCGACGGCCGCACGCGGATCGTGTCTACCGAACAGATGATGACCCGGGCGCGCGAGTCCGAAGCGCGCCGGTTCGTGGTGGCGACCGAGAACGGCGTGTTGCACCGGATGCGGAAGGAGAACCCCGAGAAGGAGTTCATCCCTGCGTCCGACGAAGCCGAGTGTCGCTACATGAAGATGATCACGCTCGAGAACCTGCGGGATTCGCTGCGCGACTTGAAGTACGAGGTGACGGTGCCCGAAGAGACGGCCGTCCGCGCCCGCCGGGCCATCGAGCGCATGCTCGCCATTGGTTGAGCCCCTCGGGTTCGAGGCCGTTCGCGCGGCGCTCGCCGAGGATCACGTCCGGGAAGACGTCACCACCACCCTCCTGGGCCCTCGCGCCGACGCAGAGGCGTCGGCCACCTTCATCGTCGAAGAGCCGTGCACCGTCGCGGGCTTGCCCGTGGCCGCTGAAGTCTTCCGGCAGCTGGGCGTGGCCGAAGTCCTCGCCCCGCTCGTGGAGGAGGGGAGTGAGGTTGCGACGGGGGATGCCGTAGCCGAGGTGCACGGGACGGCCCGTTTGCTCCTGGCAGGGGAGCGCACCGCACTCAATTTCCTGCAGCGCCTGAGCGGCATCGCCACCGTCACGCGCGCGGCCGTGCGCGCGGTCGAAGGCACTGGGGCGATCATCACCGACACCCGCAAGACGACGCCTGGCCTTCGCGAGCTGGAGAAATACGCCGTCCGGATGGGTGGCGGTGAGAACCACCGGGCGCACCTCGGCGCGGCGGTGCTATGGAAGGACAACCACTGGGCGTTGCTCGGGCGCGGATCACTCACCAAGGCGCTTGCCACCGCACCGGAAGGTCTGCCAGTCGTGGTGGAGGCCGAGACGGAAGTGCAGTTCGCCGCCGCGCTCAAGGCGGGCGTCACGCGCATCCTCGTGGACAACCTCCCGCCCAAGACGGTCGCGAAATGGGTCCGCGAGGCCAAGGACGTCGCCATCGAAGCCTCAGGCGGTATTGGACTGGAGAACGTCCGCGCCTTTGCGGATGCCGGCGTGCGCTACATCTCGATGGGAGCGCTGACGCACTCGGTGCGGGCGGTGAAGATCCGGTTGGATTTGGTGGCGACCAGATAGACCGGATGGGCGAAGGGGGATCCCCCCGCCGCCCCCCCCGTTCCAATTGAGCGGGATCAGCGGGATCAGCGGGATGGTGGCGGGTGGCCATCTCTGTGATCCCGTCCATCCCATCCCTCCGTTCCAATCCCGTTCGTCCCGCGGGGCGGTGGGGCAGGGGGCCAAGATCAGGGCTTCTCGATCCGCAACCGCACCACGAACGGGACTTCCAAGTCGTTGAGAGTTACGGCGTACATCATACCGTTGTGAAATACAGGATAAGGCTGCCGTGAGATCGGGAGCGGGGCGGAAACGCGACCGAGGTACCGTCCCACCGAATCGAATACGTCGAGGACGCGGTCTTTCGCTTCCGCCACGGTGACCGGCCAGACCCAGAAGTTGCCTGCGTCGTCGAACGTCATGTCCTCGATGGCGGGTTTCGTCGAGGGGATCTTGGACCAGTCGGCCTTGCCTCCCTGCTGGGTGAACCACTTGAGATCCTCGCGTGCCTGGTCCCGGTCGGCGTCGGTCACCGGTAGGGGTTCAAAGGCCCGCGCGATCGTGCGCAACGTGTCGCCCGTGTGGGACAGCTCGACGAGTCGATAGTCTCCGGTGAAGACCCCCCAGGTGGCCCCTTGTGGGGAGAGATGCCAGCGGAAGCCGGCAGTGAACGGAACGCTGGCCATCATGAACGAGTTGCCGTTGCGCAACTCGAACGATTCCTGTTCCACCGGGTCCGTCGGGACTGGCAGGGTATCGATGATGCGAAACGCGGAATCGAAGTGGGCAAGGCCGAACCCGAAGCCGTGCTCCGACCGCTGCGGTACTGGGGAGTAGTATTCACCGCGGTCGTCGAAGCCGCCGGGCCACGGGATGATGATGAAGCTCCCCGGCATCCGATGACCGGTGAGATACGTCCCGGCGGTGTCGAAAACGGAGATCCGGTTGTTCTGGGGATCGACGACCCACAGGTTGCCGTCCGGTCCAAACTGGGCCTGGAGCGCCTGCGCGAACTCCCCCGGCCCCTGGCCTTTGCGGCCGATGGTGCGGATGTACGAGCCGTCCGGGGCGAAGACCCGTATTTCCTGGGCCTGCGACTCGAGCACATAGATGCGTCCGGCGGCGTCGACCGCGAGCGACCAGATTCGGCCGAATAGGTCCGGGCCGTTTCCCTCGACCGTGCCAATCCGGAGATCTTCGACCAATCGCCATCCGCCGGACGGCGGCCACATGGGCTGCTCGGGGTTGGTCACCACGATCTGGCCGGAGGGCAGCATATCGATCGATCCGGCCCAAGTCGGGGCTTCCGTATCCGCGCCAGATGAGCCGCAAGCCCACAACCCGGCGATCAACGGGAAGGCGACTGCGATTGTCGGGATACAGTTGGGCATGGCATTCAAGTCCGTGTGCGGGATGTGCGCGCAACGCTTCCGGTGGTGAGATGCGGTTGGTCGGCGGACGGTTGCATGCGAACGTTCGTGCAGTGCGCGTTCCAGTCTACGCCATCGGGCCCCGTGAGACCACGGTCGACATCGCGCCGCCGTTCGACCTCGTGCTTGCCGTCCGCAACTGGGCCGAGACCCATTGCAGCGGGAGCGATGGCGGTCCAGATTCGACGGGCCTCTGTCTGCAGGCGTGATGGTCGACGAGTTTCAGCAACTTCAGCACTGCTGTGCGGCCCAGTACCGCGTCGAGCAGGTTATCGGCCACGGTGGGATGGCCACGGTGTATCGTGCCCACGACCTGCGGCACGACCGGCCGGTCGCCATCAAGGTGCTGCGCCCCGAGCTGGCGGCCACGCTGGGCCCGGACCGGTTCCTCCAGGAAATCCGGATCACGGCCGGCCTCGATCATCCCCACATCCTACCGCTGCTCGATTCGGGCAGCGCAGCGGGGCTCGTGTACTACGTGATGCCGTTGGTCGAGGGCGAGTCGCTGCGGGATCGTCTGAACCGAGATCGGACGCTGGCGCCGGACGAGGCCGTGCGCATCACCCGTGAGATTGCCGACGCGCTCGACTACGCGCACGCGCGGGGCATCGTCCACCGGGATATCAAGCCCGAGAATGTGCTGCTGTCCGACCGGCACGCCCGGGTCGCCGATTTCGGGGTCGCCCGAGCGGTCTCGGCCGCTGGTGAAGGTCGGCTCACCGAGGCCGGAGTATCGTTGGGGACGCCGCACTACATGAGCCCCGAGACGGCCGCTGGCGAGGAAGCGACCCCGCTGTCGGATCAATACGCGCTCGCATGTACGTTGTACGAGATGCTCGTCGGCGAGCCGCCGTACCTGGGTGCCACGGCTCAGGCGATTCTTGCCAAGCACGTCACCCACGCCGTGCCGTCGCCCGCGAGCCTGCGCGGAGGGATCCCCTCGGAGATGGACGGGGCGGTGCGGCGCGCGCTCGCGAAGACCCCGCAGGATCGCTTTCCCAGCGCCGGTGCCTTTGGCGCGGCGCTTGAGGCGGTGGGTGCCGGACGGCCACGCACAATGTGGCGACGGCTGGTCCTTGGCACTGTGGTGTTGGCGGCCGTGGCGGGCCTCGTCGTTGTCGGCGTGATGCGGTTCCGTGGCGCTCCTCACGAGATCCGCGTCGCCGTGCTCCCCAGTGGCGTCGGAGGTACCGATACGACCGCCTATCTGGTGGAGGGGCTTGCCGAGGCGGTGGGGATCGAGCTGATGCGGCAGGGTGGCGTGACGGTCATTGCCCAGGAATCGGCCAGGAACCTACAGGACGAAGATCCGCGCTCCGCCGCGCGCGCGCTGGATGCGACGTACGTGGTACTCGTCACCGCCCGCACCGGCCTGCAAACCGTGCACGTGACAGCCCGCCTCGTGGATGATCGCGGGGAACAGCGATGGGCCAACCGCTACGAGCGCGACCTGCAAGCGGCCGACCTCGTCGCCGTGGAGCGGGACATCGCGGGACAGGTCGCATTGGAGCTTCGGGGAACCCTGGCTCGGCGCGGCCAAGCGTCCGCATCGGCGCCACCGTCCAATATCAGCGCCTATGAGCACTATATGCGTGGCCGGTTCTTTTGGAAGCGACGGGGGAGCGAGAACCTCGAGCGCGCGGCGGACGAGCTGGAAGCCGCAGTGGCACTCGATTCGGCGTTCGCGCGTGGCTACGTGGCGCTCGCGCAGACCTATCTGCTCTTCCCGACGTACCGGGTCAGCCGACTCGATGCCGCCGACGCCTTCGCTCGCGCTGACGCGATGGTGGATGCGGGCCTGCGCCTCGATTCCACACTTGGCGAGGCACATGCGGCCCGGGCCCTGCTGCTGGAGCTGCGCCACCACGATTGGCCCGCCGCCGGCGCCGAGTTCGATCGCGCGCTGGCGTTGTCCCCGGACGTCGCGACGGTGCAGCAATGGTACGGTGAGCATCTCATCGTCATGCGGGACACCGCTGGTGCGCTTGCGGCGTTCCGGCGCGCGGTGGAGCTCGACCCACTCTCCCCGGCAATCAGCAACGCGCTGGCCATCGGGCTGCACGTTGCCGGGAACGACTCGGCGGCCATCGCGCAAACCCGGCGGATGCTGGAAGCGGATTCGTCCTATGCCGATGCGAACCTCGTCGCAGCGGCGGCCTTCGTCCGCCTTGGCCAGCTCGATTCCGTCGCGGCACGCCTGGTTCGCGCCGGGCTCCCGTCCCCGCTGGTCACCGTCATCGTACCAGGTCTGGGGACGGCATCGCCCACGACCGGGGCGGTGGAGGCGGTCGCATCCCTCGAGCCGTTGCTCCCGCCCGCGGCAACGGCGGCGCTCTATGCCGAGTTGGGTGCTCGCGACGAGGCACTGACGCTCTTGGAGACCGCGCTGCGGACGATCGGGACGGATCTCACCTCGTTGCTCACGCCGCTGCCAGCGTTCGCCGGCCTGATGGAGACCCCGCGGTATCGCGCCCTGCTCGCGGCGGTCGGCGTGGTCACGCGCTGAGCGGTTTGCCCGCACCGGAGCGCGCGGCTAGCCTACGTGCTGATACCCTGCCGGAGCGTAACCACGGTGCTGGACCACGAACGCATTTCCGCCAAGCTCGGCAAGTTCCGTCCATCGTTGACGCTCGCGCTGAAGCAGCTCGTGGGCCAGCGCGTCGCAGCGAACCTCCCCGTCTACGATTTCGGACTCGGTGAGACCAAGGGCGACCTCGCCCCGCATATCCGGAGCGCCGGCGAGCGCGCCTTTCACGACGGGAAGACGATGTACGGGGACCCCGCCGGGCTTGCCGAAGTACGTGGCGCCGTGCTGGACTGGCTCGGCTTGCGGGGAACCTACTGGGCCGATGACGTCGTGATCACGGCCGGCGCCAAGCAGAGCCTGTTCAACATCTTCCTCGCCATCTGCAATCCGGCCGACGTCGTGCTGTTCGACGCGGCGCCGTGGGTGAGCTACCAGCCGCTGGCCGTCGCGGCCTACGCAACCCCCGTCATGGTGCTCCCGCAAGCCGGGGAGGCGCGACGGCTCAAGGTCACGGCGGACGATCTGCTGCGCAATCTCCGCATGCGGCCGCACGCCAAGCTGTTCCTGCTCAACAATCCCGTGAACCCCACCGCCCAGCTCTACTCGGCGGAGGAGGTGGATGCCTTGCTGCGGGTGTGCGTCGAGCACCGGATCTACTTCGTGCTCGATCGCCTGTACTGGCGCATCGTGTTCGACGGGGCCGCATTCCCCGAGCCGCGCGTAGATGATGAGACGCGGAACTGGCTGATTCAGGTGGACGGCCTCTCGAAGAACTTCCGGCGCACGGGCGGGCTCCGCATCGGCTGGTCGGTCGGGCCGCCGGACGTCACGCGCGCCATGGTCAATCTCCAAAGCCACTACACGTCCGGGCCCGCCATTCCCACGCAGCTCGCCGCCCACGCGGCCATTGGCAACAACTACGATCCGGAGATGGTGCAGGACCTTCAGGGGAAGCGCGACCTCCTGCACCGTGAGGCCGCGGGGCTGCCGCTAGTCGTCATCTGGCCGACGCCCGCGAGCTTCTACTCGTTCTGGGACGTGCGGGCCGCGTTCGGCAAGACCACGCCGAGTGGGGAGACGCTGCGGACATCCGACGACGTGGCCGCGTATCTGGTGCAGGCGGCGGGTGTCGTCACGGCGTCGGGGTCGGGCTTCATGCAGGACGGATACCTCCGCCTGTCGTTTGCCACGCCGGACGAGACGATCGTGCAGGGGATGCGCGCAGCGCGCGAAGTGCTAGGACAGCTTGTGTGATCGGCGTTGCGGTCCCGCACGTCGGTCGATGGCGACTTAGCCCGATTCCCAACCCTGCGCTGGCGAAATCCGCTCACGGAATAGCGCCACCCCTGGACGTGCGGCGCGCGTGCGCGCTCCCGCAATCCCGGACTTGACAGCCGCCGCGGCCGATCATACTATCTATTACATAACTAATAGTTAGAGGCTGCACATGTCGGTGGCGCTCACGCGGCGCGAGTTGGACGTCATGGCTGTCGTCTGGGAGTTGGGTTCGGCGACCGTCGGGGAAGTCGTCGAGCGCCTGTCCGACGATCTCCATTACTCCACCGTGCTCACGATCTTCCGCACGCTGGAAGCCAAACGGCATGTCCGCCACAAACGGGATGGGAAGGCCTTCCGATACTATCCCGTCACCCGGTCCGAAGACGCCGGCGACCGCGCGCTGGAGCGCCTGCTGGACAAAGTCTTCCAGGGATCGCGCGAGCTGCTGGTGGCGCGGCTCGTCTCGGATGAGGGAATCGCTCCGGAAGAGTTGCGCCGCATCCGACGCCGGCTGAATGAGCGTCTGAAGGAGCTGGAGCCATGATCGCCGCGTGGATGGTGTACGCCACGCTGGTCGCGGCGTTGTTGGGTGGTGCCGCGCTCGGCATGGACAAGGCGCTCCGACTGGCCGGCCGCCAGACGCGGTGGGTGTGGGCGGTGGCCCTCGTCGCCTCGCTCGCGCTTCCGGTCTTTGCCAGCAACAGGGCGGAGCCGCCCGCACCCACGCGCGACGCCGGCGTGGTCGTGGTGGCCGCCCGTGCCGTGGCCGCCCCCGTGCCGACCGCTTCGCCGACACTAACGTCACTCGACACGCCGCTCATCGTGGCCTGGATACTCGCCTCGGCGGTCGTGCTCCTGGTCCTGTTGCTGTCTCAGCGCGCCCTCCGCCGCCAGACGGCGGGCGGCGACGTGCGCGACGTGGACGGTCACCGCGTCTGCGTCACCACCGCGTCGGGGCCGGCCGTGGTCGGCGGGCTGCGTCGTGCCACGATCATCCTGCCGGCCTGGGTCGCGGAGCTGGGTGCGGACGAGCGTCGACTGGCCGTGCGCCACGAGGCCGAGCATGTGGCGAGCGACGACGTCAAGCTCCTGGCCCTCGCCGTACTCGCGGCGGTGGCTTGTCCGTGGAATCCCGCCATCTGGTGGCAGCTCCGTCGCTTGCGCGACGCGGTCGAGTTCGATTGCGACCATCGTCTCCTGCGAGCCGGCGTGGACGTGCGCGCCTACGGCAAGCTGCTGCTTGAGGTCGCCCGCCGAGCGCCGATGCGCCATTTGGCGATCACGCTGGCGGCCCGGCCGTCCCTCTTGTCACGGAGGATCGATCACATGACTCCCGTTCCTTCCCGCGCACGCGGGCTCCGCATCCTCGTTGGCGCTGGTCTGGCGGTCGCGCTCGTTGTCCTCGCTTGTGAAGCACCGAGGCCGGTCGAAGACGGCGGCATCAGCGGCGTCGCGGTCCTGGACGTGTCGCAGGTCGATCAACTGCCCGTGCGGGTGAGCCACCCGCCGGTGCAGTATCCTCCGTTGTTGAGGGATGCAGGTATTCAGGGTGACGTGGTGTTGGAGTTCGTGGTCGATGCGACGGGCCAGGTCGACTCGAGCAGCATCGTCGTGATCAGCAGCGATCACAAGGCGTTCGAGCAGCCGGCGATCAGTCTCGTGAAGGGATCACGCTATCAGCCTGCCATGGCTGACGGGGCACCGCGGGCCGTGCGGATCCGGCAACCGGTTTCGTTCTCGATTGCGGGGATGGAGCGGGCCATGACGGAGAAGCGTGCGTACGACGCGGGCGAATCGATCAAACTGACGGCCGAGCCCAGCGCGGAGCAGCTCAGACAGTTCCGTGGGCGTATCGATTCCCTCAACAAGGGCTTGGACTCCCTCAAGCTCCGGACGGCGCGCGAGGGTGTGACCGTGATGTTCACTATGAGTGGCGACTCGCTCCGTCCAGTCCTGGTTCGGGTTCGCCCCGACTCGACGTAGCTGGATCGGCACCGCAGAGTCCTCAGCCAGCGTGCCGGATGGCGTCGAGCGCCTCGGGATTCTGGAGCGATGTGAGGTCACCGAGTTCCGTCTCCCCGAGGTGCACGGCGCGCACCAACCGCCGCACGATCTTGGCGCTCCGCGTCTTGGGGAGGTCACTCACGAAGTAGATCGCTTCTGGGCGGTCGATCTTCCCCAGGCGTTCGACCACGGCATCGCGTAGCTCGTTGCGCAGTGAGTCGTTCGCCTGGTGGCCGGCGTGCAAGACCACGAAGCAGACGATGGCCTCGCCTTTGACCTCGTGCGGCACGCCGATCGCCGCCGCCTCACTCACCTTGCCGGTCGCGATGAGCGCCCCCTCGACCTCGGCGGGGCCGATGCGGCGGCCCGCCACCTTGAGCGTGTCGTCCGCGCGGCCCTGCAGGAACCAGAATCCGTCCTCGTCCACGCGCGCCCAATCGCCGTGATTCCACACGTTAGGCCACTTGGACCAGTAGCTCTCGAGGTAGCGCTCTGGATCGTTCCACAAGCCGCGCGTCATCGAGGGGGCGGGCTCGGTGCACACGAGATAGCCGACCTCTCCGCGCACGGGCCGGCCCGCGTCGTTCCAGACCTCCACGGCCATCCCGAGCCCCGGTCCGCCGAGCGTAGTCGGTTTGAGGGGACTGATGGGGTGCGGCCCCAGGAATCCGCCGATGATGTCGGTGCCGCCCGAGATGTTGATGATCGGGCAACGCCGCGCACCCACCTGCTCGAAGTACCAGGTCCACGAGTCGTCGTCCCACGGCTCGCCCGTCGAGCCCAAGATGCGAAGCGCGGAGAGATCGTAATGCTCGGCGGGCTTCACCCCGTGACGGATGGCCATGCGGATGGCGGTCGGCGAGATGCCGAAGATCGAGACGCCAATTCGCGCCAGCACGGACCAGAGGCGCGTGGGCTCGGGCCAGTCGAACGCACCGTCGTAGAGCACGACCGTGGCACCGTGGAACAACCCGCCGATCAACGCCCACGGTCCCATCATCCACCCGATGTCGGTGAGCCAGAAGAAGCGGTCGCCGGGCTTCATGTCGAATTGATAGCCGACCTCCTTCGCGATCTGGACGAGCGTGCCCGCATGACTGTGTACGGTGCCTTTGGGGCGACCGGTGGTGCCGGAAGTGTAGAGGATCAAGGCCGGCGCCATCGCTGGCACGATCGCGGTCGTGGTGTCGCTGCCGGAGGCGAGAAACGCGTCCCACGGCACGTCGCGGTTCTCGGTCCACGGAATGCGCCCGTCCTCGTACCGGACGACCACGACGCGCTCGACACTCGGCACGTCCGCCACGGCGGCGTCCGTGGTTTCCTTGATCTCGACGGGCTTGCCGCGCCGCTCCGTGCGGTCCGCCGTGAACACGAGCTTCACGCCCGCATGCCGGAACCGCTCGGCCACCGCGGCGGACGCGTAGCCCGAGAAGATCGGAACGAAGATGGCCCCGATCTGGAACGTGGCCAGCATCTGGATGGCGACCTCGACGGTCATCGGCATGCAGGCGCCGACGCGATCTCCCACGCCGATCCCGGCCGCCCGCAACCCGGCCGCGCACCGGTCGACGACGGCTTTGAGCTCCCGATACGTGTAGCTGGTGACCGTCTGATCTTCCCGCTCGCCGAGGAGCGCAATGCCGTCCTCGCGCTCGGTGCCGAGATGCCGATCGAAACAGTTGGCGGTCAGGTTCAGCGAACCGCCGACGAACCAGTCCGTCCACGGGATACCCGGCGAGAGGTCGCGCACCGTGTGGTACCGGCTCGCGAACGCGATGCCAAGGTCGTCCACCACCGCGTTCCAGAACCACTCCGGCTCGGCAACCGAGCGGGTGTGGAGCTGTGCCAACCTCGTGATTCCGTGCGCCCGCATGAGGCGCGTAACGTTCGCGGAGTCGACGAGGTCTTTCGGCGGGCGCCAGACGATGGCGGACATATCTCGAGAAACGTGAACCGTGAGATCGGAAACGTCAAAGAGGTTGGTGGTTGGTGGTTAGTGGTTGAATGACCAACTACCAACCACCAACCACCAACCACCAACCACCAACTACCAACCACTAACGTTGAATGAGCCGACTCACCGCACTCCGGACCTCTCCCGCTCCGATGTAGGTGAAGAGTACGAACGTAGTAAGGAGAGCCGCATTCGTGATCCAGCCGCTGACGAAGCGGTCGCCCACCCAGGTGCGCCGGGTATTGAGCAACAAGAGGGTCAGGGCGAGGAACGGCATGAACAGGGCGCCCATCACGGCGTACAGGAGTTGGGCCCGCTCGACCGTGATGCCGAGCTGGAGCATCGGCACGGTGGCGATGGCGAGCAGGAACCAGCGGTAGGGCGGTGTGGTCTTGAGGTCGGGGAGGTTCCCCGCGCTTCGCTTGGGAAGCGTCATGAAGTCGGCGAAGATGTACGGCACGCTCTGCCACACGCCCAGCAGGCTGGAGAAGACCGCGCCCCAGAATCCCGCCAGGAAGATCCACTTCCCGGCCGGGCCGAGTGCCACTTCGAGCTGGGTCGCCAGCTCGAGCGCGGCGGTGGGGCCCTGGCGCAACGTCACGCGCGAGCCGATGACGATCATCGCCACACCGAACAGTCCCGTCAGCACGTAGCCGGCGGCGAGGTCGATGCGACATGCGCGCACGCCCTCGGCGCCGGCGCGCCCGCTCTCGCGGATCCAGTACCCGTAGGAGAGCAGCGTGACCGTGCCGCCGACGCCGCCCAGGACGCCGAGCGTGTAGGCGGTGCCGCCCGTTGGGAGGCGGGGCACGAACAGGCCGTGGAGGACGGCGCCCCAGTCGGGCTGGATGAGGACGGCGGTGACGAGCACCGCCACGACCATGATGCCGGTGCACGCGGCCATGAACCGTAGGAAGGTCCGAAATCCCCCACGCCACACGATCGCCAAGCCCACGAGGGAATGGAGTACGCCCCAGACGATCTTCGAGGTCCGCGGATCGCCGATCGGGAGGAGCCCGGTGCCCGCGACGCCGCAGGCGGTGATCAGCGCGCCTCCGGTGAAGAACGCCCACGGCAACAGGTAGATGATGAACGCCCACCGCACGGCGCGGCCGAGGCGTGTGGTCCAACCTGCGAGCAGCGTGGTGCCGGTGGCCATCTGCCACCGCGCGACCCCCTCGTTGAGGAACCACTTGAGGAGCGCGCCGATCCAGGCGGCCCAGAGCAGCGTGAGGCCGTGCCGAGCGCCCGCGAGGCTTGCGGTAAGCAGGTCCCCCGCGCCGACCCCGGTGGCGGCAACGAGGAGGCCGGGACCGAAGAGCGCGAGCCACCGGGTGAGGCGGGTTTGTGGGTCGGCGTTGGTCATGCAGGGGTACCTCGAAGGGGCCGAAGATGTTTCTCTGCAACGGGTTCGGTCCTCAAAGTGGGCCGACGCCTGTGCGGCTCGTCGGCGCATGTCCGTCTCGAACTGCAACCGACCGCTATGGCCCGTACGGTTTCCCCGCACCGTCTTTAACTCGGCCTTCACGATGTCTGCACCGTCGTGGCAATAGTGTAGCCGATGGAGAATTTCCTCAAATCCCGGCCCGTCGGCGCGTGGGTGACGCGGGGCAGGGGCATCCTTCACACCGTGGAGGCACAGTGATGCTCAGGGTTCGACACTGCCTCGTCGCCCTGCTCGCGACCGCCGCTCTGGCGGGTCAGGTTGCTGCGCAGGCGACAGGCTCTATTCGCGGACGGATCGTCTCCTCCGACGCGCAACGGCCGCTGTCCCTCGTGACGGTGACCGTCGCCGCCCGAACGGCGCGGACCGATACCGATGGTGGCTTTATGGTGTCCAACGTGCCCGCGGGGACGCAGATCCTCCGGGCGAGACTGTTGGGATATCGCGAGGTGGTCGACACGGTCACCGTGATCGCCGGCCAGACGATCGACGTGCAGCTTACCATGGAGGCGGCGGCGGTTGAGCTGGAAGCGATCGTGGCGATCGGCTACGGCGAGCAAGAGAAACGGAACGTGACCGGCGCCGTGGCCAAGGTAGGAGAGGGCGAGTTCAACACCGGTCGCATTATCAGCCCGCAGCAACTCATCGCGGCCAAGGTCGCGGGTGTGCAGGTAGTGGACAACAACGAGCCGGGTGGCGGCCTCAATATCCGGATTCGCGGCGCGACCTCGATCAACGCCAGCAGCGAGCCCCTGTACGTCGTCGACGGTCAGCCGTTGAGCACCGGTGCCGGTGGGGGCATCAACGCCGGCCGCGACGCGCTCAATTTCCTGAACCCCAACGACATCGAGAGCATCACGGTCTTGAAGGATGCCTCTGCCGCGGCGATCTATGGGGCGAACGCCGCCAACGGCGTCGTGCTGATTCAGACCAAGCGTGGTCAGGGCAGGCCGCACCTCGAGTACACCGGCAGCACGTCCGCGTCGTCGGTCACCAGGGTGCCCAGCCTGCTGAACGCGACGCAGTTCGCCGCGGCGGTGGAGCAGTACGCGCCCACGAGGGTCGACTCGTTGCTCGGCCAGACCACCGACTGGTACAAGCAGATCGAACAATCGGCGTTCGGCCAGGAGCACAATGTGTCCCTCTCGGGTGCCGGCGAGAGCAACACGTACCGCCTGTCGCTCGGCTACCTCAACCAGGACGGCATCATCAAGGCCAGCACGACTGAGCGGCTGGCCCTGGGCATCAACTACAACCAGCGTCTTTTCAGCGACAATCTGGACGTGAGGCTCGACGTCAAGGGGTCTCGCACGAACGATCACTTCACGCCAGGGGACGTGCTCGGCAACGCCGCCGCGATGGCGCCCACGCAGCCGATTCTGGATTCGACCAGCGCGACCGGCTACTGGGATTGGAACACGACCAACGCCTCGCCGTCCAACCCGGTCGCGAGCCTGAACCTGGCCACGAACAACGGCCGCGCGTACCGCAGTATCGGGAACTTGCAGACGCAGTACGTGTTCCCGTTCTTCCAGGCGTTGAGGGCCAACGTCAACCTCGGCTATGACGTCGGCAAGTCCGAGCGACAGATTTTCAACCCGAGCAACCTGGCCGCGCAGGTGCGACAGGGTCATGGCCAACTCAACATCACGAACGGGACCGTGGCGAACTCGGTGCTGGAGACCTACCTGAACTACGCCTCCGCGTTCGGTGGCCTCCCCGGCCGCATCGATCTAACGGGCGGGTACTCGTACACACAGCAGCACAGCGACTACTTGACCTACAACGCGACCGGCCTCGCCAGCAACCTGCTCGGCGACAACGGCATCGTCCCGGCTGACAACGAGGCGACCAACCAGTCGGTTGTCGACTACCGGCTGATCTCGTTCTTCGGGCGGCTGAACTACAACATCGCCGATCGCTACCTACTGGCGGTCTCCGCTCGCCGCGATGGTTCTTCGCGGTTCGGCGCGGGAAACCAGTGGGGGACGTTCCCCTCGGTGTCCATCGGGTGGCGGCTCTCGGATGAGTCCTTCCTGCGGAACTGGAACGCGCTCTCCGACCTGAAGATCCGGGCGTCGTGGGCGAAGACCGGCAACCAGTCGTTCGGTGACTACCTGCAGTACTCCACGTATACGTACAGCGACCCGCTGGCGCAGTACCAGTTTGGCAATCAGTTCATCAGCACTATCCGTCCGAGCGCGGTCGATCCCAACATCCACTGGGAAGAGACCAGGTCTACCAACATCGGCCTCGACTACGGCTTCGCGAACCAGCGGATCAGCGGTGCCATCGAGTTGTATAACAAGGAAACCAAAGACCTGATCTTCACCGTGCCGGTCGCTGCCGGCACGAACCTGTCGAACTACGTCACGACCAACATCGGCAGCATGCGAAACCACGGCATCGAGCTGAGCCTCAGCGCCGTCGTCAAGCAGAGCGGCACGGGCTTGGGCTGGACCGCCGACTTCAACGCCAGTCACAACACGAACCTCCTGCTCAGCATCAACCCGAGCAAGAGCGTGTCGAAGATCCTGACCGGCGGCATCTCCGGCGGCGTGGGCAACAACGTCGAGGTCCTCCAGCCGGGCTCGCCCATCAACTCGTTCTTCGTCTACCAGCAGCAGTATGATTCAGTGACCGGGAAGCCGATCGAGGGCGGTTATGAGGATCTGAACGGGGACGGCGTCATCAACGACTCCGATCGCCGGCCGTTCCACGATCCGGCCCCGAAGTGGATCCTGAGCCACTCGTCCTACCTGACGTACAGCCACTTCGACCTGAGTTTCACCCTGCGAGCCTACTTGGGGAGCTGGGTGTACAACAACGTGGCGTCAGGCCTGGGCGCCTACCAGAACCTCACGGGCTCGGCGATGCCGGCCAACCTGCAAGCATCAGTCCTAGAGACGGAGTTCGTGGTGCCGCAGTACTACTCGGACTACTACGTGGAGGACGGGTCGTTCCTGCGGATGGACAACATCACGCTGGGCTATACGTTCACGTATCGCGGGCAGCCGTGGCGCGTGTTCGGCAGCGTGCAGAACGCGTTCACCTTGACTGGCTACAGCGGCGTGGATCCGACCGCGGGTCTGAACGGCATCGACAACAACATCTATCCCCGCTCGCGCACCTTCACGGGTGGGCTGAGCGTGCGGTTGTGAGGGCGCGACCTATGCGACTCCATCACTCGATACGGGACGGGACCATGATTACCAGAACGTCGAAAGGGCTCGCCGTCGCCGCCCTCCTGTGTCTGGCCGCGGCCGGCTGCACGGACCCGACGGTGGCACCGAAAAGCACGGTCACCAGTGCGAACATCTTCACCTCGCGGGACTCGTATGAACAGTTCCTCGCGCGGATCTACGCTGGGCTGATCGTCACCGGACAGCAGGGGCCGGCAGGGAATGCGGACATCCAAGGCATCGACGAGGGATTCTCCGAGTACCTTCGCCTGTACTGGTATCTCCAGGAGATGCCGACCGACGAGGCGGTAATCGGCTGGAACGACCCGGGTCTCCCCGACCTGAATACGGGGCTCTGGGGCGCGGATAACAGCATGGTCAACGCGATGTACTACCGCGTCTACTTCCAGGTCATGTTGGCGAACGAGTTCCTGCGCCAGACCGTGGATGACTCGCTCGACGCGCGGGGGCAGAGCGACCTCAAGGATCAGGTCCATCAATACCGCGCGGAAGCCCGGTTCCTCAGGGCCTTGAGCTACTGGCACGGGATCGATCTCTTCGGGAATATCCCGCTGGTGACCGAAGCGGACCCGCTCGGCGCCACGCCGCCGCAGCAGAGCACGCGCGCGGCGATCTTCGATTTCATCGTGAGCGAACTGGGGGAGGTCAGGGACCAGCTACCCACGGCCGGTGCCGACACCTACGGCCGCGCGACGGCCGGCGCCGTGGACATGCTCTTGGCGGAGCTGTACCTGAACGCGGAGGTGTACATCGGGACGGACCACTATGCCGACGCGCTGGCTGCGGTGCAGAGCGTCATCGGTTCCGGCACGTACAGCCTGAACTCCACGTTCCGGAACAACTTCACGGCGGACAACAACTTGTCACCCGAGCTCGTCTTTGCCGCACTGCAGGATGGCAGCCGGACGCAGACGTGGGGCGGGATGACGTTCCTGGTGCATGCCGGGTGCGGCGGCAACATGTCGGCGGCCGATTTCGGCATGGACTACTGCTGGGGCGGCTATCGGCTGAAGCAGGAGGCCTACCGCCTGTTTGACACCGCCAACGACGGGCGGGCGGCATTCTTCTGGACGTCCGGTCAGACCGATTCGGTAATCGACATTGGCAGCTTTAACAGCGGGATCGCCGCCCCCAAGTTCACCAACAAAACGTCGACCGGGGCCGACGGCTCGCAGATGACCATGATCGACACCGACTTCCCGATCTTCCGCCTGGCGGAGGCGTATCTCATTTATGCCGAGGCCGTGGTGCGCGGTGGCGGTGGCAGCCGGGCGCAGGCGCTGACGTACGTCAATGACCTGCGGGAACGCGCCTATGGGAATACCAGCGGTGACATCACGGACGCCGGACTGACGCTCGACTTCCTTCTGGCCGAGCGGGGACGTGAGCTGCTGTTCGAGGCCCGTCGCCGGACCGACCTGGTCCGCTTCGGCATGTTCACCGGGGGGACCTACGTCTGGGCGTGGAAAGGTGGCCAGGCGGGTGGCGTGGCGCTCGGTGCGTTCCGCGATCTCTACCCGCTGCCCGCGAACGAAGTCATTGCGAACCCGAACCTGACGCAGAATCCCGGCTATTGATCGGGACGGGTGCTTGGTACAGCCCGCTGCGGGATATGCGTAAGTCGATCAGCTCGGCCGCCGACACTGGCGGCCGGGCTGATCGGCATTTTGTAGACTACGTCGTCGGCCCGGAGGACGACGTCGACGCGCGGGCGCCCCAAGCGTTCCGCAGCGCGCCAACCCACCTCACACCGAGCTTGCACCCCCGAGTGAACGGGACGCCGAGACCCCACTCCTGAGGACCAGGTCCACCATGGGATCACCTGCCGTCAGCACCCCCAGCGCCATCCGTCCGAAGCCGCGCCTGTCGTTCTGGGAAGTCTGGAACATGAGTTTCGGCTTCCTCGGCATCCAGTTCGGGTTCGCGCTCCAAAACGCGAACGTGAGCCGGATCTTCGAGACGCTGGGCGCCAAGGTGGAGAATATCCCCATCTTGTGGATTGCCGCCCCCGTGACTGGACTCCTGGTGCAACCCGTCGTCGGCTATTTCAGCGACCGTACCTGGAACCGCTTGGGCCGACGGCGTCCCTACTTCCTCGGTGGGGCCATCCTTGCCTCGCTCGCCCTGATCGCCATGCCGAACTCGCCGGCCCTGTGGGTGGCGGCCGGCATGCTCTGGATCATGGACGCCTCGATCAACATCTCGATGGAGCCGTTCCGCGCCTTCGTGGGTGACAACCTGCCCTCGGCACAGCGCACCACGGGGTTCGCCACCCAGAGCTTCTTCATTGGCACCGGGGCGGTCGTGGCGTCGATCCTCCCATGGCTCCTCACCAAGCAGTTCGGGGTAGCCAACCAGGCGCCTGAGGGCATGATTCCCGACTCGGTGCGGCTGTCCTTCTACCTGGGAGCCGGCGTGTTCTTCGCGGCGGTGCTGTGGACGGTCGTCCGATCGAGGGAATACTCGCCCAGTGAGATGGCGTCCTTCGAAGAGAACCAGGCGCGCGAGGGTTTCGCCCGGGCACGGCGGACCGCGGAGGAGTACGTCGAACATGGCGGGCAACAGATCCGCTTGGGCGGTGCCTTCGTTGCCGTGGGCGCGGTCATCAGCGTGTGGTTCGTCTACGAAGAGATCTACCAGGTCTTGGTCCTCTCGGGGGGGCTCGGATTCGTGGGCGTGCTGCTCATCCTGAGCGGCCTCATGCAGCGTGGTGGCCACTACGACAATGGGTTCGTTACCATCCTGAACGATTTCCAGGACATGCCGCGGACCATGAAGCAGTTGGCCTGGGTGCAGTTCTTTTCGTGGTTTGCCCTGTTCGCCATGTGGATCTACACGACCGCGGCGGTGACCAGTCACATCTACCACACCACGGACACGACCTCGGCCCTGTTCAACGAGGGGGCAAACTGGGTGGGCGTCGGCTTCGCCGCCTACAACGGCGTCGCCGCCGTGGTCGCGTTCGCGATACCTGTGTTAGCGAGGAAGACCAGCCGCAAGGTCACCCACGCGATCTGCCTGATCTGCGGCGCGTTGGGGCTCCTCTCCATCTTCGTCTTGTCGGATCCTCGGTACCTGCTGGGTTCCATGGTGGGAGTGGGCATCGCCTGGGCAAGCATTCTCTCCATGCCCTACGCGATCCTGACCGGGTCGCTGCCGCCCTCGAAGATGGGATACTACATGGGCGTCTTCAATTTCTTCGTCGTGATTCCCCAGATTGTCGCGGCGGCCGTCCTGGGGTTCTTCGTCGGGCGGTTCTTCGGCGGAGAAGCCATCTACGCGCTGTTGATCGGTGGCGCGTCCCTCGTGCTCGCCGCGGCGCTGACGCTCCGCGTGGAGGACGAGGACGACGTCGCGAGGACCGTGGGGAGTGCGCTGTGAATGCCGCTGAAGCGGGTCCTCAGCCCGGAGTTCTTCCTGCGACGGGCGTCGCCCGTCCCTTGGACGACAGATGATCGCCGAGGACCTGCTTCGGCAGGATCCTCGCGGAGCAGAAAGGTCACTACGATGATGCAGCCTCCGTTCCGTGCCGCGGCATTCGTCGTCCTCGGCACCCTCGCGATCTCCGCGTGCGGGGACCGGCGCTCCGCATCCGCGGTCCCGAGCGCGGAGGTGCCGGCGACCGAGGCCGGGCCCGCCGCGTTCTGGAATGCCGCCACGGTCTACTTCCTCCTCACCGATCGGTTCGCGAACGGCAATCCCGGCAACGACCTCGCCCTGGGACGGGCGCAGGACGGCGCGGTGGCGCGCAGCTTCCTGGGTGGGGATCTCGCTGGTGTGCTCCAGAAGCTCCAGGAAGGGTACTTCGATAGCCTGGGGGTCACCGCCATCTGGATGACCCCGTTCGAGGAGCAGATCCACGGCAGTGTGGACGAGGGAACGGGGAAGAGCTACGGATTCCACGGATACTGGACTCGCGACTGGACCGCGGTCGAGCCGGCGCTCGGGACCAAGGACGACCTCCGCGCGGTGGTGGACGAGGCTCACCGGCGCGGCATCCGCGTCCTGATGGACGCCGTGATCAACCACACGGGCCCCGTGACGCCGGAGGACTCCCAGTGGCCGAGCGACTGGGTCCGCACGAGTCCCCGATGCTCCTACCAGGACTACGCCACCACGGTGGACTGCACGTTGGTGGACAATCTCCCGGATGTCCGCATGGAGCAGGACGGGCCCGTGGAGCTGCCTCAGTGGTTGACGGAGAAGTGGAGGGGCGAGGGACGACTGGATCAGGAGATGGGCACGCTGGACGCCTTCTTTCAGCGCACCGGCTACCCACGCGCACCGCGCTACTACATCATGAAGTGGCTCACCGACTGGGTGCGCGAGTTCGGCTTCGACGGGTACCGCATGGACACGGCAAAACACTTCGAGGAGACGGTTGCCGCGCAGTTGAAACAGCAAGCCGATCAGGCGTTCGCGGACTGGAAACAGGCGCACCCGGAGAAGGTCCTGGACGATCTGCCATTCTACATGGTGGGTGAGGTCTCCAATTGGTCTCCGAGTCAGGGACGGACGTACAATTTCGGGGACCGGACCGTGGACTACTTCGACTTCGGCTACGACGGTCTCATCAACTTCGGATTCCCGCGCGACGCCGCCGGGCCCATCGACGATCTCTTCACGCGGTACTCCACGACGCTCCACGAAGGGGCGCTTCGCGGCGTGGACATTCTCAATTACATCGACTCACACGACGACGCGTCGCCGCTCGATCCGGACCGTGCGGATCCAATCGGTGACGGCACGCGCCTCCTCTTCGCGCCGGGCGGCGCCCAGATCTACTACGGCGACGAGTTGGCCCGGCCGCTCAGGGTCGCGGGCGCCAGAGGCGATGCCAACCTCCGCTCGTTCATGAACTGGGGGGATCTGGAGCACCCAGGCCCCACCAGCGAGGTTCTCGAGCACTGGCGGAAGCTGGGTCGGTTCCGCCGGGCCCATCCTGCCGTGGGTGCGGGCGACCATCACCGGCTCCAGGCGACACCGTACATCTTCAGCCGTATCCTCGAAGCGGGTGGGCTCGTCGATCGCGTGCTTGTGGCAATGGATGAGGGGGCAGGATCCAAAACCATTTCGGTCTTCGGCGTGTTCCCGGACGGGACCGAGCTGATCGACACCTACTCGGGGGAGACGGGTACCGTAATGAACGGCGCGATCTCGCTCACCACTCCATTCGGTCTCGTGCTTCTGGGCGAGCGGCGGTGAGATCCCGGATTGAGAGCGCACTACGTCGCGCGCGTCGGAGCGTGGTCGTGCTCGGCGCCGCCCTGCTGGGGGCCAACGGAGCGAGCGCCCAGCAGGAAGCACCGGCGCCGCGCTTCCGGGCCGAAATCGTCGGTCCCACCGCGATCCGATTCACGCTCACCGGCCTCGAGCGGCCCGCCGAGCGTTCCGCGTATCGCCTGACGGATGGCCAGGGTCGCGAGATTTCCATCGCCGCGGTCGTGCCCGATTCCACCTCCGCGTTCCTCGTGGTTCCCGTGACCGCGCTGGACCCGATGCGAGTTCACTATCTGGAGATCCCCGGATTGGGGCTTCGTGCGCTCGTGCGGCGGGACCCACTGTTTCGCAACCTCTCCTCGTCCAAGCCCCTTGGCGCCGTGGTCGGGGACGAGGGGAGCGTAACGACCTTCCGCATCTTCTCCCCCCGGGCGCACGCCGTCCGGCTCTATCTCTATCGCGAGAAGGACGACGCACCGGGTGAGGCGCTGCGTGTCGTGGACATGGTGAAGGACGACGACGGGGTGTGGGGGGCGACGGAGGCGGGGAATCTCCAGGGCACCTGGTACGACTTCGCGGTACACGGACCGGCCGATCCCGGGAACTGGTTCTACGAGACCAGCCCGGTCCACGTCTCCGATCCGTACGCCCTCGTCAGCGACGACTCCTGGGGCAAGGCGCGCGTCTGGCGCGACGGTCCGCCCCCGCCGCCCGTGCGTGGTGGCCGTCCGCGTATGGAAGACGTGGTGGCCTACGAGGTGCACGTCCAGGACTTCACGGACCTCCTTCCCGTGAGGGAGGCGGAGACCGGGACCCTCGCCGCCATGGCCCGAACAGGCCTCACGAACGCGCGGGGCGAGCCCATCGGCTTCGACTACCTCGTGGATCTAGGCGTGAACGTGGTTCACCTCATGCCGGTGCAGGAATACCTCCACTATCCCGACGCCGAATGGCAAGCCGCGTTCGCCAACGACTCCTTCGCGCGGGCCATGGGAATCGATCGTGAGAACTACCAGTGGGGATACCGCACCACCCACGCGTTCGCCGTGGAGAGTCGCTACCGCTCGCGGGGCGCGGAGCCAGGCGCGGAACGGGCGCAGTTCCAGGCACTCGTCCGCGCGTTTCACGAGCGGGGCATCGCGGTCATCATCGATGTCGTCCCGAACCACACGGGCGAGAACATGGACGACCGGCACCTGCTCCTGAACTTCAACGTGCTGGACCTGCCGTACTACTACCGTACCGACGAGGCCCTCGAGCACATCGGTCCCTTCGGGAACGAGGTGAAGTCCGAAGACCGACCGATGGTGCAGCGCTGGATCCTCGATCAGCTGCGGCACTGGGTGGACGTGCTGGGGGTGGACGGCTTCCGTATCGATTTGGCCGGGCAGCTGGACCGGCAGACGCTGCTGCGGGTCGAACGGGAGCTGCCGCACGATCTCATCATCTACGGGGAGCCGTGGATCGCGCCGAGTGACCCCGACGTCCGCGCAAATCCCGATTGGAGCTGGTCCAAGGCCGACGCCCCGATCACGTTCTTCCAGGATGAGGCTCGTGACGCGTTCACGGGCAGTCCCTTCGACGTGAACCAACGGGGCTGGGCGGGCGGGAACGGCGCCGCCCGGGCCGCCGCCATGCGCGCGCTCGCGAATCACTATCCGGAGGAACCGCGCACCACGAACGGGATTTCCTATCTGGACATTCACGACAACTGGGCGCTGGCCGATCGCTACGCGCTGAAGGACCACAACGGGCTCGAGGGTGTGGATCTCGCCGCGGTGCGGATTGCCGCGGGCCTTCTGCTCACTTCGGCAGGGCCCGTGGTGATTCATGGGGGTACGGAGATGTTGCGCTCCAAGGGGCTGGCGCCGCTCGAGGAATCCACCGCGGAGCTGGCCGGCGGTCCCATCCACTTCAAGGGCCGGGACGACACGTACAATCTGCGGGCCCCGAATCGGTTTCTGTGGGACAGCCTTGTTCCTGGCTCGCCGCGCGCAGCCATGCGGGACTACTGGCGGGGCCTCCTGGCCCTGCGCATGTCCGAGTACGGTCGGGTTTTCCGGGTCGACGAGGTACCGGGTGGGTACTACCGCTGGGTTGCTCCGGGTGATAGTACGCTGTTGGGCTACGTGGTCGGCGAGCGGGTCTTGGTGCTCGCCAATAGCGGTACGCGGGAGGGTGTGTTTCGCTTCGACCTTCCGGACGGTACGTGGCGACAGGTGGGTGACCGCGAGCGGGTGGATATGAAGGGGGTGAAAGGGAAGTACGCACGGCTTGCCGCGGGAACGCAGGACGTGCGGGTGTCGGGTGGCTCGTTCTTCATTTGGGTGAAGGAACGATGACCGAAACCGGAGGCTTCATGACGGGGAAGTGGTGGATCGTCGCGACCGTATGCAGCGCGCTGCTCGTGCCGTCAGTCCTCACCCCCTGTCCTCCTCTCCCTTCGGGAGAGGGGGGACGTGTGGTCCCGGAGCCGTTGCGCGTACGCTCGCCCGACGGGCGAACCGTGGTGACGGTCGAGACTCGGGACGGCGGCCTGTTCTACACCGTGGACCGCGACGGTCGGAAACTCATCCTACCCTCTCGACTGGGCTTCGTGTTTCGTGACGCGCCCGCCCTCCGCGACAGTCTTTCCATTGCGGGGACGGCGCGCGACGCGGTGGACGAAACGTGGGAGCAGCCGTGGGGTGATGTCGCCCAGGTGCGGGATCATCACAACGAGCTTCGGGTGTCGGTGACGGAGCAGTCCGCCCCTGGGCGCCATTTCGATGTCACGTTCCGGGTGTTCGATGACGGTCTCGGCTTTCGCTACGCGCTGCCCGCGCAACCGGCTTTGCAGTCGTTCGCGATCATGGATGAACTGACCGAGTTCGCGTTCGCGGACAACGCCCGCGCGTGGTGGATCCCGTCGAACTGGCCGCGCAAAGACCGGTCGGAGATGCTCTACTCGTCGTCACCGGTCAGCGTGTTGGACAGCGTGCAGACGCCGCTCACGCTGGAGACCACCGATCGACACACGGTCATGGTGATCCACGAAGCGGACCTGGTGGACTATCCGCGGATGTTCCTCACTGGCACGGAGCTGGAAAGCCGCACGATGCGCGCGGCCCTGGCGCCCATGGCCGATGGCGTGAAGGCGCGCGGTCGGACGCCCTTTCTCATGCCGTGGCGCACGATCCAGATCGCCGATCGGGTCGAGGACCTCGTACCGTCCGTCCTCGGCTTGAACCTCAATCCGCCCAGCGTGCTGAAGAACACCGACTGGATCCGGCCGATGAAATACGTCGGCATTTGGTGGGGCATGCACATCGGCATCATGACGTGGGGGGCCGGGCCCAAGCACGGCGCCACCACCGCGAACGCCAAGCGCTACATCGATTTCGCCGCGGCCAACGGATTCGGCGGGGTCCTGGTCGAGGGGTGGAACGTCGGGTGGGACGGCGATTGGATCGCGAACGGCGGGCTCTTTTCCTTCACGAAGCCGTACCCGGACTATGACCTCGCGGGTGTCGCCGCGTACGCGAAGGAGCGCGGCATTCACCTCATTGCGCACAACGAGACGTCGGGTGGCTTGGCGAACTACGAACGGCAGTTGGAGGACGCGTTCACGCTCTATCGCTCGCTCGGCATCGATGCCATCAAGACCGGTTACGTCACCGACGACATCCCGGGAGGCGATTCCCATTATTCCCAGACGATGGTCCGCCACCATCGCAAGGTCATCGAGACGGCGGCGAAGTACGGCATCATGGTGGATGTCCACGAGCCCATCCATGACACCGGGGAGCGGCGCACGTACCCCAACATGATGACGCGCGAGGGCGCGCGCGGCCAGGAGTACAATGCCTGGTCGGGAGACGGCGGCAACCCGCCCGAACACGAGACGATTCTCTTTTTCACGCGCCTGCTGGCCGGACCGATGGACTACACGCCCGGCATCTTCGACATCCTCATACGCTCCGCGGACGGTACGCCTCGGTTGCCCGAGCAGGCGAGGGTCCGGACCACGCTCGCCAAACAACTCGCCCTCTACGTGGTGCTCTACTCGCCGCTGCAGATGGCGGCGGATCTGCCTCGGAACTACGAGGGGCAAGCCGCCTTCCAGTTCATCCGGGACGTTCCCGTGGACTGGGAACGCACCAAGGTGCTCGAGGGGAAGATCGGCGACTACGTCGTGGTCGCGCGGCAGCGGCGCGGTGGCGAGGATTGGTACGTCGGCGCGATCACGGACGAACAGGCGCGCACCTTCGAGATTCCGCTCTCGTTTCTGCCCGCGGGCGAACACTACGTCGCGGAGATCTACGCTGACGGACCGGGAGCGGATTGGCTGAACAACCCGCTCCCCGTGGCGATCTCCCAACAACCCGTGGACGCGGGATCGACGCTGATGCTCGCCCTGGCGCCGGGGGGCGGTCAGGCCATTCGAATCCGGCCCGCGCGATGATCGCCGGGTTGGTGTCACCACTCCGACCCGCGTGACTGCGGAGGCGTACGAACGATGAGCGACCTCCCATCACCTGAACGTGGAAACCGCGATGACTCCTGAGAACTTTCAGATCTCCCCCTGGGACATCCTGATCTTCGTGGCGTTCGTGGTGACCGTCGTCACCGTCGGCATGATCAAGAGCCGGGACGAGAAGGGTAGCGAAGACTACTTTCTCGCGGGTCGCGGTCTGAGCTGGTGGTTGATTGGGTTCTCGCTGATCGCCTCCAACATCTCCACCGAGCAGTTCGTGGGGATGAGCGGCAACGCGGCGAGCCACGTCGGCCTGGCCATCGCCAGCTACGAGTGGATGGCGGCCGTCACCCTGGTGGTGGTGGCGTTCGGCTTTCTGCCGTACTTCCTGCGCGCCGGCATCTACACCATGCCGGAGTTCCTCGAATACCGCTACAGCGGGACGGCGCGCACCATCATGGCGGTCGCGACCATTCTCATCTACCTGCTGCTGCTCGGCTCGGTCACCTATTCGGGCGCCCTGACCATCAGGACGCTCGCCGGGAATGCGGGCTACCACTTGAGTCTCGCGACGGGCTCACTGGTCATCGGCGTCATCGCCATGGCCTATGTGACCGCGGGCGGCCTCAAAGCCTGCGCGTGGGCCGATCTGATCCAGGGGAGCGCGCTGATCCTCGGCGGCGCGGTCATCCTGTGGTTCGCGTTTCAGAAGCTCGGGGTGGCCACCGAGGCGGCCGCCGTGGTCAATGTGCACACCGGGGCGGTCAGCATCCAGCAGCTGGCGCCCGACGCGGGCACGCTGAAGCGGTTCTGGGATCTCAACGGCGCCCGCATGAACATGTTCCTGCCGTCGTCGGACACGATCCTGCCGTGGACCGCGCTGCTGCTGGGGCTCTGGATTCCGAATTTCTACTACTGGGGTCTCAACCAATACATCACCCAGCGGACGCTCGGCTCGGCGTCCCTCGCCGAGGGGCAGAAGGGCATCGTGTTCTCCGCGTTCATGAAGCTGATCGTGCCGTTCGTGATCGTGATCCCCGGCATCATCGCCTTCAACCTCTATTCGAGGGAAATGCGGCTGGAAGCGCGCGGCGACACGGCCGGCAGTCTGGCGCGGTACCTGGCCGCCAACCCGGCGACGCAATTCGTGGATACGGCCACCGCGCCAACCGACGAAGAGATTGCCGCGTGGCCGGCCGGCAGCTACCTGCTGGCCATCTATCCCGACGCGAACGCCATTCAAGCGCTCAAGACGCGGAACCCGCAGGTGCTGCCCATCACGCGGGACGCGTTCGCCAAGGCCGAGGCCGGACCGTTCACGACGTTCATCACCGAGGACAAGTCGTGGGCCGCCGTCAATCCCGGCCTGGCCGCGGAGATCGACGCCTTCAACCAGCGGACCACGGCTGCGGCACAGGCCGCCGGGGAGGCTCCGGCCGTTGAGAAGATGATCGCGTTCAAGTACGACACGGCGTTGGCGCAATTGCTGGGTCACGTCCTGCCGCAAGGGATCGGGGTGGTGGGCTTCGTGCTGGCCGCGTTGCTCGGAGCGGTGGTGAGCTCGTTGGCGGCCATGCTCAACGCGGCCTCTACGATCTTCGCCATGGACGTGTTCAAGAAGTTCGTCGCGCCTGGCGCCGCGCAGGCGACGGTGGTCCGAGTGGGTCGGGTCGCCGTGGTGGTCTTCGCGGTGGTGGCGATTCTGCTGGCGCCGCAACTGGGCGACCCCGCCATCAGCAACAGCATCTTCACCATCATTCAGGAAGGGCAGGGGTTCATCTCGCCCGGCATCCTGGCCGTGTTCGTCTTCGGGCTGGTGTTCCGTCGCGCGCCGGCCATCTGTGGCACGGTGGGCTTGCTCACCAACATCGTCGCGTACGGGCTCTTGAAGGTCCTGGTGCCCAATCTCCAGTTCCTCAACCGAATGGCCGTGTGTTTTGCCCTCTGCCTGGCGATCATGGCGGCGATCACGCTCGTCCGGCCGTCGCCGGAGCCGGTGGTCTTCCGGCATAACACGACTATCGCGCTCGAGTCATCGCGCACCGCGAAGATCGGTGGCGTGGCGGTCGTGGCCATCACGCTGCTGTTCTACTTCCTGTTCAGCCCGTTGGGGCTCGCCAAGTGAGCGCGTATCCCGTGACGGTGGAGCGCTGGTGCGACGGGAACTAGGGAAGCTCTGCACAGTCCGTGAGCAGGGAGTCGTCACCGCCACGCGGCATCCGCGAGTGAACTCGCCGACCACGCGCGGAGCAGGCGGGCCAGGGCCACCGCACGGGTATGAGCTTATTCAGCGCACGCGGGGATGGGGGGTACCACGAAACACCGTGATGTCCACGGACGCGGGCTCCAGACCGTCCGCGCGCGCGGTCACTCGGACGGTGCCGGTGTCGTCCCCGCTCTGGATCATCGCCAGCAGCAGCCCGTGGAACGCTCGGCGCTCGCTCGCCTGGTAGGAGCTATGGTCCGTGGGGTCGCCGTTCCCGACCGCCAGGAGCCGCGCCGGACCTTCAATCGTGAACCGCACGAGGTCGTTCGAAGTGGGCACGACGACACCGTCGGCGTCCACGACCTCGACCTCGACGTGGGCGACGTCCCGGATTCCCGAGCGAATCTCGGAACGGTCCACGGTCAGACGGAGCGATGCGGCGGGCCCGGCCGTGCGTACCTCCTGCGTGGCCACCACGGTGCCGTTCCGCTTGCCCACCGCCCGCAACACACCGGGCTCGTAGGGAACGTCCCACGACAGATGCAGATCCGCGGTCGTGGGGAACACCTGCGGCAGCGCGTAGTGGTTCCAACTGTCGGAGGTCCCTTGGCGCGGGAACTCGATCCGCTTCTCGCCAAGAAACCTCCCGTTGAGATACAGCTCGACCGCGTCGCAGTTGGTGTAGGCGAGCACGGGAATGAGCTGGCCCTCGCGGCCCGGCCAGTTCCAGTGCGGGAACAAATGGACCATGGGGGCGTCGGTCCACCGGCTCTGGTAGAAGGAGTACCCGTCGTCGGGGAATCCCACGAGGTCGAGCACGCCCGAGGTGGAGTTCTTCCGCGGCCAGGAGGATTCCCCCAAGTAGTCGATCCCAGTCCACATGAAATCGCCCGCGAAGTAGTCGTGCAGGGCCACGAACCGCCACAGTTGTTCCGCGCGGATCATGCCGGTCGTGTAATTGGGTTGCACACGCTCGGGATCCGACCCGAGGGAGTACTCGCCTCGCGTACCCCGCACCGATCCGCTCTCCGTGCCGATCATCTTCCAGTCGGGATGATGGTGACGGTCCTGCTCGGCGTACAACTCGCGCCGCTCGTGCCAGCGGTCCACGTAGTTGTAGCCGACCACATCCAGCAGGTTCAGGAACGCGAGCGTGGTGGCGCCGTCGTCGGCGTAGATGTGGTCGTTGCCCGTCGTGATGGGTCGGGTTGGGTCTTCGTGGTGGGCGATGTCTCGCAGCATGCGGAGCACGGTGTCCCCACCGGCGGCGTGCTGCTCACCGATCTCGTTCCCCAGGCTCCAGAGGACCACCGACGGGTGATTCCGGTCCCGCCGGATGAAGTCGACCAGGTCGCGCTCGGCCCACACCGCGAAATACCGGTGGTATCCCCACTCCACCTTGCCATGCGTCCACTCGTCGAACGCTTCGTCCATCACGAGCAGGCCCAGGCGGTCGCACAAATCGAGGAACTCGGACGCGGGCTGGTTGTGCGACGTGCGGATCGCGTTGACGCCCATCTCTCTGAGGAGACGCAAGCGACGCTCCCACACCGCCTCCGGCACCGCCGCGCCCACCGGTCCGCCGTCGTGATGCAGGTTCACGCCCAGCAGCTTCACGCGCTTCCCGTTGAGCAGGAACCCGCGGTCGGCGTCGTAGGCGATGACACGGATACCGAACGGCGCATCCGTTTGGTCGACCACTCGGCCGCGCCCATCGAGCACGGTGGTCCGAAGGGTATAGAGGATGGGCGTCGTCAGGGACCAGAGCGCCGGCGCGTCCACGGTGAGCTGCTGCGCGAGGTCGCCTTCGTCACCGGCGGCCAGGGTGAAAGGCAGCTCGGCCCGGGCGGTCTCGTGCCCCGAGGCGTCTAGGATCACGGAGCGGAGCGTGGCGTGCCGCTCACTCGTCCCCTCGTTCACGATGTGCGTGCGAACCGCCACCCGCGCGGCGGCGCTGTCCACCTCGGGCGTGGTGACGTAGGTCCCCCACGGTCCGATGTGCAGCGGGTCCGTCACGATCAGCCAGACGTGGCGATAGATGCCGCTTCCCGAGTACCAGCGCGTGTTGGGCTGATGGGAGTTGTCCACCCGCACGGCCACGACGTTCTTGCCTCCGCCAAGGTAGGGCGTCAGGTCGTAGACGAAGCTGACGTAGCCGTTGGGCCGGCTTCCCAGGTGATGTCCGTTGACCCAGACGTCGCTGTTCTGGTAGACGCCGTCGAACTCGATGGTCACGCGCCGGCCGCGTGACCCGGCGGGCAACGAGAACGCGCGGCGGTACCAGCCGACGCCGGTCGGTAGATAGCCGCCGCGGCCGCCGGTGGGCGCGTGCTCGTCGTACGGCCCCTCGATGCTCCAGTCATGCGGGAGGTCGACTGAGCGCCAGGCGCGGTCATTGAAGCCCGGCTGCTCGGCGCCGGCGGGATCGCCGCGGGTGAACGTCCAGCCGTAATCCATCAGGAGCCGCTGGCGTGGGGAAGGCGCGCCTTGCTGGGCGGCGGCCGAGCCGGCAACGATGCTCGCAGCGAGAAGCGCTGCGAAAGGACGTATCCTGTGCATGGGCGGCCTCCTCGCCGTCACCGATTCGCTTTGGGCGCCGTGCTTCCGGCGATCCTGAACTTCTGCACGTCGGTGTCGGCGTGGACGACAGGCCGGCCGGTTACGAAGAGCGCCGCCCGGACGCGCCCCGGCGCGGCGAGGGGCCCCGCGTAGCGGCCGGCGCCGATACCAACCTCGCTTCCGTCCGTCGTGGTGCGGATCTCGTACGGCTCCACGTTCCCGTCGACGGAGGTTGCCGCGGAGAGTGCGTGGATACGCTCGCCGGTTCGCACCAAAGCAAGCGCGTAGATGGCGCCACGGGGCCGCCGGGTGTCCGTTTCTACCAGAATGCTGGCGATGCCCGCCTCGGACGAAAATGGATTCGCGCCCACCAGCGCCACGTTGCCGGTGGTACCGAAAAAGACGTTCTCCCACGCGTCGGGGACCGTTGTCCCGTTGGCATCGCGCAGCGCCGCGCGCAGGAACGCCACATCCTTGCCGTCCATGGCGAAGGGGCGACCGCGCTGGTCCAACGACATGTCCATTCGCTCCACCGCACCCGGGGTCCGCACCGTGTGGGTGGCAACCGTGTGCCCACCGATGTAGCCCACGGCCTCCAGGGTCCCGGGGCGAAATCCACCGAGGGCGAACGTGAACGGCGGATGCGCGAGATGCGTCGAGATCCGATCCGTATCGGGCGGCCGTCGCTCCACGAGACTCCCGTTCAGCGAGAGTGCCACCTCCTCGCAGTTGCTGAAGATCCGCACACGCAGGCTCGATGCCGGCGTCCAGAAGCTCGCGATAAACACCATGGGTCCGGATACACCGTGCGGCACGCGTTCGTCCTGTGGGCGCTGACTCCGGAAGAACGGGACGGCAAACTTGGGCAGGCGGAAGATGTCGGTGCAACCCGATGACTCGATGTCCGGCGCGTAGCCACGGTTGTAGTCGAACATCACCCACAGGCCGTCGGCGAACGCGATCGTCTTGCGGTTGTCGTTGTGGGCTTCCTGGAAGTTGGTGGCCTGTTGCAGGAGGGCGGCCTCGCCGTGCCAACGGAGCTGACGGCTGTTGGCCTGGTCGGGTGCCAGGTTGGCCCACGCGTCTTGTTGGAGCCCGGCATTCTGCGCGTAGTACTCCCAATCGCCGTATTCGCTCACCACGCAGGCGCGATCGCTCACATTGCGGCAGCCACCGTGCTGGCGCGCCTGAATGAAGACGTCATAACCCTCCGTCCAGCCGCACGTGTAGCACTGGTCGCCCGGATACTCCTCGTGCGCGATCGTGTGGGTCGTGCGGATGAACTCGGCGGGCATGTCGGTCTCGTTGAGCGAGACTTCCCAGAGGATAATGCACGGATGGTTGCGGTCCCGCCGCACCAGACGACGGCAGTTCTCGTACTGGAGCGCGGTGAACGCGGGGTCCGCGCGATTGAAGAACTGCCAGCCGGGAATGCAGTCCATGACGACGAGACCCAACGCATCGCACGCGTCCATGAAGGCGGGGGCGTGTGCGTAGTGCGACAACCGGATGTAGTCGAACCCGGCGTCCTTGATCGCCTGCGCGTCGCGGTACTGGGCGGCGTCGGAGAGCGCGTACCCCACGTACGGGTACTCCTGGTGCCGGTTCGTTCCCCGCAAGAACATCGGCTCGCCGTTGATCCGGAATCCCGTAGCCGAAATGCCGATGTGCCGAATGCCGATGCGTGTGACCTCCTCGTCCACGACCACCCCGTCCGCGACGAGCTCGGTGCGCAACGTGTAGAGGTC
>Ga0307424_1000003_pt1 | contig 111701 bp, 102 predicted proteins | sample SalMarWE160320MG_FD_202157 | JGI IMG/M metagenome (GOLD analysis project Ga0307424, IMG submission 202157) | Salt marsh sediment microbial communities from the Plum Island Ecosystem LTER, Massachusetts, United States - WE1603-20 | ecosystem: Environmental > Aquatic > Marine > Intertidal zone >... | reverse complement strand
TCCAACTCGTCCGGCACCAGGATCTCGATGACAGTGAGGTGCTCGAGGTCCTCCGCAGCCCTTTCTGCACCGTGCGGGTGGCAGAGGCAGTTTTGGAGCGTCGTTCCCTGCTCGGCTCGCACCTGGTTAGGGAGAGGCTCGCACAGCTGCCAGGGGTTTCTTTTGCGACCGCGATGTCACTGCTGGCCACGTTACCCTGGCTGTCACTTCTGCACACGGCGAAGCAACCGCGGACGCCTCCCTTGGTTCGACGACATGCTGAGCGCAAGCTGCTGCAGCTCATGGGAAGGCTGTCTCTGGGTGAGGCGATCGCCCTTTCCCGCCTGGCCCACCGGCCGCTCATCAGGTCCCTGGGGACGGTCAGTCGGGTCGAGGTTCAAATCGCGCTTCTCGATAATCCGCATGTGGTTGAGAATGACATTCTGGAAATGATGGCACGTTCCAAGGCCCCGCGAGCGCTCGTGGTCGCCATACTCGGGCATCGGCGCTGGGGTCTTGGCTATGGCGTGAGACTGGCTGGCGCCGTTCATCCCAACACACCGATCCCGCTTGCACTCAGTGCTCTGGTTCAGCTCAAGCAGACGGATCTCAACGAAATCAGCACGCGCCTCGATGTCGCAGACGTGGTTCGAGCTGCCGCCGCCTCGCTGCTGGAGCGAGGCAAGAGGGGTGGTACAATCCCGCGGTGATGTCTGCGCTCAATTCACAGCCCACAAACCCCGAGGCATTTGGCCAGGAGATGAGACGGTTGCGTGAAAGCGCCGGCCTCACGCTCCAGGATATAGCGGCCGAAACGAAGATCTCGGTCCGCATTCTGACGGCGCTGGAGGACGGTAAGTTTCAGTACCTCCCGGAGTATGTTTTCACGCGCAACTTCGTGGGCCAATACGCGCGGACGATCGGCTTCGACCCAGAACGGCTGACGACGTGGTTCGACGAGGCGTGGGAACGCTTCAAGCTGGCCTCGGGGAGTCATCCCTCTCTGGAAACCGAGGAGGTGAAGCCGAGGAGGCCGGTTCCTTGGCGCTTCCTGCTCCCGGTCATCCTCATCGTGCTCATCATCATTGCGGTTGCGGTCTCAGTGCTGAGGGGGCGTGGCCGGTCGCCGGTCCCGAGGACTTCACCCCAGCCGACAGCGGCTTCGACATTGGTCCCCGCCTCTCCGGTGCCGAGCGGGGCTCCGTTCGTACCGACCATGGGGATGGGTGATGAGACATCCCGCCGGCAGGCGGAAGTGGAGTTCACGGTTGCGGTCAAGTCCGGCTCAGAGTGCTGGCTTCGCTACCGTGACCGGGAGGGAAGAAGCGAGCAGCGGCTACTCAGTGGTGGACAGACTGCCAGCTACTCGCTGCCGGAACCGGTTCTCCTGACGCTGGGCAATGCGGCGGCAGCGGAGGTGGCGAGCGGCGGCAGGGCGTACGATCAGCTGGGAGCTGAGGGGGAGGTCGTCCACCTTGAGGTGACGCGCGAAGGCGTTGCGCCTCTCGCTCGCGGCAGCGCGCATGAGTGACGATCCGTTTAAGACGGTTGATGAGCTGATCGACGGCATCATTAACGGGCGCGTCCCGCGCCAGATCCGTCTCTTTGCGGCGCAAGGACTGTTGCCGGTATCCCGGGAGGACCTCCTCCGGCTCCAGGTCATCCTAGCTGCCGACCCTGACGAGGAGCTGGCCGACGTGGCCCGTTCTTCAGTGTGCGAAGAAGACGGTGAGGTCCTGCTGAACTGGGTCGCCGATGAGGCAGTCCCTTCGCTCGAGCTGGAGCTACTGGTTCGGGTCCGGGACGACGAGTCGATCTGGGCGGCCATCGCCGCACATCCGAGCGCATCCGATGAGACTCTGCGGGTGCTTGCCCGGAATGGCACGCGACTCGTGCAGGACATCATCATCACGAACCAGGTGCGGGTGCTCGGCTGTCTGGACATCCTGGAGGACCTGAGGGCGAACCCGAAGGTTGACAGCGTGATTCTGCGTCGGGTCCACGAGTTCGAGGACGAGTTCATCGCCAAGGCAGCCCAGATGCAGGAAGCGCCGGGGAGAGGACCCAGCATCGAGGATGCGCTCGCCGCACTCAGGACCATCGGCGCACACCTCCCGGCGGAGGACTGGCTGTTGTTTCCCTCCCACCTGGACGCGGAGCTTGCCGAGGAGGCCGAACTCGCGGGCAAGAGCTCTTTCAGCAAGATCATGTTGATGAATACCTACGAGAAGATCATGAGGGCCCTCAAGGGCACTCGCGAGGAGCGGTCGATCCTCGTCAACTCCCGCAACAACCTGGTTGCAAGAGCCGTCCTCGCCTCACCGAAGCTGAGCGACAATGAGGTCGATGGCTTCGCGGCGTCTCGGAGCGTCACCCAACAGGTCATACGGACGATAGCCGAGAACCCGAGATGGCTGCGCCGCTACTCGGTCGTGGTGTCGCTGGTCGGGAATCCCAAGACACCGATTCAGGTCGCGATGCGCCTCCTGCCGCGACTGAACGAACGCGACCTGAAGCGGATCAGCTTCGATCGCAACGTGCCCCCACCGGTCCGGCAACAGGCCGGTCGGGTGCGGCAACGCAGGCGATAGTGACGGCGAGCCGCCGGCGCTCTGGAGTCGCGCCTGCCAAGCGTGTTGCGCCGCTATTTGGGCTGTGGTAGACATGTTCGTGATCATGTTCATTGATCTGTTGAAGGATGACCCGCGGTGAGCCAGCGCATCACCCTGTACGACGTCCTCGGCGTCGGCCCTGATGCCTCTGATGAGGATATCCGTGCGGCCTTTCGCAAGCTGACACTCAAATACCATCCGGATAGGTTTTCCTCCGACAGGCGGGAGAATGCCGAAAAGCGGTTTCAAGAGATAACGGAGGCCTTCAATGTTCTGAGTCGGCCGGACTTGCGCCAGAAGTACGACCGCGAGATCGTCGTGCCGGGTAGCACGAGGTCACAGGATCCGCGGGAGCTCGGGCGTCGTCTCGCGGCAAAGGGCGCGCAGGAGTACAAGGCCGGGAGCTTTCAGGAAGCCCAAGAGCACTTGGAGCTGGCGGTCCATCACGACGACAGCAACTCGCGCGCACACTACTTCCTGGGCATGACCCTGCTTCACTTCTCTGGTCAGCAGAAGGAAGCCCTTCGACACCTGGACCGAGCGGTCAACCTCGAGCCTGAGAACGTGGCCATCCGGGGCGAGGCAGCACGGTGTTTCCTGGCAGCTGGAATGAAGCTACGGGCACAGCGCTTGGCGGAGGAGACACTGGCCGCCGATCCGACCAACACCAGGGCTGCCGAAGTGATGAACCTCCTTGGGAAGAGCGGTTCCTTGGGTGGGGAGGGGCTGCTTGGAAAGCTGAAGAGGAAGGCGTAGATGGGCGAGCCGGCGAGCGCGCTTCCGGAGATGATCCTCGAGTCGTGGGGCGACAGCGACGTCGGCATGAAGCGACGCCTCAACGAGGACGTGTACCTCGTCGACGAGGAGCATGGGATCTATCTGGTGGCGGACGGCATGGGAGGCCATACCGCTGGAGAAGTGGCCTCGAGGATTGCGGCGAACGCGATTCAGAGTGTATTCTCCAACGGGACACATCTCGAAGATGTTACGTGGCCCGAGCACTGGGATACAGAGAGGAGCGCCGCCGCCAATTGCCTCGTAGACGCCATCCTCGAAGCGCATGCCAGAGTGACCGAGGCCGTCTCGGCCAACCAAGAGCTGAAGGGGATGGGTACGACGGTCGTCGCGGCCGTACATTCGAACCGTGCCCGGCAGTTCATCATCGGCCATGTCGGCGACAGCCGTGCGTACCTGCTCCGAAATGGCAAGCTCGAGGTACTCACCGACGATCACTCATGGGTGCACGAGCAGGTCACGGCCGGCTTCCTGTCGGAGGAGGCAGCGAGGTCACACCCGCTGAAGAACGTCGTCACGCAGGCGCTCGGCGGCAGCACCAAGCCCCACGTGGACATTCTCGAGATCGAGGTGCGTGACGACGACCTCTTTCTGCTGTGTTCGGACGGCCTCAACACCATGCTGACGGATGAACGGATCGCCGAGCTCCTGACCTCGAGCGAGTCTCTCGCGGAGGTCGGACGTCGGCTGATTGTCGAGGCTAACCAGGCTGGCGGCAACGACAACGTCTCAGTGGTGCTCGTCCGTGTGAAGGCGACAGTGGACGAACGCTAATCAGCCGTGAGGCGACCCCGTCGCAGCGTCACAGGAACTGAACAGCTAGCAGGGAAGGCCCCCGCGCCGCAGGCTGCTATTGCTCGAGGAGCTCGTACTTCAGGTCCAAAGGGCGTATCTCGTAGTGTCCGCTCGCTTCGGAATCGCCCTCGAGAACCAACCAGTCCTGGCAGGCATCGAGATTGCCTTTGAAAACGATGGCCTCGTCACCGGTGCGTACAAAGACCACAGCGTAGGATACCGACTCGAGCCTGGTTGTCACGGGACGGTCCTCCTAAGGAGAATATAGTGGCCGAGCCGCCGCCTGTCATGCGTAGCGTTACAATGAGCCCGGAGTCGGAGGAATACCGTGAGCTGGGAAAGAGAAGAGGCAGCCTACCGTGCACTGAGCCACCAAACCGGCTCGAGGATCGTCTTCCTGATCTTCGACGGTCTTGGGGATGTTCCCGGTGCTGACGGCACGACCCCGCTCGAGGCCGCGACGAAGCCGAACCTGGACCGCCTGGCGAAGGAGGGAACCTGCGGCTTCTTCGACCCAGTCGCCCCCGGCATCACTCCCGGCTCTGGGCCAGGACATCTCGGCCTGTTTGGCTATGACCCCCTGCGGCACGCCGTCGGACGCGGGGTGCTCTCGGCACTCGGCATCGACTTTCCGTTGCAAGCATCGGATGTGGCGGCTCGCTTCAACTACTGCACACTCGATGCAGACGGACGGGTTGTCGACCGCCGCGCCGGTCGGATCTCGACGCGCGTGAACGAGCAGCTCACCGCCCGACTCAGCCGTGAGCTCTCTCCTGGGGAACCCGATGTGGAGCTGTTCCTGCGCCCGGTAAGCGAGCACCGGGGACTGTTGGTCCTCCGCGGAGCCGGGCTTGGCGCACGGCTCGACGACACCGACCCGCAGGAAACAGGAGTCCTGCCGCTCGAACCTCGCGGTGACGACACGCCTTCGCAGCGAACCGCGACCATTGTCGGCCGTCTGATCGAGCAGGCGCGCCGCGTGCTGTCCGATCAGGAGAGGGCAAACGGTCTCCTCTTCAGGGGATTCGACTGCAGGCCTGACATCGATTCTCTCCCGCAGCGGTTCGGGCTTCGTCCGGTGTGTATCGCTCAGTACCCCATGTACCGCGGCCTTGCACGCCTGGTCGGGATGGAGGTGCCGGCTGTGCCGGCGGACCTCGCAGCCTTTCCTGCCGCGCTGGCCGAGGTGTGGGATGACCACGACTTCTTCTTCTGCCACGTCAAGTACACAGACAAGGCGGGAGAAGACGGCGACTTTCTCCGCAAGCGGCAGGTCATTGAGGAGGTCGACGAGCTCGTGCCCTCGCTGCTCGGTCTCAAGCCGGATGTCGTGGTGGTGTCGGCGGACCATTCGACGCCGGTCCCTCTGTCGGCACACTCGTGGCACCCCGTGCCGACTCTCTTGTGGGCTCCTCGCACGGTGAGGCGGGACGCCGTGACCGAGTTCGGCGAGGGTGGCTGCGCCAGCGGCGGGCTGGGTCGTTTCCACCTTCGTTATCTGCTGCCGCTGGCCCTCGCCCACGCAGGCAAGTTGAAGAAGTACGGGGCGTGAGCCGCATCTACGACCCGGCCGCCGTCCTTTCCCCGGAGCGGCTTCGCGGCGTTCTCTTTACCGACTTGGATGGAACTCTTCTCGACTTCGACACGTTCTTGCCATCTCCTCCCGCGATTCTCGCGGTGAAGGAACTCCTCGATGCCGGGATCGTGACAGTTCCTGTGACGTCCAAGACGCTGAGCGAGGTGGAGCTCCTCACCGCCATCCTGCCCCTGGCACCGATCGCGGCGGCCGAAGGAGGTGCGGTGCTGTATGAGGCCGCGAACGGTCCTCGGCTGCTGGGGGCACCGCGGAGCGAGCTGATCGACCTCTTGCGGACCCTCCAGAACGACGGTTGGCCGATACGCGGGCTGTCAGAGATGAAAGCAGGAGAGGTCGGGGCGATCACCGGCCTTTCTCCCAGCGCTTCCAAGAGGGCTCTTGAACGGCTGGCCAGCGAGCCGTTCACTTTCACTTCCAACCGGCATTCCGAAGAAGCGATTCTGTCGCGGCGGGTGGGCGAGCTGGGAGGGAACCTTGTACGAGGTGGGAGGCTCTGGCACCTCCTCGGCGGCGGCATCGACAAGGGCACTGCGGTGGAGGCGGTCAGAGCGTGCATCCCGATGGTTTCCTCCGTGCCTGCCGCCGCAGTTGGCGATGCCTGGAACGATCTCGAGATGCTGTGCAAGGTCGAGCACAGGTTCCTGCTCGGTGGGGCGGTGGCTGAGGGGGAGCTACCGTGCGCCATCGAGCGAATCACGGAGCGTGGCCCGGCAGGCTTCGCCGCCGCGGCGCGGCGGTTTCGAGTACGGCTGGTCGGAGGTCCTTCATGAGCGCTCGCGGCGAGGTGATGGCCAGCCGGCGGATCACCGGTCGCAGCGCCCCTGAGTGACCGGTCCCAGTCGATCGAGCAGACGCCATTGCTGTGCAACCCCATGGTTTGCTAGAGTCGCCGTATGGCCACGCCGACGCTCCCGTTTCTCGAGCCGATTGAGTCGGTACGTCAGCGACTGCTGCAGCTCGAGAGCGAGTCCTCGTCACTCGAGCGCGACGACGCCCTGGCGGCCACGAAGCGTGAGCTCACGGAGACGATCGCGAGTGTGTTCTCGGTCCTGACACCGTGGCAGCGCTGTCAAGTCGCTCGACATTCTGAGCGACCCTACACGCTGGACTACATTCATGGGGCCATGAACGACTTCATCGAGCTTCACGGCGATCGAAAATTCGCGGATGATCCGGCCATCGTGGCAGGCTTTGCCCAGCTCGACGGAGATCCGGTGGCCGTCATCGGGCATCAGAAGGGACGATCGACGTCCGAGAAGGTCCGCCGGAACTTCGGGATGCCGCGACCGGAGGGGTACCGCAAGGCGCTCCGTGTCATGCGACTGGCCGCACGCTTCGGACGTCCGGTCATCACCTTCATCGACACCCCGGGGGCCTACCCGGGGATCGACGCCGAGGAGCGGGGGCAGGCGGAAGCCATCGCCTCCAACCTACTCGAGATGGCGCGCCTACCGGTCCCGATCGTTGTGGTCGTGACTGGCGAGGGCGGGTCGGGTGGAGCGCTCGCCCTGGGAATCGGCGACCGGATCCTCATGCTCGAGCACGCTATCTACTCGGTCATCTCGCCGGAAGGGTGCGCTGCAATCCTCTGGAAAGACCAGGCCAGAGCGCAGGATGCAGCCGCCGCGCTCAAGATTACGGCGCCGGACCTCAAGCAGCTCGGGGTCATCGACGAGGTCATACCGGAGCCTCCAGGTGGCGCCCACATGGACCCTTCCGCCATGTGCCGGTCCGTTGCTGTCGCGGTTCGTCGCGCCCTCAAGGAGCTTCGCCGGAGTAAGACCGACGCCCTGCTGCAGCGACGGTACCGGAAGTTCCGTGCAATGGGGCGCTTCCTCGAGCGCTAGGTTGTGCTTCTCTTGCATGTAGGTCGCCAGGCAGCACCCGGAACGAACCGTGGCTGAAAAGACGCGCAAGCTCATTCGGAGGACGACGACCGCCGGCATCGTGGTGCTGCTGGGTGGTGTGTCAATGTTGGCGGTGCATCGTTCCCGGCAGTTGAGGCCCCATGTTGTGGAGGTCGGATCGGACCAGTTGGTCGGCGGCGATGTGCACGGCGGTGACGAGCCGGTCGGCGTATATCACGGCTTCGAGTTCACCGAGAGCATTGCTGGGAAGACGGTGTTCGTGCTTCGCGCCGACAAGACGCTTGGCCTTTCTTCCGGTTGGAACGACATCGAGGGCGTACAGCTCCAGCTCTACCGGGCAGGCGAGCAGCGGGCCACACTCACCTGTGATTCGGCGAGGTTCAACCCCCAGACCCGGGACGCAAAGCTGACCGGAGCAGTCCAGCTGAGCTTTCCGGATGGCGGTCTGGTCGATACTGACCGCGGGCGGTTCGACGCCACATCGCGACGCTTCGTCGCCGATTCGTCCGTGGTGTACTCATCGCCACAGGCGATCGGCGAAGCTCAGCACGCGACGTACGACCTCACCCGTGACCTCGTTGACCTCAACGGGGGCGTGATCATGCGGCAGCGGAACGGACCGACGCTGCGCACGGACCACCTCTCCTACGATCGCGACACGAAGGAGGTCTCTTTCCCTGTCGGAGTGAGTCTGGAGGGAGATACATTCCGTGTCCGCGCCAGCGAGGGCAGGCTCACGTTCTCCAAGGAGGGTGGCCTTCCAGAGCACATTGATCTTCGCGGAGGGGTCCAGTTCGACGGCTCCGACCCGGCAGGTCTCGACCAGATGGACGGGTGGGCGGACCGGATTGTTGCCGACCGGGATCCGGGGAATGTCTGGCACATGACGGCAACGACCCCCGGCCCCTGGGTACGACTAGAATCCCACGCCGCGGCTGGATCGATCATCTCGCTGTCTACCTGGCGGCTGAAGGCGGCCATTGGCGACGCCGGGATTCTGCACGCGGAGTGTGATGGCGTGACATGCATGACGGAGGTCCCGCTTGAGGGTCCGCCGCGGACCGGTGAGGCAAGACAGGCGAAGCTCTGGTTCGAGGGAGGACGCCTGACCAGCCTTCTCCTGGAGCAAGACGTGAGCCTGTGGGCGGACGGCACTCTCGGCCGGGGATCGCGGGCCCGGTTTCTCAGTGGCGAGGGGAAGATGGTGCTTGCCGGACAGGAGCGCGGTGGTGAGCGTGCCGTGCTCGTCTCGGGGAGATCGCGCATGAGTGCAGATCGGGTCACCTTCCTCGATGCCAGCAGGGAAGCCTATGCGGAGGGAAGCGTGAACGGTGTGGCTGCAGAGGCGGGCCTGTTTGCCGGGGCCGGTACGGAGCAGCCGCCGGTGCGGTTCGCAGCGGATACCTTGCACGCGACCCAGGGTGGTGAAGAGCTTCGCTTGAAGGGGAACGCGCGGGTGTGGCAAGGCCAGCGGCTGCTATTGGCCGACGAGATCGTGTTCAACCAGCGGAGCGAGGACCTGCAGGCGTTCGGCAATGTCCGCACGACTCTCCCAGCCCAGCAGATGCAGCCTGGCTCGAGCTCGACCGACGAGGTCCTCGTGGTTGCCCGATCGCTGCACTACCAGCGGGCAGCGCGGCTGGCTGTCTACACCGGTAACGTGCGCTACTCCGATGCCGCACACATCCTGGCCGCCTCAGAGCTCCGCGTAACGTTCGCGGATAACGATGCCGTCAGCATGTTGGAAGGCTCAGGTCAGGTATCGATCCTGGATTTGGCCGAGAACCGGCGGATGGCGGGTCAACATGCTCTCTACGACAGCAAGAAGCACACTCTGACCTTGACCGGAAAGCCCGTTCACCTGGTAGATCAGAAAGGGAATGTGATCACCGGAGCGTCGTTGACCTGGGATCAGGCGAGTGGTACGGTCACAATCTCCGGGGGCGCCAAGGCGCCCTCAGAAACCGTGTACCACCCGGAGGAGAAGCCCTGAGCCCGAAAGCTCTTGACCTTTCAGTGAAAGGACTCCGCAAGACCTACCGCAGGCGGAAGGTCGTCGACGGTGTCAGCCTTCGCGTTTCCCCGGGTGAGATCGTCGGTCTCCTGGGACCCAATGGCGCCGGCAAGACGACCTGCTTCTACATGATTGTCGGCTTGGTGGAGCCTGAGGATGGGACCGTGGCGCTCGGGGACCGCGATATCACCGACCTTCCCATGTACCGTCGGGCCAGGATGGGTATCAGCTACCTGCCGCAGGAGCCCAGCGCCTTCCGACACCTCCGAGTGGACGACAACATCTGGATGATCCTGGAGGCGCTGGGGGAGGATCGCTACGATGCTCAGCAGAGGGTTGAGCAGCTTCTGGAGGACTTTGGCCTGATAGATCGCCGGCATCAGCGTGCCGAGACCTTGTCCGGAGGGGAGCGGCGCCGACTCGAGGTGGCTCGAGCGCTTGCAATCCGCCCGACCTTCATCCTTCTCGACGAGCCGTTCGCAGGAATCGATCCGATTGCTGTCCTTGATCTGCAACGGATCATCCGTCATCTCAAATCATTGGGAATAGGAGTCTTGATAACGGACCACAACGTTCGCGAGACATTGAAGATCACGGACCGCGCCTATATAATCAAGGACGGCAAGATTTTTGCTTCCGGCGTGCCCGATGAGCTCGCCGGTGATGTCAACGTGAGACGGATCTATCTTGGGGAGGACTTCCAACTTTAGGTCATGGCCCTGGAACAAAAGCTCAGGCTGAAGCTCTCGCAGCGCCTTGTCATGACGCCATCGCTGCAGCAGGCCATCAAGCTGTTGCAGCTCTCACGTCTTGAGCTAGGGGAGACTCTGTCGCAGGAAATCCTCGAGAACCCGATCCTGGAGGTTGAAGAGGAGACTGAGGCGCCGCAGGCGGACCTTGCGCAGACCGGTGACAGCGGGGAGCCTTCGGAAGTTCCTGCGGCAGAGCGGGACTCGGCCCTTCCTACCGAGGAGGAAAGCTACGGCGAGATTGACGTGGAGGCGTTCTTCGCCGACTACCTCGGGGATCTTCGCAGCGAGGGGCCCTCGATGGCGTTTGGCGAGGAGCGCGAGAATCGGCTCGAGAACATGATCTCCGCCTCTCCCGGGCTCTACGATCACCTCCTGTGGCAGCTCCATCTCACGGACGCGCCAGGGGACCTCTTGACGGCAGGGGAGTTCATCATCGGGAATCTGGATGAGGACGGCTACCTTCGAGTGAGCGACACCGAGGTGGCGGCTGCCACCGGCCTCGAGCTGGAGCAGGCGGCGAAGGCCTTGAAGATCGTCAGATCGCTCGATCCTCCCGGAATCGGTGCCCGATCGCTGCAGGAGTGTCTGTCTATCCAGATCGAGGTTCTGCGTAGCGATGCCGCCGGCGGATCCGAAGAGTTGGAGCTCCTGGATAGAACCGAGAGCGTGATCTGCAGCTGCTGGGATGATTTTCTCCACCAGCGGTGGGAGGTGGTTGCCGCCCGTCTCGGTTGCGAGGTTGAAGATCTCAGGTTTGTGCTGGACGTTCTGCAGCGTCTTGAGCCCAAGCCAGGCCAGAAGTACCACAGAAGTGACAACGCCTATATCGAGCCGGATGTTTATGTGAAACGGGTTGAAGGGGAGTACCGGATCAGCCTCAACGACGACGGCATGCCAAAGCTGAGGATGAACTCGGAGTACTTGCGAATGCTGGAAGGGAAGGTCCTCGGGTCGGAGGTGCAGGGCTATCTGCGCGACAAGATGCGCAGTGCGCTGTGGCTGATCAAGAGCATTGACCAACGCCAGCGGACGATCCACAAGGTTGCCCAGAGCATCGTCTCCTACCAGCAAGATTTCCTGGACCATGGGATGGAGGCGCTGCGACCGATGGTTCTGCGCCAAGTGGCGGACGACATCGGGATGCATGAGTCGACGGTGTCTCGCGTGGTGAGTAACAAGTACATGCACACACCACGCGGGCTGTACCCGATGAGGTTCTTCTTTCACTCCGGTGTCGACTCTGTCCGGGGAGAGAACATCTCCTCTCTCGTCGTCAAGGAACACATCAGGAAGCTCATCGAAGCCGAGGACCCCGGGCATCCTCTCTCTGACTCGAAGATCATGAAGATGCTGCAGCGGGAAGGGACCCGACTCGCCCGGAGAACCGTTGCCAAGTACAGGGAAGAAATGGGCATCCCATCATCGGAAAAGAGAAAGCGGGTCTTCTGACCCGGACGCTGTTGAAGGAGAAGCGGATGAATATCGAGTACATCGCGCGAAAGGTCGACCTCACAGACCAGATTCGGCAACTGACAGAGAAGAAGCTGTCGCGCCTCGAGAAGTACTTCAACCAAATCCTCGACATCCGAGTCGAGTTCGAGCAGGAGCGGCATCTCTTTGTCGTCGATGTCGTGGTCAACGGCAAGGACTTCGATACCAGGTCCAAGGCTCAGAACAAGGATCTCCGCACAGCGATCCAAGAGGCCGTCGACCGGCTCGAGATTCAGGCGCGGAAGGCCAAGACTCGCTTGAAGGGACGCAAGCGGCAGGGAGAGGAGGGATCCTCAGCGCCCGATTGGAGCATCGATGTTCTTACGCCGGAGTCGGTGTCCTCTGGGGAGCCGCGAATCGTCAAGACCAGCACCATCACGGTGAAGCCGATGACGATCGACGAGGCCATGCTGCAGTTGGGGCGCTCCCGCAACGAGTTCATTGTCTTTCTCAACGCCGCGACGGACCGGGTCAACGTCCTTTATCGCCGGCAGGACAACAACCTCGGGTTGATCACTCCAGAGCTGTAACGTGAAGCTCCAGCAACTCGTCCAGCCCGATCGCGTCATGCTTGGCCTGACCGCGCCCGACGCCGACGGCGCTCTGTCGATTCTCGCCGAGCGTATCGCGCTGGCGCTCGATATGCCTGAAGCCTCTCTGTGCAAGGCACTTTCCGAGCGCGAGCATCTCGGCTCGACTGCAGTTGGCGATGGCTTCGCGATTCCGCACTGCAAGATCCATGGTATCGACGATATCTACATTGCCTTCGCACGGTTTGAGCCGGGGGTCGAGTTCCATGCTCCGGACAAGAAACTGGTTCAAGCGATGTTCGTGGTGCTGTCTCCCCCGGACCAGCCCGCGGCGCACCTCCAGGTTCTGAGCCAGATTGCCCGTGTCCTCAAGCGGAAGGAGTTCCGCGAGGAGATGCTGCGGGCCCGAGACGTCGGTGAGGTTGTGAGGTCGGTTCATCGGGCTGCGGAGGCAGAAGGCCTGTGAAGACGCCGCCGCCGATGCCGGTAGCGCGGCTGCTCGAGGCTGAGAGGTTGAAGCCGCTGGCTCTTCGGGTGCTCGCAGGCGAGGCCGGGCTGCAGCGAAATCTCATTGCGGGTCCGCGGATTCAAAAGCCCGGGCTCGCACTCGCCGGGTACTTCCCGTATGTCAGAGAGGGCAGACTGCAGATTGTCGGCGCCTCGGAGTTCTCCTACCTGAGCACACTGTCTCCAGAGGAGGCGGTCGAGCGCTGGAATCGCTTGCTCTCTCTCGGAATCCCAGCAGTTGTCTCAGCGAAGGACCTGCAGCCTCCGCGAGAGGTCCTGAGTTTCTGTGACGAGCATGGCGTTCCGTTCCTCAGTACGGCGCGCCAGACCTCGGAGGTCATCTCGAGTCTGTCGGCGTTTCTCGAGGAGGCGCTGGCGCCTCGCATCCAGGCTCACGGGGTTCTGCTCGATGTTTTTTCCCTCGGGACCTTGATCGTGGGCGATGCTGGGATCGGCAAGAGCGAGTGTGCCCTCGAGCTTGTCTATCGCGGACACCGGCTCGTGGCCGATGATGTCGTCGTCATCAGAAGAACCCACGGAAACGGCTTACTTGGGACCGCACATCCGAACCTGGAGAACTTCCTGGAGCTGCGGGGGGTTGGCATCATCGACGTGCGGAAGCACTTCGGCATGACGTCGACCTCGCCCGGCGTCCACCTGTCGCTGATGATCCGGCTGGTGAAGCTAAGTGAGGCGACTCGAAAGCTGGAGAGGCGCTGGCGTGAGCAGCTCATGACCGACGCCCGCCCATGGGTGGAAACTCACGACATCCTCGGAGTGGAGATTCCCCTCTACACAATGGCTGTTGCCCCCGGTCGCGATGTGGCAATCATGGTCGAGACGGCCGTGCGCAAGTGTCTACTGGCCCAGCGAGGGGTCGACGACGAACGGGTGTTCATCGAGTCAGTGAACAAGCGGGCCGCAGGGTTCGAGGTTGAGGATCTGAGCCTTGATGATGACTGAACAGGCATTCTCCGGGCCGTTCGTCATCACGGGGCTGTCCGGGTCGGGGAAGACCGTTCTCAGCCGCAGCTTGGAGGACGTCGGATACCTTTGCGTAGACAATATTCCTCTCGAGCTCCTGAGTGACCTGTTCTCTCGAGCGGCGGGAGAGGTCGAGCGGCTGGCGGTCGTGCTTGACGTCAGAGCCGAAGGCTTTGCGGAACGGTTTCCACCGATTCTGCAGGGCCTCAAGGAGGTCTGGCCGCAGCTTCGCCTCGTTTTCGTGGAGGCCTCGCCCGAGGTCCTCCTGCGGAGGTTCTCGGTGGCTCGCCGTCCGCACCCGCTGCGGGGCAGGAACCTCGAGGCCGCGATTCGCGAGGAGCACATCTCGCTCGAAGGCGTTCGCCGGTCAGCCGACATAGTTGTCGATACGACGTCGTTGAATCCCCATGAGCTTCGGAGGCAAGCTCTCGGCCTTGGTGGGATCGATGACCCGAAGTCCATGCTCTCTCTCGACATTGAGAGCTTCTCGTATCTTCACGGTGTGCCGCCGACCGCGAGTCTGGTGTTCGACGTGCGGTTCTTGCCCAACCCCTACTTCGTCGAGGAGCTTAGGGAGCTGCCGGGCGATGACCCTGCCGTCGAGGGATGGATGGAGCAGTTTCCTGAAGTCTCCGCATCAGTGGGGAAGATCATTGGTCTCACCCTCGATCTGCTGCCGCGGTACGGAGCGGAGCTCAAAACCCACCTCAAGATTTCGGCTGGCTGCACGGGAGGCCGCCACCGCTCGGTGTACACGGCCTGCAGGATGGCGAGCGCCGTCGCAGCAGCCGGGTACAAAGTCTCACTCCATCATCGTGACAAGGATCGTTGGAGGTACCCATGATCCCGGTCCTGATTCTCTCACACGGCAAACTGGCGGCCGAGCTCCTGGATGCGGCCTGTACCATCGATCCACTTCTCAAGGGCGACTCGATCGCGCTTTCGCTACCGTGGGATATCGATTCGGATGCCGCCCGAGAGCAGCTCGGCCAGAACCTCCAAGAGCTCGACGCAGGGGAAGGGGTCCTGGTCCTCACCGACATGTTCGGCGGGACGGCCACGAACATCGCGCTGCCGTTCTTGTCCCCCGGACGAGTCGAGGTGGTTACCGGCGTCAATCTCCCGATGCTCGTCAAGCTGGGATCGCTTCGCGACCGTGAGATGACGCTGCACGAGGTGGCGCTGCGGATGATGGAAGCGGGTCAGAAGAGCATCCATGTCGCGAGCGACTTCCTTCACGGCCGGCGGCAGGCTCGGACAGAGGGCGGAGAAGGGTAGCCCAAGCCGGCGTACAGCTGCCACTACGGCCGGTAACCCCCCTCGAGCGTGGGAGAATGGAACGATGAGAAGGGAAGAGGTCCGGATCAGCAACAAGCTTGGCCTGCACGCCAGGGCGGCGGCCAAGGTTGTGCACGCGGCCAACCAGTTTGAAAGCGATATCTTCGTCGGCACGAACGACGAGGAGGTCAACGCGAAGTCCATTCTGGGTCTCCTGACTCTGGCGGCCAGCAAGGGGACAGCGATCATCGTTCGGGCCGAGGGCCAAGACGAGGACAACGCCGTAGAGGTGCTGCTGGCGCTCTTCAACGACAAGTTCGGAGAAGGTGAATGAGCCGAACGGAGATAGCAGGGCTCGGGGTGAGTCCCGGGATAGCAATCGGCGACGCCGTCGTTCAGGAGACGCGTCAGATGCCGGTCCTGCGGATCTCCGTGCCGGCAAATGAGATCGACTCCGAAGTCCAGAGGTTCCGTGATGCAGTCACAGACACGATCCGTGTCATCAACGAGAACAAGAGACGTGCTGCGCAGCAGATGGGGGAGGACTATGCCGCCATTTTCGACGCGCACATGCTCATTGCAGGGGATACCGCGTTTCAGGGCCCAGTCGAAGAGATCATCCGTCAGGAGTCGGTCAACGCGGAGTGGGCGCTCGACCGCGTCATCGCCGATCTCCTGTCCCGGTTCAAGGACCTCGGCGACCTCTACCTGTCGGAACGGCGCTTCGATGTGCTCGACGTTGGCTCACAGATTCTGCAGACCTTGCGCGGTCAAGGCGAGTGGAGCCTCGACAACCTCGATCATCCGGTCGTTCTGATCGCCGATGACCTGCCGCCGTCCATGGCGGTTCAGCTGCCCCTGGAGAAGATCCTCGGCTTCGCACTGGAGATGGGCGGGCCGACCTCTCATACGACCATCATTGCCCGGTCGTTCGGGATTCCCGCGGTCGTCGGTGTTCATGGCGCCTGCGAAGCGGCGAAGCGCTCGCAGCTCGTGGCACTCGATGCGCTCGAGGGCAGGGTCGTTTTCCAGCCGGACCCGGCCGAGGTCAGCGAGTACAGGTCGCGGCGACATGAGTACGAGGAGCAGCAGGCCCAGCTCGCCAACGTGCGGAGCCTGTCCACAGTCACCAAGGATGGTCAACCTCTGAGCCTCCTCGCCAACATCGACCTCCCAGCGGAGGTCGACTTGGCGCTGAGGTGGAGCGTCGACGGAGTCGGTCTCTACCGCTCAGAGTTCCTGTACATGCGAATGAGCCCGGCGCTCCCAGGCGAGAATGACCACCTGAGCTTCTACCGTGAGCTGGTCCGTCGGATGGCGCCCAGGCCGGTCACGATCCGAACTTTCGACCTCGGGGGCAAGAAGCTCGCGCGTGAGGTGATCGGGAGCCCCGAAGCCAACCCGGTGCTCGGCCTCCGAGGGATCCGCCTCTGCCTGGCAAAGCCCGAGTTCTTCCGGACGCAGCTGCGTGCCCTGATCCGGCTTGCGGGGGAGTTCCCACCGGGCGCGGTCAGGGTCATGATCCCGTTGATCTCCGGCATCGAGGAGATGCGGATTGCCAGGCTGTTGATCCAAGAGCTGAGCAAGGAGCTGCGTGCGGAAGGCCATGAGGTTCCGAGCTCGATCCCCTTGGGGGCCATGGTGGAGGTGCCCTCGGCGGCCGTGCTCGCCCGCGAGCTCGCCCGTGAAGTCGATTTCTTTTCTATCGGTACCAACGATCTGATTCAATACTCGTTGGCGGTTGACCGGGCAAACGAGCTGGTGGCGGACCTCTACCGTCCTACTCATCCCGCGATCCTGCGACTGATTCAGGAGGTCATCCGCGCCGGCGAGGCAGAGGGGATCGAAGTCTCCATGTGTGGTGAGGTCGCCGCCGCTCCGCTGATGATACCGATTCTGGTCGGCCTCGGGTTGCGCAGGTTCAGTATGAACCCCCAGGCAATCGGGATCGTGCGCAACCTAATACGGCACCTGTCATACCGCGAGTCGACACACATCGCCAAGCAGGCGCTGGAGATGGTCACGGCGAGAGAAGTTGAGGAGTACCTCCTCGAACGCCTTGCTATCTTCTTTGCCAAGATCAAGATTTCTGTGTAGGGGGGTGCTCGTGGCCGAGATCGCCGAGGTCCGCCGCGTCGATAAACCGTGGGGCTACGAGGAGATCTTCGCCGTCACCGAGAGGTATGTGGGCAAGCTGCTCTTCATTCGAGCCGGAGAGGCATTGAGCCTCCAGTACCATCGTGCCAAGGACGAGACCCTCCGCGTAATGGAAGGTACGATGGAGCTGGCGAGCGGCAAGCGGGTTGCGACGCTGGAAACGACACGGCTCGAGCCCGGGATGGCCATCCGCATCGCTCCGGGGGTCATTCACCGCATGACTGCCGAGACGGACTGCCTCATTCTTGAGGTCTCCACACCGGAGCTGGATGACGTGGTCCGCCTCCAGGACAGGTACGGACGGGAGGGGACAACTGACCCGTAACTTGAGTGCGACAATGGGGGAACCATGAGGAAGAGACATACCACGGAACGCTTCGCAGAGATTCTGACACTCCTTGCGGCCCTCGCTCTCCTCCCGACCTCAAGTGTGCTCGCGGCTCAAAGGGGACAGAACGCGAGGCAGGCTGCCGAGGCGACCCCGACCCCGCGCCCGAGATCGCTCGGCGACATCGCAAGGAACATCAAGTTGCAGCCAATCGGGAAGGGCGTCGGTGGCGCGACCGGTGCGGTTGTGATTACCGACTCGAACCTCAAAGAGTACGCTGCGAAGGGCAGCCTGACGACTGCCTCCAAGCAACCGCTGCAGCGTGGCGGTGGGGCTCCCACCACGCAAGCTCAGACCGGTGCTCAGGACGAGCTGAAGCGAAGCTCATGGCGGTCCATGTACCAGCGACAGGCACAGCTCATCAGCTCGATCAAGGCTCGCATCAAGGAGCTCGATGAGAGCATTCCTGGACTCTGGAGGCAGTTCTATTCCTGGGATGATCCAGCCTACAGAGACGGCGTGATCAAACCGAAGCTGGACAAGTTTCTCAATGAACGTAACGAGCTTGCGAAACGCCTGCCCCAAGAGGAAGCCAAACTGCCTGAGATTCTCGATCGCGCGCGCCGCGACGGGGCCCTGCCCGGCTGGTTCCGCGACCTCGTCAAGCCGTGACCGATAGGGGTTCCGGAGCCGCGAGAAACGCACGACCACGGGCTGCCGCGAAGAACCGTGGGAGGCTGGCGAGCTCACGTTAGAACTCTGATAGACTTCGTCCGGGAGCGTTGTGTAACGGAGACTCAGTATGAAGACGTTTGCGATCGAAACCTGGGGCTGTCAGATGAACCACCATGACAGCGAACGCCTGACCGGCGTTCTGAGGCTCACGGGGCTCGATCACGTCCAAGAGGGCAGCTCCCCAGACCTCATTCTTCTCAACACGTGCTCAGTACGGGAACGGCCCGTGCAGAAGATCCTCAATCGCATTGGCGATCTTGGCAAGAGCAACCCATCCGCTGTAATCGGCGTTTGTGGCTGCGTGGCGCAGCAGGAGGGAGAGAGGCTCCTACAACGATCGCCAAACGTGGCCTTCGTCCTCGGACCGGGCCAGGTGCAGAGGGTAGGGGAGGCCGTCCGTGCCCTTCTGCAAGGCCGTAGAAGCGTGCTCACCGGGTTCGATCCGGAACAGGAGTACAGCTTCCACACCATCTTCCGGAAGAGCTCGACACGTGGGATGGTGACCGTGGCAGAAGGATGTGAGGAGTACTGCACGTTCTGTGTCGTGCCCTACACAAGGGGAAGGGAGGTCAGCCGTCCCAAGAACGATATTCTCGCAGAGGTTCGACTTCTCGGTCGGGATGGCATCAAGGAGGTCGAGCTCCTTGGACAGACCATCAATGCCTACCGTTGCCCCGTTTCAGGGGCCGACTTCGCGGATCTGCTCGGTGCAGTTGCCCAAGAGCCAGGGCTCGCTCGGGTACGCTTCATTACTTCACACCCTCGGCACTTCAGCACGCGGCTCATCGACGTTCTGGCGACGTACCGCCATGTTTCCCGCTACTTGCACCTTCCTTTCCAGGCCGGCTCCAACCGCATTCTGAACCGCATGCACCGTCGGTACTCCAGAGAGGACTATCTCGATCTCGTGGCCCGAGTCCGGGCCGCAGTGCCGGGAGTCAACATGTCCACCGACGTGATTGTCGGGTTCCCGGGAGAGGAGGAGGAGGACTTCCGGCTCACCCTCGATCTGCTGGAACAAATCCGCTTCGGACAGGTCTTTGCCTTTGCGTACTCCCCACGGCCGCGCACCCCGGCTGCCCTCTACGCGGACCAGGTTCCGGAGGAAGTCAAGAGCGAGAGGCTGCAGCGGCTTTTCGCCGTCGCCGACCGGATCTCTCTCGATCTTAACGCTGAGCTGGTTGGCAAGCAGCTCGAGGTGATCGTCGACGGGGACAGCCGCCGCTCTGCGAACGACTGGCAAGGGCGCTCGGAGGGGAACCGGGTCGTGAACTTCCCGAAGAACGGCCTCGGGGCAGCGGTTGGCGACATCCTCACTGTTCGCATCACTCGCGCCTCCGCCCATTCACTCTACGGTGAGGCTATCCACAATAACTGCCGCCTACCGGTGGTCTCGTCGCCTCCGTCTCACGGTGCCACCACAGCTTGACATTCCCTGCTTCGGCCCACACATTCGTTGCATGACACGAGGACCATCTCCCGCCGGCGCCGTGGCGCTCAAGCTCCGGGCTCTGGTCATGGACCCGGTCTCCCACATGCCCGTCGTCGTGCTACAGCGCGAGGACCAGTCAGCCTTCCTTCCGATCTGGATTGGCCTCTGCGAGGCCAATGCCATTGCGCTGCAGATGGAAGGTGTTGCGAGCCCGCGGCCCATGACCCACGACCTGCTCCTGTCGCTCATCAGTAGCCTCGACTACTCACTTGAGCACGTGCTGATCCACACCCTCGAGGACAACGTCTTTTTCGCTCGTCTCCACCTCAGGGCAGAGGCAGGCGGTACCGTCGACATCGATGCTCGGCCTTCGGATGCAGTGGCACTCGCCCTACGTGCGAGTGCCCCGATCCTCGCCAGCCTCGAGGTGCTTCGAATGGCCGAGACCACCACCACCGACGACGAGGAGACGCTGCGCGCTATTCTGCGGCGCCTCCGGCCGGAGGATCTCGGACAGTACGAGATGTAGCCCGGATCACACTCCTTGATCCCAGGTTGACACCAATTCGTCGTCCCTCCTATAGTGGCCTTTCCAACAACTGGGGGCGCAGCACTTCATGATCATTGCCATCACTAATCAAAAAGGCGGTGTGGGAAAGACAACAACGGCAATCAACCTTGCCGCTGCGCTTGCCCAGAAGGGGCTGAAGACTCTCCTTGTCGACCTCGACCCGCAGGCCAACTCAACCCTGACGTTCGTCGACATGACCTCCTGCGAGCACAGCATGTTCGACGTTCTCAACGGTGAGGTCGAGATGACTGATGCGCTGGTCAAGGCTAGCAGCTCGAACCTATGGGTCGCCCCCTCCCGCATCGCCATGGCGAAGCTTGAGGTGAGCCTGAGCGGAGAGCTCGACGCGCCCTACCGGCTCAAGGATGCTATGGCGTCAAGTCTCGACCCCTTCGAGGCGATCATTCTCGACACACCGCCCGCTCTCGGACTCATCACCGTCAATGCTCTGGTAGCGTCTACGCACGTCCTGATCCCAATCCAAGCCTCGTACTTCGCGCTCGAAGGTACCGACGATCTCCTCGAGACCATCGACAAGATCAAGGCACGACCGAACACGGATCTGCGCCTGTTGGGAGTCCTCGTCACACTCTTCGACCGGCGTACGGTGCTTTCCCGTCAGGTTTTGGCCGAAATCAAGGGCGTCTTCAACACGCTCGTCTTCGACACCGTGATCACCAAGTCTGTCCGTTTGGAAGAATCTCCGGCCCACAGACGCAGCATCTTCGACCATGCCCCCGAATCTAGCGGTGCTTACGAGTACTACCGGCTCTGTGAGGAGGTCATGCAACGTGTCGGGTCCTAAGCGCGGCCTGCCCTCGAAGCGACGCATGCGCCACGACAGTCACTTTGTCGAGGAGCTTGCCCAGCGAGCAGGGGAGGGGATCGGTCGCATGATCCCCACCGAGCTCATCACCAGTAACCATGACCAGCCCAGAGCGGCCCTGGGCGACCTCCGCGATCTCGTTGCGAGCATCGGGACACATGGAGTCCTCGAGCCCCTCCTCGTACGACGCCGATCAGAGGGTCACGGCTATGAGCTGATCGCTGGTGAGCGCCGCTTTCACGCGGCTCTCGAAGCCGGGCTTCAGGAGGTCCCTTGCTTGCTGGTCCAGGCGAGCGATCGCGAGGCCCTGGAGATTGCCCTCATCGAGAACCTGCAGCGCAAGGACCTGAGTCCTTTCGAGGAGGCAGAGGGCTTCCAGACACTCATCGCCAAATACCAGTACACCCACGACCAGGTGTCGAAAGCCGTAGGCCGCTCAAGAGTGACTGTCACAGAGACGCTTCGGCTCCTTCGCATTCCGGATGAGGTGCGGGCTCGATGTCGGCATGCCGACATCTCGGCCAAGGGAATCCTGCTGGAGATCGCCAAGGCCGGTAGTCCTTCTGCCATGCAGACCCTGGTCGACGAGCTGACTTCCAGCAACATCGATCGCGCGACCCTGCGCGACCTCAGAAAGGACTTGGGCCAGGAGGGGTCACCTGCGCCGTCCTCATCGGCTGACGACCCTCGGACGCCGTCAGAGGGAACCGCGCCGCGCCCGTACATCATGCGGTTCAAGAACCCGGAGCGTTCGTTTAGCATTTCCCTTTCGTTTCGCACCGCGCGAGAGCCGGAACCGAGGGAGGTGGTGGCTGCGCTTGAGGAACTCCTGGGTGAGCTTCGGAAGGAGCTGCCCGGCGGAAGGTCATGAGCGAGAGGCGGGATACTGGGGGAAGAGGGGGAATGGCGACTTGAACTACGTAAGAAACCTCCTCAATTGTAATCTAGGTTGACATAATATATCTTATCGGACATTGCAGATTGACGCTGACATACGGTCTTCGTCGGTCCCTGTGGAAAAGCTGTTGATGCCTCAGCCCGACGCCCTCCCCTGTGGAAAACGACCCCCTCCTCTTGGTCGTGCCTCATTGAACCGTGTAGACTGACGCGGTCATGAAGCGACCCAGGTGGAGACGCTCGCCGTTGCCCGTCCTCGACGGATATGTGATCCGCGAGATTCTGGCTCCGACGACGGTTGGGTTTGTCACCTACACCTTCCTACTGCTCATGCGTGCGATCTTCGGTCTCATGGAGCAGATCTTCGTTCGCGGTGTGAGCGGGGCGGACGCGCTGCGATTGTTGTGGGTCACGGTGCCGCACGTGGCCGTGCTCACGGTTCCCATGAGCTTCCTGTTTGGAGTTCTGATTGCGGTCGGTCGCATGAACAGCGAGAACGAGGTCGTTGCGCTGCAGGCTGGCGGCGTTTCGGTGGGACGCATGCTGCGCTCGATTGTGGCGCTCGGGATCGTGCTGGCAGGATTGAACGGCTACCTGACGACCATGGTCATGCCGCGTGCGAACCGAGAGCTCAGGGAGCTCAAGGTGCGGCTCTTCTCCTCGGCGAAAGTGATCGGACAGATCGAGCCTCGAGTTTTCTACGAGGGGTTTCCGAACCTGTTGCTATATGTCCGGGATATCGACCCAGACACCGGGTACTGGCGTGGGGTTATCCTCTACGACCGTTCCCAAGGCGGCGAGGACCGCCTCGTCGTTGCCCGGCGCGGACGGCTGGTAAGCGAGGTGCCGTCGGAAACCGAGAAGAATGGAGAGGCGGGCTCCCCTACCGGTGAGCCGTGGCTCCGACTCGAGGACGTTGTGACCCATGAGTTCAACCCTGCGAAACCGGAGACTTACCGTGTAAACGTCAACCGCACACAGCTTCACAAGCTGTTTCCGAAGGAGCCCGGCTCGGTGAGCTACTCGCTCGGGATGCGCGAGCGCGGGACCCCGAGCCTCCTTCACATGGCCGGGCTTCCGTGGCTGTTGGGCCAGTCGATCCCGGACGCCGAGACAAAGGTGAGTCCAACGGAGCGGCGTCTGGCCCTCGTCGAGCTCCACAAGCGGCTAGCAATCCCGGCGGCCTGCATCGCGTTTGCGTTTATCGCCCTTCCTCTGGGGATCGGTACCAGGTCAGGAGGCCGTGGTCGCGGCTTTCTGCTGTCTGTCGGGGTAATCCTCGTCTACTACATCATGCTGAATAACGGCGAGGTCGTGGCACGAGAAGGTCGTATCCCTCCGTGGCTTGGAGTGTGGGCTCCCAACCTGGTCCTAGTTGCAGTGGCACTGTACCTGATGCGAGGGATGGCTCGCTGGCTGGGAGAGAAGCGTCGCGGTGTGGGCGTTTTCTCACGAGTCCTGGGGCGGGGATGGGGTCGCCGGCGAGGAGCCGATTCAGAGGGAAGGATAGGACGGGCGCCGGTGCCGCTCACGGGCTCGATCCCGATGGCATTGCAGAGACGTCGGCCCAAACCGACCTTTCCGACCCTTCTGGACCGGTACCTGACAACGCGTCTGCTGGCCCCTCTCGCGCTTGTGCTGGGCAGTACAGCGGCGCTTTATATCATCGTGGACCTCGCGGACAAGATCGACGAGATTGCCAAACACAAGGCTTCGTTCGGGATCTTCCTGGCGTACTACTGGAACCTGATTCCCCAGGTTGCGCTCGATGTCACCCCGTTTGCCATCCTGATCGGCGTCCTGATTGTGCTGACGCTGCTCGAGAGAAACCTCGAGCTCACCTCGTTGAAAGCGGGAGGCATCTCGTTGTACCGGGTCGTCGTGCCGATCTTGCTCGTTGCCTTGGCCTGTGCGATCGGCCTTGGGGCCCTGGAAGAATCCGTGGTGCCCAGGGCCAACCGCAAGGCTCAGCACTTGCTCGATCGGATCATGGGTCGGGAAACGGCGCGCTCGTATGCTACAGCGGATCGGCAGTGGCTGTTTTCGCGTGACGGAATGACCCTTTACAACTTCCTCCGCTTCGACCCCAAGACCTCGACCTTGATCCGCTTCACTTCGTTCCGCTTCGACGAGAGTGGAGCCTTGAGGCTCCAGCTCTTCGCAGATCGGGCACTTTATACGAACGGGAGCTGGATGGCTGACTCGGGGTGGTTCCGACAAATCTACCCCGACGGCACCGACGAGTTCCGTCGCATCACGCGGCCGATGGAGCTTGATGTCCCCGAGTCTCCCAGCTACTTCGCGCACAAGTACCAGTCGCCGTCACAGATGTCATTCCGCGACCTGAGAAGGTACATCCATGAGCTGGCGGCATCGGGCTACCGCCCGGTTCAGCTCATCGTGCGCCTCCAACAGAAGCTGACCTACCCCCTGTCGGCATTCGTCATGGTCCTACTTGCATTGCCGTTTGGGCTCAACCGGTCAGGAGGTCGTCGTCTGAGCTCGATGCAGGGGGTGGCGCTGGCACTCGGACTTGGTATCGCCTACTTCCTGCTCGTTGCCGTGGCCGGGAAGATGGGTGAGGCCAACCTCCTTCCGCCAGTCTTGGGAGCCTGGCTCCCGCCGATCCTGGCAGCTCTCTTCGCTGCTAACCGGCTGACGACTCTCAGAACGTGACCCCCGCTGTGAACCACCAAGGCGCTGAGCAGGGCAAGAACATCCTGTTCTGGTCGTAGCGCCTCTCGCCTCTTCACGCTCTCATCATCATCTCGACGCTGCCGGGATGTGGGCCTCGGGACGCGCCGGCCAGCTACGGGAGGAGCCTCCTGCCGTGCCGCGCCGAGCACCCACGGGACTACCTGTTGATCAGGGAGTGGAAGCAGCGGCGCAGGGGATGCAGGTCGCTACCGCGGTGGCTCGGATGGTTCCGGTTCGTGAGCAGGATCATGATTCTCCCCTGCTCCGGATCCACCCAGATCGAGGTGCCGGTAAAGCCCGTGTGACCAAAGGCACCTGGTGGAAGCGCGGGGCCGGCCGAGCAACCCGGAGACGCCGCAAGCTGCCAACCCAGTCCCCTGGATTGCTCCTGCCCGGGTGTGTAGTTGCGTGTGGCGAGCACGATCTCTTCGGGCTCAAGCAGGCAGCTGACGCCCTTGAGGTACTGGGCAGCCAGGGAGAAGGAGCTCGCAGCATCCGCAAACAGTCCGGAGTTTCCAGCCGCTCCCCCGAGGAAGCGGCAGTTGCCATCGTCCGGTATCCCGGCTCCGGTGGCAGGCAGCCACCGAGTGGCGTGGCCCAGGCCAAGTTCGTTGAGCAGTGTTGCCTCTGCAGTCGGTCTTTGGGCTCCACCAGCGATCCGGAGATCGGCTGGAGACGGCGCAAAGCCTGCATTAAGGCCCAGCGGCTGTGCGATCCGTTGATGGAAGCAGTCGAGGATCGACTGGCCGAAAGCGGCCTCAAGCAGGAAGCCGAGCAGGATGAAACCCGGGCAGGAGTAAACGATCTGCGCGCCCGGAGGGGCGGCAAGAGGAATCTCGAGGAGAGCTTCCAGCGCGCGGTCGCGGTCTCCCTCTGCCAAGACATATAGCGGTGCCCAACCCGGTAGGCCGGACGTGTGCGTTGCGAGCTCTTGGACGGTGAGTTCACCGGCCGGCTTGTCACCAGCGATCGGCAGGAGATCGCGAACCCGAGTGTCCAGTGCCAGCTTCCCCTCCCGCACGGCCAGCAGCACCAGCGTCGTCGTGCAGAGAGGCTTGGTCAGTGAGGCGAGGTCGTAGATCGTGTCGGCGGCAGCAGGAACCACCTCCGGAACCTCGATCGCAGCGCCGCGCGCCACGATCTGGGGGAACGCCTCCCCGCTTCCCCACGCAGCCACCGCACCTGGGGCAAGACCGGCCGCCCGTGCTCGCTCCAGGAGCAATCCAACTGCTGCTCGTGTGGCTGCCACCCGCTACTCGTCCTGAGTCCGCGACAAGCCTTGTTCCGAGGAAATCTGCACCGGCCTGTTCTGGGAATCGACGTTGACATAGGTGATCTCAGCGCCGGTGACCTCGACGATCTCTCCCCGATCCCACCGGCGTGCCGCTCGGACCGAGACCCGAACCGTCACCGATGTACGGCCCACGCGCAGGAGTGTCGTAAAGAAGGAGACGAGGTCGCCGACAAAGACCGGTTCGCGGAAGACGACTTCTTTCATTGCAACCGTAACGACTCGCTCCGGGCCGTGTCGTTTGGCCTCTTCCGCCCCCGCCTGGTCGATGTAGGACAGGATGACCCCTCCGAAGATAGTCCCCGACGGGTTGGTGTCCCTCGGCATCATGAGCACCCTGATGGCAGGCTCGCGGATCTGCAGTCCCATGCTTCCTCCTCGATCAGCGGCGCCGGGTCCCGCAGACGGGACGCCGACGTTGCCGGTCAGTATACCCGCTGCTCTACATCCATTCGCGTTTGCACGCTGCTGCGGGACCGGCGTGGATGTCGGTGTACCCTTGGTCGGTGAGACTCATCGATCTCATCCCGGACGCGGCCCGAGTCCTGCCCAGGTTTCCCCTGTCGGTCAGTTACCGTGTCCTCGTCCCGCATTACCCAGCGGCAGCGGACCACACTGTCGGCGAGACCCTGCGCATGGTGCACGTCGAGGGGAATCTGCTCATGCCGGGCAGCTGGGCGCTGAGACTAGCCTACCCGACCTCCGTATATGGCCTGATCCGTCGAGATGTCGAGGACGCGGTCAAGCTGAGTCTCGGTGTTGTGGACGGTGTCGCAAGGCTCGATCTTCACTGTGTGCCGCGACAGCTTCACAATGCTCACGCCGCCGGGTTCGCGGGGGTACTTGCTCTCAGCGCGGCCGCGGGGTTCGCCGGTGGTTGGAGCCGTGGAGCGCCGGCGGCGATCTCGGTCTTCCTGGCCGGCGCCCTGCTCGTCACCGTCAGCCGGGAGATGGCCCTCCAGGCACTCGAGCGGCGACTCCGACGCCTCGCTGAGGACCTCGGCGCCGCGCTCTGGCCGGGATTGCCGGCCCAGTTGCTACCTCCCCCGAAGCGCCTCGTGTAGAACGATCAGTCGACCGATGGCTCGCGCCTGTCGAGCTCTTCGGGCTCGGGAAGGTCAGCGACCCTCTCCAGCCCGAAGTGAATGAGGAACTCCTTCGTCGTCCGGTAAAGGAAGGGCTTGCCGACGACCGCTTTGCGCCCCGAAACGCGGATCAGACTGCGTTCGAGCAGGGTCCGTACAACGCCGCCGGACGCGACACCCCGAATGAAGTTGATCTCTGGCAGTGTTACGGGCTGGCGGTAGGCAACGATGGCCAGCACTTCCAGTGCGGCCTGCGAGAGGCGTTGCCGCGCAACGACGCCGTGGAACGAGCGCAGGTACGGATCCAGCTGCGGCGGAGTCACACACCGCCATCCGCCCCCTACCCTTTCCAAACGGATACCGCTGTCGGGCTGATCCCACCGTTTCTGAAGCGCCGCGAAGATCTCCTCCACCTCCGCTTCGGTCGCTTCATCACTGCCGAGGACCTCGAGGATCTGCTGGGCAGTGACCGGCGATGTGCTTGTTGTCAAAATGGCTTCAATTACTGCTGTATTCATCTCATATATCACTTGTATCAGAGATAACCCTTAATCGGTCAAGATCAAGGTTGGCGGTTCCAGGACGCAGGTAGATCTCCGCGAACGGCTTGCTCTGCTCTGTATGAAGGCCCCCGAGCCGAGCCAGCTCGAGCACGGCGACCACCGTGGTCACGACTTCCTCCGTTTCAGTTCTGGTCCGGAGGTGCCGCATCAGCGGCACCAGCCCCTGCGCTTGAACCCAACCGTAGAGTTCGCGGATCTTCTGCTCCACCGTGAAGCGCAAAGGAAGCACGGTGAGCGGGGGTGGATGTGCATCCGCAAATCTCTGCATGACATCCAGGTAAGTCCGTGCAATGAGATCGAGATCGACATCCTCCCACTCGAGCTCGATGGGCATGTCGGTGGTCTCGACATCGATTCGCACAGGCCACACGCCGCGTCGCACCACCTGGATCTCCGACAGGATGCCGGCGACCTCTTTCACCCTTCGGTACTCGAGCAAACGTTCCACGAGCTCGGCACGCGGGTCCTCGTCTCCACCTGCCGTAGTCGGCAACAACGTTTTCGACTTGAGCTGCAGCAGCCAAGCGGCCATCCACAAGAACTCTCCGGCGACCCGGAGGTCGATCTCCTGCATGGCCGCGACGTGAGCGTGGAACTGGTCACAGATGCTCGCGACCGGGATGTCGTAGATGGAGACTTGATTCTTCTGAATCAGGTGCAGCAGAAGGTCAAGAGGCCCGGTGAATACCGGCACCTCCACCGCGGGTCCGCTCGCCTCCTCCAGAACCAGGTCGTCAGCATTCATTCCGTACCGAAGAGCTCCACGCGCGAATGGTACACGATCGGCGAGTGAGTCATCAGGGCTATGCCGGGTCCGTGTCGACCATCACCTCTGTGGAAGGGCCGAAGCGGCGACGGAGGCGACCTATCAGCTCCTCGGTCAGGAGGTGGGACCGGTTGAAGGAGATTTCGCCGTTCAGGCGGAGCCGGAGTTCGATGAAGATTGTCTTGCCGCTGCGGCGCGTCCGGAGATGAGAGAACCCCTGGACATCATCGCCGAGGGACGCGATCACCTCCCCGACCTCGGACTCGAAAGACGTCGGAAGACCCCGGTCGAGGAGCTCATCAGCAGCTTCCTTGAGGATTCCCACCGCCTCGAACACGATATAGGCGGAAATGGCAAGCGAACCAACAGAGTCCCATCCGCCGGCTCCGGTCAGCCTGACGAGCAGCAGCGCACCGGCCGCGACCGCGCTGGTACCTACATCGGTGAGGTAGTGAAAGGCGTCGGCACGCAGCGCAACTGAGCCCGTTCGACGAGACTGACGGCGCAGGTAAAGCCCGAGGACCAACGACACTGGAATGGAGACTACCGAAACGATGATCCCCTGCGTGGTGCTACTAACAGTGGACAGAGTCACGATTTCTTTGACAGAGTGGCTGGCAAGGAGCAGCCCACCTGTGGCAATGATCGTGGCCTGAATGACCCCCGATAGCGCCTCTGCCTTCCCGTGGCCGAACCGGTGCTCCCTGTCCGGCGGCTTCCGCGCCAGGCCAAGGAAAAAGACGTTGATGCTTGAGCACGTCAAGTCCATGAGGCTGTCTACAGCGGTGGCCAAGACTGCCAAAGACCCAGTGGAAATAGCAATCACGACCTTGGCAACGGTCAGGACCGCTGCAATACCGGCCGCGATGACTGCCGGGCGTCGGGTCGTGGCCGGACTCATGGCCTTCGCTCCTGCCTGGGTTCGCCGCCGATCATGCGGTCCCCGATGCCGCCTTCAACGAGAGTGATGCCCTGAGGCACCAGAAGGAGCCCCAACTGCACCCGCTCGACCTCATTTGCCGTGACCGGTACCACCTTCTGCTCTATTCCTGCGACAAACTCTGAGAGAGCTGTAGCCAGCTCTGCGTGACCGTCGCCCGGGCCCCGGACGCCGGTCGAGCCAACCTTCGGGGCACCGATTCGTTGCTGGATGAGAGGGCGAAGGTACCCCAGTAATCGACGCTGAAAGGCGGCCCGGGTCTCCCCGATCTCGGATGCCACCGACAGCTCGCGCTGCCTGAAGAGGCGGATCTCCAATGCGCCCAGCTCGGACCGAAGCAGATTCACCGCATCCCCCGGCAATGACGGCCCGGCCTTGCACACCTCCAGCGGTTGGCGACTCAGGTCCACCCTCTGCCAGCGCTTCCCAGCTCGTGCGTCATCGAGGGCGCACGTCATGTGGATGTGTCCGTCACGAAGAAGCCCCCACTCCTCGATCTTGACGCTGATCCAGAGATTGGCATGAAGGAAAGAGCGACCCTCCCCCGCCTCACCGGTCGTTCCACGCGGACCGGCGACCACAGACGCTGGATGAAACTCGATTCTCACAAGCACATGCTACACTCGCCGCGGCGGCTGCGGCCGTCGCCCGATCGCAAACGGGGAGGACAGGGTGGAGACCTGGAACGGTCAGATGGGGCTCTTCGACGACAATCCGACCCGCGAGGTAGCGAAGGACAGGCTCGTTGTTGTCTTCGACCTGGAGACTCAGCGCTCGTTCGATGACGTCGGCGGCCGTAGCCAGCTACACCGTCTCGGTGTCTCAGTCGGTGTCTCCTATCGCTATGACCGCGACGAGTTCAAGACCTACACTGAAGACACGATCTCCGAGCTTGTTGCACTGCTGCAGAGCGCCGATCTCGTCATCGGCTACAACATCAAGGGTTTCGACTACGAGGTGTTGAGGGGCTACACCGAGGCCAATCTCCGCGCACTTCCCACACTCGATCTGATGTACGAGCTCGAGGGGCGGCTCGGCTTCAGGCCGAAGCTCGAGAGTGTTGTCAGCGCGACTCTGGGCACCGGCAAGACCGCCGACGGCCTTCAAGCACTGAAGTGGTGGCGCGAAGGCGAGATTGAGAAGATTGCCGAGTACTGCACGGAAGACGTTCGGGTCACGCGCGATCTGTTCGAGTTCGGCAAGCGCAACCGCTTTGTCCTCGTCTCCCGCTTCGGCGGTAAGCCCCGGCAGGTGGAGGTCGACTGGTAGAACGAGCTCCATTCCTTCTCACCGGAGCGAACGGTCTGCTCACGTCTGAGGTGGCAAGGCAGCTCGCCGACCGACGGACGCCGTTACTGCTTCACCTGCACAAGCGGCGAGACAGGGTCTCCGACCTCCTGACACGGTTCCCTGCGTTCGAGGCCGACCTTCGGACAGCAGAGGGGCGTCGCCGACTGGCCGGTTGGGTCGCGGAACAGGCCCCTCTCGGTGGCATGGTCCTTGGTGCCTCGCAGTTCTCGCCGACCCTACCGCGGTCGGTCACAGGCAGCGATCTCCACCGAGTCCTGGCTTTGGAGCTCGAGTCTCACCTGGATCTCGTCATCCGACTCCACACGCTGGTTGTCGATGAAGGCCGTGTCTTGCTGTTCTCCGATGTCGGCGTTCGGCTCGGATGGCCCTCCTATCCGGCCTACCTTGCCGCGAAAGGAGCGCTCGAGGTAGCGGCCCGCTCTCTGGCCAGATCGCTCGGGCCGCGACTCGTGATCTCGTGTGTCGCGCCGGGAGCGATCGAGGGCGCTCCTGCGCCGCCAGATGGTGTCGTCACTCGCGATACGGCCCTGGAGCGACTCGGTCGCCCGTCCGAGGTTGCCGAGGCCGTCGTCGGTTGGCTCGGGTTGCCCGCAACGGTGATCCAGGGGCACTGCCTCCGGATCGATGGCGGCCGCCGTCTCGAGACGTGAGGAAGACGGCCCCGAGGTTCAGCTCGCCCCGGGTTGTAGCAGAGCCTCACTGCGAGCCAGAACCTGCAGCCTGTCCGGCAGGGCAAGTGCCCAGGCATAGGCTGACGGCACACCACGACCGGCTGTGAGGAGTGCGACCACTCTCTTGTACTCTCCCGCCGCCCGCTCCCCCCAACCGAGCCTGCGCAGGCTTTCGGCCAGCAAGAACCTCGCATGAAAGTGCTCTGCCTCGAGATAGACTGCTCCGCGGTATGCCTCGACGGCGGACTGCATGTCGCCGCGCAAGTCACAGGCGATGCCGAGCAGGAGGTACAGGTCCGGCCCCTCTGGGCCGTCCTTCGCAAGCTCCCGGAGTCGGTCCTCGACCTCAGCACTGCGCCCTTTGCGCAGACTCCAAGCCAAGCTCTCGATATCGGAAGGATGTAGCGCGGGTCGCTCGTCTTCCCCCGATCTTGTCGGCGCGGCCGGTTGCACAACCGCTGCAGGTTCCCGGTTTACGACCGAGCTGTCTACTGGCGGCCGAGCGGGTGGGGGGTTGCCGCTCTGGTGGTTGGCCGTTCGGCCGGGCTCAGGTGCGGAGGAGGGATGTCTGTAGGCGAAACAGCCGGAAAGCTCCTCAGGTGTGAGAACCTTCGAAATGGCCCACATTGCCTCCGTCGGCCCAAGGAAGAGCCAGCCGCACTTTGCAAGAGCGCGTGCCATCTCGGCCAGCACTCTCTTTTGGGAGCTCTGCCGGAAGTAGATGAGCACGTTCCGCAGGAAGATAATGTGGAACGAGTCGTCCTCCACAGGCAGCCTGTCGTGAATCAGGTTCATGTATCGGTACTCGATCCGCCGGCGAAGGCTCGAGGCGAGCTCGTGCTCGCCATCTTCCCGCGTGAAGTATCGGCCTAGCAAGGGTGCCGGTACGTGGGAAACCGCGCGCTTGCCGAAGCGTCCCCGAGCCGCCACCTCAAGCGCGACCTCGTCGACGTCCGTGCCGAGTATCTGCCAATGCCGTCCCGTGAGGTGTTGGCTTTCGGCGAGCACGATCGCCAGCGTTGCAGCCTCCTCGCCTCTGGCACAACCTGCCGACCACACCTTGATGGGACCACCCTCCGTCGCTTCAGCCCGTGCCAGGTGCGGAAGCACGTGGTTGCTCAGCGCCTCAAACTGCTGGCGGCCGCGGAAGAGATAGGACTCCTTGACCGTGATGTGCGAGACCAGGTGCCGCCATTCCGGGCTCGCCGGGTCGTCCCGCAAGAGCCTGAAGTAGGCTTCGCACGAGGCCGACTCGGTTGCACGCAAACGTGCATCGACCACCCTCTTCAGCCCCGCAGAATCCCGTTCGACACTCACGTTCCCCGTGACCCGCTCGATCAGGTGGAGCAGGTCCTCGAAACCGCTCACGGACGCACGCAGTTCCTGCCGGCGTCCTTCGCCTGATAGAGACGTTGGTCCGCCAGCGCAAGCAGGGCGTCCACAACCCGCGCTGCCTCCACCTCCTCATCACAAGCGACCCCGAACGAAGCGGTTACAGCGAGATTGGGATCGGCCGCGGCAGCAAGCTTGCTGGAGGCCAGAAGGGTCTGCAGACGACGGGCCGTGGTGATGGCGGTCTTGAGCGCGGCGTGCGGTAGCAGTAGAAGGAACTCCTCGCCTCCATAGCGTCCGACCAGATCGGCGCCACGACACCCGGTGAGGAGCACCTCGGCCACCCGACGGAGCACGTCGTCACCAACCAGGTGTCCGTAGGTATCGTTGACCCTCTTGAAATGGTCTATGTCGCAGAGAATGATCGACAGCCCGGTTCCGTACCGCTGGGACCGCTCGACCTCCTCCGAGAGGCGCGCGAGGATAGCTCGCCGGCTTGCCAAGCGTGTCAGATCGTCGATCGCGGACAGCTCTCGGAGCCGATCGGCCAGGCGTGCATTGTCGAGTGCCACTGCGACGTGAGAAAGCGTGTCCGAGAGTAGCTTCGAGAAGCTGTCTCTGGCCCGGGCCCCGGCCGGTGGCCACAGCAGGAGGATTCCCGTCGCGTCTCGCAGAGGAAGATAGTAGAGCTCGGGGTCGCCGCCCTGCGAGGATCCCGGCGGCGGTCCCGGTATCGCCGAGAGAAGTGTCACCTTCATTGAGTCGATCTCGTATCCGGAGCGCGCCATTTGAGACCTCAGAAACGTGTCGAGGTTCACTTCCCCAACTGTTGCAGCGCCTCCCCTCACGAAGGCGGTCCCGATGCCGCCCTCGATGATGCTGACGGCGATCATCGGCGTATCGATGAACTCGGAGAAGTGGGCCATCAGCCTGTCGGCTGCATTCTCGAGAGACGTCGCCTTGAGACCGGCCTCAAGCACGTCGTTGATGATAGTTGTCTGCAAGAGCCTGTCATCCAGCTGGCGTACGACGCGGGTGACGATGTCCTCCGAGGCAACAGGTTCTGAAGCGGGTGCCTGAGTCGCCGGCTGGGCCTTGGCCAGGAGGCCCTGGACCACGTCGAGTAGAATATCGTCTCCCGCGTCCTTGGTGATGTAGGCGTCCGCTCCCGTGTGGCGCCCCCAGTACCGCGACGCCCCTTCCTCGTGGCTGGTGAGCATGATGACTGGAATTGGCGCAGTCTCAGGCTCCGCCTTCAGGAACCGTGTCAGCTGAAAACCGTCGAGCCCGGGCATCTCCACGTCGGTAATCACGAGGCGTGGACGGTGCATCAAAGCCAAGCGGGCTCCCTCCTCACCGTTCTTGGCCTCTAGGATGACGAGGCCCGCGCGCTCGAGCCGGCGGCGAAGCACCGTACGGGTGACGGTGCTGTCGTCCACGATCAAGACCCGGACCGCCCGCGTCACGCTCGATCCCCAAGTACGGCATGACGGAGGTAGGTGCCGATGCCTTGCGGCGGCAGGACAAGCTGTGCTGCGCCCGATTCGATGGCCACCCTGGGCATACCGAACACCGCGCAGCTGTCACCGTCCTGCGCCAGCGTTAGCCCACCGGCCTTGCGAAGGCTCCCGAGCCCTTCCACGCCGTCCTTTCCCATCCCTGTCAGCAGAGCTCCGGCAGTCTGCAGGGGACTACTCCGTGCTGCCGACAGCATCAGCTCGTCGGCCGACGGCCGATGCCCCCCTCGGGCCGGCGAGACGTCGTCGAGAGACAGTGTGCCCCCTTCCTGAAGTCCGAGATGCGCACCAGAGGGCGCAAGACGAACCATTTCCGGTCGCAGTCGCTCGCCATCCCGAGCTACGGCGATGTCCTTGCCCAGTTCCTTGGCTAGCCATGCCGCCAGACCTTCCTCGAACCCTGGAGAGATGTGCTGAACGATGGCGACACCGAGACCCGTCCCGACGCCCAGCGCGCAGAGGAGTGAGTGAACCGCAGCCGGGCCACCCGTTGACGCCCCGATGGCCAGAAACTTGAGGGCCCGACGGGCCGGGATGAGAGACTCCTCAGGCACGGGACAGGTAACATCCGGCCTGTCGCGAGCAAGCCCGCTGAGTGTTGCAGCGATGGCACTCGCGAGCTTCTCCCACTCATTGGGGACCTCGGGCTTGGGGAAGACCGCCACTGCGCCTCGCTTCACGGCGGCAAACGCGGTAGCAACCTCGTCCCGGCGAGTCTTCGAGGTAATGACTACAACCGGCGTCGGCCGCTGCGACCGAATGTGCTCCATCGCAGTCAGGCCGTCCATACCTGGCATCTCGAGGTCCATCAAGATGACATCGGGCCGCAGGCGAAGAACCTGCGCGATGGCCTCGCTCCCATCCGCCGCCTCCCCCACTACCTCGACAGCGCCTTCGCGACCGAGCAGGCGCTTCAGAGCAGCGCGTACCGTGGCGGAGTCGTCCACGATCAGGGCACGTACCGGCATCACGCGCCGCCACCTAGCCGTCGCACGATCTGTAGTAGCTCGCGGGAGTCCATCCCCTGCTTTGTGATGTAGGCGTCGGCTCCCGCGTGGAGACCGGCGAGACGGTCCTCGGCACTGTCGCGAGTGGACACCACCACCACCGGGAGCTGCGCGAGCGCGGGTGTAGCCCGCAGTTGACGGGTGAGCTCGAGCCCGTCCATTCGAGGCATTTCGATGTCCGTAATCAAGCAGTCAAAGCGGGCCTCAGCCAGCTGCTGAAGTGCCTGCGCCGCTGAGGAGACGCCGCGCACCGTGCAGCCGCCGTCTTCGAGCAGACGTCGCAGCATCTCTCGCGTCACCGTTGAGTCATCTACCAGGAGCACGTGAAGGCGCGCGGCGGTCTTTCGTCCGGCCTGGGGGAGCGCCTCTCGATCACTCAGCGAGCTCAGCAGCGAAGGTGAGATCACAGGAACCGGACGAGCGTTCGAGAGCAGAGTCATCGAGTCGAACACCCGGTGTCTGCCGGCCGCCGCCGGGAAGGGGCGAATCAGGACTTCCTCCTCGCCTGCAATCGCGTCTGCGAGCAGTGCCATGGTCGAGCCACCGGTTGACAACTCGAGCAGGACGCCTTCATCTGTCTTCGGCTCGCCGAGGAGCCTGGACAGTCGGTGCACGGGCACCAGCCGCTCCCTGAGAACGGCCATCTCATGATCCCCGGAGCGTTTGAGCAGGTCAGGTGTCAGCCTGACGAAGGACGCCACCGCTGCCGACGGCACCGCAGCGACCTGGTCGCCAGTCCTCAGTACCAGCACCTGGTCACCTCGCCGCATGAGCGGCACTCGCAGATGCACAGACGTGCCCTGGCCGGGCGTGGACTGGAGGGTCACGTCGCCGCCGACTCTTCGGACTCCTGTAGCGACGGCGTCGAGACCCACTCCGCGTCCGGAGATCTTCGTAATCCGATCGGCCATCGAGAATCCGGGTCGGAAGAGAAGCTGGAGCACATCCTCGCGGCCAAGCTGCTCTGCCTCGCTTGCCGATACGACCCCGCCCGCTTGGGCCGCCTCGAGAATCCTCTCCGGCAGGATTCCTGCGCCGTCATCGGTAACGACGATCCGGACCTCCCGCCCCCGACCCGTAGCATCGAGGCGGAGCACACTTTCGGCGGGCTTCCCCGCCAGCTCCCGCGCCTCCGGTGCTTCAATCCCATGATCGACCGCGTTGCGGACGAGGTGCAGAAGTGCCTCTTCGAGGGCAATCAGGAGTCTCCTGTCGAGCTCGACGCCCTCCGCGTCGACCTCGACTCGAACCTGCTTACCGAGAGCTCGCCCGAGCTCCCGGGCGTGTCGCGCCAGGTCCTGCAAAAACGGTCTCAGCGGCTGCAACTGCAGCCCGAGCAAGCGATCCAGCAGCCGGTCAGCCTGTCGCAGCATGCGGTCCTGGCCGGCCTCGAGCTGGAGCACGAGGTGTCGCAGTGAGGCCGCCAACGTTGCGATGACCTGCCGGGGCTCGTCGTCGTTGACACTCCGTTCGGCCGCACGACTCAGCTCGGCCAATTGCTCGCCGAGGCCGATTCCACCCAGGGCCAGAATCCTCAAACGCGTGGCGCGGTCAGCAAGCTCTGCGAGGCTGGATGCGGGCACCCGGACGTCACTCTGTAAGCCACCGCCAGGAGGCGGAGACGCCGGACCAGGGACGGGGGCCGTCTTCGTCCGCGCCGGAGGAGGTCGGTCGGGGACCGGTCGGGGCTTCGATGCGCCCTCGAGCTCCCCGACCATGCCGAACATCCGATCAACGAGCTCCACAAGCCGATCGGCGACCTCCTCGAAGGGCGGTGTCAGCAGCGTCTCCCCCTCGTGGCAGGCATCGGAGATCTCCTCCAAGCGCATCATTCGACTCGCACCCTTGAGGGCATGAAGCTCCCGGCGAATCTCCTGCCCCGCGACCTCGTCGCGGTCCACACTGGGTGAGAGATCCGCCAGGTGCTCCAGACGTTCCCTGGCCTCGGAGAGGAACAGAGGCAGGAGATCGTTGAGGTCGGGGCTCATCGCCCGCCCGCCAGCATCGGTCAGATCCGGGTCCAGTGGCGCACGTTGACGTCGACACCGAGTACGCCTTCGAGGTCGCCGTCGGGGCCGATGACGGGGGTCGCCACCGTGAAGCAGGGCTCCCCGGTGAGCAGCGAGTCATAGACTGGGGTGACCGCGGAGTGGCCATGTCGCGTGACTCCCGTGAACCACGGGCGATCGTTATAGGTTTGTCCCACTGCGACGTGCCCCGGCAGCTCCTTCTCACCGGCGAGGGCCTGGTTCACGGCAAAGCTCACCATCGAGCCCCGTCCATCGACAACGTAGAGAAGCTCGAGGAAACTATGCTCTCTGAGAAGTTCCTCAAGCACGCCTTCTGCCACCTCGGCATGGGAGGAGAAGCCAGCCAAGCGCTCGCTCCATTGTGCAAGAACCTGCTTCAACGAACGCTTGGAGTCGATTCGAAAAGCCTGCGTCAGAAGCTGAATCGAGAGCCCCAGCTTGCCCAGTTGCTCCGCCGAGGCGGTGAACCGCTTGAGCCCTTCCGCCATCCTCTGGATGACCTCGCTGACCTCCTTGAGCGTGAGAACGACCTGGTCCGAAGCAGTACGCTGCTGCTGAGTGGCGAGCGAGATTTCTCGCGACGCCTGCGCAGTCTCGGTCAGCGCACCACGCAGCTCCTCGATCGAGGCGGCAGCGGCGCGAGATCGCCCCAGCACGTCGGCTGCCGACTTGTTGCCCTCCTCAGTGGCTACCACGGCCTCTCGCAACGACTCCGAGAACTCGTCCAACAGACTGCGGACCGATTCCACCGACTCACGTGATCGCTCGGCAAGTCGTCGCACCTCGTCGGCAACTACGGCGAAGCGCTGACCGTGCTCTCCCGCCGCTGACGCCTCGATTGCCGCATTGAGGGCGAGAATGTGGGTCTCCTGGGCTATCTCGCTAATGAGGTCCAGCACGCCGTAGATCTCCCGGGATCTGCGACCGAGAGCATCCGTCCTGGAGGCGATTGCCTCCATTCTCTCCCGTACGGCTTCCATTCCGGCGAGGGCGCCCTCGACGGCCTGCGCGCCATCGTTTCCGGCCCGTTCGGCCTGGCCCGACAGCTCGGCCTGGGCGGAAGCGTTGGTGGCAATCTGGCCGGCCGTGCGCGCCAGCTCCTCCATGGTGGCGGTGATCTCAACCACGCCCGCCGCCTGCTCCGACGAGCCCGACGCGAGATCGGACGCGGTCTCCTCGACCGCTTGTGCTGCGACAGCGACCTCGATCGAGCCGGTTTGGATCTGACGAACCAGACCGTCCAGAGCCTTGAGCGCAGCTCGCACGGGCATCTCGAAGTCGCGCCCCAGATCGTGACCGCTCGCCCCGGCCATGACGAGATCACCTGCCTTCAAGTAGGCCAACGAGGATCTCAGCGTGGCGAGCTGTTTGCTGCTGCTTTCCGAGACCAGCAAACTGCTCCGGCGGAACCGTCGTTCCGGCAGGTACACCAACCACACATAGAGACCGATGGCGATGAGAGCGGCGATCGGCGCGCCCCCGACTACCCACGCCGGCGCTCCCGCCGGCAGCACGGCCTCGAGCAGCCCGCCACACGACAAGGCCGCTGTCACGAAGAGGACCAGACCCAACACCGACGGCTCCGCAACGCTTCTTCCTGACTCCGTCACGGTCTTCCTCCCTCTTCCAGCCCACGCGTCGCTCTCAGACAGGACGGTGGGGCGCCAGGGTCGATGGTGATGACCGGCTCTTCCTGAAAGACAGCCAAGGCGGCGCAGCCGCCGGGAACTAGCCGCGAGAGTGCGGCACCGATCTGGTGGAGGGCAAGCGGCTCGGAACCCCGGACCACCCGGTCGCCCTCGATCACGTCTTTGTCGAGGCAGAGACGGGTGACCTCACCCCCATCCTCGACTCGAACGACCCGTGCCGCCTGGACGGCCCACAGACAGCCATCCTTGCGGAACACCAGGTACGAGCCACCGCTCATCGAGCGTCGTTCCCGAACCACGTCAAGTCCACCAGCTTGACCACGCGATTGCCGATCGCACGCTCCGCGCACACTGCGCTCTGTCCGACACGTGCTTCCTCTTCCAACTGGAAACAGGCGATCTGCAGGGCTTCGTCCGCCGCGAGCCCAACGGTCTCCGTCCGTTCGGGCGGCCCGATGCGGGTCACAATCGTGACACCGTGCTCTGCCGTCCCGGTCACTCCCAGCTCGAGGAGCCGACCCAGGTCGAGGACGCCGATCGGCTCGCCGCCGAGCTGGCTCAGGCCCAGTAAGACCGCCGCCGAGCCCGGAACGGCATGCACCGGCAGAGCCCGGACCACCTTCCCGATCCGATCGACCGGCAGGCCACAAAGCACGGCACCGACCCTGACGATCAGGTAGCTTCGACCCGGGTTGGCCGGCGGCATCTCCATCATCCATGAAGAATAGCACCGATCGCGCTCATCCCGAGGCAAGGGGTAACCTGTGGCTCATAGGCGGATGCCGGATCATCGGCGGTCGTTGGAGGCCCGGTGAGACTTCCTCGTGGAGCCATGCACCGAGCTCCAGTCAGAGTTGCGGCGGCGACCTGGCCTCACTCCTCCCAGATGACGCCTTCGGCTCTATCCCGAACTACTGATGGGCGATCGTAGTGAGGCCGGCGAACGCGAGAAGCCCGGCCGGGTTCACTATCGCCGGTCACAGTAGATTGCAAGGAAAGGACCCGGGCTAGGACCTGCGGGCTCTCAGCGCCCTCCGAAGTGCTTCAGCCAAGGCGCGTGTGTTCACCGGCTTCTCCAGGAAGTCCACATCGTCGGGCAACGCGCCGAAGCCGCCGGGCAGGCTCCCACGGGCATAGCCGCTGATCAGAACCACCGGCAGGTTTGCGTGCCTCTGGCGTGTCGGGCCGATGACATCGAGCCCGGAGCCGTCTGGGAGTTGAAGATCGCTGAGCAGAAGATCGATCTCCTCGCTCTCCCCCAGGGCCAGTGCCTCCGCGACCGTGGCCGCAGCGAACACCCGATACCCGATCGACTCCAGGACATCAGAGAGAGCGTGTCGGACCTCCGTGTGGTCTTCCACTAGAAGGACCGTCTCCGAACCTGACATGATGTCGGTATCATCACTGATGTCGCGAGCAGTCTTCCTGCGTTCGGCTGCAATCGCCGGCAGGCGGATCCGGAAGGTCGTCCCCGCCTCGGGCAACGACGTCACATCGATCGTCCCCTGGTGTTGGCGCACGATCCCCATGACCGAGGCGAGCCCGAGCCCGGTACCACCCTCCCGCCTGCGCGTCGTGAAGTACGGCTCGAAGATCAGCGGTAGCGCTTCGGGCTGGATGCCGACCCCGGTGTCCGAGATCCGCAGCTCCACGGAACCCAGCTTGTCGTTACGTTCGGCGGTCCCCACTTTGGCGGACACGGCGGCCGTGGCGAGCCCGAGCTCACCCCCTGTCTCCATGGCATTGCGAGCATTTGCTGCCAGGTTGAGGAGTACCTGCATCAGCTGCGAGGTGTCGGCCGAAACCAGCGGCAACTTCTCAGCGAGGTTCATGCGAACGGCGACATCATCACCCACCAGCCGCTGGATCAGCGGCCCCGCCTCGCGTACGACATCATTGAGGTTCACCGGTTCTGGTTTCAGCACCTGTCTTCTCGAGTAGGCGAGCAGCTGACGGATGAGGTCGCGACCTCTCCTGGACAGGCCCAGGATCTCCTGCAACCATTGATGCGGGGCCTCGTCGGACACCGCCGCCGCCGCGAGCTCGGCGCTGGCTACGATGCCCTGCAACATATTGTTGAAGTCGTGCGCGAGACCGGCGGCCAGTCGTCCGACCGCCTCCATCTTCTGGGACTCTGCGAGGGCTTCCTGAAGGCGATGCTGCTCGGTCACGTCACGTGCCACGCCCTGAATCCCGGTGACGATGCCCCCCTCGATGATGGGATGTTCAAAGACCTCGAGCAGGATCTTCTCTCCGTCCCGACGGCGGGTCTCGATCGTGTGCATTCCCTGCGGCTCGTCCCCACGCAGGTGGGCCCAAGTCGCCTCCCGGGCCGCCTGGTTGATGGGGTTGTCGGTGATGAACCAGTGGTACTGCCCCAGCCACTCATTCACGGTGTAGCCGGTGATCTTCTCGATGGAAGGCGACACGTAGGTGACGACTCCATCCCCGTCCTGGGTGTAGAAGAAGAGGTACGGCGTTCCTTCCACCAACACCTGCATCCGCTTTCGTGAGCGCTGCAGCTCCTCCTGGGTCTCTCTCAGAGAGGTGATGTCCATCAGCACGGCGACGACTCGGGTCCGGCCAGCCTTGTCCGTTGGCATCCACTTTGTTCGCTGGAGAACATACGCAATGCGGCCCGTTGCAGCATTTCGCATCCTGTACGTGACTTCCAGCTCTTCACCATGGCTGAAGGCATCGGACATCATGCCCGAGATTCGTTGCCGATCGTCTGGGTGTATGAGATCGAGCATGCTGTTCGGCGACGAACGCAGCTGGTCTGGATCCAGCCCTGTCAGCTCCTTGACCATGGGGCTTTGATAAGCGTTGGCCAGATCCAACCCGGGTCCCTTGACCCAGTCGGCAATGAACACGGCGCCGGGCAACGCCTCAACTATGGACTCGAACAGCGAATCGGAGGCCCCCGAACCTACCGGCGGCGGCAAGGCGCCTGGCTCGACCATAAGACTATCTTACCTGGAAAACGAGGCAACGGCGCCGGGCACTTGCCCGGCGCCGCCATCCTCCGTTGCAAAGTGGGACTACCGTAACGCTCGTGTGGCCCGGCACTGCAGCTTCCGACCCGACCTCGAGCCCCAGTCTTACCCCTCTACCGCCTTGCGTACCATCGCCTCGATAGCGCCCGGCTCCAGCTCTTCGAGCTCGTAGGTGACCGTCGCGATCGGCTTGTTGACCGAGATGATCCTCTTCAGGTTGATGGGAGTCCCCTCAACCACGACATCCGCTGGGGTCGCGTTGATGGTCTCTTCCAGCTCCTTGACCTGTTGGTCGCCATAGCCCATTGCGGGCAGGATCTGAGACGCGTTCGGGTACTTGGCGTAGGTCGCCGCAATGGAGCCGACTGCGAACGGCTTCGGGTCCACGATCTCCGCCGCCCCGGCCTGCTGCGCCGCAAACCACCCGGCGCCATAAGTCATGCCTCCGTGTGTCAGCGTCGGGCCGTCCTCAACGACCAACGCACGTTTGCCGCGGATCAGCTCGGAGTCGTCGACGGTGATGGTCGACGCACACTTGATCACGCGCGCCATGGGGTTGTACTTCCGGCAGCTCTCCAGCACTTGCTGCACGTTCTCCGCTGCCGCGGTCTGGACCTTGTTGATGATAAGCAGGTCGGCCATCAGGAGGTTTGTCTCTCCGGGGTAGTAGGACAGCTCGTGCCCCGGGCGGTGGGGGTCTACCAGCGTGATATAGAGGTCGGGCTTGAAGAAGGGAGTGTCGTTGTTGCCGCCATCCCAGAGTACGACATCGGCCTCCTTCTCCGCTTCGCGAAGGATCATCTCGTAGTCGACGCCCGCATAGACGACGAATCCGTTGTCGATGTGCGGCTCGTACTCTTCGCGTTCCTCGATCGTGCACTGGTGGCGGTCCAGGTCCTCGTACGTCTCGAACCTCTGGCATGCCTGTTTCGCCAGATCTCCATACGGCATGGGATGACGGACGGCGACCACGCGCTTGCCCAGCTGCTTCAGGATCCGTGAGACATAGCGCGTCGTCTGCGACTTGCCGACGCCGGTCCTGACTGCTGTAATCGCTACCACCGGCTTCGTGGAAGCGATCATAGTCCTTGTGGCGGAGCAAAGCCCGAAATGGGCGCCCCAGCCGACGACGTGGCTAGCGTGATCCATCACGTAGGTGTGAGGAACATCGGAGTAGCAGAACCAGACCTCGTCGATCCCCTCCCCTTTCACGACTTGCTCGAGCTCGGACTCCGCCTTGATCGGAATGCCGTCGGGGTAGAGTGAGCCTGCCAGCTCTGGCGGGTAGACCCTCCCCTCGATATCCGGAATCTGAGCTGCGGTGAAGGCCACGACCTCATACCCCTCGTTGTCTCGGAACAGGCAGTTGAAGTTGTGGAAGTCACGCCCTGCGGCTCCCATGATGACTACCTTCGTTCTTGCCACGGAACACCTCCTGCCAGATGTGCGGCCCCCGCACATCCCGAGCCTCGCGCTCGGAAGCCGCCGGGTGAAGCTAAACCGGCGGCACGGTGGCTATCTTAACAGGATACGGTCATGATGAGCTCCGACCGATGTTCAGATGAGCCCCAGCCAACCGGGCAGATCCGCAATCGAGTCGAGGATGGCGTCCGGGGGCCGTGAGAGGGAGGGGATCATCTCCTCGCTGAACGTGCCGGTCCGCACGGCCACACTGATGCTGCCGACTTCCTGCGCACCGCCAACGTCGTTCTCGACGCCGTCACCGACCACAACCAGCCTCTCCATTGGAACACCGAGCGAAGCAGCGGCCCCTTCGAAGAAGGGCCGGGCGGGCTTGCCGACCAGCAGCGCATCGCGACCGCTGGCGTACTCCAGCGAAACCACGAACGGACCGGCATCCAGCTGTGGCCCCTCCCCAGCATCCCAGAACCGGTTCTTCTGAATTGCGATCAATCCCGCGCCGTCCAACAGTGACCGCAAGGCGGCGTTGAGCAGTTCAAAACTCCATTCATGACCGAGATCCCCGACCAGCACGTACTCCGGCCTTGAGTTGGTGATCTCGAAGGAGCGAAACTCCTCGTGGGTGGCGTCCGGAAGAAGCAGAGATACCCGCCGCGCTCCCTGCCTCGTGAGCCATTGCGCGGCGGCTACCGGCGCCGTGAAGATCTCCTCTGCCCGCACATCGATTCCGAGGTTTTGGAGGCGTCGAACCAGCTGCGAGCGGGGATGGCGAGTGGTGTTGGTCGCGAACGCCACCGGCAGGCCAGCTGCCCGGATCCGTTCCACCGCCCCAGCCGCTCCCGGGATCTCTGTGCCGGCAAAGTAGATGGTGCCGTCGAGATCGAGCAAACAGGCGTCTGCACGGCCAAGCTTGCCAGCAGCCATGAATGGCATTGTACCTGCCTGCCAGAGCGCATCCGCCTGTGCAGCCCCCGGATCGGCCTCTCTCAGCCGTCCAGGTCCTGCGCCAGGGCAGAGAGAAACGGGTCCGCCAAGATTTCTAGACGCCAGCCGCTAAGGCCGCAAGCCTCCAGCGCCTCGGCCGAGGCCGGCACCGGCGTGTGAGAGGCAATCCCGGTCACAACCGCTCGCGGGCAGAGCAGCCCTGGCTCCAGCCCCAGGGCGACCGCCACCGGATCGCGCGCGGCAGCCAGCCGGCCTGCGCGCTGGCGTTCCTCGGGGCTCTGTGACCGATGGTCATCGCGGCGTTCTCGGGGGGGCGCGGGCCCCGGCTTGCGCAGGATGGCGACAACCTCTCGCCCCCAGCGACGGACGAAACCGGCACCGACTCCGGGTCGCCGGCCCAACTCCTCCCGGGTCCCAACTGGCTCGACGGCAAGCTCGAGGAGTTGGCGGTTGCCTACGACCTTGAATGGCGGCCTATCGAGCTGCCGAGCACGCGCGTCGCGCCATGCGTGGAGAGCCGCGAGCCGGTCGCGCGCCGGTCCCTTGAGCGTCCGTGCACCCTTCAGCCGCTCGAACGCGAGCGGCCCGGCGTCGGGCGGAGAGTAGCGCACGGCCTCGAGCTTGCGGAACTCCTCGGTCGCCCAGCTCCATCTGCCGAGGCTCTCGAGGCGTTCCCGAAGCCTGCCGGCGAGGCGAACGAGAAACGCTGTGTCCGCGGACGCATATGCGAGCATCCCGTCAGGAAGCGGCCGCTTCCCCCAGTCAGCCCTCTGAAAGCGTTTGTCGAGCGAGATTCCAAACTCATTCTCCAGCAGCGCGGCGAGCCCGGTTCGCGGCTCGCCGAGAAGCTGTGCCATGACCTGTGTGTCCTCGAGCCCCCTCACCTCGGCTCCGAAGTCGCGGTCAAGCACCCGCAGGTCGTAGTCCGAGCCGTGGAGAATCATGACCACCTCCGGGTCCCCGACCACGTTCAGCAGCGGGGCGAGCGCCTCAGTAGAAAGGGCCAGCGGATCGACAATGAAGTTGTCATCCTCGACCGACACCTGGATAAGGCAGATCTTGTGAAAGTACGAGTGCAGCGAATCGGCCTCGGTGTCGAAGGCAATGCATCCAGTCTCCAGGCATCGGGCGGCAAGCGCCTCGACCGCACTCTGGGAGTCGATCCAGACAGGGGCGAGTGTCCCAAGCATCGCGGCGATGGTAGCAAACGGGCGCGGCAAAGGGTGATTGACGACCCAACCGGGACCCGGTAGCATCGACCGATGCCCGTCCCCAATGAAATCGATGAATGGTAGGCGCGGCAGGGAGGAAGGCGATGCGAGTGGTGCAGTCGAACAGCTCGAGGTTCTGGTTGCTGGTCGCGGTGGGTCTGTTGTGTGTTCCGGCGCTGGCAGCGGGCCCGCAGGCACAGATCCGTCCCTGGGTTCTGGACCACACGGCACACGGAGCCAAGGCCGAGTTCTTCGTGGTCCTGCGCGATCAGGCCGACCTCTCAGGCGCCGCGGCACTGACCGGCAAATCGGAACGGGGACGCTACGTCTTCAACACACTGCTGTCGACCGCACAACGGAGCCAGGCACCGCTCAAGCGCTGGCTGGACGATCACGGCGTGTGGTACCGGCCCTACTACATCGTCAACGCGATCCTGGTGCGTGGCGACCGGGCGCTTGTCGAGGAGCTGGCAAGACGGCATGATGTGCTGCGGATCGAGGGCAACCCCCAGGTTTACAACCCGATGCCGATGCCGGTGCCCTCGAGCGACGCTCCCGAGGGGGTCGAGTGGAACATCACCCGGACACACGCCCCGGACGTCTGGGCGATGGGCTTCACCGGGCAGGGTGTGGTCGTCGGTGGGCAGGACACCGGGGTTGACTGGACCCATCCCGCCCTGATCGGCCACTACCGCGGCTGGAACGGCGACACCGCTGACCATGACTACAACTGGCACGACGCGATCCATGACTCGGTTGGCAACCCTTGTGGCAATGACTCGCCGGTGCCGTGTGACGATTATGGCCACGGTACGCACACCGTCGGTACGGTCGTCGGCGACGACGGTGGCGGCAACCAGATCGGCATGGCGCCGGGCGCCAAGTGGATTGCGTGCCGCAACATGGACGACGGCGCCGGGACGCCCGCCCGCTACCTGGAGTGCTTCCAGTTCTTCCTCGCCCCCTACCCGGTCGGCGGCACGCCGGCCGAAGGCGACCCGTCGAAAGCGCCGGATGTCACCAACAACTCGTGGACCTGCCCACCTGACGAGGGGTGCTCGTGGGACACTCTCAAGGCGGCGGTCGAGGCCCAGCGCGCGGCCGGGATCATGACCGTCGTCTCCGCCGGCAACTCCGGCCCGAGCTGCGGCACGGTCAGCGAGCCACCGGCCATCTACGACGCGTCCTACTCGGTGGGATCGACCACCTCATCGGACAACCTGTCTTCGTTTAGCAGCCGCGGCCCGGCCACCGCCAACCTTGGCAACCCGAACCTCATGAAGCCCGACATCGTGGCTCCGGGGTCCGGAGTTCGCTCCTGCGTCCCTGGCGGCGGCTACGAGACATGGAGTGGCACCAGCATGGCCGGACCCCACATTGCCGGTGCGGTGGCGCTGGTGTGGTCGGCGCTGCCGAGCCTCAAGAACGACCAGGCGGCGACCGAGGATCTGCTCAACAGTAGCGCCTACCCTCTGACCTCGGTTGTGGAGGGCTGTGGCGGCGACTACGTCAACGGGCCGAACAATTCCTGGGGGCACGGCCTGGTCGACGTCAAGCAGGCGCTCACCGAGGACATCACGCTGCAGCCGACGGTGGTGGCGCTGGCCGAGACCTCGGGAAACGGCAACGGGGTCTTGGAGCCGGGCGAGATTTTCACCCTCTCGCCGACCTGGTACAACCCAGGCTCGATTGTCGTCGCGGGCGTGACCGGAGCGGTAACCACCAGCTCGGGGCTCGTGCCCGGCGACAGTGCTGCGATCTACGGCAACATTCCCGCCGGCGGCTCGAAGTCGTGCGCCGAGAACGGCGACTGCTACGCGGCCCTGGTCAGCTCGTCGCGGCCGAGCGGTCACGTCGACGTGATCATGACCGAGACGCTATCGACCGGAGAGACCAAAGACTGGGTCCTGCACATCGGGAAGAGCTTCACCGACGTGCCTCCGGAGTACTGGTCCTACAAGTTCATCGAGACAATCTTCCATCATGGGATCACGGCCGGGTGTGGCAGCGACATCTTCTGTCCCGATAGCAACGTCACGCGCTGGCAGATGGCGGTCTTCCTCGCCGCTTCCGAAGTCGGCAGGACGGCGGTCCCGACCACGGGCACGGTTCCGGGGCTGGGGAGCTACGACTGTTCTCCCGGCGGCACCTCTGTGTTCTCCGACGTGCTGCCCACTGACCCCGGATGCCGGTTCATCCACTTCATCGCACAGCAGGGAATCACCGTTGGCTGCGGTGGCGGCGATTACTGCCCGCAGGCAGAGGTCGATCGCTGGCAGATGGCGGTCTTTCTGGCCAAGGGGATGCTCGACGGCACACCGATTCCGACAGCGGGAACAGTTCCCGGCGTGGGCGATTACGATTGCACCGCCGGCGGCACCTCCGTGTTTGCAGATGTCTCTCCTGAGGATGGGGCCTGCAAAGCCATTCACTATCTGGCAGCAACCGGTGTGACGGTCGGTTGCGGTGGCGGCAACTACTGTCCGAATCGTCTTCTATCCCGCGCCGAGATGTCCGTGTTCCTGACCAAGGCGTACGGACTGACCCTCTACGGACCGTAACCTTGCCGTGGTTCGAAGAAGGGGAAAGGGAACCGGACTAGCTGTCGATGCCACGGGCAGAGTGGGGAGCCGATCCCGAGTTCTTTGGACCTCGCCATGCGTATCGCGAGGCGATGATTCTGCGTGAGCTTGGAGGCAGGGTCTCGGACGGTGGGTTGCATCTGGAGTGCGCTGCTGGAGTCGGCTCGCTCTCTGTCGCCCTGGCGAGACGGCAAGTGACCATCATCGCCGGCGACCTCTCGCTACGCTCCCTTCTCATAGTCGTGCGCAGGTCCCGAGAAGCGGGTGTTCAGAACCACGTGCTGCCGGTTGTGGCCGATCTCACCAACCTGCCGTTTTCCACCGGCGTCTTCGCCTCTGCAACCAGCGCCGAAACGCTCGAACACGTCGCCGACGACACAGCGGCTGTTCGCGAGCTGGCGCGTGTCCTGGCGGACGGCGGTCTGGTCGTGGGCACAGTCCCGGCCGGCCCGAAGCAGTGGTCAGTCTGGGACGATTGGGCCGGTCACCTGCGGCGCTACCGGGGCCCGCAGCTCAAGGAGTTGCTGGTCTCCGCCGGTCTCGATCCGAAGGTCTCCGGCTGGGGGTGGCCGCTGGTCCGGCTCTACGACGCACTGTTTCTGAAAAGGGTCAACCGGCGGCGGCTGCAGGCCGACGGACCGGTCGCTGGTGATACACCCCTGCGAGTCGTCGCAGCAGTTGGCGGGAAGCGCTGGCTGGTATGGCTGGTGCGCGCGGCATTCAACGCCGAGCGGCTGTTTCCAGGCGCACGCTTCGGCGTGGGGTGGCTGTTCCGGGCGTCGAAGGCGGCACCATTCCCGTCCCCGGAACCTCCTGAGCACCAACCAACTGCCTCCCCAACCCGTCCGTCAGGGTGAGGCGCAAGCTGTAGTTGCGGAGCGGGTCCGCACCTCCCCAGGTGCCGAGCTCCATGGCGTCCTCGTTGCCGGCGTTTCCCTGGCCGAGAACGTAGGTCGCGTGACTCCAACGAGGCACGGCCTCGAGGCGCCAATGTCCGACAGTCAAACCCCCGGCAAGGCTGAACAGCGCCGCGATCCCATGGAGTGTGACAGCGGCGCCAGGCGGCGGAGAGGAGGGGGCGTCCTGAATCCAGGTCACCGCGATCAGGCCATTACCTCCCAGCGCCGGCGTGGGCTTCAACACCGGCGTCTGGTCTGCGTAGAGCCGGGCCTCGTCGTAGGCCCCGAACCGAGTGTATGCCCCTGTCACATCCCCTGGGTAAGGTTCAACACTGCAGCTGTGGAGCTCGATCGTCGAGCCGCCGGAGGCCTGAATCGTGCAGGTGAACGTGCTGTCGTAGGCGTTGACGTGGGCGGAACCGTTGGCACCGAAGTATCCGCCGCTGCCGTCGACCGTCGTGTGATCGAGGATCGTGGAGGCATTCCCGAAGGTCAACACCTCTCCCACCACCGAGTCGTGGATCTCGACCCGCGTCGGGATCTCACCGATCGTGACACCGTTGTTGTCCTTGACCGGCTCGTGGCTCTCTGGGTACAGGTTCCAGGTGTCGATCGAAGCGTTGTCTAAGGTCACCGTACGGTCGGAAAGCGGCAGCTCCCCGCTTTGAACCGGTGTCCGGTTGACCAGGCCACGGACGACCGCGGAGGTGGGCATGTGAAGTCCGACGACGACCCAGTTGTCCTCGGGAATGTCGCGCAAGGTCAGACGGCAGCCGTTCCAGACCAGCATCGGCCACAGCTTGACCATGCATCGTTCCAGATGGCAGGTTTGCGGGATCCCGGACGACCCTGGAGGCGGAAAGTCCCACGACTCGACGATGCCCGGCATCGGCGGGGTGTACACCGCTTCGCTCCCCTCCGGAAACTCGGGCCACACCCAGAGATCACCGGCGCCGGGGTCACGTGGGATGTCGGCCAGCTCCAGGCGCCCCGCCCCCAGGATCAGGGTTTCGAAGTGCCCGTTGAGTCGCTCGGCACGGAGCGTTGCGCTGTCGCCGGCCAGCAGCTGGATGTCGCCGAAGTCGGTGTCGTGGACCTCGATGGTCGAACTGCCGGCCGCCACCAGTGCATGCTGAACCTGGTTGGGAACCCGGTAGTCGCAACCCGTGACCTCGACGGAGGAGTTGTCCGTGGCCGCCAGCGAGTACTGCCCGTGGTAGGTGCTCATGAACTGGATGACGGAGTCTTTGAGGAGGACCGAGGAGTCGCCAGTCGCCCACAGGTTGCCGGTGATCCTGAGGCCGGGTTCCTTTACGCCGTCCACTACCAGTCGACCGTCGCCGACGACGATGACATTGCCGACATCCATCGGTTCCGTGATGATCACCTCGGTGGAGATGAACCACGGATCGTCGGTCGCTGCCGCCGGGACCGCGGCGGCCGTGCAGAGCACGGTAAGGACTGCCATCAGTCCAGAGTGTTGCAGGTGCGGTTGCAGCTTCATACCGGGTCTTCCCCCTTCATGGGACCTCGAGCACGACATCCTTGCCGTGACAGTGAAAGCCGGGCAGCAGCGGAGCCGCCAGTGCCGCCCGCGCGAGAAGCCCCGCGTAGTTCATCTCACCCCGTATGACTCGTACGAAGTATTTGCATAGCAGGCGGTTGCGGAACATCACGCCGAACGCTGTCAGTGGGTGGCCATACATGAGACCCGAGAGCTTTCGCGCCAGCCGGAACGGGCCGTGGATCGTTCGCCAGAGGCGCCAGGAGTAGCCATCAAGGGCTGTTTCGAAACGGAGAAAGCGGTCGATCGATCCTGCTGCCAGGTGGGCTGTCCGGAAGGCTTGCGCGATCCCTTCGCCGGTCACGGGGTCGACGGCATCCGCGGCATCCCCGACGAGGACGATCCGGGACGTGTTGTAGGACCGTAGCGTACCGCCCAACGGGAGCCGATAGCCCCGCTGCCGGTAGATTTCGCAGGCGTTCAGGTCCTCCCACGAGGACAGGAACTGTTGGCATCGTTGGCGAACCTCTCGCGCATGCGCTCCGCCGACATAGCCGCCGATCGAGCACCGGTCTCGCTTCGGGAAGGCCCAACCGTAGCCACCCGGGAACGACCCGAAGTCGATCTGCGCTGCGATCTCGTTCTCCTGAGAAGGCATCCAGCCCTCAAGCTCGAAGGCGGCCACGAACTCGCGCTCTTCCCATCCCTTGAACGTCTTTGCAACTACGCTTTCCACGCCATCGGCCCCCACCAGCGCTCGCCCGTGGAAGGCGCCGGAGCTCGTCTCCACCCGGACCGTGCCGGCCCCCTCCTCTACCGCACGCACCGCCGTCTCCTCCATCACTGTCACGGTATCGAGGCCTCGCACCAGCTCGAAGTGGGCGTGGTCGAACTCCTCCCGGTGGACCATCCAGCCGATGGGCTTTCGGCAATGCAGACGCGTGACCCTGCCGGGTCCGTAGGAGATCACGGTCTCGTGGATCGTGCGCTCGAAGAAGCGGTGCAGCTGATGGGGTATGAAGGGAGCCGCCTTGACGGTGATGCCTCCGGCACACGGCTTCCAGCGTGGGAACGCGGCGCGGTCGAGAAGGAGGACGTTCCAACCGCGGTTTCCCAGTTCCCAGGCGGCGTGACAGCCTGCCGGCCCGGCGCCGGCGACGACGACATCCCACACCGACCCGCCGGAGAGGCGCACACTCATGTCGAGCTCCGCCCCAGCACGCCGGTCATGCACGCGATCCCGCCCGCCGCCTTGGTCAGCTCGTCGATCCTCACGACGGTGCAGGTGACGCCCAGGCTCTCGAGAAAGGCGCGGGTCTTCACTGCCCCCGCGGGCATCAGCACCTGCCGTGGCCCGAGGGGCACGACGTTTAACGCCTGCCCCTCGTCGATCTCCGCTCCCGACGGTGCCGCCGCGACCCTCATACCCAGCTTTTCCAGCACACGAGTTGCCGCCTCCGGAACGGCATCCGCGCGGACCACGGCGAGGTCCTCGTCGAGCACCCGGACCGTCCCCATCAGGTGCATGGTCCCGGGCGACAGCTGCACCTTGACCGCGTCGACCCCGAGCTCCTCCAGAGTCCGGCTTACCAGGCGCGCGCCCTCGCCGTTGGTCCGCAGTCCCTGTGCCAGCAGCACCAGGTTCGGACGGGCCCAGAGCGCGTCGGCGCCCTCGAAGGTGCCGCTGCCGCCCACCGTTCGCAGGATGGGGATACCGAGGTCCGCGAGGCGACGCGCAACCCATCGCTCCTCCCCAGCCCGCACGGTCGAGGCCGGGCGGCCGACGACCGCCCCGACGGGTGTCATGAAGAACAGGTCCGCCACGAAGAGAAGGTTGGGTGGCGGCAGGCACGGTGGATCGACAAGCTCGACCCGCACCCCTGCGGTCTGGTAGGCGCGTACAAGACCATCGTGCTGCTCCCGAGCCCTCCTGTGGTCGACGGGAGCCAGCATTTGGACGGCATCGGGGTCGACCGAAACGCCCAGTTCGCTGCCGGGAGAGTGCAGCAGCACCGCCTCGAGCCTCCCCCACTCCCGATCCACGCCACATGCAGCCCAGACCTTGCCGATCTCCTCGTGCGCAGTCAGCCGGCGCGGCGACCAGGCAGGGCCTCCGAAGGCGCCGGGGAGCGGCCCATCACCCACCGCACGGCCCTTCCCGCCCGGTCATGCCCCCGGCCGAGAAGGTGGCACCACCGTCGTGCTGCCGTCGGTGGACTCCCGGACCAGGTACAGGGGCCTCTTCTTGACCTCATCGAAGACCCGGCCCAGGTACTCGCCGAGAATGCCGATCATGATCAGCTGCACACCACCGATGAAGAGAATCGAGGCCATGATCGATGTGTAGCCGGGCCAGTTGATCCCCAGCGCTTTCAGCAGTATGACGACGGCGATGTAGATGAATGCCAGAGCGGACACGGCGAAGCCCGTCCAGGTCGCGAGACGCAGGGGAAAGAACGAGAACGAGGTGATGCCGTCGAGGGCAAAGCGGACCATTTTCTTGAGGGGGTACTTAGTCTCTCCCGCGAGCCGCGCCTGGCGCCGATAGCTGACGGCCGCTTGTGGGAACCCGAGCCAGCTCACGAGCCCACGAATGAACCGGTTACGCTCGGGCAGAGCCCGGAAGGCCTCGACGACGCGTGGTCCCATGAGACGGAAGTCACCGGTGTCGACCGGGATGTCCACGTTCGTGATTGCGCGCAACAGGCGGTAAAACAGCGCCGCCGTCGTGCGCTTGAACCAGGTTTCGCCCTCCCGCTCCTCGCGCTGTGCGTACACGACCTCGTAGCCTTCACGCCATCGTGCCACTAGCTCGGGAACAACCTCGGGCGGGTCCTGGAGATCGGCATCGATGATCACCACCGCGGTGCCGCGCGCGGCATCCACACCGGCGGTCAGCGCAGCCTGATGGCCGAAGTTGCGGGCAAAGCGGATCCCCCGCACGCGAGGGTCCTCCTCTGCCACTTCCGAGATGATCTCCCAGGTGGCGTCACGCGATCCGTCGTCGACGAATACGATCTCGAAGCCGTGCACGACCTCATCGAGCGCCGCAGTCAGGCGCTTGTACATTGGGCGGATGCTCTCCTCCTCGTTGAAGGCAGGGACCACAACCGTGAGCTCCGGACCTTCAGACACGGCTGACCTCCATCACCCACACCTTACCCGACAGATCACCGACGGCCAACCTCCGGCTCGCGGGGTCCCACGCGATTCCTGTCGGCCGGATGCCGGCTCCACCGAGATCGATGCGCGTGACCTTGCCGTTGTGATAGTGCCAGAGGGCTTGGCCGGGGGTATCGGTGGCGATCCACTCGTCCGGCGCAATGACCGCGATCTGGGGCCGGGAGTAGAAGTCACTCCAAGCGTCGGGGAGCGACACCACCGACCTCACTCTCCCCGTTCGATCCAGGGCCTGAACCCGCCGGTTGCCGGTGTCGCAGACGACGAACGAAGAGCTGTCGAGCCAGGCGATTCCCCCCGGTTCCACGAACTTGCCGGGGGCGGATCCCTCTCCCCCGATCGCCGACAGTCCCCCGCTCGCCGGGTCGTAGAGAACAACCCGCTTGTTGCCGGTGTCGGTGACCGCCACCCATCCGTCCGGCGCCACCGCTACGCTCCTCGGTCCGTACCACCCTCCCTTCGGCGTCGGAAATGTAGTGAACGTCCCGTCGCCGACGTCGACCCGAAGTACTCGGTGGTTCCACGTGTCGGCCACGTAGAGCGCGTTGAGGCCGGCCCAGGCGAGCGCTTCCGGCTGGTTGAGCGGCGTCTGGACCGGAACCTCTCGGAGGACGCCTGCATCCGAGCTCACGAAAAGACGGCCCAGCGCTGCGTCTGCGATCGCGAGGCGCTTCCCTTGCAGGGACAGCCCCCGAGGTTCACCTAACCATCCGGAGCCGACGACGGTGGCACGAACCACCCGCAGGGAGCTTGCGAGCGATCTTGGCAGCTCGACCTCGATCTGAGGTTTCGTACCTCCCTTTTCCCGCCTGAGGACGACGACATCGGTGGAACCGAGGTCTCCCCAAGGCTTGCGAGTCAAGAGGTACCGCAGCACCTCCTTGGCGGTCGGGACCTCCTGGTACATCAGCCACCAGGCGCGGAGGGGAATCCGCCGCCTCGAGTAACCGGGGCCGACAGCCTTCCGTACTTCCGCCTCCCGGCCGGGGTCGCAGATCACGATCGGCGGCCTGCTGCCCTGCGAAGGCGTCCCCCACCAGATCTGGAGCCGGCGCCAGTACCACATCAGAGGCCAGGAGGCCTCTCCGGACACGGCTGCAACGAGTCCACTCTTCTGTGCTGCGGCGACTGCAAGGCCGTCCGCAGCGACCTGCTTCACCTCAGGGCAGGTCTGGACGAAGATGAGAGACTCGACCCGGTCGCGGGCGGGCGTGATCTCATCGAGCACGAAGCTGGCGCAGAGTGAAGCTGCAACCGTCGCAAGGAGCGCCGCTCCGGCCACGCCCCGGCTCCACCAACGGCCCCGCTTTCCAAAGGTCCTGGCCAGCTGTGCCCCCGCCAGCGGAACGAAGGCCCATACCTGGTGAACGGCAAGCCACGGCGTCTTCTCCCCGAGGTAGCAGTAGGTCCCGACAGAGGCGACCGCGAAGACGATGAGGAAGATCTCTATCCGCTTCAGCTTACGGATGCGGCGCACGATCCAAACCAGGGCCGCTCCAATGGCCAGGAACTCGTACTGGGCGAGCCGAGGGAGGTGGTACCAGCAGGGGCCGCTGACCCGGTGGATACTGTGCTGATGCCACCAGTAAGAGATTGCCTTGACCGGAAACGCCCAGTCCTGGGGATGGCTGAAACCGACCGTGTACAGGGGGATGGTTACCAGAACGAAGACGGCCAACGCCGCAGCCAGACCGAGCCACTCCCGTCGCGCCCAGGTCCAGCTTGCCTTCACTGACGTCCAGGGTCCGGAGGTGAGGGCGACCGCACCTCCAGCAACGCCAACCAGTGCTGCCGTGACATACGCGTTCTCCTTGGTCGCGAAAGCGAGCGCAGTCCACAGACCCAACCAGAGCCAGGCCGTTCGAGAGCCACGGAGAACTCGGTACCAGGCGGCCAAGGCGGCCGATGCGGTCACCATCTCGAGCATATCCATGCGTAGGAAGCGGCCGTAGAACAGCATGATCGGCGAGATCGTGAACAGTAGACCTGTCCACCATGCGGCCCGGTCTCCGAACGGCCGCCGCAAAGTCCACGCGACCCACAGCATCAGGACTCCCGCCAGCGCGATCGGAAGACGGGCCGTGAAGTTACTGTCTCCCGCGACGGCGAAGGTAGCCGCTGTCAGGTAGTACAGCAGAGGGCCATGATAGGTAGGATCGTACCGGTAGACGCCTTCGTGGAGGAGGTCGTACGAGAGGCGTGCATGAATGGACTCGTCGTGGTGGAACGAGCGAGCATCCAGCGCCCAGAGGTGGAGAGAAAGCGACAGCGCCACCAGCGCTCCCCAGGCCAGCCAACGGCGTTGGCGGAGGCGTCGCCGATCAGGCTCTGCTGCGAACGATCCTGGCGACTGGCTTCTCTCATCTGCCATTCTTGGGATGCTCCTGCTCCCGAAGTGCCGGACCCGCTGGTACCGTGTGTTCCACGGCAACAACCTCGGCCGGGCCTTTCCGAAAGACAACCTTGCCGGCCTTTTCGGCCGCCAGAAGTCCTGCATCGGCGTAAGTTCTGTGTTCCATCGAGCCGACCGCGATCAGCGTGGCTCCAGCCTTCCGAGCTGCCGCAGCAGCCGTCTCCGACTTTCCGGATGTGAAGATCTCGTCGACGAGCTGTCGCCGGCGGTCGAGCTCCGGTCCGATCTCCGGCCCTCGCCACACGAGCTCGTGGTTCGCCCATCCAAGCACGGCCGGCACCCCCGACGCAGCGGACAGCCGGGCGTAATCCGAGTAGGCGTGACCAACGGCCTCCGCCAGCACCGCCCCCGGCGGCTGGTGACGCAGAAAACGAACGATCTCCCGATCGCCGGACGTCATCCACCGGAGCCCGTCCAGCCCCAGCGGGCGGTGGAGGAGCGGTGCCGATGCCATCCCCGCCAGGTGGGGGATCATTGGCAAGACCAGGGCAGAAACCAGCGCTACCCGTTTCCAGCGCCCCATCCTCATTCCCCCGAGCAATGCTGGCACCGCGATAGCCAGGAAGATCCACCCCTGAAAGTACGACTTGAAGACCGTGTTCATCCGGTGGAGCTGCTCCCCGTACGGATCACGCACATAAATGAGCTCCGGGACCAGAAACAGGAACACACCCAGAGCTGCGAGCAGTAGGGCCGGGCGGTCCTGTCGGACGTCCCCGCGGACGCCTCCAATCACGATGAAGACCAGGCAGACGGCCAGAAGTGCCAGGACAGCCTTCCCGGTTATGGCTGCCAGCAGTACGCCCACCGCCAGCGCGGCGGATCCGAGGGTCTGTCGCCGTTCGATCCGGTCGCCCCCGAGATCGGCGGCGATCCTGACGGCAACGATCCACGCCGCGACGATCAGCGGGCCTCCGTACAGCAAGACCTCGGGGACGGTCGTCCAGGCATGCACCAAGCCGATCCCATGAAACGGGGGATGGAAGGCGAGCTGGAATGGCGCCGTCAGGAGCCAGCCGCCGACTACCACCGGAACGACAGACAGCCAGCGCATGAAACCCTTCCCGACCGGCCACCGCCAACGGCCGTCCCCTGCCACCAGCATCAGAGCGACGGCTGCAAGCGTCGGTGGCATCGCCCACGGGTTTGCCGCCCAAGTAACTCCAAAGGAGGCGGCGACGGCGATCAGGATTGCCGGCCGAAGGCCCTTCCTCCCCGCTTGAAACGCTAGGAACACCGTCAGCAGGGCCAGCGGCAGCGAGATCAGGTGGGGATGGAGATCGCCGAGCCAGAAGGTGAACAGAGGGAACTCGGTAATGGTGTTTGGGACCTGCCTCGACGAGCCCCAGTAGTCAAGCCCCAACAGGGACCTCCCGGCCAAGATCTGACGCAGACCGTCCGGGGTCCCGGCGAACACGGCCAGGAAGGCGGCGAGCAAGGGGCCGCCGCGTCGATCCGTCAGCTGAGATGTCAGTGCCCAGACGGCTGCCGCGACCAGGCCGCCGAGGAGTGCCACAACGAGGTTGTAGCCGACCTCGAGAGGCACCTGGCTCACGGCAAGAGGAACGGTCCACACCAGGGCACCCCAGTAGTAGTACGGCAGGGTCGAGCCGGCTAACCACATGTCCGGCGGAGGGAAGCTGCGTGTACGCAGCAGGGTCGCGAGAATGCCGAGGTCCATCGGCTTCTCCGTGCCGCGGATGTCGGGATGATCCAACCGCAGCAGCAGCACGCCGATGAAGCCGACCAGAAACACGGCCTCGGCCGCCACGATGTCGCGCCACGCGCTTCTGCGGCGCCAGACCGTCACGGCTCCGGCGGCTCCACCCAACAGAAGGAGGACCGCTCCGAACCAACGCCAGCCCGCCAGCCCGACTGCTCCGCTCCACCAAGCAGGCAGAGCCACCGCGACCAGACCGGCGGCCCTGCCATAGGCCCAGGCGCTGCGGTCGGCGACCCCCAAACGGATCAGACCCGCATACCCGGCCAAACCGGCGACCAGCACCGCCAGGTAGAACAGAACCCCAGTCATCTACCGGAGCATTGTACCGACTCGTACGCCCGCTGGAGCTGGGATAAGTCGATCCAGGCGCCCGCGCCTGGTGCGCCCTACATGACTCCCGGCTCGGGTTCCGCGGGGGACCGGCGCCTCGATGATCGTTCACCAATCACCCGAGCGAGCCGCTCGCCGAGGCTGGCGGCCAGCCGCAGATAGGCCGCGGCGCCCGCCGCGCCCAACCGGTCCTCATGGATGCCTGCGGACACCACGACAACCCCTCCCTGCTCCCGCGCGAGGCGTTCGGCGATGGCCCGGGCCACGGGCTCCTCCTTGTGCGGGGGAATGGTCAGAACCGAGGAGCTGACCGACGTGCGCATTGGATCGGCCGTTGAAGGCCGGGCCTGAGCCAGAACCACGCATCCGACGTGCGGAGCATTGCCTCCGGCGACAACCACAACGAGGTCGTTTCCCACGACCCGGGCCCAGGCTTCCAGCCTGTGAGGTCCATCCGCGACCTCGACCCGGACCCCAGGCTCACCCAGGAGCGCCATTACCCCTTCCCCCAGCCGCACCTGCAGCCTTCAAGCCTGGCGATGCGCGTCGCCGTCTCAGCCGCGACGCAGGCGCACTGTTGCCCGGTAGGTTCACCCGGCGAGTGTAGTACAGCCGCCGTTCCAGCCCGTGTTGGGCCTCGGAGCTCGCCGACAAAGGTATGATCGACCAGGATCGGCATGGAACGGGATCACTGGCTGTTGACTGAGATGGAATTGGAGCAGTAGGAGGTGCTGGACAGATGAGCTTGGTGACGAGACGGGAAACGGTCAGCGTCAAGGTGGGAGAGCTGCGGGTTGGAGGTGCCGCGCCGATCGTGGTGCAGTCGATGACCAACACCGACACCGCCGATGCCGCCGGAACCGCGCGACAGATCCTCGAGCTAGCGAACGCGGGCTCCGAGATGGTCCGAATCACCGTCAACACGCCTGAAGCGGCGGCAGCGGTCGGCGAGGTCGTCCACCGGGTGCGCGACGCCGGTGTGAGCGCACCTGTCATCGGTGATTTCCACTACAACGGCCACGTTCTTCTCGCCCGCTTTCCCGACTGCGCCCGGGCTCTCGACAAGTACCGCATTAACCCGGGCAACGTGGGGACGGGCAACCGACGTGATGACAACTTCGCCACCATTTGCGCGGTGGCCCGAGACAACGGAAAGCCGGTCCGCATCGGTGTCAACGGCGGCTCCCTCAACCAGGAGCTGGTAATGCGCAAGATGCAGGAGAACACCGACCGGGATCTCGGCAGGAACCCCGAGGAGATCATCAACGAGTGCATGGTGCTGTCCGCACTCGAGTCGACCGACCAGGCTCTGGAGCACGGCCTGGGCGAGGATGCGGTCATCATCTCCTGCAAGGTCTCGAACCCTACCGCCCTCATCGCCGTCTACCGCGAGCTTTCCGGCCGAACGCGGCAACCTCTCCATCTCGGCCTCACGGAGGCCGGCATGGGCACCAAGGGGCTTGTTTGGTCGGCATCGGCCATGGGGGTGCTTCTGACGGAAGGTATCGGGGACACCATTCGAATCTCACTCACGCCACGACCAGGTGGGGACCGTCGCGAGGAGGTCTACGCAGCGTGCGAGCTACTTCAGGCGCTGGGTCTGCGGTCTTTTGCGCCGAGCGTTACCGCCTGTCCCGGCTGCGGCCGCACTACCAGCACGACGTTCCAGGAGCTGGCGCAGCGCATCGAGCTCCACGTCAAGGAGAAAATGCCGCAGTGGCGAGAGCACTACCAGGGCGTGGAGGAGCTGAAGCTGGCCGTGATGGGGTGTATCGTCAACGGGCCGGGCGAGTCGAAGGCCGCGAACATCGGAATCAGTCTGCCGGGGACCGGTGAGGAGCCCAGCTGCCCAGTGTTCGTAGACGGTCGCCCCTTCACCACCCTCAAGGGCAACTACGACGAGCTGGCCGCCAGCTTCATCCGCATCATTGAGGACTACGTCGAGACTCGGTATGGCTGAGCGGGGCGAGGGGCGCTGCAGCCGGCCCTGCATGCCTACTGCACGAGGTCAGAGCCGCCTCCAGGAGCGCACAACGTGCGTCGAGAGCAGCGAGACGGGCCGCCAGCTGGGACCGGTCCAAGGAGCTGAGAGCGCTGCCCCGTTCGACTGCGGTCAGGAGCTGCTCGAGAGCTTTCGCGATTCGGCGTCCGAGCTCGCCCTTGAACGAGAAGGCGCTCTCGGTGACCCGCTCATGGAGATCTCCACGGATCAGACCCAGCTGGCGCCCGAGTGCCTCCGGTAGCTGCCGCAAGTGACGCGCGGTCACAAGCCGCCGACCCAGCGGTGGCGGCAGCAACAGCAGAAACCCATCGACGATGTAATCCAGGTTCACCTTGGGCAGGCCGACCCGATACTCAAGCCGCGACTCCATGTTGAAACCCTCGTACACATCGAAGCGGCTCACCTCGACGCCGAATCGGCGTGCGGCGCGTTCGAAGGCATCGTCGACCAGCTCGTTTACACGCTGCAGCGCACGTTGGGTCAGATCGGCGAAGCCTCGGATCACTCCCTCTTCGCGCACGCGCTGAAAAGGCTCCAACTCCTGGCGCACGATCTGGTCGCGTCGCCCTTCGAGATCTCGAAGAAACAGGAGCATACCGGCACCGGCAGCGGAAAGCTCGGCTGATGCTCGCCGGACCCCACTCCGGACGCTTTCGACCAAGGATGGCTGCTGCAGCCGGGCAGCCTCGTCAAACTCTCGCAAGAGATCCCCACAACCGGAATCGAACGCAGCTCCGACCTCACGGACACGATGGCTCAGCTCTCCTCGAACGACCTCGAGGTCGCGAAGGCAGTCTTCGAGCTCGCTGACGGAGCTCTCAGCAGCCGCACGCTCCATACGGACCAGCGCCGTCTCCTGGGCGAGGGCGCGTGCCGCCCGCCGTGCCACCGCGCGCGCCAGTACCAGCTGCCCACGACCGGCGGCGAGGTTCCTCACCCACCGAGCGACTTCCTGGACACCGGTGTCGGCCCCCTCCCTCTCGAGGGCGCGTCGGGCCGAGCACGGAACGACCGGAACCTCCGTACCCAACGTTCTCTCGACCGCATGGCGTGTGTAGACGAGGGAGTCCTCGAGCTCCCCGGGGCGCAGCCGATCGCTCTTGTTGAGGGCCACCAGTACGTCCCCGGCAGTTGCTGCAACCTCAGCAAGGAGCTCGCAGTCGGCCTCCCCCATCGGTGGATCCGTCGACACGACGTACACCGCGGCGTCGATGTGGCCGAGCCACCTCGCCAGGGCCTCTGTGTTGTGCCGAAACACCGACCCCGAGCCCGGCGTGTCGGCCAATACGAGTGGGCCCAGCTCGGCGAGGGAGGGAAGCTCAACCTCGACGCGGGCGACACGCCTGGTGTTCTCCGGGTTTCCTGCTTCGCTGACGTAGTCCTCCAGACGTGACAGCCCGATCTCTTCGCGGTGACCGTCGGTGAACTCCACCCAGGCAGCATCCTTGGTTCCAGGCCGCACGAGAGTGACCAGCGCCGTTACCGGGACAACGCCCATGGGCAGTACCGGCCGGCCAATGAGGGCATTGAGAAGTGTCGACTTGCCTCGCTTGAACCGCCCCACGACCACTACGTTGAGCTTGCCGTGCGCCAGCTTCTGCCGCTCTCTTTGCAGTTCGCTACGGGCGGCCAGCGGGTCCGGAAGCGCCAGCACCTCGTCGAGACGCTGAATCAGGTCGGGTGGGATGCTGACTTCTGTCATCGAACTCGCCCCAGCCGTGAAAGTGCAGGAATCATCAGCCTTCGGAGGCGGTTCTGTCGGCGGATTCCATCGCCGTTGCTGCGCATCCTACCACGCAGCTCGGAACGGGTCGTTCGCTCCTCTCCGATTCGGGGTTGTTTAGCCGTCACCGACTGGCAGGACCACACACCCCGTCGACTCAACGCCAACAGCCAGGACCTTGCCCGCCGGAGCCAGTCGAAGCAAGGCATCAGCGATGGCGGCACGGTTCTCAGGCTCATGCCAGACCAGAACACATCCACCACCGCCAGCTCCACAGGCCTTGACGGCTTTTGCTCCCGCCTCCATCACCCCCCTTGTGACGAGATCGAGCTCGGGTGGACAAACCTCCGGCGCGAGGCGCCGGCGCGCGGCCCACTCGACGCGGATCGCCTCGGCTACGCGTACCTGATCGCAGGCCAGCAGTCCCTCACGGCACTGGCGTGCTGCCCACATGATCTCGTCGAGAGCATTGTGAGTTGCCGGTTCGCCGTCGAGTCGCCTCCGGACGATCTGCCAGTTGACCATCCCCGAGTGGTGCCGAATGCCGGTGAAGAACACCGTCAGTTGCCGTCCCAGCCACTCCCGGTCGACTTCGATCCGCTCGACTCGCTCTCCACCCGGTTCAAGATGAAGGGAGAGGACGCCGCCGAGCAGGGCCGCCCAGTAGTCCTGGGTGCCGGTGGGAGCACACAATATCCGGGCTTCAAGATCTCGAAGGGTGGCAACCAGGAGCCGGTCCTCTCGCGACTGAGCGTCCAGCTCGAGGAGCCCGCAGGCCAGGGCAACAGCGTAGGCGGACGACCCGCCGAGCCCCGAGCCGATCGGCGCCTGCTCGACAACCCGTACCGTCACTCCACCCTGCGGCCGAAACCAGAAGGCAACAGCAGCCGTGAGGTCGGTCAATGCGTCGTTCGGTGTGAGCGGCTGCTGCGGACCATCGCCGATGTGCAACAGGACTCTCTCACTCTCGGAAGACTCCTCGATGCTCATCCGGACCCGGACAGGAACCGCCGCATTGACCGTGAGTGACCCCGCGTGCAGCACACCCAGTGGCCAGATGTCGAGGGTTCCACCGGCCAGGTCGGCCCGGCAGGGAGCGGTGACCTCAACCCGCCGCACCAACCGGCGGCTCCTTCCCATCCAGCAAAGCCTGGCCGGCCAGCGCGTACGACAGGTAGCGTTTCAGCCTTGGCCTGGCGATCGGCTTGGTGGCGGGCGACGAAATCCTGAGCGGGTTGATCCAGTGCCCGTTGAGGCGCACGCGATAGTCGAGGTGCGGAGCCGTGGCCCAACCTGTCTGGCCGACAAAGCCGATGACCTGACCTTGGGTGACACGAGTCCCACGATGGATCCGTTTTGCGTAGCGGCTCAAGTGCAGGTAGTTGGTCTGGTACCCGTTCGCATGCCGGACAGTGATCATCTTGCCCGCTCCACCCTTCCGCCCAACGAAAAGGACGGTGCCGTCGCACGTCACCCGTACGGGCGTACCAACGGGCGCGCCGTAGTCGACACCCCAGTGCGGCATCGGACGCTTGAGGATGGGATGGAAGCGACGCGGGCTGAACCTCGACGTGATTCTCGAGAACTTCAGCGGTGCCTTGAGAAACTGCTTGCGCAGGGGACGTCCCTGGAGATCGTAATACCCGAGCCGTCCTTTGCCGTCCGGATAGATCAGTGCGTTGAGAACCCTCCCCGCGTTGACGAAACGGGCTGCGAAGATGGTGCCATACCCGTAGAACGCCCCGTCGACCGTCTGCCGGTCGACGATGACCACGAAGCTGTCCCCCCGCCGGAGATCCCGGAAGAAATCGATGTCCCACTCGAAGATCTCCGCCAGCCGGACGGCGAGATCAGGGCTCTCACCAGCCTGTTCGACGGCGGCGAACAGGGAGCTCGTGACCTCCGCCTCGACCCGCGCGACCGTGCTGACGATAGGCCTGTCAAGCCGATGGGCTTCGACGCCGTTGGCCGTGGCCCGTGCCCTCACGGTGCTCCGCAGGTCGAGCTCGAAGGACAGCTCGGCCAAACGCCCCGTCGACGTTTCCATGCCGTCGACGGCCATCCCTGGCCGCAGGCTTTGAGGGTCCATCTCCCTCAAGAGGGCATCCCGCCACTGCACCCAGTCGCCGCCGGCAAGCCGACGACAGAGGCTCTCAATGGTGTCCCCTGGCCTGACGCTGGTGTGCACGACGGACCGCGTCAGCTGTAGAGGGATCACCTCAAGCCGCGGGCGCGGCCTGCTCGCGGCGCTGCCGACGCCATCGCAACCACCACACAGCATCGCCACTGCAAGAAGCAGTGGCCAGGGCCACCTCAATGGGCGACCCATTCGCCGATCGCCTCGGGCGTGGCCTCAAGCCGTGCTGCGGCCTGGCCTGTCTTGTCGATGACGATCACGGACGGCACCCGAATCACCCGATAGCGCTTCAAGAGTGACCCGTGCCGGTCATGAAGCCAAGGAACCCCGGTACGTGACAGAGCCGCCTGCGCATCGCCTCGGGCCTCCTGGACGTCCACCACCGCCACCTCCAGCCCCTTCGCACGGGCGGCGGCCTGAAGCTCCCCTATTCTCGCCAGCGCGTCTCCGGCACGCGGCGCCCAGGACGCCCACACCAGGATCGCAACCGGAGCATGTCGGCTCACCCACCTCTCCCACACCACCGGCGTCCCATCCGCCTGGGCGACCTGCACCTCGGCTCTCGGTTCTGCAGCGCTTGCAGCCGGCGCGATCAGTGCCGCACCGAGCGCCACCGCGAGTACTGCTGCGGTTCTCCTCATAGAACTAGTATACCGGGTGCCGGCCGCCGCGCCACGTTGCGGCAGAGGATGTCGCAGTGCGGCATGTTCGGCGAATAGGTGCTACACTCAGGCGACGCCAGCCGAGAGGTGCCCGATGGTTACAGCCCCCACGACCCCGTCTCATGACTACGACACTGACGTGGCCATTATTGGCTCCGGGTTCGGGGGCTCTGTCGCCGCGCTGCGACTGAGCGAGAAGGGGTACCGGGTCATCGTCGTAGAGAAGGGCAAGCGCTGGCGTCCAGAGGACTTCCCGTCTACCAACTGGAAGATCTCCCGCCAGTTCTGGTTTCCATTGTTGGGCTGCTACGGGACTTGGGCGCTTCACTTGCTGCGCGAGGTCCTCGTCCTCCACGGCGTCGGGGTCGGCGGCGGTAGCCTGATGTATGCCAACACCCACTACGAGCCTCCCGAGGTCGTATGGGACGACCCGATGTGGCGAGACCTGGCGGATTGGCGGGCTATCATGCCCAGGTTCTTTGCCGAGGCACGCCGAATGCTGGGGACAGCCCGTTCACCCAGCCTTGGGCCTGCGGACGAGGCATTGCGCCGGGCTGCCGAACGCCGCGGACGCGGCCACACCTTTGAGCACACTCCGGTCGGCATCTTCTTCGGGGAGCCCGGGGAGGCCGTTCCTGACCCCTACTTCGACGGCAACGGCCCACAGCGGACAGGATGCACCTTCTGCGGCGCCTGCATGGTTGGCTGCCGGGAGGGCGCCAAGAACACGCTCGACAAGAACTACCTCTACCTCGCCGAGCGCAACGGCACAGAGGTCATCCCGGAGACGAGGGTCGAGCTCATCGAGGAGCTACCCGGCGGCGGCTACAGGCTTCGGTGGCGGCGTTCCACGCGCCATCTCTCCCCCGAACGCGGCACCCTGACTGCGCTCAAGGTTGTCGTCTCTGCAGGGGTGCTCGGTACCGTTCCACTCCTCATGTCCTGCAGGGAGAAGGGCGCTCTACCGCGCATTTCCAGTCAGCTCGGCAACTACGTGCGAACCAACTCGGAGGCACTCCTCGGCATCACCTCGAGGAACAATCGCGATCTGTGGCAGGGGATCGCCATCGCATCCAAGGCTGAGATGGACGATGTCACGCATATGGAGCCTGTTCGGTTTCCGAAGGGATCGGACGTCATGCTCCTGCTCGGCACACTCCTCACCGACGGTGGTACGGGAGTACCGAGGCAGCTGCAGTGGCTGGGCAACGTACTCCGGCACCCGATCGACTTTCTCCGAGTGAGCAAACCGTGGGGCAAGGCCGAGCGGTCCACCGTACTGCTCGTGATGCAGACGGTAGACAATCACACCCGATTGGTCAGGCGCCGACAGCTCTTGTGGCCGTTTCAGCGGACGCTGACGTCACGCCCGGATCCCGGCCAGCCCGGAATACCGTCCTATATCCCGCTGGCCAACGAAGTGGCGCGAGAGCTCGGGCAGGAGCTTGACGCCCAGCCCCAGAGCACGTTGAACGAGGTTCTGCTTGACACCTCGACGACAGCCCACATACTCGGCGGCTGCGCCATGGCTTCAGGGCCGGAGCGTGGCGTGATTGACGGCAATGGCGAGGTCTTCGGACACCCCGGGCTGTACGTCATGGACGGATCGATGATCGGCGCCAACCTCGGCGTCAACCCGTCGCTCACGATCACCGCGCTGTCGGAGTGGGTTTGCAGCAGCTTTCCGCCGGCGGGAGAGCAAACTGTCAGCTGATCCGCGTGGGCCCAACACCTGCTGCGGACGACGAGAACGTACAATCCATCCATGAACGGGGATCGCCAGATCCGGAGAGAGACATCAGTCATGACCCCGGAGACGGTCGTGGTCGAAGGAGTCTTGCGACACGTCCTGTTCTTCGCCGAGTCGAGCGGCTGGGCTGCGGTGCGCATCGAGCTGGCAGACGGGCGGAACGTGACTGCGGTCGGTACCCTCTTCGGCCTCCAGCCGGGCGATCACCTGAGGCTGAACGGGACCTGGTCCCACCACGAACGGTACGGCGAGCAGCTGGCGGTATCCAGCTACCTGCACATCCATCCGACGACCCGTGAGGGAATCCGGAGATTCCTGGCATCGGGACGGTTTCGTGGCGTCGGACCGACGATGGCGCAGCGACTCGTCGACCGCTTCGGCGTCGAGACCCTGGATGTTCTGGAGCACCAGCCGGATCGCTTGACCGAGGTGCACGGCATCGGCCGCTCAACAGCCGCCAAGATCCGCGACGGCTGGAGACAGAGTCGCGCCGTCCAGGAAACCATGGTCTTCCTGCATGCACACGGAGTCTCGCCGTCTGTGGCAGCCAAGGTCAACAACCGGTACGGAGCGGCGGCTCTGAGTGTCGTTCGTGAAAACCCGTACCGACTCGCCGACGAGATCTTCGGCGTTGGCTTTCGCACTGCCGATCGCGTGGCTCACGACCTGGGTGTGCCGAAGGACTCACCCGACCGCGCCAAAGCCGGGCTGCTCTACGTCCTCCATGAAGCGACCGGCGAAGGTCACGTCTTCCTGCCTTGCGGCCGCCTGCTGCGCGAAGCCTCAGCCCTGCTCGATGTCGACGAGCAGGGCCTGAGACCCTCTCTCGAGGACCTCCAGCGCCGGGACCGGGTGCGGATGGAAACACGTGAAGACGAAGAAGACGTGTTCCTGCCTCGCCTGTTCGGCGCAGAGGTGGGGGTCGCCGCAGGCCTTCTCCAGTTGGCCGCGACGGCGCCAGTAGAGGCGGAACTGGATATTGGGCGCGCCGTGGCCTGGTACCAGCGCGATGCCGGAATTCGTCTGTCGGGAGATCAGAAGCGTGCTCTGGCGGCAGGCCTGACGGAGAAGTTGCTCGTCATTACCGGCGGTCCGGGAACCGGCAAGACAACCCTGATCCGTGGGCTGAGCCGGATCTTCGGGATGAAGGAGCTGCGCATCGAGCTGGCGGCTCCTACGGGGCGGGCTGCCAAGCGGCTCAAGGAGGCGACGGGAATGCCGGCGCGTACCGTCCACCGTCTCCTCGAGTACACTCCGGCCACCCACTCGTTTGCCCGCTGCCGGGAGAACCCGCTCGAGTGCGACCTGCTGGTGCTCGACGAGGCCTCGATGCTGGATATCGAGCTCGCCTTCGCACTCCTCGAAGCCGTGCCGCGGATGTGTCGGCTGGTGTTGGTCGGTGATGCCGACCAGCTCCCCTCGGTGGGGCCTGGCAACGTCCTTCGCGACCTCATCGCATCGCGCACGGTACCGGTCGCCCGCCTCGAGAAGATCTTTCGACAGGCCCGTGAGAGCCTCATCGTCGTCAACGCGCACCGCGTCAACCGCGGTGAAATGCCCTTGCTGAGGGGGGACTCCGAGCTCACGGACTTCTACTTTGTCGCACGTGACGATCCGGCGGCAGCGGCTGAGATGGTCATCGAGCTCGTGACCGGGAGGATACCCGCGAGGTTCGGCCTCGATCCACTCCGCGCGGTCCAGGTCCTATCGCCGATGCACCGTGGGGAGCTCGGCGTGAAAGCCCTCAACGACCGGTTGCGTCAGGTGCTGAATCCCGAGGGGCCGGAGCTGACGGTCGGCACGAGGCTTTACCGAGCCGGCGACAAGGTGATGCAGGTCCGAAACAACTACGACCTGGACCTCTTCAACGGAGACCTCGGGACGGTGATCGCAGTTGATGCCGAGGAACGGTCCGTCCTGGCCGACTTCGACGGCCGACCGGTCTGCATCCCTGCGGAGGGCCTCGATGATCTCGTGCCCGCTTACGCCTGCACAATTCACAAATCTCAGGGCTCAGAGTACCCGGCGGTCATCGTCCTCTTGCACCACCAGCACCACATCATGCTGCAGAGGAACCTGCTCTACACGGCAATCACCCGCGGCAAGAAGCTCGTGGTCATCGTGGGGAGCCGGCGCGCCCTCGCTCGCGCCGTTTCAAATGCCACCGAGCGCCGCCGCCACACGAGGCTTGCCGAGCGCCTGCGGGGCTGACCCGGGTGAGCCCGAAGCAGCCGCTCGGCCACGGAATCTCGAGGCTACCGGGCGCCGGGACGGACGGCGCGGCCCCCGCCAGGTGACGGCCGTGCCATACCTCCTACCCGACGGGAGGGCGGGGAGGATGTCGTGGCCTGGCTCACAGTCGAGAACCTACGTGTGCTGTATTCGTTCCACATTGGAAAGTGCGCCGATCGTGTGGCGTGGCGAAGCCTCGCCCGTCTAATGTCCACCGGCCTGACGTCCAGGTGTCTGGCCTGACGAATCGACCGCAGGCCCGGATCGGTCCGGAGTCGGTCCCTCAGCCGCGCGTGACTCGCCAGGCGAAGCACGACCGGTCGGCTCATGCCGGCCGCGATCCTGCCTCGCATCACCGGCCGAGGCACGTTGTACCCGGCCCAAATCGGGGGCCACCACAAGCCGGGCTCGTCAGGCCAGGTCCAGTACCGGTAGTGTCCGCCACAGCCGAAGGCCGGTCCCCAAAAGTAGCCTGCCAGCGAGAACTCTGCTCCGAAGCCTCCCAGCGGGTCCCAGTACCACTCTGCGTGCCAGCCGTGGGGGACATCCCAAGCCCAGCGCAAGGAGTTGTACCAGTTGGTCATGAACCACAGGCTGGTCTCGAAGTCGCTCCAGCCCATGAAGGCGGTCGGCAGGAAGCCGGTCGCCCGCAGGTACCCGAAACGGAACGCCGGGAGTCCCCACAAGAACAGGTTGTCTCGTACCAGGCCCTGCGCCCATGAGATTGGGCGAACCGTCGCAACCCGACGCCACCGCAGCTTGCCGGCGTCGTTGGTGTAGGCCAGTACGGGAGACATCTTGTCCACGTTGGAGAACAGGTTGGCCCTCCCCAGCGTGCGCTCCCAATTCTTCTCTCGCTGGTGCATCCACCCGACCAGCTCTTCTTTCACCTGCTTGCCGATCGAGATCTTGCTGAACAGCGTGGACTGCTTGATCACGGTCGGCGATGAGCCCACAAGGGTCCCAACGACGAGCTTTTCCTTTCCGAACTCACCCTTGGAAACCGAGTACGTCCCGTGCCCGGGAAGCAGCACCGAGCCGGCGCCCGTGATCAGCGCGAAGGGGGCCTTCGTGCGAACGAGGAACGAGCCCTTGCCAAGAAAAAGGGTAGTCTGATCGCCTTCCGGATCCGACGCCTCGAAGTGAAAGTCCGTGTCGCGGCCGAACCAGAACAGGTCGCCGTTCAGCGTCTGGAGCTCCAACCGGCTCTGGTCGGTCCGGAATGCAGCGCCGACGAGAACCAGGAAGTCGAGGTCCGGGGCCACGGTCTGCCCCTGGAAGGTCATCTCGGCGCCTGTGCCATCGATGAACCGGATCCGGCCTGCAGCCAGCCTGCCTAGATCGGGGGCGGAGGTCGCAGCCTCGCCAGTGCTCGCCAAGACCAGGATGGCGGCCGCGATAATGTAGAGAGTTCGCCTCATGGTCTGTTCCCTTCCCACTCATGGGGAACGCTGCAACGGCCGGCTCCTGTTCCCCAAGTCGTCGCCTCAAAGCCGGGAAGCGCCGTACACCTCGTCGCGGGGGAGCCTCGCCCTTCAGAAGTGTAACTCAGCGAGGTCAGGCCGTCCTCAATCAGGGACGGTACCCGCTCCCGGCGGGTATCGTGTTCTATTGCGTTCGGGGCTGATGTCATCGACCTCTCTGGCCTCCCTGGAGTCTAAAGAAGCAAGGCGTGTGCCAGGACAGAGCACTCCACCATGACCGCCACCTCGCGCGCTTCGCTGCACGCTGCTGCAAGGGATGCGAGTCAACGCCGCTCGAATGGATCAGGGGCGAACTCCATATCGGTGAAGCCGCGGGAGTGCTCGCGGCGAGCAAGGTCCGACGACCGGCTCACGTCTGGAAGGACACCCAGTTCGACGAGCTGCTGGCGGTACTCGTAGCGCAGGCGAACATGCCCTATCGGGCTCGCCTCGGCCTCGAACTCGATCCGACGGACCGGGTTGTCGGTACGGCGCCCGATCCCGGTCGCTGCCAGGTCATCCGGGAGCCTGCTCGATTTCAGGGACTTCCCGCTGCGGGTCTGGCCCAGCGCTCCGCTCGCTTCACCTCGAGCTGCAGGAGGACGTGGTGCGGCACGACCGGCCGCCTCCTGCTGGCGTCTGTCACAACCGCTGTGCCAACGCCTCGCGATCGGCTGCGGCGCCCGCTCACGGAAAACGACGGCCTCAATCACGCCTAGGTTTGCGGTCTTCCCAAGCCAGGCCCCGTACGACCTGTCCTCGGACGTGAAGTAGAATCGCCGCGCCGTGCGCGAGCTGATCTGCCAGCCGTCGATCGTGATTGTCTCGAACGGGCCGAGCACCCATTTGGCCGCCCTTCGAACGGATGATGTACGTGCGTCGATCGTGTTGAGCCCGTCGACTGCGAGCGCCACGGCCACCCTTCCGTTCGTGCGGTTTGTGAGCCGGACCGAGTACTCCCGGCCGTGCTCGGCCTCGATGTAGGTGGCCCGGCGGGCGGAATACTCGGGCCGTGGTACGCCGCCCACCAGGACCTCGACCTCGAAGCCGGGCACCGTCGATGCTGCCAGCGAACCGGCAAGGCCGATGATGAAAAGACCTGTTCCAACAACCGAACCGAAGAACTGAGTGTGTCGCATTGTCCGGGCCTCCCTTCGCTCACATCACCACTGCGAGCTGCACAGTTCGACGCCCTCGTGCCCAAGAAGTTCCACGAACTTCGGTCAAGGGGCCGGAGGCAGGGAGACCGTGATCCCGGTAACGGCGCAATGCAGACGTTCCTTCACCTTCGCGAACGGAAGCGCTACGAGACGGTGGGAGCTCTCCTTCACCTCGACCTTGACGGAGGCCAGAAGGTCGGCACGGCGGACCTCGTCACCGATGACGAGGTGACGGATGAGGGCCAGCGCGTCGGACAGATGGAGTCGCCCGCCAGTCACCGGCTCGTGAGGCACCCGGCCGGTAGCGCCGGCCGCCGCGCTCAGCGCCAGCGCGAGCCGGGTTGCGTCCTGAAGTGACAGGTCGAAGGCAGGAATCACGTAGGTTCTCGGAGCCTTCCAGCCTGGCGTGCTCCGGGATCCGACACGAACTCTATCCGACACCTCAACCTCGGCGTCGATCATCCAACCCGGCAGCCACAACTCGGCCTGCCGCCCTGGAACCGGCAGGAGACCCGCGGCCTCCACCGTCTCGAGGCCGCTGCTTCCCAGAACCGCCCCACTCCCGCAGTGATCGCAGATGAACAGGGTATCGCTCTCGCGGGCGCGCATGGCCGAACCGCAGCTCGGGCAGTCCAACGAGACCAGCCGCACGCTCATTGCAGCCGCTCCATCGCTGACTTCAGGACCTGTGGCAGGTCCTGGCTACGCTCCTCCGGAGCCCTTCCTGCCCCCTCCTCGACAATACCGCCGTGTCGGAACTGGCTATAGCCCCAGCGAACCAGCCCAGCCAGTACGAGGGCAATCGCTCCGAATGCAACCAGCGAGTTGTGTCCCCGCAGTACCCAGTTGAGGTGTTGCAGCAGGCTGGTGCCGACGAAGCAGGCACCGGCGGTGGCAGCCACCAGGGTCGTCGCCCGATACAGGTGATTCCCCGGCGCCTTCCCATAGGCCAGACTTCCGTCCTGGGCATCGACCAGTACCTGGTATGTGCGTCCTCGAAAGCTGTAGCGAAACACCCAGAGCGGGTATAGAACCACGGTCGTGCGACGTCGTATCGAGGACAACCAGGAGAATGTCGTACGATCCGGGGCGCTCGCCCGCTGAATCTTGGCCAGGGCCCCCTCGGCGAGCTTCCGCGCTACCTCCGCCGGCGCCAGATTGGGGCGGAACACCATCCCGCGGCGCCGCAATGCCTCTTCATCCAAGGGAACGAGCTCATCACCCCCGAGATCGACGCGATGAACGCCGAACTCGGCCATCTCCGCCGCCGGGTAAGTTCGATCCACGGTGCGCTCGATCTGGAGCTCGACTGGTCGTTCCACTTCTACCCAGCGATTGCCACGCTTCTCACGCCGGATGTTGACTCCGAGAATCCATCCGACCAAGTCGAATCGCAGGCGGACGAATGGGAACCAGGCGAGAAACGCCTCTTCGAACCTGGCTTCGCGACGCAGTGCCGGCGCCTTGCGGATACCGGAGCGGAACCACCGCCGAACCACGGCGCTCGCCGCATCCTGGCCAACGCTGTCGAGAACCATCAATCGCAGCACACCGCGCTCGCCGACAACGGCGAGAGGAGTCTTGCAGTAACGACAGGAGAGCGTCGTCCAACCCTCTCTGACGTCGAGTGTTCCTCCGCACGAGGGACAGGTCAGACCACGCAATACCCGCGCCCCTGTCTGGCTCCGGCCGGCTCCACCATCCGCTGGTATGGGTGGCTGATTGCTCATACCTTGCGGCTCACGAGCCATGCGACACCGACCAGGGGCACTGCGGACGCCAAATAGAGAAGAGCCTTGACCAGGAGATCGCCGACGATAAGACCCTCGATGCCGAAGACGAGGATGGCGACGACAGTGACGAGGACGAACGGCGCTTCGGCCTTTGCCGGGTAGTCGGCCGGAAAGACACGACCGCTGACACCGTCCACGGCTGCATGGTAAGCGCGCCCCTTCCAGGAGTAGGTCACGCGGTACAGCGGAAGGTGGTAGAGCACGGTCCGCCGGACTGCGAGGTCAGACCCGCTCCGTTGGTGCAACCACTCTCGGGCTGTGGTGGCCGGCACCTCCGGCTCGAGAACGGGAGCGATCTCCGCCATCTGGGCGGCTACCGGGAAGGTCTCGCCGGCGGGAAGCTGTAGCCCGTGGAGCCCCTGCAGGCTAGACGGTGCGGCGGGCATCAGCTCCGTCCTCTCATCGTCCCCCTCACCAACGGTAAACGCCCAGAATGGGAAGAAGACGAGCTCCGGCTCTCCGAGCTGCGCCTGTCGGTCCAGGCCCGAAACGGTCTGATCGCCAGCGAGGAACCTCCGAAGGTGCGAGGGCACGTCGGCGACCTTGACGGTCGGACGCATCGCCTCGCGGAAGAGAACGCCTTCGCCGTCCACAACCAGAGCGGTGGAGCAGAAAGGGCACTCTACAAGCCGCGCATCGGCCGCGACCTCCACGGAGGCGCCGCACTGCGTGCAGCTTACCTGCACGTATCAACCCTCCTGCTTCGCTCCACAGTTGGGACAGAATGCCGATCCTTCTGGAACGACCTCGCCGCACTTGCCGCACGTCGAACCGCCAAGCTTGTGGCCGCAACCGGGGCAGAACTTGGCGCCGGCGGGCACCGGCTTGCCGCACTCCGGACAGAACGCCGCCGCTGCCTGTGCCCCTCCACCGGCAGCTCCCGTCACCGCCGGCGATGCGGGTGCGCCTCCTCCCCCACCCTGCTGCGCCTGCTGCATCGCCTGCGAGATCATCCCGGGCATCATGGCGCCGAAACCCGCCCCGAGGCCGAGGCCCATGCCGGCGCTGGCCGTGCCACCTTCCCCGCCGGTGCCTTGCGCAGCTTCCTCGACTGCCTGTGCGGCCTTGAACTGCATGTACTTGCCCATGTCCCCGATCGCCCCCATCGCACCACGCTCGTCGATCTTCTGCTGGACCTCGTCCGGTGGTGTAATAGAGTTGACGTAGAAGTCCGTGAGGTCGACCCCGTACTTGGTGAAGTCTTCGGCCAGTCTGGCCTTGGCAGCCGCCCCGATCTCGTCGTAGAAACGGGGCAGGTCGAAGATCGTCTTGAGAGTCTCGCCCAGCAGGTCGTTGAGACGGGACACGATCACGTCACGGTAGAAGTCCTTCAGGCGGTCGGTCTCGAAGACTCCCTGAGAACCCACCACCGCGTTGACGAACAGCTGAGTGTCCGCGACCCGGTAGGCGTAGTTGCCGAAAGCCCGCAACCGCACCATCCCCAGCTCGGTGTCCCTGAATACCACTGGCTCACGGGTACCCCACTTCTGATCGAGGAAGGTGCGTTTGTTGACGAACACCACCGCGACACGGAACGGGCTCGTGCCGCCGAAGGGCAGCGCCAGCACCTTGGTCAAGAGAGGGATGTTCTGCGTGACGAGTGTGTGCCGGCCGGGCCCGAAAACGTCAAGTGCACGACCGTCTCTGTAGAGCACAGCCTCTTGAGCCTCGTGGACTACCAGCTGGGCGCCCAGCTTGATCTCCGCGCTCCCCTCCGGTGGGTAGCGGTAGACCATCTCCTCTCCGCTTGGATCGAAATGCTCGATCACCTCAAGCGTCTGTGCCATCACCGGTCTCCCTTCTGGGTCACGTCTTCGAAGATCGTCGCGCGGCGGTCGAAGGCCCGGTCGGCCTCCTCCACCGCCTCGAGCAGGCTGCGAAGAGCTGGCTCGGTAGCCGTTCCGGGCAAGGTCTCGATCCGTGCCGACACATCCTCTACCGTGTCGATCAGGCCGAGGTCGAACTCGTAAAGGCGGTCCAACTCGTCTTCGTAGATCTTTGCGGCATCGAAAAACCCGGTGTACCCGTAGTCCGCATGGCGGACGCGGTTGGCGAAGCGGTCGAGGAGCTTGTCGAGGCTTGACGCAAGATCGAGGTTGGCCAGGTTCCCGGCACGAGCCCAGTCACGAACATGGCCCTGCAGCGCATGCCTGGCACGGTCCAGGCGACCGGCGATCCAGTCTCGCTCCATCTTGTCGACTTCACGCCTGGTCTCGCGTTCGAGATAGCCCCGCAGCCCTGGGATCTTCGCCGTCAGCCGTTCGAGAACGTTCCTGCGCTCGCGGGCACGTTCCACTCCCTCGTTCATGACAACCTCCTTGTTCCCGGAATCGGCCACTCTGACATCCTACCGTGCCATACGGACGTTGAACAAGTGATATTCCAGGGGACGAATTCCGGCACCGGAGTTGCATGGTACACAGATGTGATGTTCCAAACGGTCCGTTTCCCCGTTTCATTCTCAGCGAGGTCGCAATCCTTTCTGCGCGGACCGGATGGGCTCCCACCTTGTTCGGACGGCCATATGGCCGTCTCTTACCTAACAATCCTATCTACACATATCACCACATTTTGACCCACCAATCAAGGCCGGCTCGGACACGGGGATTCGAGCCTGGCCGCCTGCCACTGGGGTAGAATTCAATCGAGCCCGCGCCGGAAGGCATGGAGGGGGTTCGATGGCTCACAAGAGGGTTCGCGCCAGAAAACCGAAACGGAGGCCGCGTCGCGGAAAGGGGCGCTACACTCCGCTGGAGCTGATGCTCGCGGGTGTTGGCGTTGTCATTCTCGTCCTCATCGTAGCTGTCCTCATTCTCGCGCTCGCTGGCGCCGGTTGAAACAGTCGGCCGCCGAACCCGTTGAGTACGCAGCAGGGAACGACTCGTGTTGGAGGTCATCGCATGAACACAATCAAGACCGTCTTCCTGCTCGGCGCCTTGACCGGGATTCTGCTGTGGGCAGGGGAAGCTCTCAGCGGCACGATCGGACTCCAGATCGCGCTCCTGATAGCTATCGCACTCAACTTTGCCAGCTGGTTCTTCTCTGACAAGATTGCCCTTGCCGCTCACCGGGCGCAACCAGTCTCGGAGACCGAGGCGCCACAGCTGTACTCCATTCTCCATGAGCTGACAGCCAGTGCCGGCCTGCCGATGCCGCGCGTCTACCTGATTCCCGAGGCACAACCGAATGCATTCGCCACCGGACGCGGGCCGACCCACGCCGCCGTCGCGGTCACCCAGGGTCTGCTCCAAACGATGGACCACGAGGAGATCAAGGGCGTGCTCGCCCATGAGCTCGCCCACGTCAAGCACCGTGACATCTTGACCATGTCCGTGGCGGCAACCCTTGCCGGCGCCATCACCGTCCTCGCCAGGATGGCCGGCTGGGCTCTGATGTTCGGCGGCCACGGAGGAAGGGACAATCGCAGCGGCGGGCTCGGCGGCCTCTTCTTCCTGATCGTCGCCCCGATCGCTGCGGTGGTGATCCAACTCGCGGTCTCGCGCTCTCGCGAGTTCGCCGCCGACGAAAGCGGCGCCCGGATCGCCGGCTCGCCGTACGGCCTCGCCTCAGCCCTCCGCAAGCTGAGCACATACACAAAGCGGGTACCCATGCGTACGGCCAAGGCGACGACAGCTCACATGATGATCGCGAACCCGTTCGGCCGCGGCATGCGCCTGTTTTCTACCCACCCGCCAATGGAGGAGCGTATTCGCCGTCTCGAAGCTATGGGGAGGTAGAGTAGAGGCCCGGCCAGGCCTCTACAAGATCAGCATCGCGTCACCGTACGAGAAGAAGCGGTACCTGTGCTCCACGGCGTTCCGATAAGCCTCGAGGATGCGTTGGCGGCCCGCCAACGCGCTCACCATCATCAGCAACGTCGACCGTGGCAGGTGGAAGTTCGTCATCAGTGCCCCGACACCGAGAAAGTTGTAGCCTGGGGTGATGAAGAGACGGCTCCAACCATCCCCTGACCTGAGGCGGCCCTCGCCCTCGGCCAGACCCGACTCGAGCGCACGGACCGTTGTCGTGCCGACGCAGACGATCCGCCTGCCGGCGCTCAGAGCGACGTTGACGTCTTGAGCCGCGGTCGGGCTGATCCGATACCACTCCCGGTGCATCCGGTGCTGTGAGATGTCATCGACTGTAACCGGACGGAAGGTGCCAAGCCCGACGTGCAGAGTGATGGTCGTGACCCGTACCCCTCTGGCTGTCAATTGCTCAAACAACTCGGGCGTCAGGTGCAAGCCGGCCGTCGGCGCTGCGACCGCGCCCGGGCGGCTTGCATAGACCGTCTGGTAGGCGCTCCGGTCATCACGGGTCGCTCCGCACGGACGCTCGATGTAGGGCGGCAGCGGCGGCTCTCCCAGCTCCTCGAGGCGGTCGAGCCCGAGCGCCGGAATGCAGCGCACGATCCACATGCCCTCCCCGACGACCTCCTCCGGGATCAACCTCCCGCCGTCTGCGAGCATGAGCTCCTCGCCAGCTCGCGCCCGTGCCGAGGGTCTCAGAAGCCCTTCCCAGCGTTCACAATCCAACGGACGCAACAACAGGAGCTCAAACCGTCGCCCCGTAGGTCGTCGAGCACACAGCCGGGCCGGGATCACGCGAGTGTCATTCAAGACCAGGAGATCACCTGCAGACAGAAGCCATGCGATCTCCGCCACCCTGCGGTGGCGGAGATCGCCGTTCCTCCTGTCCAGCACCATCAAGCGTGTCGTTCCACGCGGCCGCGGAAGCTGCGCGACCAGTCCCCGGGGCAGCCGGTAGTCGAAGTCCGCCGTGCGCATCGCCGCATCCTACACGACGCGGCAAGCGTGCGGCAGCGCTGACGGACGTCTGGCCGGTTTCGCTACGACCTAGAGCTTCAGGGGGACTCGAACGGGCTCCTTCCAACCCTCCGGCTGAACCTCGAGCTGCACCTCTTGCCCTTCCGCTAGCCCGGGCGGCCGCTTGAAGTAGAACAGGTCAACGGTCCAGAACAGGGGTGGGACCTCGACGTGGTCTATCCTGACATGTCCCCTACGGGCCACCGATGGAAAGAAGTTTGAAGGAATGAGCCGGTCGGGTTGCAGCCATGTCCCGAAGGGCATTCCGTACATTCTCAGCATGGTCGTGTCGAAGTTCTGCTTGGTGTAGGCTGCACGAAGCTCTGGGATCGTGGCCACGGGGTATGCCTTCCCGTCGGTGCCGATCAGCCTCAGGTCATTCCTCCTCACCACCACCGAGCTCTTCGCATCGTTGTACAGGACCACGACCAGCGGCACGTAGGGTTCCGTCAGACGCTGACGCGTCAGGTCGACTCCGGCCCAGACGCGACCCTCGCTGGATGCGGCCTTGAACACCGCGGGGCTCGGCTCCGCAGCCACAGCCGCTATTGGCACGGTGGTCACCACGGCCACCGCCCCGAGTGTGAGAAGACGTGCGATACGATTCATGTTGCACCTCCCGTTCGCAATCTCTCCTCACAACTTCCGCTCCCCTGAGGGAGCCCTTCACAAAGGATAATGGGTCGCGATGTCGTGTTCTGCAAGCGCAGCTTCAAGCTCGTGTGTACGGCGCGACGGCACGGCTGTCACCCGGCCATGCGCCTCGAGCTGAAGAACGATCTCCTCCAACGCGTACAGCCGTCGCCAGGAGCGCGCTTTCCGAACCTCGCCGACCTTGACGTTGTCGCTGCCCAACCGATGTCTTACGGGTCCGAGCGCAAGCTCGAGCCACCGCCTTCCGAGCGTGATCTCGAACCGCTTGAGTCGGATCAATGCGAAGATCACGACCCCGGACACGGCGGCTGCCGCAGCGCCCGCCACTTCCAACAGCGAGCCGGCGCCGAGCACCATTCCGGCTACCCCGGTGCAGGCGAGAGCCGGGCCCAGACACCAGCCCAAGAGCGCGACCGACGACTTCAGCGGCACACACTCGTAGTGGTGAGGCACCTCATCCAGGTCTTGCTCGCGAAGTCTCCGGAGATCAACTGACATCGCGCCGCCTTTCCCGACGGAAGTATAATGCACGGGTGTCTGCCTGCCCCACGGCTTTTCAGAGGCAGCTGTCCGTTCTCAGCCTCCTCCTCGCACTTGCCGCGGTCGCCCCCGGGGCGGCTGGCGCTCAAGTCTTCAACGTCCGGTGGGTTGCAGCCTCAGGTCCAGTCGGTACGGCCATTGCCGGATCAACGCCGCTCGCGGCTTTCAGAGCCGCTCAAAGCCGGATCAAGCACTATGTCGGGGAACTCGTTGACGGACTCGTACTGGATTCCCCGGGGACATCACCTACCCCGAGTTGGTTGCGTCTGGTTCTTGTGAGCGCGGCCGTCACGACCGCAACCGTGGTCCCGCTCGGCTTGCTGTTGTGGTTTCTCGTGATTCGTCTGCGCCTCAGCGCCGTTTCCGCGAACCACCGCTGGATCGACTCAACGCCGGTGCCGGTCATTGTGGTTCGGGGCTCGACCGCGCTGATCATCAACCCGGCCGCTGCCGCTCTCCTCGACCTCGTGGACGGCTCCTCACTGGCCGCCGGATCCGAGATCGTCTCCGTCATCGATCCGGCGCGCCGCCAACAGGTCATCGAGACGCTTATCCCGGGGCCGGACGAACCGGCGACACCACGCACCGTTCACCTGCGGCGCAACACCGGTGAACTGCTCGAGATCGAGGTGACGTCGGGTGAAGCTCCCCTCTTCGGCCACGGCGCCCGCCAGCTTGTGCTCCACGACAACACCGCCGCGGTCCGCGCACAGCGCGAGCTTCACGCCGCCCTCGAGGAGCAGGGCCGGCTCTCGGGTTTCCAGAGCGAGCTGTTGGAGACCAACGCGGTGGCCATCATCCAGATCGACCGGCGCTTTCGTGCCCGGTTCTGGAACCGCGGGGCGGAAACGATCTCCGGTTACTCTCGCCAAGAGGTGAGCAACACGAAGGTCTTGAATCGACTGTTCCCCCACCGCGCCGCTCGGCACGAAGTCCTTGGTGTCGTGAGAACCCTGTTCAACACCGGTGGCAAGACGGCCCCGAGCGAGGCCCCGATGATGTCCCGAGACGGGAGGGAGCGGATCGTCCTCTGGCAGGGGGCCGCGAGCCCCACACCTGACGGCCAGATGGGCGCCGTGATCGTCGCCGTCGACACCACTGATCAGGTGCTCATGCGACGCGAGCTGGAGTCGGCACGGCGCCTCGAAACCGTGGGACGCCTGTCAGCCGGACTCGCCCACAACTTCAACAACCTACTGCAGTCGATCATGGGCCAGGCCGAAAGCCTGCGCGTCCGCGGCGGCACCCTGGATCCGGCTCAGAGGAGCAGCCTCGCGGCCATAGTCGCCGCCGCGGAACGGGGTGGAGAGCTCGTCGGACACCTGCTCAGCATCGGCCAGACGAGAGACATGACACTGGTCCCGATCGACCTGGAGCTCACGGTACGCGAGCTTGAACCGCTCATTCGTGCCGTGCTGCCGGAGACGATCAGTCTTGAGCTCGATCTCGCTGCCCACCATGTCGTGAGCGGCAACGCCGGAAAGCTCGGGCAGGTCATCCTGAACCTCGTGCTCAACGCCCGCGACGCGATGCCAGACGGCGGCCGCATCACTGTTGGCACCTCCGATGAGGAGGTAGGAGTTCTACTGCCGGGCGGTCCGCCTGCCGGACGGTGGACGGTCCTGGCAGTCTCCGACACCGGTACCGGTATCGACGAGGTCGTTTGCGGCAGAATGTTCGAGCCCTTCTTCACCACGAAGGGCCTCGCGCAAGGGACGGGCATGGGCCTCGCCAGCGTCCAAGCCATCGTCGGTGAGCACGGCGGCACCATCCGCGTCGGCAGCAGCAAGGGGCGGGGCACAACGTTTAGGATCTTCCTACCTCTATTCGCGGGCACCGCTGTGGCGGGGAGGGCGCATCTGTCGGGCCACAGCGATGCCCCTGCCCCCGGGGCGGGACGAGGCGTCCTCGTGGTTGAAGACGACCCCTCGGTACGGCAGAGCCTTGTCCAGGGGCTCGAAGCGTTCGGTTACCGGGTGATCGAGGCGGATTCCGGTGAGAGCGCCTGGGCACTTTTCACCAGCTCCGACGTCTCGTGCGTTGTGACCGACATGGTCATGCCCGGCATCAGCGGCAAGCAGCTCGTCGAGCGGATTCGCCACACACCGGCCGGCGCCGACCTGCCAATCCTCGTCCTTACCGGCTACTCTCACGGTGCCGAGCTCGATGAGGCGAGGCGTCTCGGTTGCAGGATCTTGAGGAAGCCATTGAGCCTGGTCGCATTGCACCGCACTCTGAGCGGGCTGCTTGACGGCCAACAGCGGGCCGCCGGCCGGCCGTAGCCAGGATGGACGAACGGACCCGCGAGGCTCTGGCCGAGGCGGCAGCGGTTCTCCGCACAGCCGAGGCGCTGATACTCACGGCGGGAGCCGGAATGGGTGTCGACTCCGGTCTTCCGGACTTCCGCGGAGACGCCGGTTTTTGGCGGGCCTACCCGCCATTCGCCCGCCTCGGGCTCTCGTTTGTCGATCTCGCCAATCCGGCGTGGTTTGCACGTGATCCGTGCCTCGCCTGGGGATTCTATGGACACCGTCTCAATCTCTACCGCCGCGTGGTCCCTCACGAGGGCTTCTCGCGCCTGCTAGCCCACGGCACCACTCTTCCTGCCGGGGTGTTCGTGTTTACGTCGAACGTTGATGGTCACTTTCAACGTGCGGGTTTTGCCACAGACCGGATCGTCGAGTGCCACGGGTCGATCCATCATCTGCAGTGCTGTACTCCTTGCGGGAGGCACATCTGGCCGGCTGATTCCGAACGGATCGAGGTCGACGAGACGTCAATGAGGGCGACCCCCACCCTGCCAACCTGTCCCCGATGTGGAGGCCTGGCGAGGCCTAACGTGCTCATGTTCGGGGACTGGACGTGGATCCCCGACCGTAGCAATCTCCAGCAGGCACGGCTCGAGCGCTGGCTTGGCGAGGTGGTCGGGCGCCGGGTCGTCGTCGTAGAGATCGGCGCCGGGTCAGCGGTTCCCACCGTGCGAATGACCTCTGAACAGACCAGCCGGCTGCTCGGGGCCCGCCTGATCAGGATCAACCCGCGACAGCCTCAAGCCCCGCCGGGCCACATCTCGCTGGCACTGTCGGCCTTGGATGCCTTGCCGGCGATCCTACCCGCGCGAGAGGATCACGCCACGCTCTGAGCCGCGAATGAACTCGAGCAGTGCTCGGATCTCGAGATGGTTCCCGAGCTGGGTCTCGATCTGCGCGAGTGCTTCACCGGTGGGCAGCTTCGGGTTATGAAGCAGACGCCAGCCCGCCTTCAGGGCCGCCCGGCGCTCGGGCTCGAAGCCGAGGCGCTGAAGTCCGAGCGTGTTCGGGCCGAAGCATCGGGCAGGACGACTGCCGACAGTCTTCATGAACGGCAGACAGTCCTTGGTGGCAACGGTGAACCCTCCCAGGAAGGCATAGTCGCCCACCCTGCAAAACTGATGGACCGCCGAGAAGGCGCCGATCGTCACGTGGTCCCCGATCTCGACATGGCCGGCAAGGGTCGCGCCGTTCGCGAAGATCGTCCGTTGCCCGATCCGGCAGTCGTGAGCGATGTGGACATAGGCCATGAAGAGTCCGTCGTCACCGATCTGGGTGATTCCCCCGCCGCCAGGAGTACCGCGGTGCAGGGTCACGAACTCACGGAACACGTTCCCGGTACCGATGACGAGGCGCGTCGGCTCCCCGCTGTACTTGAGGTCCTGCGGTGGCGCCCCAACCGAGCAGTGGCTCTCGAAGACGTTGCCAGAGCCGATACGGGTCAGGCCGGTGAGGCGCGAAAACGGCCCGACCTTGCACCCATCCCCAATCTCGACATCCTTCTCGATCACGGTGTAGGGACCGACCTCGACATCGACTCCGAGCTCTGCGCCCGCGTGAATCAACGCCGTGGGGTGGATTCGAGGCTCAGTCATCATCGGTCCACCATAGCCGACAGGAGGTCGGCCTCGCAGACGATCTGGCCGTCCACGGTTGCTCGCCCGTGCAGCTTGGCAAAGCTCCGCCGCACGGACAAGACGTCGACCTCAAAGATGACCTGGTCACCCGGGATCACGGGGCGTCGGAACCTGCAGTTGTCGATGCCGCTGAAGTACACCAGCTTCTCTCGGTGGTCCTCCACTCTTCCCAAGAGTAGACACCCCCCGGCCTGAGCCATCGCCTCCACCAGGAGTACCCCGGGCATGACCGGCCGGCCAGGGAAATGGCCCTGGAAGAACGGCTCGTTGAAGGTCACATTCTTGAGCGCGCGAATGCTGTTCTCGCTCACCTCGAGCACCCGGTCCACGAGCAGGAACGGGTACCGGTGCGGGAGCACTCCGAGGATTCCTTCGATGTCGATCACCTTCCTCCCCCAATCGTCCCTGCGGTCAGCTCGGAGATCCTCTTTTCCAGAAGCGCTATCCGCTGGCCCAACCGATCCAGTCGCCGCACCCCGGCACTCGCCCGTAGCCACTCGCGATGTGGCACGGCAGGGTAGCCGGTCACGAACTGCCCGTCGGGAACATCCTTGATGACAGCGCTCTTGGCGCCGACGATGGCGCCATCCCCGATCGTGAGATGACCAGCGGCGCCCGACTGCCCGGCCATAATGACATGGTGTCCCAGCCGAGTTGAGCCCGAGATCCCGACCTGGGCCACCAGCAAGGTCCCCTCTCCGATATGGACGTTATGGGCGATCTGGACCAGGTTGTCGACCTTCGTGCCTCTCCCGATTCGAGTCTCTCCCAAGGTGGCTCGATCGACGCAGACGTTCGCTCCGAGCTCAACGTCATCCTCCAGCACGACGATCCCGACCTGAGGAACCTTGTGATGAATCCCATCGGAGGTCGCAAACCCGAACCCATCCGACCCGATCACGACTCCCGCATGCAGAACGCAGCGGTCCCCTACCCGGCACCGGTCCTCGACCACGACCCGCGGATGCAGCAGACAACCGTCACCGAGCACCGCGTCGGATCCCAGCACCGAGCCGGCACCGATCACGCTGCCGGCGCCGATCCGGCAGCCGGCGCCGACGACTGCCTGCGGTCCGATCGATGCGGACCCGTGAATCACGGCCGAGGGATCGACCACCGCAGAGGGATGGATACCGGCCGGTGGCTGAGGCACCGGGTAAAAGAGCTCCAGGGCTGCGGCGAGGGAGCGGTAAGGGTTCGGGGTGACAAGCACGGGCCGCCCGGGAAGCAGCTCGGCATCGTCGAGGAGAATCGCTGCAGCTCGCGATTCTCTCGCCTGCACCAGATAGCGAGCGTTGTGTAGGAAGGAAAGGTCCGAGGGGCCGGCCTCATCCAGAGGCCGGACTCCCCGGACCACCGCATCGTCGCCCCCAACCAATCTGGCACCCAGGCGGATGGCCAGCTCGAGAAGGTTGAACGCGGGGCTCACTTGGCGGTGTTGAAGCGCTGGATAATCTCGTCCGTGATGTCAACCGACTCATCGGCGTAGACCAGTCCGGACTGGAACTTGTTGAAGATCAGGCCGAGGTGGCGCTCCTGGCCGGCCTTGTTGATGATCGGCATGATCTTCTGTTCCAACCCGTCGAGGGCCTTCTTGCGCGCATCCTCGAGATCGCGCTGCGCGTCATCCTGGAACCGCTTGAGCTGGATGTTCTTGTCCTCGATGTTCTTCTGCAGCGCCTGGAGCTTGTCCTCCGAGAGGGTGAACCGCTGCTTGTTGTACTGGTCCTTGAGCGCATCGAGCTCTTGCTGGAGCTTCTTTCCCTCTGCGATCTTCTGGTCCTGGAGCTGCTTCAGCTTGCCCAGAGCCTCCTTGCCCGGATCGGACTCGGTCACGACCCGCTGAACGTCGATGACTGCGACGTTCACCAGCGTGGCGGAACCCGAGGCGGGTGCGGCCTTTGCCTGCTGCGCGAACACGGGCACAGCTGCGGCCGTCAAAACCGCGATGCACAACACACGGAATGCGGAACGATACATTGCTAAAACCTCCGACTAGAATGTGGTTCCGATAGAGAACTGGAAGTTGCTCTTGTTCTCATCGGGGTACGGATCCAGGTTGACTCCATAGATGAAGCGAAGCGGGGCTTGGAACATCGGCAGCGTGACCCTGAGCTCCAGTCCTGCCGATCTGCGGTAGTTGGCGAAATCCCAGCCCTGAGTATCGAAATAGGTGTTCCCGAGGTCAGAGAAGAGGACGATCTTTACCGGACCACCAACCTTGAACTGGTACTCGAGATTGACCTGCCAGAACCGGTCGCCACCGAGCTTGGATCCTCCGGAGGAAACGAAGTAGTTCCCGTTGGCGTCCCGGGGCAGCACCGTGTAATCGGAAAATCCCCGCAGGCTTCGATCACCACCAAGGCGGTAGCGCTCGTAGATCGGGATCTCCGAGCCGTTGTACGGGAAGAACTGCCCGCCCTCGATGTTGAAAGCAAACACGGTCCGTTTGGTGAGCGGCAGGAACAGCGAGTATGCGATCTCCGGCCGGAAGTAATCGAAGTCTCCGCCGAGGGGGCCGCCTGCCATCCGGAGACGTAAGGAGAAGCGAGTGCCGCGGTTAGGGTCGAACGGATCGTCTCGGGAGTCGTAGTTGTACCCCGGCGTGATGGAAAACACCTTGCCGACGAACACCTCGGTCGCAACCGTCAGCGGCTGCTGAGTCTGTGGCGGCACCACCACAGGTGGGCGATGGCCCCCCGTCACGTTTCCGGGGACTCCTGACTTGAACACGCTATAGCGAGAGAATACATCTTCGTAGGAGACGAGGAACGACAGGGAGCCGAACCGAGCGAGCCCGAAACCGACGGTAGCACTGGCGCCCTTGGTCTCCCGGTAGAAGTCAGCGACGTCGATGCTCGTCTTGAACAACGAGCCCCCGAGGAGAATCCGCCGGTCCAGGAAGTACGGCTCGGTAAAGCTCAGCGTGTAGTAATTCGTCCTCTGACCAGTCTGCAGCGAGAGACCGAGAATGTCCCCCCTGCCGAGGAAGTTCCTGGTATTGAACATGGCCTGGCCGAAGAGCCCGTCCAGCTGTGAGTAACCGGCGCCGAACTGGATGTCGTTGCGACCTACCTCGTGACCCTTCACGGTCACGTTGACGCGCTTGGCCTCGTCATCGAACTTGAACTCGAGCGGGTCGTCCTCGAGCTTCCAAAAACCGAGGGCGTTGACTTTGTAAACCGAGCTCTTGAAACCCGCCATGTTCATCCAGTCGCCCTCGGACACGAAGAACTCGCGGCGCAGCACCTTGTCGCGGGTATTGGTGTTGCCCTTGAACTCCAGCCTGCCCAGGTGGTATCGATCGCCTTCGAATACGTCGATCGTGACGTCGACGACGTGGTCCGCGCCCTTCCGGTTCTCGAGCACCTGGTTGGTGTAGGCATAGATGTAACCGAGGTTGTGATACAGGTCGCGGACCGTCTCCATCCCGTCGTCGATCTCCTTGAACCTGTAGCGTTTCCCGGGCTTGACATCGAAGAGCTCGGTCAGCTTCGCGGCATCGAGCACCTTCACACCCGAGAGTTTCAGCGAGCCCATGGTGTACGGCTCGCCTTCCTCCACAGGTATCGTGATCTCGAGCCGGTACTTCTTCTTCTTGAGCGACTCGGCGTTGGGGTTTCTGGCAACCAGCGTGATTTTCGGGTTGCCGATCTTGACATCCTTGTAACCGTGGTTGAGATAGAACTTCCTCAGATTGTCCCGGTCTTCCTCCCATGCCTCCTTTGAGTAGATGATCTTCTTGCCGAATAACCGATACCACGAGGCTTCCTTGGTCTTCTTCAGTGCCCGGCGGAGCCTCGAGTCGGAGAACACCTCGTTGCCCGTGAAGTCGATCTCCCGGATCTTGACCCTGCCGCCCTCCTCGATGTTGAAAACCACGCGCTTCTCGGTCTTGGAAGTATCCTCGATCTTGTACGTGATCTCGGCGGAACGATACCCCTCGGCATCGTAGATTTCCTTCAGTGCCGTCTGGATCCTGTTCAGGTCGCCAAGCTTGAGCGGCACGTTGCGCGGAATCTCGACCCCCTTCTCATCGAGCTTGTCCTTGATGTCGGAGGTCGTCAGCTTGTGGTGCCCTTCGAACGTCACTGAGGTGACGAACGGGCGTTCCTTGACGATGATGTAGAGCTTGACCTTGCCGTCAGGGAGGTCCTCCCGCTCGACGCGGAGGTTTTCGAAGAGCCCCGAGTCCCACAGCCGATGAAACCCGTCGGCAATGGCCTTTACATCGAGGTGGTCGCCGGGCTCGAGCCCGAGGTAGTAGGAGACCGTATCCACGGTGAGGGTGACTCCGCCTTGCACGACGATGTCCGCGATGATCGGTCCCTCGTCGGCAGCAGCCGCGCCTACCGTCGTGGGGAGAAACAGGGCTAGGCCGAGAAAGAGGCCGAGGTACGCATAAGTTATCTGCTTCACAAACTCTCCCGCGATGGCATGGTAACGTCGGCGGCGTCGATGACGGGCCGATCGTCCCGGAGCGTGACCCGGAGCCGGGGCGCCTCCTCTGTTCTATTGTCGATGAGGTAGTCCGCTACGGCGTCTTCGATCCAGCGCTGGACCAGCCGGCGCAGCGGGCGGGCACCCGACTGCGGATCGGCGCCGGCCCTGACCAGAAGCCAGCGCGGGAGCTCGGGATCGAACTCGACCGAGATGTGCTGCCGCTGGAGGTTGGCCGATGTCTCGTCCAGCAGCAGGCGTGCAACCTCCAAGAGACTCGCCTCGTGGAGCGGTTCGAACACGATCACGTCGTCGAGCCGGTTGAGAAACTCCGGCGGAAAGTGGCGACGCAGTTCGCGGTCTATGATCTCGGCCATGGCCGCGAAGGCGAGAGCCTCCGAGTCGCCGGCAAAGCCGACCCGGCCATCGACTACCAGGCTGCGGCTTCCGAGGTTCGAGGTCATGATGATGATGGTGTTAGTGAAGTCGATGACGTTTCCGTAGTTGTCGGTCATGCGACCGTCTTCTAACACCTGGAGAAGGAGGTTGTAGATGTCGGGGTGCGCCTTCTCGATCTCGTCGAGCAGCACCACCGAGTAAGGGTTGCGCCGCACCTGCTCCGACAGCTGACCGCCCTCCTCGAAACCAACGTAGCCCGGAGGAGATCCAATGAGCCGCGACACTGTGTGCTTCTCCATGTACTCCGACATGTCGAAGCGGATCATGTGCCGAGGGTCCTGAAACAGGAAACGGGCCAGCTGCCGCGCGACCTCCGTCTTGCCGACCCCCGACGGCCCGAGGAAGATAAACGACCCGATGGGCCGACCAGGGTTCGTGAGCCCGAGACGGCTGCGCCGGATCGCCCGCGCGAGGGCCTCAATCGCATTGTCCTGACCCACCACGCGCTGCCGGAGAATCTCCTCCATTCGCCGCAGGCGGTCCGCTTCATCCTCCTTGATTGAGGTTACCGGAATGCCGGTCCACGAGGCCACAACGTCTTCGATGTCTCCCCGATTCACGACCACCGCATCCTCGCCGCCATGGCCTTGCGTTCGCTCGAGCATCTCGAGTTCCTCACGCAGACGGAGCTCCTCCTCACGCAGCTCGACCGCGTGCTCGAACTCCTTGCGCGAGATTGCATCCTTCATCTGGCGGACGACACGCTGCATCTCCTTCTGCACCTTGCGCAGGGAAGTGGTCGAGCTCGCCTGGCGAAGCTTGACGCGCGCCCCGGCCTCGTCCAGGACATCGATGGCCTTGTCCGGGAAAAAGCGATCGGGAATGTACCGGCCCGAATGGGTTACTGAAGCAGCAACCGCATCCTCGGTGTAGCTGACGCCGTGAAACTCCTCGTACCGCGATTTGACTCCATTCAAGATGTCAACGGTTTCGGCCTCCGATGGCTGCCGCACGGTGACCGCCTGGAACCGCCGCGACAGAGCCCGGTCCTTCTCCACGTACTTGCGGTACTCCCGAACCGTGGTAGCGCCGATGCAGGTGATTTCACCCCGCGACAGCGCGGGCTTGAGGATGTTCGCTGCGTCGAGAGAGCCCTCCGCCGATCCGGTCCCGATCAGGGAGTGGATCTCGTCGATGAACACGATGACCTCGGGATGCTCCTGCAGTTCCTTGAGAAGCCCCTTTAGGCGCTCTTCGAACTGCCCTCGGTACTTGGTGCCGGCCACCAGGAGGGACAGGTCGAGGGCCAGGATTCGTCTCTCCGCCAAGATCAGAGGCACCCGTCCTTCGATGATCCGTGTTGCCAGCCCTTCGACGATCGCCGTCTTCCCGACGCCGGCTTCACCGAGAAGGAGCGGGTTGTTCTTGGTTCTCCGGCTCAGGATCTGGATGATCCTGTCAACCTCAAGCCCACGTCCGATCAGCGGATCGAAGGCATCATCAGCCGCCAGCAGGGTCAGATCACGGGAGTACTCCGTCAGGTTCGGTGTCGCTTGCGAGCTCGCCTCCATCTCCTGCTCGCGGAAGAACCGGCTGACCTCCTCGCGGAGCTGATAGAGGTCAACTCCATGGCTCACCAGGTAGCGGGCAGCCAGGCTTTCCTCGACGCGCAGGAGGCCGATCAGGAGATGCTCGCTGCCCACCGCCTGGTGTCCCATACTGTCGGCCTCGTTGACTGCATAGGCCAGGGCCTTCTTGGTGTCCTCGGCCAGCGGCAGGTCAGGCGAAGCGCTCACCCGCTGCAGCGGAACCTGCTCCCCGACCAGCTCCTCACGAAGCTCCTGGACGTCGAGATCGAGCCTGTCGAGAACATCGGCGAGAGCGTCGTCAGCCTCTCGGAGCATCCCGAGCAGGAGATGCTCGGAACCGATTGCCCGACTCTGGCCGCGACTCGCCTCGTAGCGCGCGAAGAAGAGGCTACGGCGAGCGTGCTCGTTGAACCTCTCAAACATATCCGGATCGCTCCCCTGCTGGCGCAAGCCGAAATGCCCTGTCGCACCGACCCGCCATTTCCTCGTCGTGGGTCACTATAATTGAAGTCAAACCCTCCAGCAAATGAAGCTCTCGGACCAGAGAGAACAGCATCTCGGAGTTCTCGCGGTCGAGGTTTCCGGTCGGTTCGTCGGCCAACAGCAGGGGCGGTTTCATGGCCAGCGCCCGCGCCACGGCCACACGCTGCAGCTCGCCACCCGAGAGCTGATCAGGAAAGTGTGAGGCCCGGTCGCTGAGGCCGACCCGCGAAAGCAGCTCCTCCGCGCGCCCCTTTGCGACCCGGCTGGTGCGTCCGGCGATCCTGAGCGGCAACGCAACATTGTCGCGGGCATCCAGCTCGTCGAGCAGGTAGTGGTACTGGAACACAAACCCTATCAAAGTGTTGCGCATTCTTGCGCGGGCTTCCGGATTGAGGTCCGAGACCTCCAGCCCGTTGAGTTCGAGCTCCCCTGCGTCCGGCCGGTCGAGAAGCCCGATGATGTGCAACAGGGTGCTCTTGCCGACACCTGAAGGACCGACGACGGCAACCAGTTCCCCTCTTCGCACCTCCAAGTCAAGCCCCTCAAGCACCTGAATCCGGCGCGGACCTTCGCCGTACGCCTTGGCGGCGTTGCACAGTCTCACGATTTGCTCCGGCTCACTCATAGCGGAGGCCCTCTGCCGGATCGCGTCTCGCGACCGAGCGCGCCGGAAGCCAGGACGCCAGGACTGCCAGTACCAGAGCCAGCATGGCCACCGTACCCACCATCTCGGGTCGCACCCTGAACGGAACCGACGACACGATGAACACGCCTTGCGGCAGCGACAGTGCGTGGGTACGATCGAGTATGACGGCCAGCAGGCTACCGAGCCCCGCACCGGCAATCGTGGCAAGCAACCCGATCGCCAGACCCAACAGCACGAAGAGGCGGCGCAACCCGGAAGGGGTCAACCCAAGCCCTGCCAGAACCGCCAGATCCGTCCTCTTCTCGGCCGCGATCATGGCAACGTTGCAGAGGAGGTTGAGCGAGGCCACGACCAGCATCAGGCCGACTGCGACGAAGATCATGACCCGCTCCATGCTCAGCGCCAAGAGCAGTGAACTATGGAGCTGCTGGAGACCATCCACCCGAACCTCGGCGAATCGGCCCGCGAGCACCTGCCGCACCCGCCGCGCAAGGCGCCACGGCTGTGCCGGATCACGGAGCTCGATCGCCTCCACCACCGGTTTGCCCCACAGCAGGCGCTGAGCCACCGCCAGCGGTACAATGAGAGCTCCGCCTTCCCGGCCGGGCTGAGGCGCAACAACATCAGCAACCTCGAGACGAGCACGCACGGGCACTGGGCCCAAGGGAGTGAGGCGGCGCCGCGACGAGATGACCTCGATCTCCTCGCCCGGCCCTACGCCGAGGCGGGCGGCGAGTATCTGATCGACGGCCACCCTCTGCGCGCCCGATCGGCCGTCGACCAATGCCGGAATGGCATCCGCGAACGACCTTGCCAAGCACGTACCCGTCACGATCTCCGTCATACCCACGTTGGGAAGCTCTTTTTGCAAGACCGAGGCCAGCTCACCAGCATCGGGCAGCACGCGACCTGCAACCGGCTCCACACGAGCATGCGCCGAGCGCTGCACCAGCTCGCGTCGGATCGTCGATTGAAAGCCTTCCAACAAGGACAACGTGACAACCAGCGCCAGGACACCCAGCGCGAGACTGACTAGGGAAATCGCCGAGACTGTTGCGACGTGAGTTCGCCGCCGCAGCCTCCCGAGGTAGCGTCGGGCCAGGTGCAGCTCCGCGCGCACCCTCCTACTCCCCGTCGCGCGGTCGCAGCAGGGGGAACAGGATGACGTCGCGAATGGAAGACCGATTGGTTAGCAGCATGACGAGGCGGTCGATGCCGATTCCTTCCCCACCCGTGGGCGGCATTCCGTGCTCGAGGGCGACGAGGAAGTCCTCATCGACGACACCACCGGTTCTCTCGACCTGTTCCTCGAGTCGGCGTCGCTGCTCCACGGGATCGTTGAGCTCGGTGTAGGCATTGGCCAGCTCCAACCCGCCCATGAACAGCTCGAACCGCTCAACGATCTCCGGGTTGTCCGGCCGGGACTTGGCCAACGGCGAGATGTCCCGAGGAAAATCGATAATGAAGGTCGGATCGATCAGCCGCCCCTCGGCAGTCACCTCGAACAGCTCGGCAAGCAGCTTCCCGTCGGACCTCTCCTCGATACGCTCTACACCGAGCCGTCGCGCCGCCGCCTCCATACTCGCCCTCTCTCCCAGGTCGCGCTCAGCCAGATCCGAGTGCTCCAGGATCGCTTCCCGCAAGCTCAGTCGCCGCCACGGCGGCGACAGGTCGATCGAACCGTCACCCCAGCTCACGGTCAGGGAGCCGACGGTACGCTCCGCGACGCTCGTGATCAGGGCCTCTGTGAAGTCCATCAGCAGCTCGTAGTCGGCATAGGCCCAGTAAAACTCCAGCATGCTGAACTCGGGGTTGTGACGGGTCGAGATCCCCTCGTTTCTGAAGTTCCGGTTGAGTTCGAAGACACGCTCGAAGCCACCGACAATGAGCCGCTTCAGGTACAGCTCGGGAGCGATTCGCAGGTAGAGCTCGAGGTCAAGTGCGTTGTGGTGGGTCTCGAAGGGGCGCGCGATCGCACCTCCCGCGATCGGCTGCATCATCGGCGTTTCGACCTCGATGAAGCCGTGACTTTCGAAAAAGCGCCGGATTTCGGAAACCAGCCTGCTGCGGACCTCGAACTCCGCCCTGGACTCCGGGTTGGCGAGAAGATCCAGATATCTCTGCCGGGCGCGCGACTCACGGTCGCTCAGCCCGTGGTACTTCTCTGGCAATGGCCGCAGTCCCTTCGCGAGCAGCTGGGTGCTGTCGACCGCCACCGTGAGCTCTCCGGTCCGAGTTCTGAACAGGGTCCCGTCGACGCCGAGAAAATCACCCAGGTCGAGCAGCTTGAACACGCTCCAGGTGGTCTCATCCAGGCGGTCACGGCGGAGGTGAAGCTGAATCCTGGTAAGGCCATCGGAGAGATCCACGAACGCCGCCTTGCCGTGGCCGCGGATGGCCTGCACGCGCCCCGCCAGCCGAACCTGCGGTGGATCGTCCTGAAGAGCCTGTGCCGGCGTCTGGTCGAACCGTTCGCGAACCTCGGTCACCGAGGTGTCAACGCGAAAGCGGCCAGGGTACGGATCGATCCCCAGCTCCCGCAGCAACGGGAGCTTCGCCCGACGGTTCGCGATGAGCTGCTCGATCGGTTGCTGTGGATCTTCTATGGCCAAGAGCTCCCTCCACGAGGCGCGCGATTGTAACACGCGGCCAGGTCGTGCGGCACTCACCACTTGGGACGCCGCAACCTGTCTAAGCGCCTTCTACAGGAGGTCTTTCCGCGACTCAGAGCGCTGCAGCCACCCCGCCTCGCTATGAGGCCAGCAGCCGCTTTCAGCGTGTCGCTACCCGTCCACCGCGCATTCCGCAGGCCCGCCGTAGCGCGCTCAGCTCCCGCTCGGTCAGCTCCCGGAACGCTCCCGGCGGTAGCTCCCCGTCGCGGAGCGGACCGATTGCAGTCCGACGCAGACGCTGCACTGGATGACCGATCCTGAAGAACATCTCCCGCACCTCGTGAGTTCGTCCCTCGGTCACTTCTACGCGCCACCAGCTGTTACCGGCTTTCTTCGTCACTCTCTCGCGCACGACCGACCTTGGGCGAACGAGGTGTCCCTCGAGCCGTGTGCCTCGGCGCAGCCTGGCGACCTTCTCCGGCCCGAGGTCGCCCTTGATCTTCACCAGGTACTCGCGCACGACGCCGTGGCTTGGATGTGTGATTCGCGCCGCCAGCTCGCCATCGTTAGTCAGGACGAGAAGCCCCTCCGACTGGTAGTCGAGACGCCCGACGGGGAACACCCGCTCCTTCACCTGTCCCCGCACGAGATCGATGACCGTTCGCCGCTCCTCGGGGTCCTCGCAGGTCGTCATCACGCCGCGCGGCTTGTACACCAACAGGTAGCGCCAAACAGCGGGCGCCTTGATCCGCTTGCCGTCAACCTTGATGTGATCCACCCTCGGATCGGCCTTGGCGCCGAGCCTGACAGGTTGACCGTTCACCGTCACCCGGCCGGAGCTGATCATCTCCTCGGCGTCGCGTCGTGAGCACAGTCCACTGCGGGCAATGATCTTCTGGAGTCGTTCTTCCGACATGGCATTCCCTCCTTGGCGCGGCTGACGCCGCCCCGGGACATTCCGCCTCCCGGCGGGTGGCACGCATCATACGGCGAGGATGTCGGTAGTGCAAGGGTCCGGGTTTCGCGAGCGGACCGGTGGGTGGGGGCATCTTGACACCGCTTGCAAGCCGGCGATAATCGGTATACGCGGACCGGACCTTCTGGTTGCTGCGGGGTGGGTGGGAGCGAATGACCCGATGCCGCGGGTCGATGCTCAAGCGTGTCCCGCAGGCCGAGGAGGAACGGATGGCAGTCACGATCACCGGTCACTCCCTGACAGTCGAGCAGGTTGAGGCGGTCGCACGTCGCGGAGAAAAGGTCGAGCTCCACCCGGAGGCCGCAGAACGGATTCGCACCTGCCGCTCCTTCATCGAGGAGCGGATCCAGGCGGGCGAGATCATGTACGGTGTCAACACCGGAATCGGCGAGTTCTCCGAGATCGTGCTTGACGACGACCAGGTCCGCGACTTCCAGAAGTACTTGATCTACAACCACGCCGCCGGGATCGGCGAGCCCGTGTCTATCGATCACGTGCGCGGCGCCATGCTCCTCCGCGCCAACGTCCACGCGCGAGGGCACTCCGCCGGCAGGCTCGAGATCACCCAGACGCTGATCTCGATGCTGAACCAGGGCGTGACGCCGGTGGTATGTCGGCGCGGATCGGTGGGGGCATGCGGGGACCTCGCCCCGATGAGCCAGATAGCGCTTCTGCTGATGGGTGAAGGCGAGGCGTTCTACCTCGGTGAGCGGTTGCCCGGCCGCGTCGCGATGGAGCGCGCGGGCGTTCCGGTTCCGGGCCTGCAGGCGCGCGACGGTCTGGCCACCATCAACGGATCCAACCTGACCAACTCGATGGCCTGCCTGGCCGTCTACGACGCCGAGCGCTGGCTCAAGCAGGCCGAGATCGCCGCCGCAATGTCGCTCGAGGGGCTGCGAGCCAACATGAAACCCTACGATGCGCGGCTGCACGAGCTGCGCGGGTTCCGCGGCGCCGTGATCTCGGCCGCGAACATCCGCAAGGTCATCGACGGCTCGGATCTGCTATCGGGCTCGTACCCGGTGAAGGTCCAGGACGCCTACAGCATGAGGTCGACGCCGCAGGTCATCGGCGCGGCCAGGGACCATCTGCGATGGACCCGCGAGCAGGTTGAGACCGAGGCCAACGGGGTCGGCGACAACCCGATCTTCCTGCCCGAGGATCGTGTCGTCCTGACCGGCGCCAACTTCCAAGGCACGCCGGTGAGCCTTCCGCTCGATACTCTGGGAGCAGCCGTCACCATGGTCTGCGTGCTCTCGGAACGGCGGCTCAACCGCCTCACCAACCCCGCCCTCAGCGCCGGCCTGCCGCCGTTCCTCACCAAGGGCGCGGGCATGTTCTCCGGGCTCATGCTCAGCCAGTACACCGCGGACATGCAGATCGTGGAGCAGAAGGCCCTTTCCGCACCCTCATTCATCCAGTCGATACCGGCCGCCGCGGACCAGGAGGACTTTGTGTCGATGGGCATGAACTCCGCGATGCAGACGAGGCAAATCCTCACCCTCGCGTGCGGGATCTTGGGGATCGAGCTGATGGCGGCCGCCCAGGCCCTCGATCTTCGCGAGTTCTCACCCGGAGTCGGCACCAGGGCGGCGCGCAAGGAGATCCGCCGCCACGTCGAGTACCTCGATGTCGACCGCCCGTTGCACCGAGATCACAACGCCATGGCTGCCGTCGTCAAGGACAACCTCGTGCTGCACGCGGTGGAGAACGCGATCGGCGAGCTCGCAACCTAGCCCGGATCATTCCGTCGCAATCTACCGCGACCGGTGATACCCCGGTCGTCGCGCCACGTGGAGCAGCCCCCGGCAGCTGGAATGATCAGGCCACGAACGGACGGCGCAGCACGCCGGCCAGTATGACCCGGACTCGATCGAGCCCTCTGAGGGCCACGCGACGATGAAGGACCTGCTCGGGGTCGGCTGCGATCCGGCTCAGGATCCGAGAGTAGACGAGCCCCATGAGGCGGACGCCGAGGCGAGCATCTCGCTCCACGGTTTGCGGCAGCGGGCTGGCGGCCTTGAAGTGTGCTCGCGCGCGCTCGATTTGGTACGCCATCAGCTCGCGGAACGCGGCGCCGCCGACGCGGGCGAGAAGATGCTGCTCCGTCACGCCGAACCGATTCAGCTCGTCCATCGGAATGTAGATGCGGCCCCGCTCCGTGTCCTCGCCGACATCTCGACAGATGTTGGTCAGCTGCAGGGCGAACGCGAGATCACGGCCGTGGTCGACCGCCGCCGGGTCGGCGATGCCGAAGATCGCGAGTGAGATATCGGAGATCGTCACCGCCACCAGCTCGCAGTAGTACTCAAGCTCTGAGAAGCTCGCATACCGGTGCTTGACGAGGTCCGTCCTACACCCCTCGATGAGGCCGAGGAAGGCCCCCTGCGGGATCGGGAAGAGCTCCAGGCTTTCCGCCAGCGCGCGTGTCACCGGATGCCCCGGGCGACCTGCATAGGTGGCCGCGAGCTCGTCCCACCAGGCGTCGAGTCTGGAGCGAGCATCCTCGATCTCGGCCCCGGGAGCGACCTCGTCCACGATGTCGTCCGCCACCCGACAGACGGCGTAGGCGGCGTAGACGGCCCGCCGCTTGGCCGGCGACAGGAAGCGGAATCCGACCGAGAAGTTCGGGCCCTGCGTGTGGGTCAATCGCCTGACGGCGTGCCGGTCGGTGGAGGTCATCGCTCCCCTCTCCGGCGCCAGCATGCCACCGGCAACCGCGAGCTGGGTTCCCACTGCCGCCACACCATCATGACCGCGCGCGCCAGGAGCCTGCGGACAACGCCTGGACGCTGCAGAGTAATGAGGCGCTGCCGAAAGTCGCCGCCCGTCAACCAGGCACAGAATCGGCCGACCGACCTCGGTCCTGCAAGCTCGAAGGCGGCCCGGCCGAGAACCGACTCCGCCATCGGCCGCACCAGGCCATCCCGAAAGCGTCGGGAGTCCCAGCCCTCACCGGCGATCGCATCAGCAACCAGCGCTGCGGACCGGAAGCCGAGCCGGTTGCCGAGCCCAAACAGGAACTCCTGGACGCCGGCGGCTTCCCCCACGTACCAGCTTCCGTTCGACTGCAAGTGTCGCGGCAGCCCGAAGTTCATGTACTGGACGTGCTCGTGGACATCCTCCATCGGCATCGGGAACTCGTGGCGGAGAGTGGTGAATGCGTGCCGCGCGTTCTCCCGCAGCTCTGCCTTGCGCCTCACCTGTGCCGCGCCCATCGTGCCGAGCCCCTTGCTCACGAAGAGGTAGGCGTATCCGGTCGGCGTCAGCCGCGGATCGAAGAGGACCGCCATGAGATCGGGGTGTGAGGTCCGGAACACGACCTCTCGAGCGACGCCATCCGCGTAGCGCGGCCCCGTGGCGTGCACGTCCGCCCTCCACGACGGGGTCTCGGTTCCGACATCCAGGCTCACACCGGCTGCCTCCGCTTCGCGACGCAGCCAGTCGTCCACTGTTCCCTCTCCGCCTCCGCGCCGGACGAGGTACGCGTACGGGCTGTCCGAATGCACCTCCCACCTGCGACTGCTCGCGTCAACGAGAACGGCGGTATTCAGTGGCACCAGCTGGCAACGCGGGCGCAGGCCCAGGCGCTCGAGCTCCTCGAGCACGTCTTCCTCGCACGATCCGTTCTCAAGGATCTGGAAACCTCCGGCGAACCGACCACCGCCTCCCCGACGCCGATCTCGGACCTCGACGCCGATTCCCCGGCGCGCGACCAGCACCGCCGTGGCAAGACCCGACAGGCCTCCGCCGAGAATTCGCACCGTCGCCACCCGGCCATAGTAACGCGCCGATCGAGGAGGTACTCGCGGACGTTCAACCGATACCGGAATGTCCGTTCGGTACCCGGCGTACTGCCGGCCGTGGTCGCCCACGCATTCCTCGCTCTCCTAACCCTTGACATCGTCTTGGGTTCCGGGCTATCGTTCCAGGGCGTGAGCGAAGAAGGAGGAGTGAATGATCAAGTCGGATCTCGTCGAGAAGGTCATGGAGTCAACCGGTCTGCCCAAGCCGAAGGCCGCCGAAGCGGTTGATGCGCTGTTCGACAGCATGAAGGATGCGCTCCTCCAGGGGGACCGGATCGAGCTCCGGGGCTTCGGAGTCTTCCAAGTCAAGGACCGCAAGCGCGGTGTCGGCCGCAATCCCAAGACAGGCGACGAGGTCGAGATCCCGCCTGGAAAGACGATCAGGTTCAAGCCCGGGAAGTCGCTCCGCAACATGGCATGAGCTGTTGACGCGAGAGCCGTCTTCCTACCGCCTCGACCCCGACGGCGCGCCCGTCGGGGTCTTTGCGTCACCACCGGTTCCCTACCGCCCGAGATGGTGGCTCCACGGACTGCTGCTGGCGCTAACGCTGCTGACCACGACCTTCTTCGGCGCGCTTTTCGTGGGCACTCTGCCCGAGGAAATGGCAGCCTTTCCGCTGGGCCGGCTCGTTGTTGACCCTCGGTTCATCGCCGAGGGGCTGAAGTTCTCGATCCCACTCCTCATTATCATCGTCAGCCACGAGATGGGCCATTACATCGCCTGTCGCCGTCATGGCCTGCTGGCGACACCACCCTTCTTCATCCCTGCACCACTGGGAATCGGCACCTTCGGCGCCGTGATCAGGATCAAGGAACCCATCCGCAACAAGATGCAGCTCCTCGACGTCGGCGCTGCCGGCCCCCTCGCCGGCTTCGTGGCGCTGATCCCGTTCCTGATCTACGGAGTGGCCGTCTCGCGAGTGACCCCGGTGCCGACAGGTCATGGGTTCATCGTCTTCGGCGAGCCGATCATGTTCAAGCTGGTGGCTCACATCTTCCACCCCCACCTCGCGGCCGGGACCGATATTCTCCTTGACCCCACGGGGTCGGCCGCCTGGTTTGGCCTCCTGCTCACCGCGCTCAACATGCTGCCGTTCGCCCAACTCGACGGCGGCCACATCGCCTACGCGCTGTTCGGCCGCTGGCACCGCCGGGCCGTCTGGCCAATGTGGGTGGTCCTGTTCGTGCTCGGGTTCAGGTGGATCGGATGGTGGATCTGGGCCGTGATCGCCCTCGTCCTCGGCGTGCGCCACCCGGAGATCTGGGACGAGGACAGGCCGCTCGACCGCCGCCGCAAGCTCATTGCATGGCTCACGCTGCTGGTATTTGCCCTCTGCTTCATGCCGCAGCCGATCAAGCTGGTGCCGTAGGGAAGGGAACCAGCGCGTACACCGATCCTCAGCGAGGCGCCCGGGTTCATCCCCGTGCTAACCTTCCCGGCGTGCTAACGGTTGAACGGGTCATCGCCACCACCCACGAGGTGAGCCTCAAGGGCAAGAACCGGCGCTGGTTCGAGCGCCGCCTGACGACGAACGTCCGGCGCGCCCTCAAGGACCTGCCGACGCGTTCCGTAAACCGCCCGGCATGGCGAATCCTCGTGACGTTCGCAGAGCCGGTACCCTTCAGCGAGGTCGCACGCCGTCTCGGAACCGTTTTCGGCCTGCACGCGATTCTCCCTGTCCGGCACGCGGGCTACTCGCTGGAGGATGTCGACGTCGCGCTCCGTCCACTGCTCGCCGACATGCCGCCGAACTCATTCGCCGTCCGCTGCTTGCGGTCGGACAAGAGGTTTCCGATGACGTCGATCGAGATCGAGCGCGAGATCGGAAGCCGGGTTCAGGCCGCCACCGGCTGGCCGGTCGACCTCGGCAGGCCGCAGCTCACCGTCCACCTCCTCCTCGACGAGAACGGCTTCTGGCTCTGGTTCGCGGGCGTCGCCGGCCCGGGAGGGCTGCCGGTCGGAACCGGCGGCCGCGCCGTTGCGCTGCTTTCGGGGGGTATCGACTCGCCGGTCGCGGCCTACATGATGATGAAGCGAGGCATGCGCCTCGACTTCGTGCACTTCCACTCGGTCCCGAGGACCGACCCGGCGAGCCTCGAGAAGGTCGAGGAGCTGGTGAGAATCCTCAACCGTTACCAGGGAGGCGCCCGGCTCGCCACGGTGCCGCTGCTGCCGATCCAGGAGGCGATCGTCGCCGGCTGCCCGGCGCCCCTGCGGGTGCTCCTGTACCGCCGCTTCATGCTGCGCCTGGCGCAGCTGGCGGCGCAGCGCTTCAACGCCCGGGCGCTGGTCACCGGCGAGTCCCTCGGCCAGGTGGCATCGCAGACTGTCGAGAACCTGGCGGCAGTGGAGGCTATCGCCACGCTGCCGGTACTGCGTCCATTGATCGGCCTCGACAAACAGGAGATCATCAGCCTGGCGAGGCGCGCCGGCACCTACGAGACGTCGATCCTCCCCCACCTCGACTGCTGCTCTTTTCACGTCCCAGAGCGTCCCGAGACCCGCGCCGATCACGATCAGCTCGCCGCCGCCGAGTCCGTGCTGCCGGTCGAGGAGATGGTCTCCGCCGCCGTCCGCGACAGCGAGTTACTCCGCGTCACCGAGTCCGTACCGTGGAACGTGATCCCCCTGCCTCCCGGCGTGACGGAAATCCTGGCATGAACCGGCGCCACTCACGACGTGACCTCCTGACCTCCTGGTTCGACATCTTCCGCGAGGTCGGTGATTCGATGCGCTCAACCCCCCGCGCCAACCCGCAAACCGCACTCCGGCCGCCCGGCGCTCTCGTCCCCGACACCGCCTTTTTGGAGGCGTGCACAGGGTGCGGTGACTGCCTCCCGGTCTGTCCGACCGACAGCATCTTCACCGTCGAGATCTCCGACGGGGCCACGCTCCCAGCCATTGATCCGTCCCGGAAGCCCTGCTACCTGTGCAGCGATCTCCCCTGCGTGGCCGCCTGCCCGGAGGGTGCGCTCGTCAGCCCGGGCTCGCCGTCGAAGGTCCGTCTCGGGCTCGCCCGCGTCGACCCGCGCCGTTGCGTCACCTTCCGGGGACAGGCGTGCGACCTTTGCCTGAAGGCATGCCCCTACCCCGAGCAGGCAATCATGATGGTCGGCGGCAGGCCGCTGGTATCCAGCTCATCGTGCACGGGCTGCGGGCTGTGCCAGTACGCCTGTCCCGAGTCGCCGAAGGCGATCGTTGTCCTCGCCGAGCGGCACCTGGTTCCGGGACTCCGTGTGCCCCGCAACGACGACCTCGCGGGATAGCACAGCCCTCGCAAGCGCGTCGGGTTCCGGCTCCAGGAAGAGAATCCCTCCGTCTCTTCTGCAAGGCGCAGAACGTCACGAATCGTGCGGGCGCTCCGGGAAAAGGCGCGGCAGACCGGCCGCCTCCGCATAGTGGCGTAGGGCCACCAGTGCGCGAAGCGTGACCCAGCGGGAGACGTCTCCCGCCTTGCGGCCGCCGCCGGCAGGCTCGGGAGCCGGCACCTCCCTTCTCCAACGTGCCCACTCATCCTGCATCTCCTGCACCCGCAGGAGCGCCGGCGCCATGACGCGATCGTACGGCACGCCGGCGCGGGCGAGCGCCCACAGCGCCTCGATCGAGTCCGTACGCGCCAGGTTCGGATGCCCGGCGAGGTACCTCGGTGAACTGTCGCCGGCACTGTCGCGCCCCAGCGCTTCGAGAACGGAGCCAACCGCCCAATCCGCCACCGGACGTCTGTGCAAAGCCGGAGCCGCAGCCACCATGCCCGTTGCGGCCACCGCCGTCACCACGCAGGCACCGGAGTCCGCGGCGTCTGTCGCTGGCTCGGCGCACGTCCAGCAACGCGTGTCGAGGCTCTCGACCTCCGCTTCGAAGCGGGCCACACACTCCTCCAGGCGCGGATCGCTCCCCCAACCCAGCTCAGCGGCGGCCTGGAGCCACCGCGCCCAGGCACAGGGATGCCGCGTGCGAAAGTGGAGATCTCGGTTCTCGAGCATGTGCTCGAGGGCGGCAGATAGGCGGGGATCGGAGGGGTCCGCGCCCCACTGGGCCGCGGCGATGATGCGCCACGCCGAACCGCCCCACGGCCTCCAGGGCGAACCGTCGAGCTCCCAGTTCCCGTCCGGGCGCAACGGCACGAGTAGCGCCGCGACCGGCTCCGCCGCATTGGCCCCGCCGCGAGCCCTGCCAACGGCAGGGCTCTCCGACGGCCGTCCCACCAGCTCGACCAAGGCCCGCCACAACAGGCTCGGGTGCTCCTCGTCCAGGAGCCAGGGGATGGTGTCGGACTCAAGGCTCTCCCACCAGGACGAGCTCAAGACTGCCCGCCGCCCTTCATGCGGGTTTGACGGGCCATGCGCAGCACGCGCAGAGCGCCGTCAAGGCGCGAGATGCGGCGGTTCTTGCCCTGGATGGCGAGCGTGTCGGTCAGATCCACCTGCACGCCACGCAGGTCGCGCAGCTTCCTCTCGAGCTCGAACTGCAACTGGTCGAGCTCGGAGAGCGAAAACCTCTTCATGAGAACGGCATTGACCAGGGTGAAGCCGTCTGAGATCTGTCGCGCCATGGCCGAGGCCGAGCCGCCGATGAAGTGACTCATTCGTTTCCTCCTCTCCGGGCCGGCTCACTCTGCAGGACCCAGCGCCATGAGGTTGCCGTGCCGCCATGCAACCGCCCGGTCCGCTCTTGAAGCCAGACCGCGATCACCCGTGATCCAGACCGCGGTGCGCCCGACCGATGCACGGACCACAGCCGCTCTCCACACCTCTGCGCGCACCAGGTTCACCCACGGCGTCGGGTCCACAACCACGAGCACCCGGTAGTGCGATGGGATGACTCGCGCCGCCAGCACCAGCAGACGATGGAACACGCTCAGTGGCGCGCCATCCGCGGCCAGCGTCTGCCCGGCGGCCTCGCGCCGGACCTGGTCCATGCTGCACGCTTCCTCGATGGCGGCCAGCTCACCCCGTCCCAGCACCCCACCGGTCAGCGCCGCCAGGTTCTCGTCCACCGAGCCGATGACAAACGGCTCACCCGGACCGATCACCGCGATGATCCTCTCCGCGACCCGCAGGACCTCTCCGTCCACGAGCAACGAGCCCTGTGCCAGTCCCCTCCGACCGGACAGCGTCTCCGCCAGCATCGCCGCCTCGTCCGGATCGTCACAAAGCACAGCCACCGACTCGCCCGCAGCGAGCGCGAGCTGGACCGGCACCGAGCGGACGACGCCCCCCTGACCCGCGAACACCGCATTCCTCAGCTCGAGCGCGCCGCCAATCTCTCTTTCCGCCGGCCCCGGTGCGGAGGCCACTCCGCCCGGACGAGCCGCAAGGGCCTCAACTACCCGCCTAACCGAGACCAGGGCCAGCAGCGGCGCCAGCCAACCGCCTCCGGACAGTGACACCGCCTGCGGATGAACTACGAATGCTCCGCCCCAGCCCAGCAGCGCGACAACGTCGGCGGCATCCGGACGGCTGCCGCCGCGAGTTGCCGGCAGCCACGCGACCACCGCTGTGACGACGGCGAGCAGTGCCCAGGCACCGGCGGTGGCCCAGCCGGCAGCGGTCGCCACGCAAAGGCCCGCCGAGATCATGACCAGACCGCTACGCCACGGCTCGAACGGCGCCCCCCCACGCCATGGAACCTCTAGAAAGAGTGCCACCGCGAGCGCCAGAGGTGTCAGAACAGGGGCATGGACTGCCAGCCACGGTGACGCGGCCAGCAGCATGGTGCTGGACCACGCCACGATCTCCGCCGTCGGTAGGCTCATGCACGGATGGTAACCCGGCCGTCAGGGATTGGCCATCATGTGGCACAATGAGGGACCATTCGCCGCCAGGATGCGGCGCCAGCTGCGGGGGAAGGTCATGCGACGCTTCGAGGAGTTCGACCTCTATCACATCGATGGGCTGCTCACCGACGAGGAGCGGATGGTGCGCGACACCGTCCACAAGTGGGTCGAAGACCGCGTCATGCCCGACATCGAGACCTGGGCATTGGAAGGTGTCTTCCCCATCAATCTCGTTCCCGAGATGGGAGAGCTCGACATGCTCGGAAGTGGCTTCTCCGAATACGACCTCCCCGGCCTGTCGAGCGTTGCCTACGGGCTCATCAACCAGGAGCTCGAGCGAGGTGACTCCGGAATGCGGTCGTTTGCCTCGGTCCAGTCCGCCCTGGTGATGTACCCGATCCTGTCTTGGGGCTCCCAACAGCAGAAGGACCACTGGATTCCGGCGTTGGCCCGTGGCGAGGCGGTCGGCTGCTTCGGCCTCACCGAGCCCGACTTCGGGTCAAACCCCGGCGGTATGAGGACCCGGGCCGTACGTGACGGAGACGACTGGGTGCTCAACGGCGAGAAGGCATGGATCACCAACGGCTCGATCTCCGACGTCGCCGTCGTCTGGGCAAAGACCACCGACGGCGTGCGCGGCTTCCTGGTTGAGCGCGGCGCACCGGGCTTCTCGCGGGTAGACCACAAGGGCAAGTACTCCCTGCGCGCCTCGGTGACATCCCAGCTCGTGTTCGAGGACTGCCGGATTGCCGCCGATTCAGTACTCCCGAAGACAACCGGGCTCAAGAACCCACTCATGTGCCTGACCCAGGCTCGCTACGGCATCGCCTGGGGGGCGATTGGCTCCGCAATCGCCACCTTCTCCGCCGCGCTGAACTATGCGACCACTCGTACGCAGTTCCGCGAGCGTCCGATCGGCAGCCATCAGATCCAGCAGCAGAAGCTGGTCTGGATGTACAACGAGATCGTCAAGGGGCAGCTGCTGGTCTTACAGCTCGGCCGCATGAAGGACGCCGGGACTCTGTCCCATCAAGCCGTGTCGCTCGCCAAGCGGAACAACGTCTGGGTGGCGCGCGAGTGTGCTCGCCTCGCACGGGAGATCCACGGTGCCAACGGCATCGTCAACGAGTACCCGATCATGCGCCACCTGATGAACATCGAGTCCGTCTACACCTACGAGGGCACCCACGATGTTCACACTCTCGTGCTGGGCGAGTACCTGACCGGCATCCCCTCGTTCAACCCTCCGATGGAATAGAAGCCGGCAGAACAAAGGCCCACAGAAGCTTGCCCACCGTCCTGGCCTCTACCGCCGGTGCCGGCGGCTTTGCAGGTCCTTCAGGCGCTCGCGAATGCGGGCCTCCCACCCCTCTTCCGTCGGCCGGTAGAAACGTTCCCCCGCCAGCTCCCCAGGCAGGCAGTCCATGTCGGCCACGTGGCCCGGCTCGTCGTGCGCGTATCTGTAGCCGGCACCGTACCCCTGCTCCTTCATCAGCCTCGTCGGTGCGTTGCGGAGTTGCAGCGGCACTGCGAGGCCGGGTCTTTGCGCCACCTCCGCCTTGATCCTCCCGTACGCCGTGTACAGAGCGTTCGACTTGGGAGCCAGCGCGAGGTACGCCGCGGCCTGCGCCAGTGCCAGCTCGCACTCGGGCATGCCCATGTGCTCCACTGCATGGGCAGCGGCCGCCGCCTGCTGCAGGGCCCGCGGATCGGCCATGCCGACGTCCTCGGACGCGACGCGCAACAGCCTGCGGGCGATGAACCGCGGGTCCGCGCCTCCTTCCAGCATCCTCGCCAGCCAGTACAGCGAAGCGTCCAGATCTGAGTTGCGGATCGCCTTGTGAAGAGCCGAGATCAGATTGTAGTGCTCCTCGCGTCCCTTGTCGTAGATGGCCAGCGACCGTTGAGCGACCTGCTCGACCATCTCGCGGTCGATCCTCTGCAGCCCCTCCGACGCCGCAATCTGGCAGGCCATCTCGAGGTGGTTCAGAGCCTGCCGCGCGTCCCCCGCCGACAGCCGGGCGATCAGGGGCATCACGTCGTCGTTAACCTCGACCGCCAGCCCTCCGAGCCCGCGTTCACCGTCCTCGAGCGCACGTTGCAACAGCAGCCGCAGAACGTCCTCTGCCAGCGGCTCGAGCACGTAGACCTTGAGGCGTGACAGCAGGGCGCGGTTGAGCTCGAAAGAAGGGTTCTCGGTGGTAGCGCCAACGAGGATGATGTCGCCCGACTCCACGTAGGGCAGGAACGCGTCCTGCTGGGCGCGGTTGAAGCGGTGGATCTCATCGACGAACAGCACCGTCCGTCGCCGTTCGCTCCGCCGGCGGTTGCGGGCCTCGGCCATGACCGCGCGGGCCTCCTTGACACCGGACAGCACCGCCGAGAAGCCGACCATTTCCGCACCGACTGCCGCGGCAAGGAGACGCGCCAAAGTCGTCTTCCCTGAACCAGGCGGCCCCCACAGAACCATGGAAGGGAGCTCGCCGGCTGCCACAAACCCACGCAGCACGCCGCTGGGGCCGGCGAGCTTCTCCTGTCCGGCCACCTCCTCCAGGTTTCTCGGTCTCATCCGGTCGGCCAGAGGCGCCGCTGGCGAGGATGCTGGATCGTCTCGCTCAGCCACCCGACCCCCAGCCCTCGATCCCGGCCAACCGTTCCAGGAGCAACATCCGCCGCACCGCCAGCCCGAGGGTACTGCCGACGGTCACCGCGCCATGCCGGTCAAGCACGCAAGCCGGGGCGTGAACGATGGCCTGTGCGACGGCATCGGCCAGCTCCTGCGAGCCCGGTGGAAATACACCGACCAGAACCGCTGCTTCGAGGTCCCGCTCGCCCTCGATCGTCAAGCGACAGTCGGGAAGACGGTTGCGCGTCGCTAGGCCGAGGACGCGAGGAGGATGGGCGTGGACTACGGCCGCCACCGCGGGGTGCCGAACATAAATCGTATTGTGGAGTCGCACCTCCGTGGAAACGACGCCCGAGCTGCTGCTGTTGCCGACCTCGAAGCTGATCAGGTCGGCAGCCGCCAGCCGGCCCTTGTCGACGCCGGCCGCGGTGATCAGGACCGTCCGGTCGATCCGAACCGAGAGGTTCCCTTCCCCTGGGAGGAGAAGGCCCGCCGCCGCCAGGCTGGCGCCGGCCGCGACCAGCTCGAGACGAGCCCTACGTCCCGGAGCCGTTCGCGGTTCCACGCCCGTCCTCTGCGATCGCCAGGTCGCGGCAGTCATCGGAACAGTAGAAGGCGCCCCGGGTCCCCGGCAGAGCCCGGCTCGCGGGGAGGAGCGTTCCACAGCGCTGGCACGGGACCAGCTTCTCGCCCTGCGGCCGACCATTCCCAACGCCGCCGGGCCCCCGGTGATCGAACCGGCTGAACCTGCTCGCCCCACGGGAACTCCGCTCCATCCGCCGTCCGACGATGCTCAGAACACGCCAGACGACGTAGAGAATAATGACGAAGAAGAGGAATCGCCGCATACGCTCCGCCGGCGGCCCGCCCGGGAGGCCCCGGGTGAGGACCGCTCCACCATCCTAACCCTTCCCCGCAATCTCCGCCCTCAGTGAGGCGAGGTCGGGGATCTCCGGATGGTCCTTCCGCATCCTCTCGAGCTTGTCGAGTGCAGCCTTTGCGTCGTCGTGGCGGTGAAGGTCAAAGTTGAGGATGATGGCCTTGTTGTATAGCGCCTGCCAGTGGCTCGGGTCGATCTTCAGCACCCGATCTAGCGTCTGCAGCGCGTCCTCGTGCGCACCCAGATTGCGCTCGACGACGGCCAGGTCGGTCAGCACGTCGGTGTCCTCCGGTGCAACCTTCAACGTCTGCTCGTACCAGCCCTTGGCCTCTGGCCACTGCGAGTGATCGTAGTAGAGGTTGCCGAGCGCCGCCAGCACCTTCGCGTCCTTCGGGTTCTTCTGCAGCATCGCCCGCAGGGACGCTGACTGCCTCGTCAGCTCGGCGCTGTCGTTGCGAGGACTCTGGGATGCGGTCTGGTCGATCGGCGGGTGCCCGGGAGGCAAACCCTCCGTCGAGGACGCCGAGCTTCCGGCAGCCGTACGCATCGCCGAGACCGGCGGTACTGACTCCCTCTCCGCCAGCACATACCCCAGCGCCAAACCAACCATCAACCCAACCGCCAGAGTGAACATCGGACTCTTCAACATCGCTTGCGAGCCTCCTCCCCGAACGTTCGCCCGCGGGGCTTCCCTACGGACTCGGAGGCTCAGGATACCCTGTTTCTTGGGGTTCGGGCAGCCGTGTGGCCAGCCAGCTGCCGCCGGCAGCCTGACCGGCCGCGAGGTGTGTCCCCTCCCAGGTTCCCTCCAACCGCGGCCGGTCACCGCCAGAGTACTGCCCATAGAACACTGCAGCGAACCCGAGCTGGGAGTCGACTCGTTCGAGACGGACCTTGCCTGCCACATAGGTGCCGCGGAATGAGCCGTACCAGTCCCCCGACAGATGGTAGATGCCGCTGAGCAGCGTTCCGTTGAGGCTCAGGACGAGATCGCCTTCCTGCCCGCCGGGCTCGACCACCAGGTGCCAACGCCCCGACAACGGATCGCTCTCGTTCTTGCCGGCCCCCTCGACCTGCTTGAGCATCTCTTGCATTTGCTCGATCCGCATCTGGATCTCGGTGATCTGACTGCGGAGACGCTGGCTCGCAAGGATGTGCATGATCAGCTCGCCCTCAGCTTCCCGAAGGTCTTGGTCACGCAACCGCAAGCTCGCCGCGCTCTCCCCGTCCTGTTCCGCCCGCAGCAGGTCCTCGGTCAGGCGATCCGTGCGTGTCCAGGCTTCCTGCAGGTCAGCCTGATGATCGCCGAGCGTCTTGATCGTAGAGACCATGAGCCGTCGCTGTACCTCGAGCTCGGCGCGAAACACGTCACCGAGCGAGCTGGCGGCCACGGTCCACGAGGCCGCCACCGCGACCGACAGCGCCAGGATCACGGAACGCTTCATGCTGTGCTCCCTTCGAACCGTGACACGACCGCCGTTCCCACGAGGTCGCTCCAGACGTTGGTAGCCGTCCGCATCATGTCAAGGACGCGATCGACCGCTATGATCGTCGAGATTCCCTCCAACGGCAACCCCACCGCCTGCAGAACGACGACCAGCATGACCAGTCCGGCCATCGGGATGCCGGCCGCCCCGATCGATGCCAGCAGTGCCGTCAGCAGCACGACGAGCTGCTGGGTAAGGCCGAGATGGATACCGTACATCTGGGCGATCGTCAGCGCCGCGACCGCCTCGTAGAGAGCCGTTCCATCCATGTTCACGGTTGCGCCGAGCGGCAGCACGAAGCTCACCACGCCCCGCGGCAACCCTGCCTCGTGCTCGGCACACTCCATCGTCAACGGCAACGTCGCCGACGATGATGCGGTGGAGAAGGCGGTCGCAAGGGCAGGCAACACTGCACGCAGGAACTTCGGCGGGCTCCTGCGGGCGACTACCAGCAGCAGCAGCGGAAGCGTAATCGTTGCGTGGATGACGAGGCCGAGGCCGACGACGAGAAAGTACGGGCCGAGGGATACGATCACGTCGATGCCAGAGCGTGCCACCTCGCGGGCCAGCAGGGCGAAGATCCCGATCGGCGCCAGTCGCACGATCGCCAGGGTCAGTCGCTGGATCACGTCGAGCACGCCGTCCACAACCGTTTGTACGGCACGCCCTCGCTCGTCGTTGAGGCCGGTGAGGAAGAGCCCGAACAGGATCGCGAAGGTAATGACCGGGAGAATATCCCCGCGCGCCATGGCCGCCACGATGTTGTCGGGAACCAAGCGCAGGAGGAAATCGGGGAGCGACTGCGATCCGGTGTTGAGCCCTTCCGGCAGGACCCCGGTTCCGAGATGCAGACCCATCCCCGGTCGCAGGAGGTTGACCAGACCGAGGCCGACGACGATGGCGGCGGAGGTCGATACCAGGTAGTAGATGACTGTCCGCAGACCGACCCGCCCGACGCTGCGGGCATTACCGAGGCTGGTGATTCCGTTGACCAACGATGTGAAGATCAGCGGCACAATCACCATCTTGAGCAGCCGCAGGAAGAGATCGCCGAGAAACCCCAGACTCTCGGCTGTCCCGGGTGCCCATGTACCCACCGCAAGCCCTACCCCGAGCGCGATCAGGACCTGCCAGTGCAGCTTCCAGTACCACGGAGTCTGCTTGCCGTTCATTCAGGGGTACCGCGCGGGCTGTGCCGAGGCGGAGCGACCTTCCCCGGGTTGGGGCCGAGGCTCGGCAGCTCGGGACGGCGGGCGACCCTACTCCTCGCCGAAGCCCTCATCTTCCCGCTGCCGGAGGACGCCTTCGATCTCGCGGTCCACCTCCTCGGGCTCGCGGCCTTCCACCTCGGCGACCTCGAAGACCAGGAGCTGCCGGGCATGGTCGTACATCTTGCGCTCGCGAAACGAAAGGGTCTTGCGCGACGCGACCTCGGCCAGACAGAGCAGGACGTCGACAATCTCGTCGAGGTCGCCAGTCTTGATGCGGTCGAGGTTGGCGCGGTAGCGGTCTTTCCAGTCGTGCTCCTGGTTCGCGTCTTGCCCCTTCAGGCGCTTCATCGCCCGCAGGACCTCGTCGTTCTCCGCCAGTGGCCTCAGTCCCACGCGCTCCCAATTGTCGACCGGGACCATCACCTTCGACTGAGTGCTCAGCAAGCGAAGGTGGTAGCACCGCATGGGCTGGCCGGCCAGAACCTCGTCGGCGATGGTCTCGATTACCGAGACGCCTTGGCTGGGGTAAACCACCTTATCGCCGACCTCGAACTCCACATGCCCTCCTGAACCCGACCCCCTATTCTATCACCCCTCAGCGATCATCCCCATCCTGCCCAAGCGCGGTGGAACCGGGTTTCCAGCGTCGCTGACACGCGCTCTCCTCAGCCGGTGTCTCGAGTTGAGGTTTGGTCCGATAGTGAACCACTATGGCAGCCAGTCCTTTCAGATCATCGCGTTCTTCGCGGCTTGGCGCCTCTGCCCTCGTCTCGAGGGTCGGGCAGCACCTTCCCTGGGTTCAGGCTTCCCCGCGGATCGAACGCCTCCTTGATCCGACGCAGGAGGTCGAGCTCTGCGCTGCCGAGCTGGATCGGCAGGTAGCGTCGCTGCGTGAAGCCGACTCCGTGCTCGCCCGTGATGCTCCCCTCGAGTGAGACCGTGAGGCGGAAGATCTGCTCGATTGCCTGTGGGAGCTTCTTGCTCCAGGTCTCTTCGTCGACATTCATCCGCAGCACGTTGACGTGGATATTGCCGTCACCGGCATGGCCGTAGCAGATCGTCGTGATGCCGTGGCGGGCGGCGATCTCCTTCACTCCGAGAACCAGGTCCACGATTCGCGAACGGGGAACGGCGCAGTCCTCCTCCTTGTACGTAGACAGAGCCTTGACCGCTTCTCCGGCGGCGCGCCGGAGTCCCCACAGCTCCTCCTGCTCACGCGATGACACCGCCGCGACAACCTCGACGGCGCCCGTCCGATCTAGAATCTCCCCGGCAGCCAGCATCTGCGCCTCGACATCCCCCTCCGAGAGGCCATCCACCTCCATCAGGACGTAGGACTCCGCTCCCGGCAACGGCACGGGGCGCGACAGGTGGCGGGCCGCGGCTTCGATGGCGGCTCTCTCCAGAAACTCGCACGCCGACGGGGTCATCTCCCGCAGCACTGCGAGAACGCCGTCGAGACCGCCCTGGAGCGTCGCAAATCCTGCCAGGAAGAGCGCCCTGTGCTCGGGCAACGGGATCAGGCGCAGGGTAGCCTCGGTGACGACCCCGAGCGTCCCTTCCGAGCCCACCAACAACCGCTTCAGATCGTACCCGGCCACGTCCTTGCGGCAGCGTCCGCCGACTCGGATCGGGGTCCCATCGGCCAGAACGACCCGCAAACCCATCA
>Ga0307424_1000002_pt1 | contig 120226 bp, 107 predicted proteins | sample SalMarWE160320MG_FD_202157 | JGI IMG/M metagenome (GOLD analysis project Ga0307424, IMG submission 202157) | Salt marsh sediment microbial communities from the Plum Island Ecosystem LTER, Massachusetts, United States - WE1603-20 | ecosystem: Environmental > Aquatic > Marine > Intertidal zone >... | reverse complement strand
GCGTGCGCCGGCTCACCAACACGCAGGAGCGCGAGTCGAGCCCACAGTGGTCCGCCGACGGCAAGACGTTGTACTTCCAGCGCGGCGGGAACGCGTTCGCGCTGAATCTCGAGTCAGCCGAGGTCACGCAGCTCACCGACATCCGGCGGGGGAACGGGCCGCGCGAGCCGGAGCCCAAGGGCCAACGGAAATACCTGGTGGACGAGCAGAAGGAGCTGTTCGATTTCATCAAGAGCGGCCGCTACAAGCAGCAGCCGTGGAATCGTGAGCAGCAGGAGGACTCGACGCGACCCAAACCCTTCTTCCCGGGGGAGCACAAGAGCGTTGGGGGGATGCGGGTGTCGCCGGACGGGAAGTTCGTACTCATGTCCGTCCTCGAGCAGCCGCGCGACGTCAAGCGCGTTTCGATGCCGTTGTGGATCACCGATGACGGCTACATCGGCATCAACAACGGTCGCACCTACGTGGGTGACAACGAAGGCAGCAGCCGAGCCGCCATTCTCGAGGTGGCAACGGGCAACGTGACCTTCGTCGGCGACAGCGTTGGCGGGAAGGCGAAGAGCGTCGGGGGTGTCGCCGTTTCCTCGACGTCCACCCACGCGCTGCTCCAGGTGACCACCGACGACGATGAATACCGCTACTGGGTGGTGGTGGACCTGCCGAGTCTGGCCGAGCGGATCGTGGCCCAGGACCACGACAGCGCGTGGATCGGCTTTCCGGGGCCGGCCATTCCCAGCCAAGGCGGGTTCTTGAAGGATGGCGAGACCGTGTGGTTCGGATCGGAGCGGTCGGGCTGGGCGCACCTGTACACGGTGCCGGCAACGGGGGGGGAGGCGACGCCGGTCACGAGCGGGCAGTGGGAGGTGCTCGATGCCGAGCTGTCGCCGGACGGCAGCACGTGGTACCTGTCCGCGAACAAGGAGAACTTCGCCGAGGTCCACATGTACACCGTTCCGGCCAGGGGCGGCACGATCACCAAGGTGACGGACCCGGTTGGGCGCCAGGACGCCACCGTCTCGCCGGATGGGAAGTGGCTGGCCATCTCGCACTCGGAATCGAACCATCCGCCCGAGCTGTACGTGCAGGAGAATCGTGCGGGTCGCCCGATGCGGAAGATCACGGAGAGCACCACCGAGGAATGGCGGCGTGGTCCGTGGATCAAACCCGAGATCGTGATGATCACCGCGCGGGATGGCGTGCAGGTGCCGGCGCGGTTGTACCGCCCGACGGCGAACGTCGCTCCAGCCGGGCAGCGCCCGGGCGTGATCTTCGTGCACGGCGCGGGCTACGCGCAGAACGTGCACAACTGGTGGTCCAGCTACTACCGGGAATACATGTTCGATCACCTGCTCGCGTCGAAGGGCTACACCGTGCTCGATATCGACTATCGAGGGAGCGCGGGGCATGGCCGCGATTGGCGGACCGCCATCTACCGCCACATGGGCGGGAAGGACCTCGACGACCAGGTGGACGGCGCCAAGTGGATGGTGCGCGAGATGGGGGTGGATTCGGCGCGGATCGGGATCTTCGGTGGCAGCTACGGCGGGTTCATGACGCTGATGGCCATGTTTACCGCGCCGGGCGTCTTCAAGGCGGGCGCCGCGCTCCGGCCGGTAACGGACTGGGCGTATTACAACGACGGGTACACGTCGTCGATCCTGAACGACCCGCAGGACGACTCGACGGCCTACAGAATCTCCTCACCGATCTACCATGCCGAGGGACTCCAGGGCCGGTTGCTCATCTGTCACGGCCTGGTCGATGACAACGTGTTGTTCTACGACACGGCCCGCCTCACGCAGCGGCTCATCGAGCTGGGGAAGACGGGGTGGAACGTTGCCTTCTATCCGGTGGAACGGCACGGCTTCACCGAGGTATCGAGCTGGCGGGACGAGTATCGGCGGATTCTGGAATTGTTTGAGGAGACGTTGAAATAACGGCGGTCCCGGCGGTCCCGGCGGCCCCGACGGTCTCGACGGACCCGATGGTCACGTGATAGTAGGTGGGTGATCGCGAGGTCCAAGTGACCGGTACAGTTTCCAGGTAACGATGGCGGCCCGCTCGCGGAGTTCGGCGAGGCGGGCCGCTTCGTCTGGAGGTAGGCACCCGAGATCGATCGCAAAGCGGAAGATGTAGGATAGCTCCGCCAACGATGCGAGAGAGATATCGAGGAACTGTCGGAACTCGCACGATCCCCGTTTGGCGGAGCCCTCTACGATATTCACCGCGGCCGAGAATGCCGCGCGTCGTGCCTGGGAAGTCAGACCGTAGACTTCCTGTTTGGGGAAACTCGCGGCCGTACGGTAAGTCACGAGCGCCAACTCGTGACAGAGCTTCCAAGCATCCAGTCGTTCGTATGGCATCATGCAGGCAAGATGCGTGTGGTCTCCGGGCATGCACCATCATTGCAACGCTCGCTGGTCCCATCAAGCTCAATCAGGACCGCCGGGACCGCCGGGACCGCCGGGACCGCTGGGACCGCTGGGACCGCCGGGACCGCCTCGTCCGCCCCCGTCTTGTCCCCCCCCTCGGCGCGCCCTACCTTATTCCAAACACGCCCATCTGGGGACCCGATGACCCGTACCCTGCGTTCGCACGCCGGTCTGCTCGTGCTAGCCGTGGCCGCGTTTGCGTGCAAGAGCACGACGACGCCCCCCACGCCGGTCCCGACCTCCATCACGCCGAGCGCGACGTCGGTGGAGTTCGATGCCCTCGGCGCGACCCAGGCGCTGACGGCCACGGTGAAGGACCAGGACGGGGCGGTCATGAGTGGCCAGACCGTCACGTGGAACAGCGCGGACGCGAGCACGGCGTCCGTGTCCTCGTCCGGCACCGTCACCGCCGTGGCAAACGGCACGACGACGGTGACGGCGACGTCGGGGTCCCTCACGGCGGACGTGTCGGTCACGGTGACGCAGCTGACGACGCAGATCGTGAAGGTCTCGGGAGATGGGCAGACGGGCGCGGTCGGCGACACGCTGGCCAACCCGATCGTCGTCGAGCAGCGGGACAGTCAAGGCCACCCGGTCCCGGGCGGTACGGGGAGTTTGGTTGCGAACTCCGTGATCAGCTTTGCGGTCGCGTCCGGTGAGGGAAGCGTGGCGACGACCACGGAGACGCCGGGTGCCGACGGCCGCGCGTCCACGACGTGGCTCTTGGGAACCACCGCGGGGGACCAGACGGTGACCGTGACCACGGCCAAAGCCACGGTGGCGAGCCTGGCGTTCTCGGCGACTGCGACGGCGGGAGCGGCGGATACCCTGGCCATGGTGTCAGGAAACAACCAGACGGCCGCGCAAACCACGGCTCTCACCGATTCGCTCGTCGTGCGCGTGGCGGACGCGTACAGTAACCCGGTTCCCGGTCACACGGTGACGTTCTCAGCCACGGGTGGTGGTGGGTCGGTGAGCCCGGGTACGGTGGCGACCGGCGCCGATGGCCGAGCGGCCACGGAGTGGACCCTGGGTTCGGGTGCTGGGCAGAAGGCGGAAGCGCAGGCAGAGACGGCCCTCACGGGTTCGCCCGTCATGTTCGATGCCACGGCAGTCGACCTGGCCATCATCGTCGCGGTGGCCCCGGACACGATCGTTGAGGGGGCCAGTGCCACGATCACAGGTACGGGATTCGATCCCACGCCCGCCAACAACACGGTGACGATCGACGGTACTGCAGCGACTGTAACGATGGCATCAGCCACGCAGCTCGTGGTGACCGTGCCGACGTACAACTGCCAGCCCCAGCGGGACGTGAGTGTCCAGGTCAGCGTTGGGGGAGCGAACTCCAACAGCGCGACACAACCGCTTGAGCCGGCGGGCCTCGTGAACTTGGCGCTCGGCGAACAACAGATCATCCGAGATCCGGCGCAGTTCTGTCTTCAGTTTACAGCGAGCGCGGTTGGCGGAGACGGATATGTCGTTGGCGTCGGAGCAGCAGCTGAGACGCCGGGAGCGACGATGTCTTTCACGCTGGCGAGCGTGACCGGTGCGTCGGCGTCCGCGCCACTGGTTGGTAGCAGACCGCCTGTTCGGCCACTCTCACCGGAACGCCGTCAGGGTGTGATCCGTGCCGACGACAGTTTCTGGCAACGCCAGTATCGCGCGGAAGCGGCCCTTCGGGAGTGGGAGCGGCAGGTCATGCCAACGCTCGGGCCCCCCATGCGCGATCGACGAGGTGAATTGGCATCGTCTCCTGCTGGTACTCTTCAAACTCAGGCGGTGGGAGACACGGTGCACTTCAGGGTGCCCGATCTAGCGGCGGCAAATGCCTGCACATCGTACAAGGATGTCACCACGGTCACGCGGGCAATAGGCACCGCGGGGATTTGGTACACAGACATCTCGAACCCAACGACCGATTCGCTCACGAGTGCGGAGATTCAGGGATATAGCGACACATTCGATTTGTACATCTACGCTCAGGACACACTCTATTTTGGTGTTCCGAGTGACATCGATGCCAATGGGCGCGTCAACATCGTACTCTCGTTGGAAGTCAATAAGTTTCCTCAAGGCGTCGCCGGATTCGTGTTTAGCGGCGATTTGTACTCGCGCGCTTCCTGTCCATCGAGTGACACTGGTGAGATCTTCTACGGACACGTTCCTGATCCAACGAACGTGGCGGGGACGGGTGCTCGCTCGAAAGCGGGCATCCTATACCAAATGCCGTCCCTCATAGCTCATGAATTCACGCACGATATTCAGTTTTCGCGACGCCTCGTGCTTCTCGGAAGCTCGACGGTCATGGCGGGCTGGGCGGCTGAAGGGCAGGCGATGCTCGCGCAAGAGGTTGTCGGGCACAGCGTGTTGGGGAACTCCACCGGCCAGAACTATACGAGTACGACTGCGTTGCAGGGCCAAGGCGGCCGCTGGTATGGTCAGGCCTTCGGTCAGCTGAGTTACTACTTTGGACGTCTCACCAGCGGGAGCAAGGCTTCGAACGCGCCGGAGCTTTGCAGCCTATTCGCCAGAGGGGTCACCACGCCGTGTGAAGGCTCGCATTTCTACGGAGCATCTTGGTCGTTCCAGCGGTATGTGGCCGATCGTTTCGGTCCGACGTACAGCGGTGGTGAGATCCAACTCAACCGCGACATCATCGGCCTGAACCCTACCCTCCAAGGTATGGCGAACTGGGAAGCCGTTCTAGGGGTCTCGCTCGACACGGTGCTCGCGCGGTGGGCAGGGATGCTCTACGGAGATGACCGCGTCACCGGACTGCCCGCCGAACTGCAGACGCCGAGTTGGGACATGTTCGAGATCTTCAGCAGTTATGCGAATGACACCTATCGACTCATTCCGGTGGATCATCAGTTCATGGCTTTCTCTGATAGTCGCGGCGTCATAGGAGGCAGCACGGCGTACACGAGAATAACGAGCGCGGGCGCAAGGCCAGCACTCGCCGTTCGAGCGCGGGATAACAGCGACGGTGTGCTGGGTACTGCGATGAAACCCGTTCTCTGGGTACTGAGGGTCCAATGAGGCAAGGCACGATGGTTGGTCTCGCTGCGGCTGTGGTGGCTATTGCAGTCGGGAGTGCGTGTCGACCTCGGGCTGAATCCCCGCCGCTTCAATCCAACACAGTCACGGTGGTGGGGACGGTGGCGAGTCTCGGCCCCGATCCAGTCCCGCAGATTGTGGTGCAGTCGGAAGGCCGTGCGCCAGTGGCCGTGCTCGGCGATCTCAAAGAGGAGATTGCACAGCTGATTGGGCTACGGGTACGGGTGATCGGAACAGAGGGTGAGGGTCCGCCGCCCACAGTATCCGCTGTCGTGGCCCGTAGCTATGAGATCATGGATCTCAACGGGATGCCGGTGCACATGGGTCTCCTGGAGAGCGTCGACGACACGCTATGGTTGGTGACTGGCGCTGAACGGTTGGTGCTGAGCGGGGCTCCGGAGGACCTTCGGCAAGCTCTGGGGTCGAGAATCTGGGTAGCCGGGGAAGTCCAGAATCAGACCCTGCGCCTGAGTGCCTATGGGGTGATCAAGAAGGCCGGCCCCTCTTAGTAAACCCGGTGAGAAACGAGAACGGGAGCCCCTGCAGCTCCCGTTCCACTCGACGGGACGGAGGCTACGCCGACGTCCCCGCCTCCTGATCCGGCTTCACCTCATCATTCAGCGCCACCCGCCCGCGATCGTCGCGCAGCATCCGGTTGTACAGTGACAAGTTCTTGTCCGTGAGGAACCGGATCAGCAATCGCCCCCACGACTTGTGATAGAAGAGGTTCCCGTACAGATCGGGCGCCGTCGCATAGATCTTGGGAAGGTTGTTCCACGGCACTGATGGGAAATCATGGTGCTCGTTGTGGTACCCGACGTTGAACGCGAGCTTGTTCAACTTCCCGTAGTAGCTGAACGTCTCCTGCTCGGCGTCGCCGCCCGTCATGTAATGCCGCTGGATCCAGCGCGCGCCCAGAGGATGCAAGCCGATTGAGAAGAACAGCGACGCCAGGAAGTAGAAGAAGGCCTTCGGTCCGAAGAGCATCCAGACCGCCACGTCCACGCCGACCTGGAGCGCCGCGTTCGCGAGCGTCCAGCCGTCGATCATGTGCAGCTCTTTGATGCGCATCGGTCGCAAGAACTGGAAGAAGGGATAGAACAACAGCCACAACGCCTTGCCGAACACCGAGTGGCCGATGAGCCGCGCTTCCCACTCATACGGGAGGTCGGCATCCAACTCGTAGATGCCCTGGAACGCGTGATGTTTGACGTGGTATTTGGCGAACCCGATGTAGCTCGGAAACGCGAGCGGAATGTTCGCGATCATGCCCGTGATCGTATTCCCGATCTTCTTCCGGAACACGAGCTTGTGCGTGCACTCGTGAATCACCACGAACAACGCGTGGTTGGCGAAGGCGCCGAGCAGATACGCCGCCCCGAGTACGATCCACCAGGACTTGTCCCGGACATAGTAGGCGATCCCGACCTGACCGGCCACAATCCCCAACGTCCACCAGAACGTTGCCGGGTTCGTGCCAATCAGCTCGCGGATTTCGGGATGCTCGCGGAGCAGGCGCTTGGTGCGAGCACGGTGCGGCTCCGGTTTGGTCGAGTGCACGAAATCGTGACTGGCCGTCGGCATCAAGGCTCCGGCTGGTGGTGAGCGAGCATCGTGGAGGTGCGACGGTAAAAGATGCGGCGGGAGGCCGGATCTGCCAAGCGGCGAATTCCGAGCCCCATCCTCGGGCTGGCGACGGACACGGATCCGGCTGCCGGTGCCGCGACCTCGCCGGGGTGCGGCGGGGAATCGACTACTTTTCGGCGATCGTGGGCTGAGGGTGAACGGCGAGAATCCGGGGGGGAGGCGGGGATGGGCAAGCAAGCGGTTCCCAAGGCCGAGCGGCGGAAGGTCCGGACCAAGCGGGGGATTCGCGCGTACACCTATCTCGGGTGTCCGCTGACGCGGGATCGCAGCGCGTGGTGCTTCCGCCTGTGCGTTCCGGATCCCCTTGGGAAGGGCCAATGTGGGAGGATTGCGCCACACGGGCTGAAGGGACGGACGCAACTCGCGATCGAGGGCCACCGGAAGCAACGACGGTCGACCCATTTTGCGAAGCTCGAGCGCATGTACCTCGCCGCTCCCTTCAATGACCTCTACGATCCCGGAGTTAGGGTCCAGGACGGTGAAGCGGAGATCGTGGTCCCGATTCCGAACGCGCTCCGTCTCCCGTCCGGCGACGTGGCCGAGTCCGTGTACCTGAGGGTGATGAACGACGCGGCGGTCCTCGCGGTGAACGCGATCGTCGAGGATCGGCTCGTCTCGACCGTGCGGTTCAGTGTCCAGCTCACGCGCCGCCACCCATCCGGCGACCTCATCGCCCGAGGGCTGGTGGTTGCGGGCTCGGGCGGGCAGTATCAGGCGGAATGCATGCTCGCCGACGCGGGCGGACTGGAGATCGGCAGGGGCGAGGGCACGTTCGAGCCCGGAGCGACGTCACTGTCACCCGAGATCGGGTACTCCTAAACTGGCATCCCACAACCTCTCATGATCACCACCGGCAGCCATCGTACCGGCCTCTGGGCACAGTGGCCCGGAACTGGTTACAATGGTTGCACTTCGGGGCGGTAGCTCAGCTGGGAGAGCACCTGCTTTGCAAGCAGGGGGTCACGGGTTCGAATCCCGTCCGCTCCACTCGACCCTTCCCGTCCCAGCCGACCGCCCCTTGAGGCGGGAGGGCTCCCGCCGGTCCCTCCACAAGACTCACCGCGACAGCCGCAACCCGACGAACAACTCCCGCTCCGCGGCTGGCTGATACGAATTCCCATCCGGGTCCGGCTCGGTGAACGCGATGTACTGCTTCCCGAAGATGTTGTGCACCGCGACCATCACCTCGGCGCCGGCGCCTCCAGCAGCGAGGCGGTAGGACGCGCGCGCGTGGAGCAACGCGTAGCCGTTCTCCACCGTGGCGTTGGTCGGATCGATGTACCACCGGCTTAGGATCTCGCCGCTCACGCCGATGGCGAGCCGCCGGAAGAACGAGTACTGCGCGTCCGCGAAGAGCTGGTGCTGCGGTGAGTTGGGCAGCCAGTGCCCGCGGATGTCGCCGTAGGTTCCCGTGGAGTTGGTGTAGGTGAAGTGCGAGTACGTGTAGGCGACCTGGAGCACCACCGGCACGCTCGGCGTCCAGGCCACGTACGATTCCACCCCATAGCGCTGACTGGCTCCGGCGTTCCGGTAGAACGTCTCCAGCGGCCGGGTGTCCACGCGGTAGCGGTCGAAGTCCCGATCGGTGTGGAGCTGGAACAGGCTCACGTCGAACAGCACCGCGCCATTCAGCATGCCGCGGGCGCCGACCTCACCGCCCCAGGAGAGGGCAGCCTCGAGGTTCTGGTTGAAGCCGCCGAGGCGGTCCGGGTTGTTGGCCAGCTCTTCCGTTGCGGGCGGGAGGAATCCCTGTCCGAAGCTCGCGTAGAAGCTGAGCGCTGGCTTGGGTGCGTACGAGATCCCAGCGCGGCCCGTGACGCGATCGAAGTCGGCGTCGCCGGAGAGATCGATGCCGCCCGTCTGGAGGTGATCGACCAGGCGGTTCTGCACCCGGTCGTACCGGACGTTGACCACGGCGCCCCAGCCCGCCCCCAGCTCGATCCGATCCAGCGCGAAGAACCCGACCCCGTATTGACGGATGCTCTCATTGCTCACCGTGTCAGGACCTTCCACGGCATCGCCCAGGTTGGGCCGGCGGTACTCGTCGATGTCCTGGCGCTGGAGATCGGTTCCCAGGCTCAGGTGATGGCGCAGGCGCCCGGTTGGGCGAGTGAGCGTGTATTGCACCGTGCCGCCGGGCGACAGGAGCGCGCGGTGCTGCACCGATGAGGGGACGGATTCCTCATAGTCGGTGCGGCGCAGGAAGCCGTTGAACGAAAGGCCGTGGCCACCCCCGAGGTCGGCTTGCCCGACGACCCCGCCCACCACGCGCTTGGTATCCTGATACTCGTTGTACGTGAGCGCGTCGGGGTTGGCCATGCGCCGGTCCTGGGCCAGCCAGGTGAGATTCAGCCCCTCGGCGTTCTGGTTGAAGAAGTCCGTGTACCAGACGATCGGGGTCAGGCGCACGCTGGCCGATGGCGTCCAGTGCGCCTTCGCGTAGACGTTGTTTCCGTGGAACGCCGTGTGCACCCGATACCCGTCCCCCTCTGCGTGCGTGTAGGAGGTCCGGTAGTTGAGCGGACCGCTGGATCCTCCGAAATCTCCTGTCGCCTTCCAGAATCCGTTGGATCCATACGTGCCCGACACGAAACCTGATGCGGGCGCCGCTCCCCCATCCGCGGTGCGGATATTCAGCACGCCGGCGGACGATCCTCCACCGTACAGCGAGGCCCCCGGCCCACGCACGACTTCGATGCGGTCCACCGTGGACCAGTCCACGTCGTAGAAGTCCGGGGCGAATCCCGAGGGATCATTCAGCGGCAGCCCATCGAGGAGCACCTTGATGCCGCGAATGCCGCGCTCGGTCAGGATACCCTGACCGCGAATCGACATGTGGACCCGCTTCCCGTCGGCCTGGTTGTCCACCTTCACGCCGGGTACCAGCTTCATGGCTTCGTCCACCGCGATGCCGCGTGGCATGGCGGCGAGTGCCTCCGTTCCGACCACGGAGATCGCCGCGGGTGTCTCGCGGAGTGGAATGCTGATGCGGGTCGCGGTGATGACGATGGTGCTGAGCGTCTTGAGCGGGAGACTGTCGGGCCGGGTGGGGGGAGTTGGCGGTTGCTGCTGAAGATCTTCTGCACTCGCGGCCTGTGGCGCGACCAACAGCGCGCACAAGTACAGGGTCATGCACCTCATCGAACGCCGTCCTTGAATGCGAACGCAAAGTGTCGGTGTTGGGTCCCGATCGTAGAGCCAGCGGGAACCTATGCGATGGGCGCGCCAAGAGGGATCCGTACAACTACGAATTCCAACTGCGCGGATCGATTTTCGTACGGTGGGCGTCGAAGAAAGGTGTCTCTACATGAGAACGAAGACCGCGAGCGGCAAGGTCACGCCGCAACGCGTTGCTCGTGCTACTCGAGGCGTCCCTCGGCGTACGGCTTGAATCGCTCGGCGAGAAAGTGGTGCCACACGCCCTGAACGACGGCGGGCCACGCGGGATCCAGCTCCCCGGCGCCGCGGACTTCGAGGCTCACCATCGTGCTGTCACCTCGCGCGGTGAATCCGATCGAGTAGACCATGTGGAGGGCCTTGCCGCTCAGGCCGAGCGGTCCCTCCATCCGCAGCAGGGCACCACGCTGCACCGCGATCACGACCGCGTGGCGCACGCCGTTCCCCGCCTCATCGAACAACTCCCAAAACCCGCCCCCGGGCTTGGGCTCGATATAGAACCGCGCCGGCGCTTCGGAAAACCGGTGGTCCCACCACGCGTTCACATCCACGAAGCGATCGAACGTGGTCCCGGCGTCACCGGGCACCGTGACGGTGTCGTGAAACGCGAAGGTGCCATACGACGACGCCTGCGCCGCCACGGGGGCTGCCGGCATTGCGGTAAGCCCAAACAACAGCAGCCCCCAGATGGTCCGCTGAATCGTGAGCATGGGATCCTCAGCCTTCGTTACCATCGGGGCCGCCGGGTCCGCCGGGTCCGCCGGGTCCGCCGGGTCCGCCGGGTCCGCCGGGTCCGCCGGTCTACTTGCCGACGCCAATCACCCCGCACGCCACCCGTGCACCCGCGGCGCCCGTCGGCTGCGACGTCAGGTCGTCCCGCTGCGCGTGCACGATCACCCCTCGACCAATCACGCCGTTCGGACCGCCGAGGGCGACCATGTGGTCCACGCGATCGTAGTCGGCGACGCCCTGGGCGTTGGCCGTCACGTTCCCCAGATCACCCACATGCCGGGTGGCGGCATCGGGCCCGCCGTGGGCCACATCCGCCGGATTGAAATGCCCACCTGCCGACGTTCCGTCGCCAGCGCTACAGTCGCCGAACTGGTGGATGTGAAATCCGTGCTCCCCGGCCGAGAGTCCCTCCAGGTGCGCCACAATCCGGACCCCGCCGTCTACCGCCGTGAACGTCACGGTGCCATGGGCGGTGTTGCCGGCCGTTGGGATCAAAACGGCGACGGCTCGGCTCGGAGCCATGTCGTGGTCCATCGTATGCTGCGCGGCCGCCGTCGTCGGCACCGCGATCGCGGCCAAGACCAGAAGCCGCACTGCTGCGTTGAGCGTCTGCATGGATGTCCTCCCTGCTGGGGTATTGCTGGGATCGTAACGTACAACGACGGGAACGACGGGAACGACATCGGGTCCGCCGGGTCCGCCGAGACCGCCTAGTGCTTGTACTCCAACTCCCCCCGCGCGTAGATCTCGCCCCCGCGCACAACGAGCGCGATCTCCCGAACGTGACGAATCCCCGTTAGCGGATCCGCCCGCAGAACCACCAGATCGGCGACCGCCCCACGCGTCACCGTTCCCACGCTGTCGAGCCCCATGGCGCGCGCCCCGTTGCGTGTCGCCGCCACGAGGACCTCCATGGGAGAGAGGCCGGCCTCTTCCATGGCTTCCATCTCCATGAACACGGAGGCGCCGTGGAGGGTGAGCGGGTTGCCGGCGTCGGTGCCCATGACCACGGGAATGCCCGCCTGCTCCACGCGCTTGAGATTCGCCAGCGCCGTCTGGTAGCCGACCGTTGCGCGGCGTCGCTGGCCCTCGAGCCGTTCGGCCGACGGCAGGCGATCCTGCGCCACCGTGTCGGTCGCCAAGACCTTGGCGCGCATCGCGGGATCCACGCACGCCAGCGGCTGGCGGTCCCGCTCGAAGTGGCGTTCGGCCACCTGGCGATACCCGTCGAACACGGTGAGCGTGGGGGTATAGAGGGTGCCGGCGGCCTTGGCGAGCGCCAGGAACTCGTCATCCACCGGCGCCGTGACGACCGAATGGACGAGGATGCGTGCCCCTGCCCGGATAGCGTCTTTCGCCTCCCACAGTCCGGTGGCATGTACGATGAGCGGCAGCCCGACCTTGCGTGCCTCGTCGCCTGCGGCGTGCACGAGCCGCGACATGGCGGCGGTGTCGGGCGGTTGCGGCGGCATGATGTACCACACCTTGATGGCCGCCGCGCCCCACGCCGCGTGCGCACGCACCGTGCTCCGGACGGTCTCCTCGTCGGTCATGTACACGAACTGGCGATGGCCGGGGAGATTGAGCCAGAAATCCACCGTCGAGAGCAACGGTCCGGCGGCGCGCACGTGCGGCGCGGTGGTGCTGCCCGCGGTCTTCGCTTCCAGCTCCCACGTCCACGGATATCCGCCGACATCGAACACGGAGGTGACACCGCTGCAGAGATACGACCGGTAGAAGGTCTCGGGATGCGCGTGCAGACGGGCGGCGACCTGCTCGTAGGGATACTGCGACCGCAGGTCCAGCGCGTCCGGGCGTCCATCCACCCAGCCGGTTTGCGAGAAGTGCACGTGCGCGTCGATCAGACCCGGGGTGATCCACATCCCGGTCGCGTCCACCCGCTCGGCATCGATGGGAACGGGGCAGGCGGCGGCGGTGCCCGCGCAGTCGATCCGGCCGCCGCGCATGACGACCACGGCGGACGTGACCGGTGCCGCGCCGGTGCCGTCGATCAGGGTCGCGCCGACCAGGGCCATGGGCGGCGGTGGAGTGCCGGGCGTCGAGAACGCCGTCGTGACGGCCACTCTCCACCCCTCGGGTGTGTGCACGAAGACCCGCTCGCTCACCCCGCGATCGCTCACACCACCGGTCACCACCCGGTACCGGTACAGGCCGTACGCGACGTCGTCGGTGATCGGCACGATCTGCAGGTGCGTCGCGACCAGGGTGTCCGGCCACGCGCCTCCAGCCCCCCGCGCGAACGGTTCGTAGCCGAGCGTGAGCCCACTCGGACCTACGCGGGCGAGCGTGGGACGCTGCAGGTACACGCTGAGGTATGCCGCCCGGTCACGGGCATGGATGGCGGCGACGTTGCGCTGAAACGCCTCCATGGGTGTTTGCTGTGCTGCGGCCGTACCCACGAGGGCAAGCGCAGCCACGAACGCGGCGAATAGAGGGCCGTGAGTCATGAGAACTCCGTGCGTTGGCGGTCCCGACGGACCCCGACGGTCGGTCGGGGCCATCGAGTTCATCGCATCCATCGGGTTGATCGAGTCCGTCGGGACCGTCGGGTCCGCCGGGTCCATCGGGTCCGCCGGGTCCCTACGACGAGTGCGTCAGATCCGTGGCCCGGCGCGCGGGTAGACTCGCCGCGGCGGCGGCGGGTACCGGCTCGAACTTGGCCACTGGCTCGAGCTGCGCGGCCGCCGCGATCGCCGGACGGTTGAGGATGCTGATACGCCGTCCGGTCACCTCCAACAGCCCGCTAAGTGTGAGCTCGCGCAAGGTCCGCGAGACGGTCTCGCGGCTGGCGCCCACCATCTGGGCAATGATGTTGTGCGTGATGCCCTTCGGCACGGACATGCCGTCGTTCCGATCGGCCATCTCGACGATCAGTCGCGCGACGCGCCCCCGCACGTCGAGCAAGACGAGTCCGCGGATTTGGTCATCCGCGTGCCGCAGGCGCCGCGACAAGTGTCGCAGGAGACCAAGGCTCATAGCCGGCATGTCGGCCAAGCAGCGCCGAAACTCCTCGCGCCGGAGAATCAGCAGCTCGGCGTCTTGCATGGCGATGACGTGGGCCGGATTGGGTTGCTCGTCCAGCAACGCCGTTTCCCCGAAGAAGTCTCCCTTTTCCCGCGTCCCCAGGATGACCTCGCGCCCATCCTCGGCCGTGTAGACGATCTTGACGCGACCCGCCATGACCACGTACAGCGCCTCTGCCGCTTCGCCCTCGAACAGAATCACGCTGTCCTTCGGGTAGCTCCGCGTGACGGTCGCCTCGCGAATACGCCAGATGTCGGATTCACGAATGAGCGAGAATAGGGGGATGCTGCGCAGCGTTTCCATGACGCACCTGGCTGAGGTCAGGGCCGAATCACCGCACTGCAGAGAACCAATGTAACGACGGGCGGCCGGGCGCGCGCGTCCGGCCGCCCCACCACGCTAGCGAGCGGCGTCGAACCGGCGCGCCACCTCGGGCCAATTCACGACGTTCCACCACGCCTTGATGTAGTCGGCGCGGCGGTTCTGGTAGTGCAGGTAATAGGCGTGCTCCCACACATCCAGGCCCAGAATGGGAGTCTTGCCGTCCATGATTGGGCTGTCCTGATTGGCGGTGCTCTCGACGGCCAACTTCCCGTCGTGCACGACGAGCCAGGCCCACCCGCTGCCGAACCGGCTGCCGGCCGCGGCGCCGAACTGCTCCTTGAACGCGTCCACGCCGCCGAACGTCTTCGTCAGCGCGTCGGCGAGCTTGCCCGTGGGGGCGCCCCCGGCCTTCGGCGCCATGACTTGCCAGAACAGCGTGTGGTTGGCGTGCCCACCTCCGTGGTTCCGCACGGCCGTGCGAATGGCCTCAGGTACGGTGGCGATGCCGCGAAGGAGCTCTTCGAGCGACGTCTTCTGCAGGTTGGGCGCTTTCTCGAGCGCCGCGTTCAGATTGTTGACGTATCCCTGGTGATGCTTCATATGATGGATCTCCATCGTCCGCGCGTCGATATGGGGCTCGAGCGCGTCGTAGGCATACGGCAATTTCGGGAGTTCGTGTGCCATGAGTTCCTCTCCTTAGATAGTGCTGGGAACTCGTAATATAAGCGGCTGGCCAACCGCCGGTGCCCGTACCCGACGCGTCAGAAGAAGATCTCGCCGCCGAATCGCAGCTGGAAGGCCTGCCCGTACAGCAGGGTGGGCTCGAGGAAGTCGAGCAGGGCCGCGCGCCGGGCGGCGGTTTGTTCGGCGGGCTCGAGCAATCCGTTCTGATTCGTGTCGAATCCTGCGACGTACCAGGGAGATTCGCGCGGGATGCTTTGTGCCCCGGCGGTTTCGCGCGCCGCCTGCGCGTCGAGGGCGCTCACATCCGGCGTGACGCCGCCCCCCGGCCGCGCCGTCACCAGGTTGTTCTGGTGGAGGAGATTGCGTCCCTCGCCGACGAGCCGCAGCAGGGCGGGCCCGAGTTGGATGTCCTTGGTGACCTTCGCGCCGAGCACCACGCTCCACGGCAGTCGTTCGTTGGCGGCCCCCGGCACGGGATAGCCGGACGCCGCCGTCCCGCCGATGCCCAGCACGACGCCCCACACGAGGGGCCAGCGGACGTTCAGGTCGATGGCATGGCGCCGGTCGAACTGCAACGGCACCTCGACCCTTCCGGCCTTGGGATCGAGGGTCAGGACGGAGTCGAACGCCGTGGAGACGATCCCTACCGCTTGCTGCAGGGCGTAGCCGAGCTCGAACCGGCGCACGTCGTCGAAGCGTCCCTCCAGACGCACCTCGATCCCCTGGACTTTCCCGTAGTCGAGATTCGTGAAGACGGTTCCCAACGACGCGACCGCGATTCCGCTCGTCGTGAGGCCGCTCAGATCCTTCAAGTAGGCGCTCGTCTTGAGCACGAGGTCGCCGGTGAGCAGGTAGTCCAGGCCGAACTCGTACGCGGTGGCCCGCTCGAAGCTGAGATACGGATTTCCCTGGCGGCGGACCGCGGTGTTGAGCGAATCGTCGAGTGTCTGGTCAAAGAAGAACTGGAAGTCCGGTGGTTGGGAGAACCGCCCGAAGTTCCACCGGATAGCGGCGCGATCGATGCCCAACACGGCGAGTGGCATGGCGAACCCGATGCGCGGATGGATGAGCATCTTCCACTGGGTCGCCCGAACGGGTGCGGTGAGGTCGGTGCGGTCGGTGGGTGCCGAGAGCTGCGGTTGGTACGCCTCGACCCGGACGCCAAGATCGATCGTCGCGGCGTCCAGGGCGTAAAGCGTCCCGTGCGCCCATCCCGCCACGGTGCGCGGATAGAACCGCACGAAATTGGGAGCCGCGCCCGCGAGACCGGCGTTCGCGTGCTGGTAAAACTCGATCCGGTAGAGCTTGAGATCGCTACCTATCCGGATGTCGAGCCGCGGGGAGACGAGCGCCTGGAGATCCACACGCGCGTTGGCGAAGCTCGTCCGGGACCACTCGGCGACACCGCTGGTCCCATCGGTCACGAAGAGGTCGGCGCCGAACAGGCCGTAGGGACTTCCCAGCCCGGAGTCCGACGGCGCCGCATAGCCCGGGACCGCCCTGCCCGCCGCCACCTGCTCCGAGGCGGCGCGCCGCACGACGTCCTCGCCCCGGAACCGGAGGTTCCCCAGCATGAACTGGCCGATTCGGGAAGGCTGGAGCGTGTCGGGGACACCGAGGTAGCGGTCGAGCTGGCCGAACGAGAGACGCGCGGTGACCCGGCTGGCGCGCGCGCCGCCCGAGGCGAACGACGCATCGAGCTGCATGGTCCCGAGCGTCGCGATCTCGCGTTCGGCCAGGTAGTCGCGTAAGGCATACTTGAAGCGCGAGGAGTAGAGCTCGTGCTGGTCCCGATTCCGGTTGACCGACAGCGCCGTGTGCACGGCGCTCGAGATCGGCAGGTCGAACTTCGCGAACGCGTAGTAGCGGTCCCCCTGGTGATGGGGGATGATCGGACGTGTCGCGGGGCAGGGGAAGCTCACCTCGAGGCACGTGAGACCCTTGACCCGCGGATCGGCGTCCGCTCGCCCGATCAGGAGCAGGTCGAAGAACCCGGTTGCGGGCCCGATCGGCCCGCCGGCGGTCGCTCCCGTGCGCACGTAGCCGCGGGTGAGGCCGCTCGGCGCCCACTCGTCTGTCACGCCTCCGAGGCGCCCGAACCATCGGTCGGTGGGCCCGCTTCGCGTGACGAAGGTGACCACACCGCTCACGGCGCTCGGTTGATCGGCGGAGAACCCCGACGTGAACACGTTGAGCTCCTGGACCGCCGTCGGCGAGAGCGAGAAGCCGATCCCGGGCCGCGAGGCCGACAATTGGTCCCGCACGTCCACGCCATCGATGACGTACGTTTCCTGCCCGATCCGGCCGCCACGGAAATGCCCATCGGAGACGCCCGTGCGGAGCTCGAGGATCTCCGCGATATCCTGGATGGGTGCCGAGGCGAAGTCCTCTCGGGTCACGACCTGTCGGGTCGAGCTGACGTCCGGTTCCAGCAGCGGATGGGCCTCGGCCACGACGCTGATGCTGGGGAGATCCACCGCCGCCGGTTCCAACACGACAACGATGCGCGTCGTGATACCGGACCGGACCGCCACGCCCCGCACCTCCGCGGGCCGGTACCCGATCCGCCGGGCCATGACCGTGTAATCACCGGGAGCGAGCCCGATCGTCACGAAATCGCCGCCGTCGCTCGTTCGGACCGCCGCCACCGTGTCGCCTGTCGTTCGGACGACGGACACAACGATCCCGCCCATCGGACTCGAATCCGGAAGGGCGACAACGCGGCCGACGATTTGGCCGGTGGTTTGCGCGACGGCCGACGCGGACCAGAGAAGGGCCATCACGGCCGTTGCAGGAACCGCTGAGCGGGACCACATTCTCGCTAGAAGATAGAGTGCAGCCCGGGAGCAATGTCAATGAAGGGACGCGGCAGGGCGCTGGTTGTCGTTGGGAGCCTGGCCGGGATGGTGGCCGGGTGCGGACCAACGGAGGTCGTGGTGGGCGAGGCTCAGGGCGTGGCCCGGGTCGTGGCCGGTGTGCTGGGTGTGACCCACACACTCACCATTCCGGATGACGCCCCTCCCGGTCCGGCGACGGCGCAATCCATCGGTTCTCCCGGAGGGATCGCCGCCAGGGAAGACGGGTCCTTCTATTTCGTGGATCGCTATCGGCGACGCGTGGGCGCGGTCGCGGCGGACGGCGAGTTGACGTGGCCGATTGGCCGCGGCCTCTGCGGCCTGTCCACGGGCGGCGCTACGCCGGCGACCCTCTGTCTGCAGGAGCCGTACGACATCGTGCGGGACGGCGATGGCACGCTGGTGATCGCGGACCGCGGCGCGCACCTGGTGTACCGCGTGGATCTCGCGACCGATCGCGTGGAGGTGGTGTTGGGAACGGGCAGGGCGGGGGTGGCGGCTGAAGGGGCCTCGGCGGCGACCGCGCCGACCTACTACCCGGTGAGCGTGGTGATCGGCCCGGATGGGTCGGTGGACGTCGCCGAGGCGGGCAACCAGCGCGTCGTTGCCGTGCGCCCCGACGGAACCGTCGGCGTGGTCGCCGGGATTGCCGGCGAGGGCGGAGACTCCGGTGACGAGGGGCCCGCGGCAGAGGCGCGGCTCAAGTCGCCATCGGGGCTCGCGTGGATGGGGGACACGCTATTCATCGCGGACGGCGGCGGGAACCGCATTCGCCGGATCGTGAATGACACGATCCACGCGTATGCCGGTCTCGGGGCTCCCGGATTCGCGGGCGATCGCGGGTCGGCGGCGTCCGCCTTGTTCCGCGATCCCGGTGCCATGACGGTCATCGGGCCGCTGCTCTTGGTGGCGGACCGCGGCAACTTCCGTGTGCGTATCATTCAAGTCGGTTCGGATTCGATCGATACGTTCGCCGGCACTGGAGCAATGACGCCGGGGCCGGACCAGCTCGACGCCGGCCGCACGGCGCTTGCCGGGCCCGCCGGGATCGCGGCGGCCGGACGGGCCGTGTTCCTCAGCGATTCGGGGGGATACGTCGTACGTCGAGTGATCCGCTGACGCGGGGCCGGGCGTGACCGACGGGAGGAGTTCCGCGATGCAGGTCCTCGAAGCTCCACGCGTCCACCGTGGCGATCGGGAGTGCCTCGTCCACCACCGCTGTCCGGATTGAGTCCAATGCCTGAGCCGGCCGCCGTCCAATCTGCGCTCGAAGTCCTGGCGGACGTTGCCTCCTACCTCTCCACGTCGCTGGGCGTCGAAGACGTGCTCGAGGGGGTGGCCGGGGCCCTGAAGCGGGGCGTGGGTGCGGAGGCCTGTTCCGTGTGGGTGCGTGGGCCGGACGGTGCGTTCCGCTCCATCTCCGCGGCGGGGGACGACCCGGCGCGGACGCGGAACGCCGAGGTGGTTGCCGGGATCGTAGGCCAAACCGAGCCGCCGCCGTGGAGCGCCGAGGAACCGGTCCTCATGGCGCCCTTGGTGTACCAGCGTGAGCGCCTCGGGCTACTGGAGTGTCGGGTCGGGCGGACGCCCGCGCTCGACATCTGGCGCGAAGTTGTCCGCACGGTCGCGAACATCCTGGCCCCGCTCCTCTCGTCCATTGCCCTCTCGCAGGACCTCGCCGGCGAGGTCGCCCTGCGCGCCCGCGAGATCGAGGCGCAGCGGCGGCTGACCAGCCGGATCATCGACTCGCTGCCGGTGGGCCTGTACGTGATCGATCGGGACTACCGCATTCAGGCGTGGAACCGCAAACGGGAATCAGGCACCCAGGGCGTCGCGCGCGATGACGCGCTGGGCCGGCCCGTCTTCGACATCCTGCATCGGCAACCACGCGAGTTGCTGAAGCGCGAGTTCGATCGGGTGTTCGAAACTGGTGGGATGGAGGAAATGGAGGTCCAGACCGAGGGGCGGGAAGGTCCCCGGTACTACCGAATCTCCAAGATCCCCATGCGGCTCGACAATCAGGAAGTCACCCACGTCATCACCATCGGCGAGGACATCACCCAGGCGAAAACGGTCCAGCAGCAGATCGCGCAGACCGAGAAGCTCGCGGCGGTCGGCCAGCTGGCCGCGGGCGTGATGCACGAGATCAACAACCCCCTCGCGACCATCGGCGCGTGTGTGGAGGCCTTGACCAGCCGCCTGGAGGATCTCGCACTGGTGCAACAGCAGGCGTTCGGGGAGTACCTCGAGATCATGCAAGCGGAGCTGAATCGGTGCAAGTCCATCGTGGACGGGCTCCTCGACTTCTCGCGTCCCAAAGCACGCGCCAAGTATCCCGTGCCCATCAACCAGGTGGTCGAAGACGCGTTGTTTCTGCTGCGGTACCACGATCGCTTCAAGCGGATCAGCCTCGAACGGAAGCTGACCGACGACCTCCCTCCGGTCGAGGCGAACTCCGAGCAACTCATCCAGGTGTTTCTGGATCTCATGCTGAACGCCATCGACGCGATGGACGGACGGGGGACGTTGACCGTGGGCACGCGCGTCAATCCCGGACGGAAGGACGAGGTGGTCGTCGAGATTTCGGATACGGGCATGGGCATTCAGCGCGAGGACGTCGCGAAGATCTTCGAGCCCTTCTTCACGACGAAGGCGCCGGGCTACGGCACGGGCCTGGGGCTGTCGATCGCGTACGCCATCGTCCAGCATCATCGTGGGCGCATCTTCGTGGACTCGCAACTCGGCAGCGGCTCGACCTTCCGGGTCATCCTGCCCTGCTATCAGCCGGATGCCGCCGCATGAAGGTCCTGGTCATCGAGGACGATCGTCTCGTTGCCCAATTCGTGCAGCGCGGTCTCGAGGAACAAGGAATGCAGGTCGCGGTCGCCGACGATGGGCCGTCTGGTCTGGAGCAGGCCGTCGATCCCGCGCTCGATCTCATCGTGCTCGATCAACGCCTCCCCGGCCTCTCGGGCCCGGAAGTGCTCCGCACGTTGCGCGATCGTGGCATCGCGACGCCCATCCTGATTCTCACCGCGCAGGACGCGGTCGAGTCCAAGGTGCAGGCGCTGCGGATGGGCGCGGATGACTATGTCACGAAGCCCTTCGCGTTCGAGGAACTGCTGGCGCGCGTCGAAGCGCTCTCCCGCCGGCCGAAAGCCATCGCCCCGCCCGTGCTGACCGTGGGAGACCTCACCATCGATACGGGGAGCCGCGAGGTGCGCCGCGCGGGGCGCGCCATCGACGTAACCCCCAAGGAATACGCCGTCCTGGAGTACCTCGTGCGGAACCGCGGACGGGTGATGTCGCGGACGCTGATCACCGAGTATGCGTGGGGCTACCATTTCGACCCGGGCACCAACGTGGTGGATGTCGTGATCAATCGACTCCGCAAGAAGATCGATCTGGGCTTTACCACGCGTCTCATCCACACCGTTCGCGGCGTCGGCTACGTAATGAAGCCCTAGATGCACACGATTCGGGCGCGGCTCGCGGCATCGTACGTGGTGGCCCTGGCGGCCACGATCTTCATGTTCGCCGTGGTCCTCTATCTGGTGCAGCGCGGTGAGAACGTGAACGAGCTCGACGCGCGCGCCCACCTCGAGTCGGACCTGATCGCGGCCACCCTGTCGGAGGCCTATCGGTCGCGCCGCACGCTCGTGGCGGAAGATCCGCAGACCGGCCGGATGGTGCTCGCGAGTGACGTGGCCGCGTTCCTCGAGGGCGTGCCAGGCTACATCCTCCTCGTCGACGCGGACGGGGACGTCCTGCACGCCTCGCCGGACGCCCGGGCCCTCCCGTACGGCTCGCTGGTTCGCCTGCTGGCGCCCGTGTTCAGCGTGGGGGCGACGTCGCGCTCCGGTTCCCTCGACCTCGGTCCACCCATCGGCAACGTGCGGTACAGCGTCCGGCCGGTCACGGACGCCGGTCCCGAAATCCACGCGGTACTCTCCGGGGACGCCACCGCGTCGCTCGTCGTCGGGCCGCGGCGCCTCGCGCTCGTCATCCTGCTCCTCACCCCCGTCATCCTCGCGGCGTCTGTCGGGATCGGCTACATCCTGGCGGGCCGTGCCCTGGCCCCCGTGGACCGCGTCATCGACGAGGTGCAGGCCATCACCGACGGCCGGAGCCTGCACCGCCGGCTCGCGCCCCTGCCGTCGGGAGACGAGCTCGCGCGGCTCACCGGTACCCTCAATGCCATGCTCGGACGGCTGGAGCAGTCCTTTGGGAGCCTGCGCCGGTTCACCGCGGATGCAAGCCATGAGTTGAAGACCCCGCTCACGGTGCTGCGCGCGGGGATCGAGCGCGCCTTGACCCATCGGCGCATCACGCCGGAAGTGATGGAAGTCCTCGACGAGACACTGGCCGAAGTGAACCGCATGACCGAGATCGTGGACTCGTTGCTCGTCCTGGCCCGGGCCGACGAGGGACGCGCGCCCCTGGCGCTCGAACCGGTCGATCTCTGCGAGTTACTCGGCGAGATCGCCGAAACCGGTGGTATCCTCGGCGAGCAGGCGGGAGTCGCGGTTCGCGTGTCCATTCCCAACGCCCCGGTCCTGCTGCCCGGCGATCAGCTCCGTCTCAGACAGCTGTTCATGAACCTCCTCACCAACGCGATCAAGTACACGCCGGCGGGAGGGCGGGTGGATATTCGGGCCGAGCCGCACAGGGACGGGGTTGCCATCTCGGTTCGCGATACGGGCGTCGGGATTGCGCCGGGCGATCTGCCGCATATCTTCGACCGCTTCTGGCGGGCCGACCCGTCCCGCAGCCGGCTGCGGGAGCGTTCCGGCGTGGGGTTGGGTTTGGCGATCTCGAAGTGGATCGCGGAGGCGCACGGCGGGACGATTGCCGTGCAGAGCCGCCCTGGTCGCGGGACGACGTTCACAGTCCAGTTACCGCTATCAGTAGACGACCCGACAGGCGAAGCGGTTGGACCGTAATGCGTTTGTCATGATCCTGTAATCAACCGCCAACGCAATGGCGAGGTGGAGCTGGCGTGGGCGGGGTACCTTACGGGTGAGCAGAGCCCACTCGCGGAGGTTCCTATGTTTGACAACCTCGTTGAATCCAACCCGCGGAACCGCAAGATCGGCGGCATATTCTCCAGCTCGATGATGTCGCTGGTGCTCCACGGCGTCCTCATTTATGGGGCGGTGGTGGCAACCACCAAGGTGCGAGAGGCCATCGAAGCGGCGAAGCCGGACACGCAGCTGATCTTCATTCAAGCGCATCCGGAAGAGCAGAAGCCCGAACCGCCGCCTCCGATCGCCTCGCTGACGCCTCCGCCCAAGGGGTTCCAGACGGTCGTCGCGATCACGGAAATCCCCACGGAAATCCCGCCGGTCAACCTGAACGAGCGGTTCGACCCGCGCGACTACACCGGTGTGGGTGCCGAAGGCGGTATCGCGCAGGGCGTGGAAGGCGGAACGGGGGATGTCCCGGACGACCTCAGCGCCGTGTTCATCGAAGCCGTCGTGGACGAGCCGCCCATTCGGCTCTCGCACCCGCCGCTCCGGTACCCACCGCTGTTGCAGGACGCAGGCATCGAAGGCACGGTGGTCTACGAAGTCGTGATTGGCGTAGACGGCCATCCGGAACCGGAGACGCTCAAGCTCATCGAATCGACGCAGGGGGCCTTCAATGGTCCCGCACGGGACGTGATCCTCGGATCGGTGTACCGGCCTGGTCGCATGCGCGGGCAGCCAGTCCGGGTCCTCGTCCGGCAGCCGGTCAAGTTCAACATCCTCAAAGGCGGCTGAGTCCCGCGTGTTACTGACGGGCGCGGCGGGGGCCGCCGCGCCGTACCTTCACCGTCGTTGGGAGGACGGAGCTAAGCTATGAACATCTCACTGCTCGAGTTGTGGAATTCCGCCGGCATGTTCGCGCGCGGCATCATCGCCATCCTCTCGGTGATGTCGCTGCTTTCCCTGACGGTCGCGGGCGCGAAGTGGTGGCGCTTCCGGAAGAGCATGCGGGAAACCCGCAAGTTCACCCCGGAGTTCGCGCGGTTCCTGCAAGAAGAGCAGCTCGAGCAGGCCATCGCCGTCGCGGAAAAGCAGAAGATCTCGCACGTCGCCCGGGTCCTGGGCGAGGCGCTGGTCGAGATCAAGCCGCTGCTGCGTGACCGGTCCACCATCACGTCCGCCGACATCAACTCCGCGGAACGCGCGGTCGATCGGCAGATGCTGATCCTCCAGGCCGAACTGAAGCGCGGCATGGGTCTGCTCGCGACGGTCGGTTCCACGGCTCCGTTCGTGGGATTGCTCGGAACGACGATGGGTATCGTCAACTCGTTCACCGGCATGGCGGAATCGGGCGGGGGCGGGTTGGCGGCGGTGTCGGCCGGAATCGCCGAGGCGCTGATCACGACGGCGTTCGGACTCCTGGTGGCCATTCCCGCGGTGTGGTTCTACAACTACTTCCAGACGAAGATGGAGAACCTCACGGTCGAGATGACCTACACGTCCAAGGAACTGATCGACTTCTTGATCAAGCAGGTCGGGTCGGAGTTTGGCCGGTCCATCTTCACCAAAGAGTTCAAGGCGCAATCGTCCGCGCAGACCGGTCACATCAGCTGACCACGCGCACGGCACTCGCCTGACGGAACCCGGAGGGACGGATGGGAGCAGACGTCGGAACACAAGGAACGGTCAAGTCGGAACCCAACGTGGTCCCGATGATCGACATCATGTTGGTGCTGCTGATCATCTTCATGATCGTGACGCCGGTCATCACCGCGGGCTTCACGGCCACGATGCCGCAGGGCAAGAACATCGATCGGGCCGAGACGGAGGAAGGGGACGTCGTGCTTGGCGTGGACAAGGACGGCGGCTACTACCTCGATCCGGGGACGGGCAACATCTCGCCGGTGTCGGGAGCGCAGCTCGAGGACGCGCTGCGGCAGATCTACGACGCCCGCGCCGCGAAGATCATGTATTTCCGGGCGGACCAGGGCCTCGAGTATGGCAAGATCGAGGACGTGCTCCTGCTCGCCCGGCGCGCCGGGGTTCGCGTGCTCGCTGCGATCACCGAAGAAAAGCGCGACACCAAGGCTCGATGAGAGGAGACTGATCCATGGGCGCCCAAGTCGGGACGGGTCGCGGCTTCACCAACGAGCCGAACGTCGTCCCCATGATCGACATCCTGCTCGTGCTCCTCATCATCTTCATGATGCAGATCCCGCTGCAGCGGAAGAAGATGGACGTGCAGTTGCCGCCAGTGCAGGAGGTACAGCAACAGCAACAGCAGGCGGCAACGAACCAGATCGTTCTGCAACTCAATGAAGACGGTGGGTACGCCATCAACAACGATCCGGTCGCATTCGACAACCTCGAGCGGCGGCTGCGGGAGATCTATGACCCGCGCCCGGTCAAGCTCATGTTCATCAAGACCGCGCGAAACCGTCACTATCAGGACGTCATCGAGGCCATGGACCTTGCCCGCTCGGCGGGCGTTCAGGTGATCGGCTTCACGCCGCCAGAGAGTGGGTAACACGCTTCAGCCGCTTACGTTACGGGGGCGCGGTACCTGAGGGAGGGTTTCCGCGCCCCTGGTGTATCTATTATTAAGGTATGACCGCCCCGCGCCTGGCTTCCGCCCCGACATTCTGCTTCGCGCCTCGACGCGAGAGGCGACCGTGGGGTTGGCTCGCCCTCTCGGTCTTCCTCCACGTGGCGGTGATCACGCTTGCGCTCATCGATTTCTCCTCGACCGAGCCGTTCGATGTCGATCAACGAACGCCGGGCGGAGAGGGCCCCGCGGGTGGTGGCGGGGGAGGGGGCGCCGATCAGATCACCTACATCACACTGCCCGCGTATCAGGCTCCTGCCAAACCCAAAGAAGAGGAAACTCGACCGAAGCTCGAGGAGATCCCCATCCCCAAGCCGATCGTGGCCGAGATTGAGATCCCCGTGGATTCGGTCCAATTCGACCTCACCCACTCGGACCGGGTGGTGCTCGGTGGTCCGGTGTTGGGGAAGGGAGCAGGCACCGGCGGTGGTCCCGGATCGGGGACCGGTACCGGCGGTGGGATCGGCTCCGGCCGCGGCACGGGCGTGGGGAGCGGGACCGGCTCGGGGACGGGTGGGAGCGGTGGCGAGGTCTTCCCGCCCGCCCCGCGCTACACCATCCTCCCGCCGCAGCCGGTGCCCAACTCCGACAAGGGACGAACCTTCCAGGCCAAGATCACGGTGGCCGCCGACGGTCGGGTCCTCGAGGTCGAAGTCCGGCCGCAGATTCGCAATCTCGCCTACCGCCGCCGCTTCGTGGAGCAGCTATACCAGTGGGCCTTCGCGCCGGCGGTGACGCGGGAGGGGGTCCCGGTGCGTGGGGAGACGGTCATTACGATCACGTTGTAGATGACGGGATCGAGGATCCCCATCCCGTCCATCCCGTTCATCCCGTCTCCTCCAACAACCGCACCGCCAGGCTCATCGCCCCCGCCACCGGATCGATCTTCCGGTTGCTCACTACGATCCCTTGCGTCTGGCCCACGAGCCGATGAACGACCTGCTTTCGCACCGGACCGCCGGCGTCCAGCAGCCCGCCGCCGAGTGCGACCGGGACCGTCTCTCCCGCGCCGACCTTCGGCAGCAGGGCCAACACGAGCGCCACGAGATCTTCGGCCGCGGCGGACATGAGCCGACCGGCCTCGCCGTCGCCCTCTTCCGCAACGGCGATCACGGCGGGTGCGAGGGCGGCGATCTCCGCGGGCGAAGCGTCTTCGACCCAGGCGGGGAGCGCGCTGGGCGCGTGCAGTCCGGCGGCGCGTGCCAGGGCCACCGCGAGCGCTGAGCCCGGGCTGCCGGCCACGGCGACGATTGCATTGCGCCCGAGTGCGTAGCCGCTCCCGTCGTCGCCGATCCGCCATCCCAACCCACCGGCGCGATGCCACTCGCCGGCCGCGTTGCGGGCCAGCGCGATCGAGCCCGTGCCGGCAAGGAGCACGATCCCAGGGGCCTTGGGGAACACGCTCTCGAAGGCGACCGTGGCGTCAGTCGTCACCTGGATGCGATCCGCGAGGTGACGGGCTCGGAGGATCGTGATCAGGGCCTCCTGAACGTCTGGAGTCCCCGCGCCCGCCGCGCCCACGACGAGAGCCGCGAGCGGGAGCGACGCCCCCGCGGCGGTCGTGGCGCCCTCGACGGTCACCGCAATCGTGTCGCCGGCCGCGTCGATCTCCCCCGGTCGCGCGGCGCCGGAGGGGCCGCGCGCGCGCGCGCGAATCCGTGGCGAGGCATCCCCGACCGCCGCTTCCGTGTGCGAGCCGCCGGCGTCCACGCCTCCCACCCAAATGGTTGTATCGGTCGTCACCGGTTGGCCGTGCCTTTCATGGACGGCGTCCCATGGGTCCGACTCGCCGTCCACCCAACCACGAGCGTCGTGATGAAGCCCATGGGTACGTACCAGGGCCAGGCAAGGTCGGCAAACGGTCCCGGCTTGCCCAGCACGACGACGAGCATCGTGAGGGTGGCCGTCGCCAGCGCGAGCAACGCGTCGCGCTGGGTCGCCCGCGACACGAGCCCGCCGAGCACGAACAGGCCCAAGAGGCCGCCGTAGGTGATCGAGGCGATCGACAGGGCGAGCTCGACCACCGGGGTGTTCGTCGAACGGAACGACAACGCCCCGCCGGCCAGCACGATCGCCCAGCCCACCGTCGCCCACCGGCCCACCACCAGGAGGTGGCGCGGGTCCCGACGTCCGGACACCGAGGCGTAGAAATCATGGGTGGTGGCGGACGCGAGCGCGCTGAGCGAGGACGCGACGGTTGACATCGCGGCCGCCAGCACGCCGGCGATCGCCAATCCCGACACGCCCGGTGGCAGGCGTTCGACCATGAACCGAGGAAAGATCGTGTCGCCCGCTCCGGTTCCGGGGTCGGCGCCGGCGGCCCAGAGGAACGTCCCAACGAGAAGGAAAAGGCCGAATTGGACGAACACGGCGAACCCCGATCCCACGAGGGCGAGACGGGCGTCCCGCAACGACCGGGTCGCCAGAAGCCGCTGCACGATCAACTGATCGGTACCGTGCGAAGCGGCGGACAGCAGCGCCCCGCCAATCAACCCACCGAGGAACGTGTACTGCACCGAGAGCGAGAGGCTCCAGTCGATCACGCGGAGCTTCCCGGCCTCCGCCGCTGGGCCGAGCACGTGCTCGACCCCGCCTGCCATCGAGGCCGCGACGACAATCGCCACGACGCCCGTCGCGACATAGAGCCCCAATTGGAGAACGTCCACCCACACGACGGCCTGCAGGCCTCCTCGCCACGTGTAGACCAGCGTCACGATGCAGACCACGAGCACGCTCATCCAGACGGGCCAGCCGGAGACGACGGAGAGAGCCAGCGCGGTGGCGAACACGCGAACGCTGTCGCCGAGCGCCCGGATCACCATGAACACCGCCGACGCCGCGCGCCGCGCCGTCGTGCCGTAGCGCCGTTCCAGGCGAACGTAGGCCGTTTCTTGGTCGCCGGTGAAGTACCCCGGAAGGAGCCAGATGGCGACGCCGAACCGTCCGACCACGTACCCGATCGCGATCTGGAGAAACGTGAAATCGCCGCGCGCCCCGAGCCCGGGCACCGAGATCACGGTCAGCGCCGATGTCTCGGTGGCGACGATCGACAGCATCACGGCCACCCACGGAAGCGCGCGATGGCCGAGAAAGTAGTCGGTGGCGTCGGTTTGGCGCCGGGAGAACCACGAACCGATCCCGACGATGACGGTGAAGTACACCGCCATGACCGCCAGGTCGATGGGCGTCACCGGAGGAGTCCGGGGAAAAGACAGAGGGCCCGCGCTGCACGCAGGCCCTCAGAAAGCGCTGGTCGAGACGCGATCGCGGTCAGACCGTGAACGAGCTGCCGCAGCCGCAGCCGCCGGTGGCGTTTGGATTCTCGAACGTGAAGCCGGATCCCTCCATCGACGAGTGGTACCCGATCGTCACGCCGTCCAGATACTGGGCGCTGAAGGAATCGACGAACACGCGGACGCCCTGGACCTCCATCACGAGGTCGTCCGCCGCTGGTGCGTCTTCGATGTTGAGGCCGTACTTGAAGCCGGAGCAGCCTCCGGGCAGCACGGAGACCCGGAGGCCCCCGACGTCACGGTCGACGTTTTCCTGCTCGATGAATGCGCGAACCTGCTCCGCGGCCGTGTCCGTAAGCTGCAGCGCCAGCGTGAATTCTGGATGTTGCGTTGTGGTCATGGTGTTGCCTCCTACCCGGATGATAGGAGCGCCCAGACCGAGTGTCAACGATAGGCGGTTAGGCGGTCAGGCGGTCAGGCGGCTAGCGGGAACAGCTGGCGGATTCAGGCTCGCCGCTGCAAGGTCCCGAAGCTGCTGACCGCCTGACCGCCTAACCGCCCACAGTGATCCCGCTCCCCCGCGGGTGCGCGGCATCCAGCGTGATCGGCAGGTGCCCCGTGACGGCGGAAGCCCCGGTGAGGGCGTCCGCCACCGCCCGCTCCGTGGCGAGCGTGGCGCTCCACGCAATGAGGAACCCGCCCGCGAATCCCGGCAGTTGACTGAGCAGGTAGGGGCTGCCGAAGGAGACCAGCATCGTCGATTGCGTGCCGGCGGTGGTGGCGATCAGCGCGGCCAACGAATCCGGCAGGGCGACGTGCCCGCGCCACGCGATCGGCCGCACGCTGGAAGCGAACACGACCTGCGTGGCCGTCCCGAGGACGGTGCGTGCCGAGTCATAGGACAGGGTGCCGGACGCGGGGTAGAGCCGGAACGTGGTGACGCTCTCGCCCGCCCGGCGCAGTCGCCGGATCAGCTCGTTGCCGATGTCGAGGTTGGTTTCCTCCGCGTAGGTGATCACCGCCGTTCGGCCGCGAGTGGTCCGGAAGGCGTCCAACGGACCGCGCTGCACGAGGGTCAGCGAGCGCCGGGCGATGTCGTCGGCGACGGCTTGGAACTCGCGGCACCCGACCACGACGGGTACGCTGTCCAGCGATACGACCCGTCGCGCGAACAACCCCGCGGTCCGCTTCAAGTCGAGAATCCGCCGGACCGATTGGTCCAGTCGGGCCATGGAGATCCGACCGGTCGTCACGGCCGTCTCTATGGCGTCGACCGCGGCGTGAAGGTCCGCGGGCATCAACACGAGGTCGGAGCCCGCGAGCAACGCCCGCACGGCGCTCTCTCCGGGGCCGAACCGCGCCACGATCGCGCCCATCACGAGCGCGTCCGTGACGATCAGTCCCCGGAAACCCAGCGAGTCCCTGAGCAGGCCTTCGGTGGCCTCGCGCGACAGGGTCGCCGGGACGGTGTCCGTGGGCGTGAGACAGGGAAGCGCTACGTGGGCGGTCATGATGCCGGTTACCCCCGCGGCAATCACCGCGCGGAAGGGCACCATCTCCAGCGTGTCCAGCCGGTCCCAACAGCCCGGCGCAACGGGAACGGCGATATGCGAGTCGGTGCTTACATCGCCGTGGCCGGGGAAGTGCTTTGCCACCGTGAAGAGGCCGTTTTCCTGCGCGCCCCGCACGTACGCCGCGGCGAGGCGAGCCACGGCGCGAGGGTCCTCGCCGAACGAGCGCGTGTTGATGATCGGATTCAAGGGGTTGTTGTTGACGTCCGCGACGGGCGAGAAGGTGATCTGAATGCCCACGGCTTTGGCTTCGATCGCGGTGATCCGACCGACCTCGTAGGCATCCAGCTCGCGGCCCGTCGCGCCGATGGCCATCGGCATGGGAAACGCCGTGGCGCCCTGCAACCGCATGCCCGCCCCGTACTCGAGGTCCGCGGCGATGAGCAACGGGAGCCGGGACCGTCGCTGCAACCCGTTCAGCTTGGCGGCAACGTCGAGCGGGGATCCAATCGAGACGATAATGCCGCCGATGCCGAGCGAATCGATCGCGTCATGCAGCGAGTCGAGCGTCTCGCCATCGAGAGCGGCGTAGTCGCCGAGGAGCCACGGGAACACGAGCTGGCCGATCTTCTGTCGGAGCGTGAGCGTTCCGAGAACGGAGTCGATCGTTACCTTTGACGCGGCTCGGGTGACGGTGACCTCGGTGGGCAGCACGGCGTAGGGGTCCGGGACGGGCGCCGGCGGCTCGGGTTGAGCGCGCGCGCAGGCGGCGACGACCAGCAACACGAACGGGATGGCACGCAGTTGCACGACGGACTCTCTCCTCTGATGCTCGGCGTCCTGGTGACGGCCTGTGCCGCGACGGCGCCCGCGCCGGTGCGGCCCGGCATCGACGTTCTCCTGACCGATTCCGTCCACCTGGTGCGCGGGCGACGCGTGGGCCTGCTCACCAATCGGGCCGGGGTCGACGCCGACGGCGTCGACGATGAAACACGCCTGCGCGATGCCGGGATAACGATCACCGCGATCTTCAGCCCGGAGCACGGCTACCGGGGCCTGCTCGACGTGGAGAATATCGGCAGCACCATCGATTCCGCCACCGGCGTCCCGATCTACAGCCTTTACGGCGCGCAACGCGCCCCGACGTCCGAGATGCTGGCGCTGGTGGACGTGCTCGTCGTGGACCTCCAAGACGTCGGTGCTCGGCCGTACACCTACCTGTCGACCGCGCTGCTGGCGCTCGCGGCCGCCGGGCGTGCGGGGGTGCCGGTGGTCGTGCTCGATCGACCCAACCCGATCGGCGGGACGCTCGTGCAGGGGCCCGTGCGCGACACGGCGTTCGCGTCGTTCAATGGAATGCTACCCGTCCCACAGCGTCACGGCATGACCCTGGGAGAGCTCGTGCGACTCGGGCACGACGCGCTCGCCATCGACGGCACGCTCACGGTGATTCCGATGCGGGGGTGGCGCCGCGACATGTGGTTCGCTGACACGCGCCTGCCGTGGATCGCGCCATCTCCGAGCATGCCGAGTCTCGAGAGCGCGGCGCACTATCCGGGGTTGGTTCTGTTCGAGGCCACGGCCGTCTCCGTGGGGCGTGGCACGCCGATCGCGTTTCAGGTCCTGGCGGCGCCGTGGCTCGATGCCCCGAGCCTCGCAAGACGCCTGGGGGACGAACCCGGGGTGCGCGCCCGGGATACCACCATCACGCCGGTCGATCCGCCGGACGGGAAGTACCCCGGACAGGCGCTCCCGGCCGTGCGTTTCCAAGTCACGGATCGCGCACGCTACGATCCCGTGCGGCTTGCCGTACGCGTCCTCGCCGCTCTCCGGGCCAGGTATCCCGACTCGCTGCGGGTGAAGGAGCGGAGGATGGGAGAACTGGCCGGCGTGGATCTGTGGGGTTTGCTTAGGGAGGGGGAGAACCCGTCCGAGATCGTCGCCTCCTGGTCGGCGCCGATCGAGCGATTCCGCGCCTGGCGACGGCCGCATCTTCTGTACGCTGAATTGCCGTAGCTGATTGTCGCGATTACCTTTACGTGTTTCACAACGGTCTGGCATGAGCCTCATCCCTGCTCCCATCCGCCACGTCGTGGAGCGCGCGCTCGAGCCCGCCATTCGCGGTCTGATCCGGGCGGGCGTTTCGCCGAACCTGATTACGACCGTCGGGACCGTGGTGTTGCTCGGGTCCGGCCTGGCCTTTGGGCTGGGCTTTGTGCGCGTCGGTGGCGCCTTGCTCCTGCTCAGTGGCATCGGGGATATGCTGGACGGACGCGTGGCGCGGGGCGGTGGACAGGAGACCCCATTCGGCGCGTTCTACGATTCGACGTTGGACCGGGTGGGAGAGGCCGCGCTCTTCGGCGGCATCGCGCTCTTCTTCGTCCGCGGTCCGGTCGCGCCGGGGATCGCCGTGTCGGGGCTGATGGTGTCGCTGACGGCGCTGTCGGCCGGGCTCATTGTGTCGTACGCGCGCGCGCGCGCGGAGGGGCTCGGGCTCGACTGCAAAGTCGGCATGGCCCAGCGCGCCGAGCGGATTGTGGGCTTGGGCGTGCCGAGTCTGTTCATCGGGGCCGGGCCGGATGGATGGGTGTTGTTTGGGATCGTGGCGTTGTTGGCGGTGGCTGCCGCCATCACGGTGGTCCAGCGCATCGCGCACGTCTATTCGGCCACACGGGTGACGTCCGAGGCGGCGGCGGCGCGCCCCGTTCGGAAGACGCAGGCCCGACAGCTCGCGCCGGGCGTGGGTGAGGTCTCCAACGAAAGGAACCGGAAGTGACGGAGACGGAGAAGGAAGCCCGGGGCGTCGCCCCGGCCGAAGGCAAGCTCGGCGTGCTCCTCGTGGGTCTCGGAGCGGTCGCCACGACATACATCGCGGGAATCGAGAACGTACGGCGGCGCGGTGCCACTCCCATTGGATCGCTTGCGGAGTTGGGAACCGTCCGACTCGGCAAGCGGACGGATGGTCGGGCCCCCAGGATCCGTGAGTTCGTCCCGCTCGCCAAGCTGGACGACCTGGTCTTCGGTGCCTGGGATCCCATTCCCGACGACGGGTACAAGTCGGCGACGGTCGCCGGCGTGCTCGAGGGGCGCCACATCGAGCCCATCGCCGACTTTCTGAAGGGCATCACGCCCATGCCGGCCGTCTTCGACCAGCAATACGTCAAGCGGCTCCAGGGCACCAACGTGAAGCATGGCAAGACCAAGCGTGACCTGGCCGAACAGCTGCGGGCGGACATTCGCGCGTTCAAGGACCAGCACGGGTGCAACCGGTTGGTGATCGTGTGGTGCGCCTCGACGGAGATCTTCATCCAACCCGGCCCGGCGCATCAGAACCTGGCGGCCTTCGAGCGAGCCATGGAGGCCAACGACCCGGCCATTGCGCCGTCCATGCTCTACGCCTGGGCCGCGCTCATGGAGGGGGTGCCCTTCGCGAACGGGGCGCCGAACTTGGCCGTCGACACGCTGGCCTTGCAGGAGTTGGCGCAACAGCGTGGCGTTGCCATTTCCGGCAAGGACTTCAAGACGGGACAGACCATGGTGAAGACCGTGCTCTCCCCGATGCTCAAGGCACGCATGCTCGGTCTGGCGGGCTGGTACTCCACGAACATCCTCGGCAACCGCGACGGCGAGGTGTTGGACGATCCGGAGTCGTTCAAGACGAAGGAGGAATCCAAGCTCGGCGTGCTCGAGCACATCTTGCAGCCGCAGATCTACCCGGAGCTCTACGGCAAGATCTATCACAAGGTGCGGATCAACTACTACCCCCCGCGCGGCGACAACAAGGAGGGGTGGGACAACATCGACATCTTCGGGTGGTTGGGATACCCGATGCAGATCAAGGTCGATTTCCTCTGCCGGGATTCCATCCTGGCGGCCCCACTGGTGCACGACCTGGCGACGTTCATGGACCTCGCCCAGCGCGCGGGCATGAGCGGCATCCAGGAGTGGCTGTCCTTCTACTTCAAGAGTCCCATGGCGGCCCCGGGACTGACACCGGAGCACGATCTGTTCATTCAGCACACCAAGTTCAAGAACACGCTCCGGTGGTTGATGGGGGAGGAACAGATCACGCATCTCGGGGTGGAGTATTACGACTACGAAAAGGCGTGATCGCGCTGCACATCGTTGTCGTCGTTCTTGGTGCGCTGCTGATCGGGTGGGAGCTGTGGTATTTCCTCGGCCGGTCGCGCGATAGCGGCCGCCCGCGCCCGGCAACCGCGCAAGAGGTGCGCGTGCGGGTGCACCGGGGGTTCGAGCCGGACGTCATCCCCGTCGAGGTCGGGCGTCCCGTCCGGCTGGTGTTCTTCCGTGATGAGAGTGGCGAAGCCACGGGTGAGGTGATCTTCGAGACGCTCGACCTCCGGCGGGCCTTGCCGGCGTTCGAGACGACGGTCGTGGAGTTCACGCCGGGTGCACCCGGAGATTACCCCTTCCGGTGCGGCCACACCGACTACCGTGGCCGGGTCATCGCGCAGGTGGCGAATGAAGCGGCCCGGAGCGATCCGGGCCGGGGGCACCGCCGCCATGCCTAGCCGGATCACGCTTCCCATCGAAGGCATGACCTGCGGCGCGTGCGCCGTCACCGTGCAGCGGGCGTTGGCGGACGAGCCCGGGGTCGTCGACGCGAACGTGAACTACGCGACGGCCCGCGCGACGGTCACACTCGCCGACGGCGCGCCGCCCGTTGCCGCGTTGGTCTCCGCCGTCCGCGATGCCGGCTATGACTGCGGGCGCGTCACGACGGAACTGCACGTCGACGGCCTGCACTACGCGTCCGGCACCGCGCGGCTCGAAGACGCGCTGGCCGGCCTGCCCGGCGTGCTGGCCGTCGGCGCGAATCAGGCCGCGGAAACCGTGCGCGTCGAGTACGTGCCGGGACTCGTGGCCGCGCGCGACCTCGAGGAGGCGGTGCGCGAGGCCGGCTTCACGATGGCCGAGCCCGTGGAGGAAGACGACCCCGTCGAGCGCGAGCGCATCCGGGCGCGCCGCGAACAACGCACCTTGCTCGGGAAGTTCGTGGTGGCGGCGGTGGCGGCGGTCCTGACGATGGGACTCGCCATGCCGCTGATGGCGGGCGGGACCGAACACGATCTCTTCGCGCGGCTCGTGCATCCGCTCGATCGGCTGCTGCGGGGAATCTCCCCGACCCTGTACGCCTATGGAGCGATCCACCCGGGCCGCCTGCGCTGGACCATGCTCGTACTCACGGTCCCGGTGTTGTTGTGGAGCGCCCGCCAGTTCTTCCGGGGCGCGGTGAGCGGATTCCGCCATCGCAGCGCGGACATGAATACGCTCATCGCGGTTGGCACCGGGGCGGCCTTCGCGTACTCGGTGGTGGGCACCATCGCTCCGGGGCTCTTGACCGGCGCGACCCTCCGCGTCGACGTCTACTACGAGGGCGTCAGCTTCATCGTCGCGTTCATTCTCCTCGGCCGGTTACTCGAGGCCCGGGCCAAAGGGCGGACCTCGGAGGCCATTCGTCAGCTGCTCGGACTGCGGCCGAAGACGGCGCGCGTCCAGCGCGATGGTGCCGATCAGGACCTGCCGATCGATCAGGTCGTCGTGGGCGACCGGGTGATCGTTCGACCGGGAGAGACGGTGCCCGTGGACGGCGACGTCGTCGATGGCGAATCGACCGTCGACGAATCCATGCTCACCGGTGAGCCCATGCCGGTCGAGAAGGGCCCCGGCGACCGCGTCGTCGGCGGTACGGTCAACCGGACCGGGTCCTTCGTCTTCCAGGCCTCCGCGGTGGGACGCGAGACCGCGCTCGCGCAAATCGTGCGGCTGGTCGAGGAAGCCCAAGGCCAGAAAGCGCCCGTCCAGGCCCTCGCCGACCGGGTGGCCGGCGTGTTCGTCCCCATCGTGATTGCGCTCGCCATCATGGCGTTCGTCGTCTGGTTCGTCGTCGGCCCGGCGCCCCAGGCCGTCTTCGCGACCGTCGCCCTCGTCACGGTCCTCGTGATCGCGTGTCCCTGCGCGCTTGGCCTCGCCACGCCCACCGCCATCCTCGTCGGCACAGGGGTCGGCGCGCGGCACGGCGTGCTCATTCGCGGGGGCCTGGCGCTCGAGCAACTGCGGCGCGTGAACACCATCGTGTTCGACAAGACGGGGACGGTGACCGAGGGGCATCCGGTGGTCACCCACCTGCACGGCGTCCAGCGCTCCGATGGTCAACCCGTGCCGTCGGCGGAGATCCTCCGCCTCGCGGCGGCGGTGGAGCGCCGGTCCGAGCACCCATTTGCCCAGGCGATCGTCACGGCGGCCGAGTCCCGCGAGTTGGAGATGCCCGGCGTCGAACGGTTCGTCGCCATGCAGGGGCGCGGGGCGCGGGGCATCGTCGAGAAGCGTCTGGTGGAAGTCATCAGTGTCCGGCACGCCGCCGAACGCAGCATCGCGCTCGGGACGCTGTCCGGAGATGCGGATCGGCACGTCGCGGCGGGCCGATCGGTGATGGTGGTCGTCGTGAACGATACCGCGCAGGGACTCGTCGTGGTGGCGGACGCGGTCAAGGAGAGCGCGGTTCCGGCGCTCGGTCGCCTGCGGGACCTGGGCGTGCACCTGTACCTCCTGAGCGGCGACTCGCGGGCCGCGGCGGAAATGGTCGGGCGTGAGGTCGGGATCGATCGGGTGATTGCCGAGGTGGCCCCCGCCGACAAGGCCGAGCAGATCCGCCGGCTCCGCCGCGACGGCCGCATCGTGGCGATGGTCGGAGACGGCATCAACGACGCCCCGGCGCTGGCGGAGGCGGATGTGGGGATCTCCATCGGGACGGGCACCGACGTCGCGGTCGAGGCGTCGGACGTGACGCTCATCCGTGGGGACCTGCGGGGCGTGGTGACGGCGCTCGAGCTGTCCCGCCGCACCATGCGGACCATTCGCGGGAACCTGTTCTTTGCGTTCATCTACAATGTCCTGGGGATTCCCCTCGCGGCGGGGGTGCTGTATCCCTTCACGGGCCTGCTCCTGAGCCCCGTGGTCGCCAGCGCGGCCATGGCGGCCTCGAGCCTCAGCGTGGTGAGCAACAGCCTACGACTGCGACGGTTTCGACCGTCCCTGACAGCGAGTTCCTGAAGCGATGCGATACTTCCATCGAACGTCCATCTCGATCGAGGACGCGCTCTCCCAGGCGGACACCTTCTTTGGCGCGCGCGCGACGCGTACCGGGGCCGAAGGCCATCATCGGGCCTACCAGCATCCGGGTGGCACCGTCACCGTTGACGTCCGGGCCGAGGGCGGTCACTACACCACGATCACGGTGGCCACCGATCAGGTGGGCGAGAGCGAAGTCGACAAGCTCGCCAAGCGTTTCCTCGCGGTGGTCCATACCCAGGCCGATCCGCGGCACGAGGTGCGCGGGGCGTACTGACCGCCCGGGGCGCCCATACCGGAGACGAGTCCGGTCGATCAAGAACGTGAGGACGTGAGGCCAGGTGCGACTGCCCGTTGGCCGGCGCTGCCTTGATCTGAGCCCCCGACGGACTCAAGTTTCGCTCTCCCAGCGAATTACGGGGGTGTATCCATGGCAACATTGATGCTCAAGGTCACCGGCATGCACTGTGACCACTGCCAAGTGAAGGTGGAGAAGGCGTTGCTCGGCGTCGCCGGGACGCGGACGGCGGCGGTCTTTCTCGAGGACAACGAGGCCGAAGTGGATTTCGACCCGGCCGCGGCGAGCGCCGAGAAGTACATCGACGCCGTGCGACAGGTGGGCTACGAGGCCGCGGTCGCGGACTAGTCATTGGACATCCCCTCCTCGCCTCCGGCGATCCCCGCGGGGCTCGTTCGGGAGGACCTCCTCGCGCTCTACTACTATCTGCGGCTGACGCGTTCGCTGGAGAACCGCCTCACGATTCTCTATCGGCAGGGGAAGGTGATCGGGGGGCTGTATGGCTCCCTCGGCCAGGAAGGCGAAAGCGTGGCGAGCGCCTACGCGCTCGAAGACGGGGATGTCCTGTCCCCCTTGATTCGGAATCTCGGCTCGATGCTCGTGCGCGGGGCCAAGCCCGTCGACGTCCTCAGGCAATACATGGCGAAGGACGCGGGCCCTACGGCCGGCCGGGAAATGAACATCCACTTCCAAGATCTGACGGCGGGGTACCTGGGTCAGGTCTCACACCTCGGGGACATGGTGCCCGTCATGGCAGGGGTCGCGCTCTCGTTTCGCATGCGAAAGGAGGGCCGGGTCGGCCTGGTCTACGCCGGTGATGGCGCGACGAGTACGGCGGCGTTCCATGAAGGGCTGAACTTCGCGGCCGTGCAACGAGCGCCGTTGGTGGTGATCCTCGAGCACAACGGCTACGCCTACTCGACTCCCACGGTCCGGCAGACCGCGGTGACCCGCCTGGCCGACAAGCGCTTCATCTACGGCGTCCCCGGCGATACCGTCGACGGCAATGACGTCCTCGCGGTGTACGAAGCGACCAGGGAGGCCGTCAACCGAGCGCGAGGGGGCGGCGGTGTCTCGATCATCGAGGTCGTGACCTATCGGCGGAGCGGGCACGCCCAGCATGATGACCAGCGGTATCAACCGACGGAGGAAATCGCGCGGTGGGCGGCCGAGGATCCGATCGACCGCTACGTGGCCCGCCTGACGGCGACGCGGTGGACGACGTCCGACGAGCTCGCGGGCATTGATGACCGCGTGACCGCCGATATCGATGGAGCGGTCGCCGGGTGCGACGATGAACCCCTCCCCGCGCCGGAATCGGCCACGAGCCGGGTCTACGCCACCCCACCCACCACGCCCTTGTCGCCCTATCCAGCCGATCAACGGCCATCGGCCATCGGCCATCGGCCAACGCCCAACGCCCAACCACCAACGGCGAACGGCGAACGGCCATCGGCCATCGGTTCCCATGCCTGAGGTCACGTATCTCGAGGCCCTGCGCCAGGGCATGTGGGAGGAGATGGAGCGCGACGAGCGGGTGTTCCTGCTCGGCGAAGATATCGGTGCGTACGGAGGCGCATTCAAGCTCACGCATGGGTTCCTAAAGCGGTTCGGGCCGGACCGCGTGATCGATACGCCCATCAGCGAGGCCGCCATTGTCGGAGCGGCGGCGGGCGCCGCGCACATGGGCCTCCGGCCGGTGGCCGAGATGCAGTTCATGGACTTCATCTCGTGCGCGTACGACATGCTCACCAACTACGTTGCCACCGCGCGCTACCGGGCGGGTCTCAGGACGCCGATGGTCGTGCGCGGGCCGTCCGGTGGGTACGTGCGGGGCGGCCCGTTTCATTCGCAGATGCCGGAAGCGGCGTTCTTCCATACGCCGGGACTCAAGCTGGTGGCTCCGGCCACCGCGCGGGACGCCAAGGGCCTCATCAAGGCGGCCATTCGCGACGACGATCCCGTCCTCTATTTCGAGCACAAGTACCTGTATCGGCGTATCAAGGAGGACCTGCCCGACGGCGAAGAGACCCTGACGCCCATCGGTCGGGCGCGGATCGCGCGCGAAGGAACGGATCTCACGATCATCACGTGGTCGGCGATGGTGTGGAAGGCGTTGGAAGCGGCCGAGCACCTGCATCGCGACGACGGCGCGGCGGTCGAGGTGTTGGACCTTCGGTCACTGCTACCCCTGGACGATGCCGCGATCGAAGCGTCCGTGCGCAAGACGAACCGGGTGCTGATCGTCCATGAGGACTCGCGCACGGGCGGCATTGCCGGCGAGCTGAGCGCGCGGATCAACGAGTACGCGTTCGAGTGGCTCGACGCTCCCATTCGGCGGGTGACCGCCAAGGATACCCCCATTCCGTACGCCCCCACGCTCGAGGATTACGTCCTTCCGCAGACCGCCGACATCGTCAGCGCCGCACGGTGGTTGCTGGCCTACTGAGCGCCTTGCGGGGGATCGGGCGGCAGGACGTGATCGCCGACGCACCGCAGTAGGTGACGGCGGACCGCCGCGACGCGAGCGCCGCCCGGGAGCACGGCAAACCAGTTTCCCGTCTCGAACACGCGCCGTCCGGCTGGACAGATCGGACCGGTGTGCACCGCCCGGCTCGCCGCCGCCCGGAGCCGGCGGACCACCGCGTCGCGCGACAGGGCGCGGGGGACCTCGAGGAGCACGTGGACCGCGTCCGGCCGGATGCTGACCGCGTCCGCTTGCCACCCATGCTCGGCGCACGTCTCGCGCACGAGCCGCTCGCAGAAGCGGGCGGTGGCCGCTATCTTGAACACCTTCCGACGTTTGTACGTGGTCAGCGTCACATGACACCATTTGGTGCGTGGGGGCTTGAGTTGCATGGTCCCCAGCATGCAACGGTGTGGCGCGTGATACATACGCGAATCATCGCACGCGGGGGCGAAACTGGCGCAGCGCCCCGCGCGATGCAGGAACTAGGAGAGGGTGCATGGCTCGTGTGGACGTGATCATGCCGCAGATGGGCGAGTCGATCGCCGAGGGCACGGTCTCGCGTTGGCTCAAGAAGGTGGGCGACGCCGTCAAGCGCGACGAGCCCATCCTCGAGATCTCGACGGACAAGGTCGATGCGGAAATCCCTGCGCCCGCGTCCGGCGTTCTCGCTGAGATCACCGTGGCCGAGGGCGCCACGGTGGAGGTCCAGACCGTCATCGCCGTGATCGAGACGGATGCCACCGCGGCGGCCGCCACGCCGGCACCTCCTCCTCAGAAGGCGCCCCCGAAGGAGGCGCCTGTCGAGCCTACCGCGCCGGCGCCGAAACCGAGCCCGGCGCCCGCCGCGTCACCGCCGGTTGCTCAGCCGGCGGCACCGGCACCGGCTGTCCCTAGCACCGACGAGGGAGCCAAGGGCGAGGAGACCCTGGAGGAGCGACTGCGCGCGCGGTCGACGCCGCTCGTGCGGAGGATCGCGAGCGAGCACGACGTCGACATCGCTCGAGTGCCGGGAAGCGGGATCGCGGGACGCGTGACGAAGAAAGACATCCTCGCGTTCATCGAATCCGGTGGGGCGAAAGCCCCGACCGCGGCACCGACCACCGCCGCCGCGCCGTCCGCTGCCCCCGCGGCCGCGTCCGGCGCCGTGGCCCACCCGACGGTCGAGGCGTGGCCCGGTGACCGGGTGGAGGCGATGAGCAAGATCCGCAAGCTCACGGCCGATCACATGGTGCTTTCACGGCGCACGTCGGCGCACGTGACCAGCTTCTACGAGGTGGACTTCTCGCACATTGGTGGGCTGCGCGCCGCGAAGAAGGCGGAATATGCGGCGCGCGGCGCCAACCCGACCTACCTGGCCTTCATCCTCAAGGTCGTGGCCGACAACCTCCGCACGCACCCGGTGCTGAACGCATCGGTGAGTGGTGATACGATCATCTATCGCAAGCCGATCAACATCGGGATCGCCGTTGCGCTCGACTGGGGGCTGATCGTGCCGGTGTTGCGGAACGCGGACGATCTGTCGCTCCTTGGGCTCGCGCGCCAAACGGCGGACCTCGCCGAGCGGGCGCGGACCAAGCGGCTGAGTCCGGATGAGGTGCAGAAGGGGACGTTCACGATCACGAACCCCGGCGTGTTCGGGTCATACGTGGGCGCGCCGATCATCAACCAACCGCAGGTGGCCATCCTCGGCGTCGGGATGATCGAGAAGCGGCCGAAGGTGCTCACGTTGCCCGACGGCCAAGACGTGATTGCCATCCGCACCATGGGGATGCTCGCGCTGTCGTACGATCACCGCATCGTCGACGGTGTGGTCGCCGATCGATTCATGGCGGACGTCAAGCGTGATTTGGAGCAGTATCCGGAAGGAGCCGTCTGAGCCATGTCGGGTCGCACGATCGAAGTGAATGGCGAGCGCTGGGAGGTATTCCCGTCCGGTCGCGTGACCGTCTACCAGCGCGACGAATTTGGCCTGGTATTCCAACACGGATCGGGCACGGATCGCGTCCGCCGCTTCGTGCGCTACGCGCCGTTGGGCCCACGCCGGTGGGATGCCGCCCTTTCCCGGCTGTCGGATCGGGACCTCACCGACTTCTTCCATCATTCACAGCCTGAATGGACGAGTCCGGACGGCCGCATGGACCGTGCGCTCTGAGAGCGTGTCGGTCGCCGACCTCCATCTGCATTCGACCGCCTCGGACGGGTCCCACGCTCCGGCGGAGGTTGTAGCGCTCGCGGCTGAGGCCGGCCTCCAGACGATTGCCTTGACCGACCACGACACCGTCGGGGGCCTCGAAGAGGCGCGCGGCGCGGCGGCGGACGCGGGGATCCGGGTGATCGCGGGGTGCGAATTCAGCGTGGCGGCACCGTGGGGGGAGATGCACCTGTTGGGGTACTTTCTCCCCGAGCGAGACGACCTTCTGGGCCCGTTCCTCGCGACCCAGCGGGAGGCACGGAGCGCGCGGATGCGGGAGATCGTGCGTCGACTGCAGGCCTCCGGCGCGAGGGTGGAGTTGGAGGCGGTGCTCGCCCAAGCCGGTGGGGACGCCGTGGGTCGCCCACATGCCGCGCGGGCGCTCCTGGATGCCGGTCACGTCCGCAACGTCAACGAGGCGTTCTACCGCTACCTGGGGCGAGGACGTCCGGCGTTCGTACCGAAAGACCTCCCGCCACTGGAGATGGTGACGGCGTTGGCGGCGCGGGTTGGCGGAGTGACCTCGGCGGCGCATCTGCGAGACCGCGCCACGCGTGCCGCCCTCCAACGGCTCAGGGAGGCGGGCGTCGACGCGGTCGAGGTTCGGCATCCCGCGCACGGGGACGTGTTGGCCGCTAAGTTGGAGGCGTTGGCCCCCGAGGTGGGGATGCTGCGGTCGGGCGGTACAGATTGGCACGGCGAGCGGGAAGCCGAAACCGAGGGACGCGCCCCGCTGGGTGCGATCACGATTCCCGCGACGTGGGTGGACGACCTGGAAGCCTTGCATCGACGCCGAGTGGCGGAGGCCGCATGAGTGGAGATCAGCTGATACGCGTGGGGGATGTCGCCCCGGGGTTCACCCTGGACGCCTCCGACGGGAAGGCCTACGACTTGAGCACCGTGCTCCAGCACGCGCACGTCGCGCTGGTCTTCTATCCGGGCAACAACACCCCTGGGTGAAACCGCCAACTCTCCGCCGTGCGCGACGAGATCGAGCAGTTTCAACGAGCGGGCGTCCAGCCCTTCGGCGTGAATCACGCCGCGATTCCCAGCCATCGAAAGTACGCGGAGAAGTTCCGCTTCAACTTCCCGCTGCTGTCGGATCCCGACCGGGCGGTAACGCGGGCCTATGGCGCGCTCAAAGACGATGGGAAGGGGATCATCCGCTCGGTAGTCCTGATCAGCCAGGACGGGAAGGTGTTGTTTGCCGAGCGCGGAGCGCCCAAGACGGCGCGCATACTCGCGCCCTTGGCGGGGTAGCGAGGCTCGCCGCAGGTCCGGCACGGCGGGAGACGCGGGAGTAGGGGGGAGACAGCGGGATGGCGCGATCGGGCGACGCGGACACTCGCCTCTCCCGCTTCCTCCCGCTCTCTCCCGCAGCATCCCGCCGACTCGCCCAAGCTCGTTACCTTCCAAGGAACAGAGAACGGGGAACCAGACGCCAGTGGTCCGTGTTCCGTAAACGGGCGCGGGATCGGTTGTCGGTTGGGAGGGTTCATGGGTAGCGAGCAGCAAGAACAATCCTATGACGTCGTCGTCGTTGGGGCCGGACCGGCCGGATTGTGCGCCGGCATGTACGCGGGTCGCGGCATGCTGCGCGCGCTGGTCATCGAACGAGGGCTCCCGGGCGGCGAGCTCTTGAATACGGAGCTCATCGAGGACTATATCGGATTCGAAAGTATCGCGGGGCGCGAGCTGGCCGAGAAGATGACCAGCCACGCGCTGAAGTTCGGTACGGAAATCGTCACGGATACCGTCGAAGCCGTCGAGAAGACGGATGATGGGGACTTCCTGGTGACGACCGCGCTCGGCACGCGCTATCGTGCGCCGGCCGTGATCATCACGGCCGGCGGCATGCCTACGAAGCTGAACGTGCCCGGCGAGCAGGAATACGCGGGTCGGGGCGTGTCGTACTGCGCGGTGTGCGACGGTGCCTTTTTCAAGGGGGAGACGATCGCCGTGGTGGGTGGCGGTGACGCGGCGGTGGAAGAGGCGGAGTACCTCACGCGCTACGCGGCCAAGGTGTACATCGTGCACCGGCGTGACCAGCTCCGCGCGTCGCCGATCATTCAAGAACGGGCACTCCGCAACCCGAAGATCGAGGTGGTCTGGAACAAGGTCGTGGAGGAGATCCTGGGTGGCCCATCCGGCGCCCAGGAACTGCGGCTCCGAGACACCCTGACCGGCGCGACGTCGTCCTTGCCCGTCACGGGGTGTTTCATCTTCATCGGGTTCACACCGAACACGGGCATGATCCGCGGGCACTACCGCCACGACCCCCATGGCTATGTGATCACGGACACTCACATGATGACGTCGATCCCCGGGCTGTACGCGGCGGGCGACCTGCGGGCGCAACTCACCCGGCAGGTGACGACGGCCGTCGGTGACGCCACCACGGCGGCGATCGCCGTGCAGAAGTACCTCGCGGAGCGGAAGGAACAGGAGGCGGCGAGCGTTGGGACGCCTTGACGTCATCACGCTGACCAACGGGGTCTTCGCGGAGAACTGCTATCTGGTTGTCGACCGCGAGGCGGGCGAGACGGTGCTGGTGGATCCGGGCGAGGAGGTCGAGCTCTTCCTCGCCCGGATTCATTCGGAGGGTCTCACCCTGGCTGCCGTCTGGCTGACGCACGCGCATCTCGATCACGTCCTGAGCGTCGCGGAGGTGAAGGAGCGCACCGGAGTCCCCATTTGGCTCCACCCGGCCGATCGTCCGCTGTACGACCACGTGCCCGAGCAGGCGCGCGCGCTCGTGGGGCTCGAGGTCCCGCCGCTTCCCCCGCCCGATCGGGAGATCGTGCCGGGCGATTCGCTGCGTGTCGGCTCGTGCGTGTTCGACGTGCGCTTCGTGCCGGGGCACAGTCCCGGGAGCGTGGCGTTCGCGGGGGAAGGGGTGGTGTTGGTGGGCGACGCCCTGTTCGCGGGCTCGGTGGGGAGAGTGGACCTCCCTGGGGGCCATGGTCCGACGCTGATCGCCAGCATTCGCGAACAGATTCTCACGCTGCCCGACGACACCGTCGTGTATCCGGGCCACGGTCCGTCCACGACGGTCGGGCGCGAGCGGGCCACCAACCCGTTCCTCACGGGAGCGGTCAGTCTTGTCTGAATTCGGTCGCTCGGTCGAGCGATCGCCGGCAGTCGATGGGTCGGAGGCCGCGGACCCGCATCCCCGGTGTCTCCGTTGTGGGTTTCCGGTCGCCTCGCGCCCATGGGGATGCAAGAACCCGTGCGCCAATTGCGGGTTCGTCTACCCGTTGGGTGACTGCGAGGACTGAACCGAACATCGGCTCGGCCAAGGGGAGCATGGCATGACGGAAACCCGTATCGAGCGCGATCCATTGGGGGAGCTCCCGGTTCCCGCGGACGCGCTCTATGGCATCCAGACCGAACGCGCGCGGCGCAACTTCCCGATCTCGGGGCTGGCGCCGCTGCCGGTGTTCGTGGACACGATGGTGTGGATCAAGAAGGCCGCGGCCCTGACACACCGCGAAAGCGGGCGGTTGGCGCCGGAGATGGCGGATGCGATCGTGCGCGCCGCCGACGAGATCCTCGGGGGGCACCATCGCGAGCAGTTTGTCGTGGATCCGTTTCAGGCTGGTGCCGGCACCAGCCACAACATGAACGTGAACGAAGTGTTGGCGAACCGAGCAAACGAGATCCTGGGTGGAATCCGTGGCACGTACGCGCCGGTCCACCCGAACGACCACGTCAACATGGCGCAGAGCACCAACGACACGATCCCAACGGCCATTCGCCTCGGCGTGCTGTCGCTCCTTCCCGTGTTGTTGGAGGCACTGGATGGTCTAGCGGAGCGCCTCGCCGACCGTGGCCGAGCCTTCGACGATGTCTTGAAAGCCGGACGCACCCACCTGCAGGACGCCACCCCCATTCGCCTGGGACAGGAATTTGCCGGCTGGGCGCACACGGTGCAGCGGCACCGGACCCACGTCGCGCTTACGGCGGAGCCGCTCCGCGAGCTGAACATCGGTGGGACCGCTGTCGGGACCGGCCTCAACGCGGAGCCAACGTACCAGCGGGCAATGGTCGCGCATCTGATCGCCATCACCGGTCTCGAGCTGCGGCCGGGCAGTGACCCCATCGCGCTCATGCAGTCCATGGGAGACCAGGCAGCGTTCAGCGCGGCGCTTCGGACCTGCGCCATGGACGTGGGACGCATCGCCTCCGACATTCGGCTGCTCGCCTCCGGTCCCCGGACGGGGCTCAACGAAATCACGCTTCCCGCGGTGCAGCCCGGCTCGAGCATCATGCCGGGCAAGGTCAACCCGAGCATCGCGGAGATGGTGAACATGGTGTGCTTTCAGGTCCTGGGATGCGACGCGACGGTGGCCGCGGCGGCGGGGGCCGGACAGCTCGAGCTCAACGTGATGATGCCGGTGATTGCGCAGAACCTCCTCTTCGCGATGTCGATTCTGACCCGCGCGACGCGCGTGTTCGCCGATCGATGCGTCGCGGGCATCGAAGCGAACCGGGCACAGTGCGCATACTGGCTGGAGCGGAGCCCCGCGCTGGTCACCGCCTTGGCCCCGCGGATCGGATACGGCGCCGCCGCGGCCCTGGGCAAGGAGGCCCTCGAACGGGGTCTGACGGTCCGCGAGCTGGTGCTGGAGCGGGGGCTGCTCCCGCCCGAGGAGCTCGACGCCATCCTCGACCTGCGGGCCATGACCGAACCTGGCGTGCCCGGGGAGCCACAACGTTGATTTCCGGGGGGCGGTGTCGGATATTGAGGGTACTGGTGAGGGGAGGGGATTGTGCGGATTACGACTTGGGCCGAATACGGCCTCATTGTCTCGGTGCATCTGGCCCGCCACGGCGGGGAGCGACCGCTCCCGGCCCGCGAGATCGCGGAGCGTGAAGGGCTCCCGCCCGACTACGTCGAACAGATCCTGCTGAAGCTGCGTCGTGCTGGCCTCGTGACCAGCATGCGTGGGGCAAAGGGCGGGTACCGACTGGCGCGCGCGGCCAATGCCGTGAGCGTGCGGGATGTGCTCGAGGCGGCTGAGAACCGGACGTTCGAGGTGAATTGTGAGTCCTATCCGATCCACGCTGAGCGGTGCGCCGCCGAAGCCGGATGTTCGATCCGGGCGGTGTGGCGCGCGTTGCAGCGTCGGGTAGATGACTTCCTCGAGGGCGTCATGCTCGTGGACCTCCTCGCCGATGAGGTGGAGGTCGAGGAGTTGCTGCTCGAGCAGGGCGCGCCGGCATCGCGCAGCTGATCCGCACGGGTAGCGCATGGCCGGACCGCTGCTGACACCGGCCGAACAGCGCCGATATGCCCGTCATTTCAGTCTGCCCGAAGTCGGAGAGCCTGGCCAGCGGCGGCTGCGCGCGGCTCGCGTGCTGCTCGTCGGGGCCGGAGGCTTGGGCTCTCCTGCGGCCCTGTACCTCGCCGCCGGTGGCGTCGGGGTCCTGGGGCTCGTCGACGACGACGTGGTCGACGAAACCAACCTCCAGCGGCAGATCCTCTACGGCGCGTCGACCGTCGGGCGGCCAAAGGACGAGGCCGCGGCCGAACGGCTGCACGACCTCAATCCCCATGTCCACGTCGAGCGGTTCCCAACGCGGCTGACCTCCGTCAACGCGCTGGAGATCCTCCGCCAATTCGACATCGTCGTCGATGGCAGCGACAACTTCCCCACGCGCTACCTGGTCAGCGACGCCTGCGTCCTGCTCGGCAAGCCGGATGTCTATGGAGCCATCTTCCGGTTTGAAGGGCAGGTGTCGGTCTTCGCGCGGCCGGACGGGCCCTGCTACCGGTGCTTGTTTCGCGATCCCCCGCCGCCCGAGCTCGTGCCGTCCTGCGAGCAGGCGGGTGTGCTCGGCGTCGTGCCGGGTATCGTGGGAAGCCTCCAGGCGCTCGAGGTCGTCAAGCTCATCACGGGGGCCGGACAGCCGCTCGTCGGTCGGATGCTCCTGTTCGACGGACTGCCGTCGCGGTTCCGGGAGCTGGATGTCCGGCGGGATCCCGACTGCCCGGTCTGCGGGGAACACCCCACGATCCGAGAGTTGATCGACTACGACGCCTTCTGTACCGGTGCCGCGCCATCCCCCGACGGCATCGAGGTGAGCGTGTCGGCGCTGCACCACGCCATCCAATCGGGTGGGGACGTGCAGCTCGTGGACGTGCGAGAGCCATGGGAGTGGGCTATCTGCCGGCTCGACGGGGCCACGCTCATGCCGCTGCGCGACCTGCCGCAACGCTTCGCGGAGCTCGATCGCGCCCGCCCGGTGATCGCCTACTGCCACACGGGTCAGCGATCGCTGATCGCGCGCCAGTTCTTCCTAGCGCAAGGTTTCGCCGACGTGCAGAGCCTGCGAGGCGGGGTGGAAAGCTGGGCGCGGGAGATCGATCCAGAAATGCCTAGATACTAGACGCCCAGACGCCCAGACGCCTAGACGGACAGCGGACGGCGAGCAGCCAAGGTGCTACTGGAGGGAGAGGTCGCAGGCTGAAGGAAGTCATCAATCCTCTCCCCTGTTAGCCGCTAGCCGTCTCGGCGTGTGACCGTCCGCTGTCCGTCTAGGCGTCTAGGCGTCTAGAGTTATGCCGAAGGGGGGACTCGAACCCCCACGGGCTTGCGCCCACTGCGCCCTGAACGCAGCGCGTCTACCAGTTCCACCACTTCGGCGCGGTGCTCGTGGTTCGGGGAGCGCAATATAGGCCCCGCCGCGACCGGGCGTCAACGGGCTGCTTGACCGGTCGGAAGTTGGTATCTATCTTGGAGTTAGCACGTGCCCAGGCCTTCTGCTCCGCAGCCCGGGGACCGGCCCGTCGTGGCCCGGAACTCCAAGGCGCGCCACGACTACCATCTCATGGAGACATGGGAGGCGGGGCTGGTTTTGGTTGGCACGGAAATCAAGTCCATTCGGGCGGGGAAGGTGAGCCTGGCGGAAGCGTTCGGCGTGGTCCGGAACGGCGAAGTATGGCTGGAAGGGATGACCATCGCGCCGTACGAATCCGGCGGATACGTGAATCACGAGCCCCGAAGGGCGCGCAAGCTCCTGTTGCAGGCGCGACAAGTCCGTCGCTTGATCGGGGCGGTCGAGCAGAAGGGACTCACCCTGGTGCCGCTCGATATTCACTTTAGCCGGGGACGGGCGAAGGTGACGTTGGCGCTGGCCCGCGGCAAGAAGCAGCATGACAAGCGGGAAGACCTGAAGCGCCGCACGGCCGAGCGCGAAGCTGCTCGCGCCATGGGTCGCCGCCGGTGACCTGGCCGCTCGTACTCGGGCTCGCCCTCGGGGGCGGGGTTGCGGCCCCACCATCAACTCCTCTAACCGCCGTGATTGTTGCCACCGCCCGGGGTGAGGCGACGGTCCCGGTGCGGTTCACGCACGGACAGCCAGCCTTCGCCGCACGGCCGTTGGCCGCGCTCCTGCCGCTCCGCTTGACGGTCGACGGCGACTGGGCCACGGTCACCTTTGGCGGCCAACCGTTCCGCTTCCTGCTGGGAGCCGGGGTCGTGCTCGACGGGAGCCTGGTCGTTCCCCTCGCGAGCGGCGCGTTTGTCGAGCGGGACACGCTGTTCCTGCCGCTCCAGTGGCTGACGGACTACGTGCCGCGGCGCTTCCGGGAAGCGTACCGGTACGATCCCGTTGCCGGTCGGTTCGAGGAATCCGGACTCACGCCCGTGGTGCGCACCACGTCCCCTCCACCCGTGACGCGGAATCCCATCACGGGCCTGCGGCGCCGCCACGTCGTGACTGTGGACGCGGGCCACGGGGGCTCGGACCCCGGCAATCCGTGCCACTTCTGTCCCAGAGGAGTGACCGAGAAGGACATCACGCTCCAGATCGCCAAGCGGCTGCGGGACGAACTGGAGCGCCGGGGCATCGGTGTGACCATGACCCGGTCGAAGGACACCCTGATTGGGTTGTTTGATCGTGCCCACTACTGCCGGGACCGATGCGACTTGTTTGTCAGCATTCATGTCGATGCGCTTAACCCTCGACGAGGGTACGACAAGGTCAGCGGCATTCACACCTACTTCCTCGGCGAGGCGCTCACCGAAGATGCGCGGCGGGTGGAAGCCCTCGAGAACGATGCTCTCCGACTCGAAGGAGGCCAGCCTCCCGATCCGAACGACCCCGCGTTGTTCATCATGAAGCACCTCCAGGCGAATGAGATCCTGCGCGAGTCCGCGTTGCTCGCGGAGTTGGTGCAGGAGAAGATGGCGGCGGTGCATCCGGGCGTGGATCGCGGGATCCAGCAGAACCGGTGGGTTGTGCTGACGACGGCGTGGCGGCCGGCCATCCTGGTCGAAACGGGATATGGCACCAATCGACGAGACGCGGCGTTCCTGTCCTCGAGTGCGGGCCAGCAGTCCCTGGCGCGCAGCATTGCCGACGGCGTGGTGGCGTACCTGCGGCGTCTCGAAGCGAAGGTGCTGTCGGGGCCGTCGCAGTGAGACGCCGCCTGGCGCTGGTGGCGCTCGCCACGACGGTGGGGGCCTGCGCCTACTACAACGGCCTGTACAACGCCAACCACCTCGCGAAAGAAGCAAGGCGAGCGGAGCGAGAGGGGCGGACGGGGGAGGCGCGGTCGCTCTGGTCGCAGGCGGCGGTCAAGGCCGAGTCCGTAGCGTCCCGGCATCCCCACAGCAAGTACCGGGATGACGCGTTGCTGCTCCAGGGGACCGCCCTGCAGAGCATTCGGTCGTGCGTGTCGGCGGTGCGGCCGCTCGAGCTCGCCGCTGATTCGAGCCCCGATCGGAACATCCGAACGGAGGCCGCCCTCCGGGCCGGGCAATGTCGCCTCGACATGGCGGAGCCGGACTCGGCCTTGGAAGCGGTCGCCACGGTGCTGAAGGACGGGAACGCCCGAGAGCGCTCCGAGGCACAGCTCATCCGCGGTCAGGCGTACCTGAGCCTCGGGCGAACGTCAGAGGCCCTGGACGAACTGTCAGCCAGCGCCACGCTCGCTGCGGTGTTTCCCAAGGCGGTGGCGTTGACGGAGTTGGGTCGGGGGGAGGAAGGCGTGGCGGCGCTCCGGGGCGTCGTCGCCGACTCGTTCGTGGAAGATGCCTGGTTACCGGCCCTGGACACGGTGGGCCGGGTGTTGCCGGCGGAAACGGCGCCGCTCGTTGACGCCTTGACGGCACGGAGTGACCTCGATCTTGGGCAGCGGTTGCGGCTGTGGCTGGCCGATGGTCGGCGATGGCTCGAGTTTGGTGACACGGCGCGCGCCGAAGACCGCTTCGCCCAGATCCACGCGGCCGGCCCCGATTCGACCGCGGGTCGGTCCGCGCGTGCGTACCAGGGGCTGCTGGCGACCGTCCGGGCGCGCTCCTGGCGCGATGTTCCCGTCCTGACCGATTCGCTGAGTGCCGCCCTACGCCGGGGGGGCGAGCCCGTCCGGATCGCTGGGCGGTATGCGAGCGTTCTCACGCGGGCGCGCGACGGGCTTCAGCCGGACGGTGAGCCGCTCGGGCTGTTTCTGGCCGCGGAAGGCGTCCGGGACAGTCTCGAGAACCCGGCGCTGGCGGCGTCCCTCTTCGAACAGGTGGTGCAGCGGTTTCCGGAAACCGTGCTCGCCCCCAAGTCGCTGCTCGTCCTGGCAACGCTGCGACCCCAGGCGGCGGACTCGCTGATCGGCGTGCTCCGCGAGCGGTATCCCACGTCGCCGTACACGTTGCTCCTCTCCGGCCAGGGCAGCGAGGCATACGAGGTGACCGAGGACTCGCTCCGGAAGGCGGCGGCCGAGGCCGGTCGTCGGCGCGGTCGTGAAGAGAATCCGCCGCCCGGCCAGGCGAGTCGGCGGAACGCCCCGTGAGCACCACGTCCATCGCGGCCTTTGGAGCGACCTTCCAGAATCCCATCCTGCTGGCCGCCGGTACGGCAGGGTTCGGACGTGAGCTCGCGGGGACGATGGCCCTCGACGAGCTTGGCGGCCTCGTCACCAAGTCGGTGTCGCCCGAGCCGCGTCCGGGGAACCCTCCGCCGCGCGTCGCGGAGTTCCCCGGTGGGATGCTCAACTCGATCGGGTTGGCGAACCCGGGAGTCGAGCGCGTCTCGCAGGACGAGCTGCCGTGGTTGCGCGAACATCTGAAACGCGCACGCGTCCTGGTCAGCGTGGTCGGCGATACCATCGACGCGTATGCGGCAGTGGTTGCCCGCCTGACCGACGATCCCGCGATCACCGCCTTCGAGGTCAACCTCTCGTGTCCCAACACGGCACGCGGGGGGGAGTTCTTCGGAGCGGATGACGGCGTCCTCAGTGAGCTCATCACGCGATGCCGGGCCGTCAGTCGTCGTCCCATCATCGCGAAGCTCGCCCCCACCCTCACCGATGTCGCGCGGACCGCACGCGCGGCGCAGGCGGCCGGGGTCGACGGCTTGGCGGTCGTGAACACGATTCCGGGGACGCTGTTCCGCCAGGACGGAGGTCGCCCGGTCGAGCGCCTGGGCGCGGGCCATGGCGGCGTTAGCGGACCCCTGTTGCTCCCCGTCGGCGTGCTGGCGACACGTCGGGTGCACGACGCGACCGGGCTGCCGGTGATTGGGGTCGGTGGGGTGCGGTCCCTGCGAGATGTGGAAGAGTACGTGTCGGCGGGCGCGACCCTCGTGGGAATCGGAACCGCGGCGCTGGCGGATCCGCGACTGCCCGAGCGTCTTGCGCGGGAGTGGTCTGGTGGCTGAGGTCATTGTCGCGCTCGACCTTGATTCGGGCGCGGACGTCGAGCGGTTGCTGGATCGCATTCCCGGGCTGCGCTGGGCCAAGGTCGGCGCTACCCTGTTCGCCCGCGAAGGACCACCGGTTGTCAAGTTGTTGCAGCGTCGCAAGATCCGCGTATTCCTCGATCTCAAGTGGCACGATATCCCGCACCAGGTGGCCGGTGCGGTGCGCGCGGCCGCGGCCATCGGGGTGGACTTGGCGACGGTGCATGCCCTTGGGGGGCCGGCCATGCTGGCCGCCGCCCAGGAGGCGGCGGGCACCATGTCGCTCGTGGCGGTCACGGTGCTCACGTCCCATTCACCCAGCGAGCTCGCGCAAGTGCTCGGTCGGGACCCCGTGGCTCCAGCAGTCGAGGCGGAACGGCTGGCGCGGCTTGCCGTTGGGGCTGGGCTCGCAGGGGTCGTGACGTCTCCCGAGGAGGCCGCCCGGCTCCGCCGAGTGATCGGAGACCGCGGCCTAGTCGTCGTCCCGGGAATTCGTCCGGCTGGGAGTACTCCGGACGACCAACGCCGGACCGCCTCGGCGGCCGATGCGGTTGCCGCCGGCGCCAGCCACCTGGTGGTCGGGCGCCCCATCACCCGGTCCGCCGAACCCGGTACGGTGTATCAGAGCCTGTGTCGCGAGGCCGGAGCGTAATGGTGCGGGGAGTATTGGTGGTGGGCCTGGTGCTGGCCGGCGCATCCACGATGCAGGGCCAAACACCCCTCGAGCCGGTGCTCGGTCGGGTGACGGAAGCGTGGTTGGGGCACCGATCGCGCGTAGTCGTCGAGGGCAGCGACACCGTCCGGCTGAGGCTCCCCAGGCTGGCAACCAGCGCGGCGGTCCGGCCGGGCCAGGCGGCGCGCCTGCTGGACGAGTACCTTGGTGATTCCGAGGAACTGACGTTCAGCCTCAAGGGCGTCCGGTACGCCGGATCTGACCACGCGTATGCTGAGTTCGCGCGCAGCTTTAGGGTGCGGGGAACTTCCGATGAACGCACAGAGACGGTCTTCCTCGGCTATCGCTGGCTGGATGGGCAATGGCGGCTGCGGGAGGTGCGGATCGCGCCCTAGGAACTGGTGCACGGGTCCGTGAGCGGGGAGTCGGCATCGCGTCCGTAGTGGGGAGTCGGCATCGCTGCCGGCAAACCGGTATCCGTCACCGCTTGCTCCGGCGGCACCCGACCCCAACCACTGGTGGGAATGGCGCCGCCAGCCCTTCTGGCGCCCCATAACCCCGTGCTTGCGACGGGTTAAGCCGCTCTCTATATTCACCATTCTGTGGCAGAACCTGTACAGTCCGGGAGTCGGTCTTGAAGGTGCGTTCCAGCGTCAAGCCAATATGCGAGCATTGCAAAGTGATCCGCCGCCGCGGGGTGGTGCGCGTCATTTGCAAGCGCAATCCCAAGCACAAACAGCGGCAGGGCTAGCATGGCGCGTATCGCAGGCGTGGATCTCCCGCGGGAGAAGCGGGTTGAGACGGCCCTGACGTACATCTTCGGGGTGGGTGCGCCAACCGCGCGCCGTATTCTCGACGAGACCGCCATCACCTCGGACACGCGTGTGCGGGACCTGTCGGACGCCGAAGTCGCCCGGTTGCGGCAGGTGATCGAGCGCGGGGTCCGGGTCGAAGGTGCGCTGCGGACCGAGATCGCCATGAACATCAAGCGGCTGATGGACATCAACAGCTACCGCGGCATGCGACACAAGCGCGGCCTTCCGGTTCGCGGCCAGCGAACCCACACCAACGCCCGAACGAAGAAGGGCCCCCGTCGGGCCATCGCGGGCAAGAAGAAACTGACGAAGAAATAGCGAATGGCTCAGGCAAGCACCGGAGCGAAGCGCTCCAAGAAGGTCGTGGAAGCGGAAGGCGTGGCTCATATCACGGCCACCTTCAACAACACGATCATCACGATCACCGACACCGGGGGCAACGCCGTGTCGTGGGGCTCGGCGGGCAAGTCGGGGTTCAAGGGATCGAAGAAATCGACCTCGTTCGCCGCGACGGTGGCGGCCGAGAACTGCGGCCGAGAGGCAATGAACGCCGGGGTCCGCAAGGTCCACGTGCGCGTTCAGGGGCCCGGTGCGGGCCGCGAGTCGGCCATCCAGGCATTATCGTCGAGCGGCCTCCAGGTGCTGTCCATTCGGGATGTGACGCCGATACCGCACAACGGCTGCCGGCCACCCAAGAAGCGGCGGGTCTAACACATGCGCTACACGGGCCCAGCCTGCAAACTGTGTCGGCGGGAAGGATCGAAGCTCTTCCTCAAGGGCACGCGGTGCCTGACCGAGAAGTGTGCCTTCGAGCGTCGTGGGTACGCCCCCGGCCAGCACGGTCAGTCCACCGCCCGACGGCGGAAATCATCGGAGTACCAGAAGCAGCTGCGCGAAAAACAGAAGGTGAAGCGGATCTACGGGCTCACGGAGCGCCAGTTTCGCAACATGTTTGACCGGGTGCGCGCCGAGTCGGGGGTGACGGGCCACAACCTGATGATCGCTCTCGAGCGTCGGCTGGATAACATCGTCTATCGGATGGGGTTTGCCGCGAGCCGGCGGGGGGCGCGTCAGTTGGTCCGCCACCGCCACGTGCTGGTGAACGGCCGGCCGGTGGACATCCCGTCGTTCTCCGTGAGCGCGCATGACGAAGTCCGGCTGGCCGACGCGAGCCGGGAACTCACCGCGGTCCGCGCGGCGCTCGAAGGGGCGGCGCGCGGAGCCCCGGTGGCGTGGTTGGCGGTCGATGTCGACCACGTGGTGGGGAAGGTGACCGAGCTGCCGACGCGCGACGCCATTCCGGTGGCCGCGCAGGAGCAGCTGATTGTCGAGCTCTACTCGAAGTGACATGACGATCGATCTAACTGGCCTTGTTCGCCCTTCCGTCGTCGAAATGACGAAGCGGGAGGACAACCCCTACGCCGCCGAGTTCCGCTTGCAGCCACTCGAGCGCGGCTACGGCTATACGCTGGGCAACTCGCTCCGGCGGATGCTGTTGTCCTCGCTGCGCGGAGCGGCCGTGTGGGCGTTTCGGCTCGACGGCGTCGTGCACGAGCATCAGACCATCCCCGGCGTTGTCGAGGACGTGCACCAGATCATCCAACGACTGAAACAGCTGACGTTTGTGCTGGATGAAGACGTGGATGAGGCGGTGCTCCATATCGCGGTGGCCAAGGCCGGCCCGGTGTACGCTGGGGACATCAAGCCGCAGGGTAGCGTGCAGATCCTGCATCCCGACCAACTGCTGTTCACGCTGCAGGAGGATCGGGACCTTGCCGGCGAGCTGTATGTCACCAAGGGGCGCGGGTATGTCGAAGCCGCCCAGCAGCCCACCGACCGGGCCATGCCCGTGGACGTGGTCCGGATCGACTCGATCTACAATCCCGTCCGGCGGGCCAACTTCACGGTTGCCGAGACCCGGGTTGGTCAGCGCACCGACTACGATCGGCTGACGCTGTCGGTCGAGACGAACGGCACCATCTCTCCGGAGGATGCGCTCGCCTATGCGGCGGCGCTGATCCAGGAGCACATGCTTCCGTTCTTGAACTTCGGGCGCGTCCCACAAGCGCCGGCGGACGTCGACGCCGCTCCTGGCGAAGCGCGGCTGCGGGAGCTGCTCGGGCGCGCCATCGATGATTGTGGGCTGTCGGTACGGTCCATCAACTCCCTCAAGAACTCCAATATCAGCACGCTCGGCGACCTGGTTCGCTACACCGAGGACGAGCTGCTCAAGGTCAAGAACGTCGGTGAGAAAGCCCTGTCGGAAATCGCCGAGCTCCTGCGGCGCACGCAGTTGAACTTCGGCATGGCGTTCGAAGAGCGCGATGGGCAGATCGTCGTGACGGATCCGGGGCGGGTGCCGGTCACGGCCGGACCGGTAGACTCGGCGATCGAGGAGTAGCGGCATGCGGCATCAGAGCAAAGGCCGGCAACTCAGCCGGACGTCGACCCACAAACGGGCCATGCTCCGGAACATGGCCACGTCGCTGTTCAAGCACGACCGCGTGGTGACGACCCAGGCCAAAGCCAAGGAGCTACGCCCGTACGCCGAACGACTCATCACGCTCGCGCGCCGCGGCGACCTGCACGCGCGTCGGCAGGTGGAACGTCGGATCAAGGACCGGGCGGTGGCGGGACGGCTGTTCGCGGATATCGGCCCGCGGTTCGCCAGCCGGCCGGGCGGCTATACGCGGATCGTCAAGCTGGGGCACCGGGTGGGCGATGGTGCCGAACTTGCCCGAATCGAGTTGCTTGCCGAGTGACTCAGGGTATGGGCCGGACATGCAGAAGGGGACCGAGTGGTCCCCCTTTTTATGTGCGGTGGCGTCTGCGGTCAGCTCGCGGCCAGTGCCGCTCCGCGCGGTGCCTTGGTGACCTTGCCGGAACGGATGCACTGCGTGCACGCCCGAATGCGCTTGGGCTTCCCATCCACCATCACCCGCACGGGCTGGAGGTTCGGGTACCAACGCCGCCGCGTCTTGTTGTTGGCGTGGCTGACGTTATTGCCGGACGTCGGCCCCTTGCCGCAAATGTCGCACGTTCGTGCCATGTCGAACTCGGATTCACGATGAACTGGAAACGCAGATAACATACTAAGGTAGTACGTCCGGAGTGGTGTCTCAAGGGGACCGAGGGCTAACTGATGCCAACCGCACTCATCACGGGGGTGACCGGCCAGGATGGCTCCTACCTGGCCGAGTTCCTCCTCGACAAGGGGTACCGCGTCGTCGGCATGGTGCGCCGCACCTCGCACGATTCCTATGAACGGATCGGCCACCTGCTCGATCGCCTGGAGATCGTCGCCGCGGATTTGCTCGATCAGCACTCGCTCACGATGGTTCTGCGCGACGTGCGGCCTGACGAAGTCTACAATCTCGCCGCCCAGAGCTTCGTGCCGACGTCCTTTTCCCAACCCGTCCTGACGGGGGAGTTCACGGCGCTCGGGGTCACGCGTCTGCTGGAGGCCATCCGGCTGGCGCGGCCCGAAGCACGCTTCTACCAGGCCAGCTCCTCCGAGATGTTCGGCAAGGCGGTGGAGACGCCGCAGTCCGAGACGACGCCGTTTCATCCGCGATCGCCCTACGGCGTCGCGAAGGTCTATGGCCACTGGATCACGGTGAACTACCGCGAATCGTATGGCTTGTATGCCGTGAGTGGGATCCTGTTCAACCACGAATCGCCGCGGCGCGGGCTGGAATTCGTGACGCGGAAGATTTCCCACGGAGTGGCCCGTATCAAGCGTGGGCTGGCGTCGGAGCTGCGGCTGGGGACGCTGGACGCCCAGCGGGACTGGGGATACGCCGGCGACTACGTGGACGCGATGTGGCGCATGCTCCAGCAGCCGGAGCCCGGCGACTACGTGATCGGTACGGGGGAGACGCACTCGGTGCAGGCCTTCGCCGAGTTGGCCTTTGGGCACGTGGGCTTGGATTGGCGGGAATTCGTCCGAACGGACCCGGCCTTCATTCGGCCGGCCGAAGTGGATCTGCTACTCGCCGACGCCACCAAGGCACGCGCAGCCCTCGAATGGGCTCCAAAGGTCGCGTTGAAAGAGCTGGTGGCGCTGATGGTGGACGCGGATCTCGAACGGCTGTCGCGGCGTGCGGATTCTGGTCACCGGGGCTGACGGCTTCGTCGGCGGGCGTCTCGTGCCGCGCCTCGTGGAGGCCAGTCACGAGGTCACGGCGACGATCCGGCGTGGTGGCGCCAGTCGGGCTCCCTCCGGCGTCCCGGTGCGCGAACTGGAGCTGCTCGACGACGCGTCCGTTCGGGAGACGATCCGGGGAGCGTTCGATGCCGTGGCCCACCTCGCGGCGGTCGCGTCAGGTGGGGACGCGCGACGCGATCCGGGCGGCGCGTGGGACATCAACGCCTCCGGAACGGCTCGGCTCGCGGAGGCGCTGGCGTCCCACGGCGGTGCCACCGCGCCGCTGCTGCTGGTGGCGTCCACCGCGGAAGTGTACGGCGCGTCCACCGGCACGGCGCCGCGGTCGGAGGACGACGTGCCGCGACCCGGCTCGCCGTATGCGGCGTCGAAGCTCGGGGGTGAGCTGGCGGCCGAGGAGGTTGCCCGACGCACCGACCTCCGCGTCGTGATCGCCAGGGCCTTCCCACACACGGGGGCCGGCCAGGACCAGAGGTTCGTGGTCCCGGCATTCGCCCGCCGGCTGTGGGAAGCCAAGCGGGCGGGCGCCCGGCAGGTGGCGGTCGGGAACCTGGACCCCGTGCGCGACTTCCTGCACGTCGACGATGTAGTGGACGCCTACGTGCGCATGCTCGAGAGCGGCCGGAGCGGAACGACGTACAACATCGCGTCCGGTGTCGGTGTTACCATTGGTGACGTGTTCGAGCGATTGCGCGCGCTTGTCGGCGCCGAGGTCGAGGCGATTCCGGATCCGGCATTCATGCGACACGCGGACATTGCCCATCTGGTGGGGGACGCGACACGACTGCGCCAGGACACGGGATGGGCGCCTGGTCGCTCCCTGGACACCGCGTTGGATGAGGTAGCTCGTGCCGAAGCGCACTGACATCGAGAGCATCCTCTTGATTGGCTCGGGCCCCATCGTCATTGGGCAGGCCGCCGAATTCGACTATTCCGGGACCCAGGCGGTGAAGGCGCTCCGTGAAGAGGGATACCGCGTCATCCTGGTGAATTCCAACCCAGCGACGATCATGACCGATCCCGAGCTGGCGGATCGGACCTACATCGAGCCCGTGACGCCGGAATGGGTGGCCAAGGTGATCGCGCGGGAGCGCCCGAGCGCCCTCCTCCCGACCATGGGAGGCCAGACCGCGTTGAACGTGGCCATGGCGTTGCACAACGACGGGACGCTGGAGCGCTACGGGGTCGAGCTGATCGGCGCCGACGCCAGGGCCATTCGGATGGCCGAAGATCGCAAGGAATTCGCCGGAGCCATGCAGCGCATCGGACTCGCCGTGCCCCGTGGGCGCATGGTGGGCTCGCTCGAGGAAGGTCTCGAGGTCGTTGAGGAGACCGGGTACCCGGCCATCATCCGGCCGTCGTACACCCTCGGCGGGACCGGCGGCGGCGTGGGGTACAACCACGACGAGTTCCGGGACCTCCTCCAGCGCGGGCTGGCGTTGTCGCCTAGCCATTCGGCCCTGGTCGAGCGGTCGGTGCTCGGCTGGAAGGAGTTCGAGCTCGAGGTCATGCGCGACGGGCGGGACAACGTGGTGATCGTCTGCTCGATCGAGAACGTCGATCCGATGGGGGTGCATACCGGGGACTCGATCACCGTCGCGCCGGCCATGACGTTGACGGACCGCGAGTACCAGCGGATGCGGGACGCGGCCATCGCCATCATCCGCGAAATCGGTGTCGCGGCGGGCGGGTGCAACATCCAGTTCGCTGTCGATCCGAAGACGGGCGAGCAGCTCGTGATCGAGATGAACCCCCGTGTGTCGCGATCGTCGGCACTCGCGTCGAAGGCCACGGGATTCCCCATCGCGCGGATCGGTGCGAAGCTCGCGGTGGGCTACAACCTCGATGAGCTTCCCAACGACATCACCAAGACGACCCCCGCATCGTTCGAACCGGTACTCGACTACGTCGTCGTCAAATGTCCCCGGTTCGCGTTCGAGAAGTTCCCGACGGCGGATGCGACGTTGACTACCCAGATGAAGTCGGTCGGCGAGTCCATGGCGATCGGCCGGACATTCAAAGAGGCGTTCCAGAAAGGTCTCCGCGCGCTGGAGATCGACCGACCGGGGTGGGCGATCGGAGCACGGCTCGAGGATGATCGTCTCGAGGCCGGCGATCTGGACGAGCTTCGCGCTGCCCTGGGGCATCCCACGCCGGAACGCATCTTTCAGGTGAAGCGCGCGTTCGCGAGCGGCGTTGACGCCGACGAGATTGCCGAGCGTACGGCGATCGATCCCTGGTTCATCAGCCAGCTCGCGGAGTTGGTGGACGCCGAGCGCCGCTACGCCGCCGCGACGCAGGTGGATGCGGACCTGCTCCGAGGGATGAAACGCCTGGGATTCTCCGATCGCCAGCTCGCGGATCTCCGGGACGAGTCCGAAGCGGCGGCGCGCGAGCGTCGCTGGGCGCTGAGCATCCACCCGATTTTCAAGATGGTGGACACGTGCGCGGGTGAGTTCCCGTCGCGGACGCCCTACCTCTACTCCTCGTACGATCGGGAGAACGAGTCGGAGCCGTTCGGGGAGCAAGGGATCGTGATTCTCGGCAGCGGTCCCAACCGGATCGGGCAGGGCGTGGAGTTCGACTACTGCTGCGTTCGGGCGGGGCTCGCGCTACGCGAGCTGGGCTACCGCACGATCATGATCAACTCGAATCCTGAAACCGTCTCCACGGACTTCGATATTTCGGACAAGCTCTACTTCGAGCCGCTGACGCTCGAGGACGTGCTCGAGATCGTTCGGGTGGAGCAACCGAAGGGCGTGATCGTCCAGCTGGGCGGGCAGACGCCACTCAAGCTCGCCAAAGGGCTCGAAGCCGCCGGCGTCACCATCCTCGGGACGAGTCCCGAAGCCATCGATCTGGCGGAAGACCGGCGCCGCTTCGAGGCGATCACCCGGGAATTAGACGTGACGCAACCGCCGAACGGCACGGCCCTCACCGTGGACGAGGCCGCGCTGGTCGCGGAGCGCATTGGCTACCCGGTGCTGGTGCGCCCGTCGTACGTGTTGGGTGGGCGGGCGATGGAGATCGTCTATGACGAGCCGTCGCTGCGGCGCTACTTCGACACCGCCGTCCGGGCCGCTCCCGGGCATCCCGTGCTCATCGACCACTTCCTCGAAGACGCGTTCGAGGCGGACGTGGACGCCATCTCGGACGGGAAGCGATGCGCCATCGGCGGCGTGATGCAGCACATCGAGGATGCCGGCATTCACTCCGGTGACTCCGCATGTGTCTTGCCGCCGTATCTCATCGCGGAGGAAGCGGTCGAAACGATGCGGGCCCACACCAGCGCCTTTGCCGAGAAGCTCGGCGTCGTGGGGCTCCTCAACGTCCAGTATGCGGTCAAGAACGGCGTCGTCTACGTGCTGGAGGTGAACCCGCGCGCGTCGCGGACCGTGCCGTTCGTGAGCAAGGCCACCGGCGTGCCGCTGGCCAAGCTGGCGGCGGCCGTGATGGTCGGCCACACGCTCGATGAGGCGGGTGTGCCGGACGAGCTGGAACTTCCCTACGTCTGCGTGAAAGAGGCCGTCTTTCCGTTCGCCAAGCTCCCGAACGTGGACACGATCCTGGGACCGGAGATGCGGTCGACCGGAGAGGTGATGGGGATCGCCGACAGCTTCGGGATGGCGTTTGCGAAGGCGCAGATTGCGGCGGACGGCGCCCTGCCGCTGACCGGCGCCATCCTGGTCACGGTCAACGATTCGGACAAGCCGACGGTGCTGCCGATTGCCCGGCGGTTCCATGAGATGGGGTTCGTGGTGTTCGCCACGTCGGGGACAGCGCGGTATCTGGCACGACGGGGCGTTCCTGCACGCCCGGTTGCAAAGGTCCATGAAGGGCGGCCGCACCCGGTGGACTTGATCAGTACGGGCGCCATCCAGTTGATGATCAACACGCCGTTGGGCAAGCTCACGCAGCGAGACGACTACATCATGCGGCGTGCGGCGCTCCAGCATCGGATTCCGTATACCACCACCATGTCGGCGGCGAGCGCGGCGTGCGACGCCATCCTGGCGCTGCGCAGCCGTGAGGGGCAGGTGCGGTGTCTCCAGGAGTGGTACGAGGCGACCGGGATGGCCGGGCGGTGGCTCACCGGGCAGGGGCTCGGGCACGGCAGCGCGCGATGACTGCGGGCTGGGTCGCGGCCCTGGAGCCGGTGGCGCCCCGACGCATCCAGCGAGACGCGCCGCTCGCTCCGCTCACGACCTATCGCATTGGCGGCCCCGCAGACGTTTTGTTCGAGCCGGCCAACGCCGATGAGATTCGGGAGGCGCTGGCCATTGTCAGGGACGCCGGGATCCCATGGATCGCATTGGGGCTGGGATCCAACCTGCTCGTGGCCGACGCGGGGTTTCGGGGCCTGGTGGTGCGGATCGGCAAGGCCTTCTCGGCCGTTCACTCGGATGGAGCGTGCTGGACGGTGGGAGCGGGAACGCCAACGCCCGTGCTCGCAAGGAAGACCGCCGCGAGCGGCTTCGGTGGGGTGCATCGCTTGATCGGCGTGCCGGGGACGGTTGGGGGTGGAGTGTTCATGAACGCAGGGGCGCACGGGCAGGATTTCGCGTCGGTGGTCCGCTCCACAGCCGTCGTGACGGGGGCAGGCGTGGTGGAAGAACGGGAAGGGAGGGCGATCCCGTGGAACTACCGCTCGTCGGGACTGGGCGATGTCGTGGTGGTGTCGGCGGACCTCGCCCTCGTCCCGGACGATCCGCGCCGACTCACCGCCGACGTCAACCAGCACTTGCGCTGGCGCAAGGCGGGGACGCCGTTCAACGCGCCGTGTTGCGGGTCGGTGTTCCGCAATCCCGAGGAGCCGATCATCGCGGATGACCACACGCTCCGCACGGCCGGTCAGTTGATTGACGCGGCGGGATTGAAGGGATTCACGGTGGGCGGCGCTCAGGTGTCGCCGCTCCACGCGAACTACATCGTGAACACCGGTAAGGCGCGGGCTAGTGATGTCCGGCGTGTCATCGAGGCGGTGCGCGCACGCGTGAATACGATGTTTGGCGTCGAGTTACAGCTCGAGGTGCAATGCGTCGGGGAGGTGTGAGGAACGTCTTACGCAGCCGTCCCGCGCGTAGTTGGCGAGTGAACTCGCCGCTCGGCATCGCCTGCTGGAAGCGGCGATCGTTCCCCGGTTTACCGGCAGGCGCCGAGCCGCGAGTTCACTCGCGGATGTCGAGCGGTTCCCACTCCCTGGACACGGAGTTGTGCAGAGGTTCCTAGGTGGTCACAGAGGTTGGAGAGGTATTCCAGTGAGCGACTATTTCGTACATGCGAGCTCGTTCGTGGACGAGGGTGCCAGGGTTGGCGCCGGTAGCAAGATCTGGCATTTCAGTCACGTCATGGCCGGTGCGGTGATCGGCGAACGATGCAATCTGGGCCAGAACGTGGTCGTTATGCCCGGGACCCGTATCGGCAACAACGTCAAGATTCAGAACAACGTGTCCATCTACGAGGGCGTTGAGCTGGAGGACGACGTGTTCTGCGGGCCCTCCTGCGTGTTCACGAACGTGCTGAATCCGCGGAGCCACGTGTCCCGCAAGCACGCGTACCGCCGCACGCTCGTGCAGCGCGGCGCCAGCATCGGGGCAAACGCGACGATCATCTGCGGGGTCACGCTGGGAGAGTTCGCGTTCATCGGGGCGGGGGCGGTCGTGACCGGCGATGTGCCGGCGTACGGACTGATGGTCGGTGTGCCGGCCCGCTGGGTTGGATGGATGTGCCAGTGTGGAGAACGCCTGCCCACGGGAGAAGCACTCCGGTGTGAGGCCTGCGGCACGAGCTACACCGAAAGAGACGGTCAACTCACCCGAGTTTGATGCGGATCCCGCGATCTGGTTATACTGTAAGTCTTCTATTAACTGGAACTTAGATGCCTGTCCCACTACTCGATCTCAAGGCGCAATACGCGAGTATCCGCGACGAGATCACGGGTGCGTTCGCGGCGGTGGTGGACTCCCAGCAGTTCATCATGGGTCCGCAGGTGGGTGAGTTCGAGCGGGCCATCGCCGCCTACTGCCGGACCAATGAGGCGATCGCGTGCGCGAGCGGTACCGACGCGCTCCTCCTGCCGCTCAAGGCGCTCCTCGAGCCCGGCGACGAGGTGGTGACGTCGCCGTTCACCTTCTTCGCCACGGCGGGCGCCATCTGGAATGCCGGTGGGAAGCCCGTGTTCGTGGATATCGATCCCGTCACCTTCAACATCGACGTGGAGCAGGTTGCCGCGGCCATCACGCCGCGCACCAAGGTGCTGTTGCCGGTGCATCTCTATGGTCAGATGGCGCCGATGGAGATGTTGATGCCAATCGCGGAGCGGCATGGGCTGGCCGTCCTGGAGGACTGTGCGCAGGCAATTGGCGCCCGGCGACGGATCGACGGCCAGTGGCGCATGTCCGGTGAGCTGGGGACGATCGGCGCGTTTTCGTTCTTTCCCAGCAAGAACCTGGGGGCCTGGGGCGACGGTGGGATGATGGTCACACAGGATGCGGCTTTTGGTGCGCGGTTGCGCAAGCTCCGCGCGCATGGCGGAGCCAAGCAGTACCACCATGAGGAAGTGGGGACGAACAGCCGATTGGATACGTTGCAGGCCGCGCTATTGTCCGCGAAACTGCCGCATCTGGATCGGTGGAACGCGGCGCGCCGGACCCATGCCGCGGCGTACGAGAGCTGCCTCGCGCAAGTGGATGGCGTGACGCCCCCGGCGACCGACCCGGCCAACGAACACACGTTCCATCAGTACACCATTCGCTGCTCTCGGCGCGACGCGCTGGTGACGGCGCTCAAAGCCCGAGGTGTGGGCTGCGCGGTGTACTATCCCAGGCCGCTCCACCTGCAGCCGTGCTTCGCAAGCCTGGGGTATCGCGAAGGCCAGTTCCCCGAAGCCGAACGGGCGGCGCGCGAGGTGGTTTCCCTGCCGGTCTATCCCGAGCTGACGCCCGCGCAGCGGGACGAAGTCATCGCGGCGGTCCGGGAAGCCCTCCAATGAGCCGGCTCCGCGTGGCGGTGGTCGGGGCCGGGAACTGGGGTCGGAACCACGTGCGGACCGTGGCCGATCTCGCCGAGGCCGAGTTGGTGGCGGTCTGTGACACGGATCCCCAGCGCCTTGCACAGGTCTCCCGTCAGTATCCTGGTGTCACGGTGACCGCCGCGCTCGACGAGGCGCTGGCCACGGCGCAGGCGGTGGTGGTGGCGGCGCCGGCGGGCATGCACGCGGAAATCGCCAAGGCGGCGATCGAGCACGGAGCCGCGGTGTTGGTCGAAAAGCCGTTCGCGCTGACGAGTGGGGAGGCCCGTGCCGTGGCGGAGCTGGCCGACCGCGAGGGTGTACCGGTCGTGGCTGGCCACTTGCTGCTGTTCCATCCGGCGGTGCTGCGGCTCCGCGAAATGCTTGTGGGTGGGGAGTTGGGGACCCCGTACTACCTCTACAGCCAGCGTGTCAACCTCGGTCAGGTCCGACCCGACGAAAACGCACTCTGGAGCTTCGGGCCGCACGATATTTCCGTGGCACGGTTCCTGTTGGGTGAGCGGCCGACCGCGGTGGCGGCCCGCGGGCACAGCTATCTGCAACCGGGCATCGAGGATGTCGTGTTCCTGACCCTGGAGTTCGCGTCCGGCGTCATCGCGCACGTCCAGATGTCGTGGCTGGACCCACACAAGGCGCGCCGCCTCACCGTGGTCGGTTCCCAGCGGATGGTCGTGTTCGACGACATGCAACCGCGAGAGAAACTCAAGGTGTTCGACAAGGGTGTGGAGCATCCGCCCGAGTACCGTTCCTTTGGGGAGAGCCTCTCGGTGCGCGAGGGAGACATCTTCATTCCACGGATTCCCAACGTCGAACCGTTGACGGCCGAGCTCCGGCATTTCATCGCGGTCGCCAAGGGGCAGGAACCGCCGCGCGTGTCGGCCTGGGACGGGGTCGAGGTCGTCGAGATCTTGGAGGCCGCGTCGGCGTCCCTCCAGGGTGACGGCCGGGCTATCGTATTGCCGTCCGCGGGCGGGCATTGAGGATGCCCTGCACAAGTGCAGTGACCTGGCGACCCGCCCGGCGCGGAGTCGGCGAGTGAACTCGCCGCTCGGCATCAGCCGCTGGAAGCGGCGATCGGACGCCGGTTGCCGGCCGGGGCCGAGCCGCGAGTTCACTCGCGGATGCCACTGGAGCGGTGCCAGCTCCCAGCTCACGGACTTCTGCAGAAGTTCCCTACTCTGTAACCGCATGGCGAGCGTATGACAGACAGCGTTGGGCGGGCCGAACAGGAGCTCTTGCGCAAGGCGCACGACCGATCGGCGGTGTTCGGTGTGGTGGGGCTCGGGTATGTCGGGCTTCCTCTGGCGGTGGAAATCGCGCGCGCCGGATATCGTGTGATCGGCTTCGATGTGAATGGTGGCGTCGTCGAGAGCATCAACCAGGGCCGCTCCCACATCCAGGATGTGCCGACATCGCGGTTGGCACCCCTGGTGAAAGACAAGAAGATCGGGGCGACGACCGACGCGTCGGCGCTGGCGGGTGCCGATGTCATCTCGATTTGCGTGCCGACGCCACTGTCCAAGACGCGGGACCCGGACGTGTCGTTCGTGTTGGCCGCCGCGGATGCCATCGGCGCGGTCGTGCGCGCCGGGCAGGCGATCATTCTCGAGAGCACGACGTATCCGGGAACCACGCGCGAGCTGCTCATGCCACGGCTCGAGCGGGACGGCCACAAGGTCGGGGAGGATGTGTTCCTGGCGTTCAGCCCGGAGCGCGTGGATCCGGGCAATCCGAAATGGCACACCCAAAACACACCGAAGGTCATCGGGGGAGTCACGCCGGCGTGCATCCGGGTGGTGCTCGCGCTCTATGAGCCGGTGTTCGAACAACTCGTCCCGGTCTCGTCGCCGGAAGCGGCCGAGCTGGTGAAGCTGCTCGAGAACACGTTCCGCAGCGTGAATATCGGGCTGGTCAACGAGATGGCGATCGTCTGCGACAAGCTCGGCGTGGACGTCTGGGAAGTCATCGAGGCCGCCGCCACCAAGCCGTTCGGGTTCATGAAGTTCACGCCCGGTCCGGGCTTGGGTGGGCACTGTATTCCCATCGATCCGCACTATCTCGCGTGGAAGATGCGGAGCCTGAACTACAAGACGCGGTTCATCGAGGTAGCCGGCGAGGTCAACTCGGAGATGCCGGTCTTCTGGGTGCGGAAAGTTGTCGACCGACTCAACGACTTGTCGAAATCGGTGCGCGGCTCGCGCGTGTTGGTGGTGGGTGTGGCGTACAAGAAGGACATCGACGATCTGCGCGAGAGCCCGGCGTTGGACATCATCCGGCTCTTGCATCAGCAGGGCGCGGATGTCCGGTACCATGATCCGTTCATTCCCGGCCTGGACGAGGACGGCAGCCACCTGGAATCCGTGCCTCTGACGGAAGAGGAGATCCAAGGCAGTGACTGCGTGATCATCGTGACGGATCACAGCTCGCTGGACTATGACCTGATCCGCAGTCGATCGCGGGCATTGGTCGATACGCGCAACGTGTTGCGGAGGGGGGCACGATGAACGTTGCTGTGGTCGGGACCGGATACGTGGGACTGGTGATGGGTGCCTGTCTCGCCGAGACCGGCAACGCGGTGACGTGCGCAGATGTTGACCAGCGCAAGATTGCGGACCTGCGCCAAGGGAAGATCCCGATCTACGAGCCGGGGCTGGAGCCGTTGATCGAACGAAACGCGGCGTCCGGCCGGCTGCGGTTCACGACCGACGTTGGTGCCGCGGTCGAGGAAGCGGAGGTGGTGTTCATCGCCGTCGGTACACCGCCGGGCGAGGACGGCTCCGCGGATCTCCAGCACGTGCTGGACGTGGCGCGCACGATTGGCGATCACATGACGATGCCGAAGGTGATCGTGACCAAGAGCACGGTCCCCGTCGGGACCGCGTCCAAGGTCCGGCAAGCAATCGCGGAACGCACCACCACCCCATTTCATGTGTGCTCGAATCCCGAGTTCCTGAAAGAAGGGGCCGCGATAGATGATTTCATGAAGCCGGATCGTGTCGTGGCCGGCGTCGATTCGGACGAGGCGCGTGCCGTGCTCGAGGAGTTGTACGCGCCGTTCGTGCGCACGGGCCGGCCGGTGATCTTCATGGATCTCGCGTCAGCGGAAATGACCAAGTATGCGGCGAACGCCATGCTGGCGACCCGCATTTCCTTCATGAATCAGATCGCTGAGCTCTGCGAAGCGGTGGGCGCAGACGTCAGCGTGGTGCGGAAGGGTGTGGGGAGCGACCCACGCATCGGGTCCGCCTTTCTGTTTCCGGGGCCGGGCTACGGTGGATCCTGTTTTCCGAAGGACGTCAAGGCCCTGATCCGCACGGCGCACGACGCCGGCGTTTCCCTGGACGTGCTCGGGGCGGTGGAATCGGTGAACGAGCGCCAAAAGCGCCGACTGTTCGAGAAGCTCTCGACCGCCTTGGGCGGCGACCTCGAGGGAAAGCGCGTGGCGGTGTGGGGCCTGGCGTTCAAGGCCGAGACGGACGACATGCGGGAGAGTCCGGCCATACCGCTGATCGACGCCCTGGTGGCGGCTCGCGCCGTGGTGAACGCCTTCGATCCGCAGGCGATGGACGTCGCGCGCGGGCGGTTTGGCGATCGGATCCGTTACGCGGCGGACCCCTACGAAGCGCTGGCGGGCGCGGACGCGCTGGTGATCGTCACCGAATGGCTCGTGTTTCGCAATCCCGATTTCGCGCGCATCAAGGCGAGTTTGCGGCAGCCACTGATCGTGGATGGTCGGAACCTGTATGAGCCTGCACGCATGCGGTCTCTCGGATTCCGGTATCTGGGGATTGGGCGGGGAGAGGGGCGATGACCATTCTCGTGACCGGAGCGGCGGGCTTCCTGGGATCCCATCTCGTGGACCGCCTGCTCACAGAGGGCAACGACGTTGTCGGGATGGACAACCTCGTCACGGGCAACCAGCGTAACCTGGCGCATCTCCAGGGTTCGACCGCCTTCAAGTTCGTCCAACACAACGTCAGCACGTACATTGCGCATCGCCCTCCGCTGGACGGCGTGATGCACTTCGCGTCCCCGGCCAGCCCCGTGGATTATCTCGAGCTCCCGATCCAGACGCTCAAGGTCGGGGCGCTGGGAACGCACAACGCGCTTGGGTTGGCGATGGCGAAAGGTGCGCGGTTCATGCTCGCCAGCACCTCGGAGGTGTACGGGGACCCGCTGGAGCATCCGCAGACGGAGGGCTACTGGGGCAACGTCAATCCCATCGGCCCGCGGGGCGTGTACGACGAAGCCAAGCGGTTCGCGGAAGCCCTGACGATGGCTTATCACCGCGCGCACGGGCTCGAAACGCGCATCGTCCGCATCTTCAACACGTATGGGCCACGGATGCGACCGAGTGACGGGCGGGTGGTGTCCAACTTCATCACGCAGGCGCTCCGGGGGGAGCCGCTCACGGTGTACGGGGAAGGATCGCAAACCCGGTCGTTTTGCTATGTCGACGATCTGGTGGACGGCATTGTCCGACTCTACGCCGGGGAGTCCGCCGACCCCGTCAACATCGGGAATCCCGGCGAATTCACGGTCCTGGAGTTGGCGGAACTGGTACTCAAGCTCACCGGCTCGACCTCACGGATCGTCTTCAATCCGCTTCCCGTCGATGACCCGCGGCAGCGCTGTCCGGATATCACGAGGGCGCGCACCACGTTGGGCTGGGAGCCGAAGGTGCCGCTCGAGGAGGGACTCGCCCGGACCATTCCCTATTTCAGAGGCCTGATCGAGGGATGACGGAGCGGATCGTCGTGACCGGTGCCGTAGGCTTCATCGGTTCGCACGTCGCGGCACGGTTGCTCGATGACGCCGAGGTGGTCGGGGTCGACAACTTCGATCCGTTCTATGACCGGTCCATCAAGGAGGCGGCACTGACCTCCCTGTCCCGGTCACCACGGTTTCGGTTTGTCGAAGGCGACATTCGGGAACCAGCGGTGCTGGAGCGCTGCTTGGACGGAGCGGATGTGGTGGTGCACCTGGCCGCCAGAGCCGGTGTGCGCCCGAGCATCGAGGACCCGATTCTCTACGCGTCGGTCAACGTCGCGGGTACGGCGGCGGTCCTCGAGGGATGCCGCGCGGCCGGAGTCCGCAGGGTGGTGTTTGGATCGTCCTCGTCGGTCTACGGCGACGATACGCCACCACCATTCCGCGAGGACGCCATCGCGCTGAAGCCCATTTCCCCCTACGCGGCCACCAAGCGAGCGGGAGAGTTGCTGTGCGAGACGTTCACGCACCTCTACGGGTTGCGCATCGCGTCGCTTCGCTTCTTCACCGTGTACGGACCACGCCAGCGGCCGGATCTGGCGATCCACAAGTTCACCCGTCTCTTGAGTGAAGGACGCCCGATCGATCAGTACGGCGACGGCTCGGCGGAGCGCGATCACACACATGTGGGTGATATTGTCGAAGGTGTGCTCGGCGCCCTGGCCTGGACGCGTCCTGGAACGGCCGCATGCGAGATCTTCAATTTGGGGGAATCGCGGACGGTGCGGCTGGATCGTCTGATCGCGTTGATCGCCGGGGCGCTTGGCGTCCGTCCCGACATTCGGACGCTGCCTGCTCAGCCGGGAGACGTCCGCCGCACCTGTGCCGATATCTCCAAGGCGCGGGCGGTGCTCGGGTACGCGCCACGGATGGGTATCGAGGACGGCATTCACCAGTTCGTGGAATGGTATCGGGGGTGGCGTGGACACTAACCCTTCCCAGTTGCTCGACCGGGCCAAGGAGCGTTTCGCGCTCAACGACTACTTCGGCGCGATTCACCTCCTGGAGGAGCTGGTCGAGCGCGGCCGCGCGTATGCCGACGCCCAACACCTCCTCGGCTTGTGCTACCACCTGGCGGGGCAGCCCGAGCGGGCACTGGAGCGGCTGGAGGAAGCGATCCGGATCAACCCTCGGTACGTCGAGGCGCTCGTCCACCGTGGGGTGATCCTCGGCGAGTTGGGACGAACCGACGAGGCGGAAGCGGCGTTCACCGAGGCGCGACGGGTGACCGTGCGCGGCACCGACGGGATTGCCGCGCACCACGCCGGGAAGCTCGCCAACCATCATGCGGCGCTTGGAGAGGCCTACGCGGAAGCCGGCGCGCTCGATCGCGCGATCGCCCAATATCAGGAGGCGCTCGGGTTGGGGCCGACCTTCCAGGACCTGCGGCTGCGGATGGGACGCCTGCTGCTCGAGGCTGGCAGGATCCTGGAAGCGAGGGACACGCTGTCCGAGGTGATGCGGGCGCGACCTGGATCGATCGAGGCCTCGGCAGCGTTCGGGCTGGCGTGCTACCTGTCCGGGGATGGCGCCAGCGCGCGCGAGGTGTGGGAAGCGCTCGCGCGGAGCCATCCCGGGGATCCGCGGGCGCAAGTCTACCTTCGTTTGCTCGACCGCGGTGGGGACCTGGACGCGTGAGCGGACACGGGCTCCGGGCCGTCATGCTGGCCGCCGTGCTTCTGGTGGTGGGCTGCGCGCGCTCGGCGGCAAACCACGAATCCCTCGGGGATCGGGCGTACGTCGCGGGGAGCTTTGCGGAGGCGCTGACCGAGTATCGACTCGCGATCCTGCAGGGGCAGGGGCCGGCGGCGCGGCTGCGCGGGAAGGCGGCAGCGGCGGCGCTCAAGGTGGGCGATCTGGTGGGTGCGGCCCAGGAATACGGACTGATGGCGCGCGCCGACGGGCAGCGGATGGATGAAGTCGCCGATGGGATCGAGCGCGTGGCGCGCCAGGCGGCCAAGGACGGTGACCTGGCGGCCCTTCGGGCGTCGGTAACGCTCATGCAAGAATTGGAAACCGGTCGATCCGCGCGACCCTTCGCGGCGGAGCTGGGAAAGGCGGCGGAGGGGGCGAGTGACGCCGTGGCCATTCTCCCGATCGCGGCGGCAAACGCCCCGGACGTGGGGCAGCAGGACTCGCTGATGTTTCTCTACGCGCAGGCGCTCGCGCGCATCGGGCGCTGCGACCGAGCGGTGACCGTGTTCGAGGGCCTCGCGCGTCGGGCGCGTATCCCGATGGCGTCGGACGCGCCGGCGGCTGCAGCCCTCTGCGCTTTGCGGGTGGCGCGCGACAACCTCGCGTCTGGACACACCGATCCGGCGGAGGAGTGGTTCCGTCGCGCGGTAACGCTCGGTGCGGGCAGTGTGGCCGGGCGGGCCGCGTATCTGGGGCTCGGCGATGTCCTCAAGGCACGCGGGGATCTCTCGGGCGCGGCGGTGGCGTGGGAGCGGGTGATCGCCGACGCGGCCCCGGGGGATTCCCTGGCGGAGCGTGCGCGGGAACGGCTCAACGCGATTGCCAATCCCGGAACCGTGATCCCGTAGCGGGGTGATACGACTCGTGCAACGGATATGGGTGCTGGCGGCGGTGCTGCTCACGGCGGCGTGTGGAAGCGGGTTCAAGCCCGAGCTGTACGCGTCGCCCACGGATCTCTTCGATGCCTCGAAGGCCGCGTTCCAGCGCGGAGACTGCGGGGCGGCAACCAAGGGATTCACCAAGGTCGTGACGGAGCTGGCGCCGCGCGACCCGCGGATCGCGGAAGGCCGGTACCTGCTCGGCGAGTGTCAGTTCCAGAACAAGGCGTATCTCGATGCCTCGCGAGCATTGCGTCGGGCGGCGGATGAGTTCCCCAACCACGAAATCGCGCCGACGGCCCTGATGCGGTCCGGAGACGCCCTGGCGAAACTCTGGCGGAATCCCGAGCTGGACCCGACGTACGGCGAACAGGCGTTCTCGACCTACTCGGAGGTCTTGCAACGGTATCCGAATTCCAGCGCCGCCAACGAGACCCGTGCGCGTGTCGCGGAGCTCGCGGACAAGTTCGCCATCAAAGACATGAAGACCGGCGACTTCTACTATCGCCTCAAGGCGTACGACGCCGCGATCACGTACTACCGGCTGGTCATCACCAAGTGGTCCCAGTCAACGTATGCGCCCACGGCGCTGATGAAGCTGGTCCGCACGTACCGGCGGATCGGGTATGAGGAGGAGGCGGCGGAGACCTGCGCCCACCTGCGGCGCTTCTACGCGGAGGCCCCAGGGATCGACGACGTGTGTCCCGCGCCGTCCGCGCCGTGACCGGGCGGCTTGGCGTCTTTGGGGGGTCGTTCGATCCGGTGCACGTTGGCCACCTGATCGTGGCCGCGGAAGCGGCGCGGGCGTTGCGCCTCAGCGAGATTCGCCTGATCCCCGTCCGGGAGCACCCGTTCAAGCAGGGGCAGCACGTTGCCGGGGCCGAGGATCGGCTGGCGATGGTGCGGGTGGCGGTCGCCGGGGATCCGCGATTCGTCGTGGACGATCGTGAGTGTCGCCGACCGGGACCGTCCTACACCGTGGATACGCTGCGGGCGCTGCGAGCCGAAATGCCGGCCGCCGCATTATTTTTACTGCTTGGATCGGATAGTGCCCAGCAGCTTTCGGCCTGGCGCGACGCCCAGGCGGTGCGGACCCTCGCGACGGTGGTGGAATTGACGCGTCCTGGCGCGGAGCCGAGTCGGCAGGCGGGCGTGTCGCGGACGCTGGAGGTGCCCGCGATGGACGTCTCGGCGACCGCGTTGCGCGAGCGCGTGCGGCGGGGTGAGAGCATCCGGTATTTCGTCCCGGACGCGGTCGCGGAGTACATCGCGACCCACGGGTTGTATCGAAACGAGGACTGATGCTGAAGAAGGCGTTTACCGCGGTATTCGGAACGCGGTTCGACCGGGAACTCAAGCGTATCCAGCCGCTCATCGACGCGATCAAGGAGCACGAGGCCCGCCTGGGCTCCCTCCCGACGGAAGCGATCCAGGCGCAGACGGAAAAGCTCCGGGCAATCATCCAAGCGCGCGTTGGGGAGTTGGAGCAGACGCTCCAGGCCAAGCGCGCGGCCAAACGGGATACTCCCGACTCCAATGCCCGCGCGGCGCTGGACCAGGAAATCGGCAAAATCGAGGAGCAGGTGCGCACGGACCGGACCGCCGTGCTGTCGGACATTCTCCCTGAGGCCTTCGCGACGGTTCGGGAGGCCTGTCGCCGTTTGGTGGGGACCAAGGTGGTGGTCACGGGTCATGAGCTGGACTGGGACATGGTGCCCTACGATGTCCAGCTCATTGGCGGGATCGTCCTGCACGAAGGGAAGATCGCCGAGATGGCGACCGGTGAAGGCAAGACGCTCGTCGCCACCCTCCCCATCTACCTCAACGCCCTCACTGGTCACGGCGTGCACCTGGTCACGGTCAACAACTACCTGGCGCGGCGGGACTCCCAGTGGATGGGGCACCTCTACCAGTTCTTGGGGCTGACGGTGGCGTGCATCGACGACACCGAGCCGTCGAGTCCGGAGCGCCACGCGGCCTATCGCTGCGACATCGTCTACGGCACCAACAACGAGTTTGGCTTCGACTACCTGCGGGACAACATGGTGTTCGCGCAAGAGCAGCGGGTCCAGCGCGAGCATTTCTATGCCATCATCGACGAGGTGGATAGCATCCTCATCGACGAAGCGCGCACGCCGCTCATCATCTCCGGACCCGTCGGCAACGAGGACGACCGCAAGTACGCGCAGTTCAATCAGCAGGTCGTCGGGCTCGTCCGGCGTCAGACCGCCATCGTGAACGAGCTCCTCGCGGATGGGGAGAAGCTCCTCGCACAAGATCCGCACAGCTACGATGCGGCGGTGCGGCTGTACAAGGCGCGGCTCGGGAGCCCGAAAAACAAGAAGCTGCTCAAGCTGGTTCAGGAGCAGGGCGTCCAGCAACACCTCCAGCAGGTCGAGCTGGATTCCATTGCCGATCGGAAACTGCCTGCCAAAGATCAGAAGCTCCGCGACATCGAGGAAGACCTCCTCTACGTCCTCGACGAGCGGGGTCATTCCGTGCACTTGACCGACCAGGGCGTCGAGGTGATGAGTCCCGGTGATCCGACGCTGTTCGTGATCCCGGACATCTCCGAGGCCATCGGCGCCGTCGAGCACGACGAGTCCTTGACGCCGGAGGAGCGGATCGAGCGCCGCCAGGTCATCGAGGCGCAGTACGCGGAGAAGAGCGAGAAGCTGCACATCATCCACAAGCTCCTGCAGGCCCACGCCCTCTATGAGAAGGACGTGGAGTACGTCGTCCAGGATGGTCAGGTCTTTATCGTGGACGAGTTCACCGGACGCATCTTACCGGGCCGGCGGTGGTCGGACGGCCTGCATCAGGCGGTGGAGGCCAAGGAATCCGTGACGGTGCGGGGCGAAACGCAAACGCTCGCGACGATCACGATCCAGAACTACTTCCGCATGTACGAGAAGCTGGCCGGCATGACCGGGACGGCCGAAACGGAAGAGACGGAGTTCTTCCAGATCTACGGGCTGGATGTGATGGTCATCCCGACCAATCGGCCCGTGCGGCGGGTGGACGACCACGATCGCATCTACAAGACCCGCCGGGAGAAATACAACGCGATCATCGAGGAAGTGGTCCACCAGCACGAGCGGGGCCTCCCGGTGTTGGTGGGTACGACGAACGTCGAGATCTCCGAAACGCTCTCGCGGATGCTCAAGCGCCGGGGGTTCAAACACGAGGTCCTGAACGCCAAGTACCATCAGCGCGAGGCGGAAATCGTCGCGCAGGCGGGCCGGGCGGGCTCGATCACGATCGCGACCAACATGGCGGGGCGGGGTACGGACATCAAACTCGGCCCCAACGTCCGGCAGTGTCAGGTCTGCGGGATCAAGGCCAAGATGGCACCATTTGGTCAGCGCATCGATCCGCCCGATCTCACCGAAGCGCGCATCAAGGAGCTGGGGTGTCAGACCGAGCCGCCGTGCGGGCTGGTCATCGTCGGGACGGAGCGGCACGAGTCCCGGCGCATCGATCGGCAGCTACGCGGGCGCTCGGGCCGGCAGGGTGACCCGGGCCAGAGCGTGTTCTTCCTGTCGCTCGAAGACGATCTGATGCGGCTGTTCATCTCCGACCGCGTCGCCAAGTGGATGGACCAGTCGGGCGTGGAAGAGGACGAGGTCATCACCCATCCGCTCGTGACGCGGGCCATCGAGAACGCGCAAAAGAAGGTGGAGCTGCGGAACTTCCAGGCGCGGAAGCGCCTCCTCGAGTACGACGACGTGATGAACCAGCAGCGGGAAGTGGTCTACTCGCTGCGACTATTCGCGCTGGAGGGAGGCGAGGATTTGAAGGCGGAGGCCGTCCGCATGCTCGAGCAGGCGGCCAAGCGCTTCGCGAACGAGATGGGGATCGAGGATCCGGAAACGTGGGACCGGCGCCTGATCACGACGGAGCTGATGGTCCGCTATCTGGTCTCGGCCCGCGACATCGAGGACGCGGAGAAGGTCCCGGACGCCGAGGCGCTGGAGCGAACCGTCCAGGCGGCGGTGCAGGGCCAGTTCGAAGCGAAGCTCACCGCCTGGGGCGAGATGGGCCGCCGCCATGGGGTCCCCGACCTGCCGGACCGGCTCCTCGCGCACGTGATGCTCCAAGTGCTCGACGAAAAATGGAAGGACCACCTCTACGACCTCGACCAGCTGCGGAACGCCATTCAGTATCGCGCCTGGGGCCAGAAGGACCCGCTGGTCGAGTACAAGCAGGAGGCCTTCGACATGTTCGTCGATCTCATGCACGACGTGCGGGGCTCGTTCATGGATCGGTTCTTCAAGTTCCAAGTGCAGCTGACCCCCACGGCACCCGCGCGGCCGGCGCTGAGTGCGCAGCCAATGCAGACCTCCCACCCGGCGGCGTCTGAGGCGGACATGATGGTCGGAGCGGGTGGACCCGGTGGTCCCGGCGGTCCCGGCGATCGCGGCACTCCCGTGCGAGGTCCGGGGCTTCCCGGGGTGCCGCCGCGCTCCCGATCGGTGCCGAAGGTCGGGCGCAATGATCCCTGTCCGTGCGGGAGCGGCAAGAAGTACAAGAAGTGCCACGGGGCGGAATAGGCGGACCGGGCGGTCCAGGCGGACGAGGCGGACAAGACTCGCCTTCGACACCACCCTGACCGCCTGGACCGCCCCGACCGCCCCGACCGCCTGGACCGCCCTGACCGCCGCCGCCCCGCGTCCGCCCGCTCCCCCCCGCGTGATTTTGAGACCTACTTCCGCCCACCCGGGTGGTATCCTGGGCCATGCCTGCTTACCTCCGCGATGCCCCGCCGGGCGACCGGCCCCGGGAGCGGCTGCGCGCACTCGGCCCCGGTGCGTTGACGGCCGTCGAGTTGCTCGCCATTCTCTTGGGGACGGGGACCTCGGCGCGCGACGCGGTTGCGGTGGCCGGCGACCTGCTGGCGACGACCGAGGGATCGTTGCGCGCGCTGGCTCGGCGCCCGGTGGGGGCGCTGGCGCGCGTCCGCGGGGTTGGGGCCGCCAAGGCCGCGCGGGTTGCGGCGGCGCTGGAGCTGGCCCGGCGGGCCACGGCCGAACCGGACGGTGCGGACGCCCGGACGATTCGCGGGCCCGGTGACGTGCAGCGGATGTGCGGCCCGGCGCTGCGGGACCTGGCGGTCGAAGAGTTCCGGCTGCTGGCGCTGGACACGCAGCATCGGGTCGTCCGTGAGCTGCTGATCACGCGGGGTTTGCTGGACAGCTCCCTGGTGCATCCGCGCGAAGTCTTCCGCGCGGCCATCGCCGAGGCCGCCGCGGGGATCGTCGTGTTGCACAACCACCCGAGCGGGAATCCGACGCCGTCGGCGGACGATCGGGCGGTGACGCGGCAGCTCGTGGAGGCGGGGCGCCTGCTCGACATTCCGGTGTATGATCACGTGATCCTCGGTGGGGATCGCTACTTCAGTTTCGCGGAGGCAGGATTGCTGTGACGGTCGCGACGGCGTGGGGATCGGGGTTCGCCGAAGCGCTCGCCGAGCGACAGGATCGACTCGATGTCGAAACTGTCCGGCGGGCGTTCGACTTCAGCGCCCGGGCGCACCGTGGCCAGAAGCGCCTGTCCGGCGAGGACTACGTGTCCCACGCGGTCGCCGTGGCGTGGATCCTCGTCGACCTTCAGCTCGATACCACAACGGTGGTCGCCGCCCTCCTCCACGACGTCGTGGAAGACGCGGACGTATCCGTCGACGACATTCGGGAGCACTTCGGCGAGGAGGTGGCCGGGATCGTCGACGGTCTCACCAAGCTCTCCAGCCTGACGTTCCGGTCCAGCACCGAAGAGCAGGTCGAGAACTATCGCAAGCTGTTGCTCTCCATCGCGCGCGACGCGCGGGTCATCATCGTCAAGCTGGCCGACCGGTTGCACAACATGCGGACGCTGGAGCATCAGTCCCGCGAAGGGCAGCGGCGCATCGCGCTCGAGACGCGGGAGATCTACGCGCCGCTCGCGCACCGGTTCGGGATGGCGGGTGCCAAGGCCGAGCTGGAGGATCTCGCGTTCAAGTTCCTCGAGCCGGACGACTATCAGGCCGTGTCCGACCAGCTGCGCGCCACGCGTGCGGAGCGGGAGGGGCTGATCGATCGACTACGGGAACCGCTCCAGGAGGAGTTCACCCGCGCCGGGATCACGAGCTTCGACGTGAGCGGGCGGCCCAAGCACCTGTGGTCCATCTACAAGAAGATGAAGCGTGGCGACCGGCCGTTGAGCGAGGTGTACGACCTCATGGCGGTTCGGGTGCTCGTCGACTCGGTGCGGGACTGCTACCATGCGCTCGGCGTCATCCACCACCACTGGACGCCGCTCCAGGAACGCATCAAGGACTACATCGCCTCCCCCAAATCCAACGGCTACCAGTCTCTCCATACGACCATCTTCGGCCCGGGGGGGCAGCTGTACGAGATCCAGATTCGTACCCGGGAGATGCATCGGACCGCGGAGTACGGCATCGCGGCGCACTGGGTCTACAAAGAAGGCCGCACGGCCGACGAGATGGATCAGCGGTTCTCCTGGTTCCGCCAGCTCCTCGAGTTGCAGCAGGACGCGCGATCGCCGGAGGAGTTTCTCGAGTTCCTGAAGATCGACCTGTACCAGGACGAGATCTTCGTGTTCACGCCCAAGGGCGACGTCAAGCGGTTGCCGGCGGGCGCGACGCCCATCGACTTTGCGTTCGCGGTCCACACCGAGATCGGGCTGCGCTGCCAGGGGGCGAAGGTGGGTGGCCGGATCGCCCCGCTGCACCGTCCGCTGCGCAACGGGGACACGGTGGAGATTCTCACCGGCCCGCAGCCACGGCCGAGTCGCGACTGGTTGAATCACGTGCGGACGGCGCGGGCCCGGCACAAAGTGCGGCAATGGATCAACAAGGAAGAATCGGAGACGAGCGCGCGGCTCGGACGCGAGATACTCGAGCGGGAGGTGCGGCGCCGGCGGCTCAGCCCACCCGACGACGCGGCCATGGCTCGGGCCGCGCAGCAGCTCTCCGTGGGGTCGCCCGACGGGCTGTTCCAGGCGCTCGGACGGGGCGACGTTCCGACAGGTCAGGTGATTCGGGCGCTGTTCCCGGATCGGGGACCCGAGGAGCTGGAGCCGCCCAAGGCGTCGGCCATCAGCCGTGTCTTCGACCGCTTCCGGCTGCGTCGCGGCGTCCGGGTCCAGGGCCTTGGCGGCCTGCTGGTGCGGTATGCGCAGTGTTGCCAACCGGTGCCGGGAGACCCCGTGGTCGGGTTCGTGACCCAAGGGCGCGGAATTTCCATCCATCGCGCGGACTGCCCGAACCTGTTGACCATGCCGCAGGACGCCGAGCGCCGGGTGGAGATCGACTGGCAAAGCGTCGAAGGCGAGCTGTTCGTCGTGGCGCTGGGCGTGGTGGGCGAAGACCGACGGGGGCTGTTCGCCGACCTCATGGAGGCCGTCTCCCAGACGGGCACCAACATCAAGAGCGCCGAGCTGTCCAGCAAGGACGGCGCGATGTTCGGCGCCGTGCTCGTCGAAGTCGAACACAGTACCCACCTGTCGAACGTCATGCGCGCCATGCGGCGCGTCAAAGGCGTGCATACGGTGGAGCGGCGGGATGCGGCGGCTCGCGAGGAGCAGTGAGGGCAGGGAGGGTAGTCAGGGCAGTCATGAGCTCCGGTTAGATTCCCCCACCCATGTATGTCCACCGTATCTCGGCAACCCGCCTCGACCGCCCCGTCCGCCGGGACCGCCGGGTCCGCCGGGTCCGCCGGGACCGCCCGGACCTCCGAGTCTGCCGTGTCTGAGTTCGAGCTCGTCCTGCCGTTTGCGCCGGCCGGCGATCAGCCGCGGGCGATCGAGGCGCTGGTGGGTGGGGTGCGCGACGGAAAGCGCTATCAGACCTTGCTGGGCGTGACGGGGTCGGGCAAGACGGTCACGGTGGCCCACGTGATTGCGGCGGGGAGCCGGCCGGCGCTCGTGCTCTCCCACAACAAGACGCTGGCGGCGCAGCTCTATGGGGAACTGAAGTCGTTCTTCCCCCGGAACGCCGTCGAATACTTCATCTCCTACTACGACTACTACCAACCCGAAGCTTACGTTCCCGCGACGGACACGTATATCGCCAAGGACGCGTCGATCAACGAAGATATCGAGATGCTGCGGCTGCGTGCCACCGCGAGCCTGACCGAGCGCGACGACGTCATCATCGTGGCGACGGTGAGCGCGATCTACGGGCTCGGGGATCCGGCCGAGTATCGGGAGCAGCTCGTGACCGTGACGGTCGGCGAAGCCCGCGAGCGGGACGCGCTGCTGGCCGACCTGGTCGCCGTCCGATACGAACGGAACGACGTTGCCTACGAGCGCGGCACCTTCCGCGTGCGCGGCGACACGGTGGAGATCTTCCCGGCCTACGAGGAGCAGGCGGTGCGGGTCGAGTTCTGGGGCGACACGGTGGAGCGGATCGCCAAGGTGGATCCGCTCACCGGGACGGTGATCGCGCCACTCGAGCGCTGCGTGGTGTACCCGGCCACGCACTATGTCGTGCAGCGGGAGCGGGTCGAGGCTGGGGTGCGCCGGATTCGGGCGGAGCTGGCGGAGCGGCTGGCCGAGTTGCGGGCCGCCGGCAAGCTCCTGGAGGCGCAGCGCCTGGAGTCGCGCACGGGCTTCGATATCGACATGATGCTGGAGATCGGGACGTGCGCCGGGATCGAGAACTACAGCCGGCATCTGTCCGGACGGCGCGAGGGAGAGCGGCCGGCGTGTCTGCTGGACTACTTCCCGTCGGACTACCTCACGATCGTGGACGAGTCGCACGTGACACTCCCCCAGTTGGGGGGGATGTTCGAGGGCGACCGGTCGCGCAAGCGGACGCTGGTGGAGCACGGGTTCCGACTTCCGTCGGCGCTCGACAATCGTCCGCTCAACTTCGAGGAGTTCATGCAGCTCACGCCGCGCATGTTGTTCGTGTCGGCTACCCCCGGCGACTATGAGAGACGGCTCTGTGGCGGCGAGGTGGTGGAGCAGGTCATTCGGCCCACGGGCCTCATCGACCCGATCGTCACCGTCCGTCCGGTGCGGGGGCAGGTGGACGACCTGCTCGCCGAGATCCGAGCGTGCGAGGCGGCCGGGGAGCGCGTGCTCGTCACGACGCTCACCAAGCGCATGGCGGAAGACCTCACGGACTACCTCCAGCAGGCGGGGGTCCGGGTCCGGTACATGCATTCGGACATCGATGCCATCGAGCGCATGGAGATCGTGCGCGGGCTCCGACTCGGCGACTTCGACGTGCTGGTGGGGATCAATCTCCTCCGCGAGGGGCTCGACCTGCCCGAGGTCGCCCTGGTGGCCATCCTCGATGCCGATCAGGAGGGGTTCCTGCGGTCCGACCGTTCGCTCATCCAGACGGTCGGCCGGGCGGCGCGGCACCTGCGCGGCCGCGCCATCCTCTACGCGGATCGCATGACCGGCTCGATGGAACGGGCCTTGGCCGAGATGGAGCGACGACGGACGATCCAGGAAGCGCACAACGTGGCGCATGCCATCTTGCCCCAGTCCATCCGCAAGTCGGTCGACCAGGTCCGGTTCGTCACCCGGGTCGCGGACGCGCGCACGGAGCGCCGGGCGGCAGCTCCGGAGCAGACGCCTGCCCCGACGCTGAATCGGGAGGAGCTGATCACCGTGCTGGAGCAACAGATGCGCGAAGCGGCCGCGGAGCTGGATTTCGAGTTGGCCGCCCGGCTGCGCGATCAGCTCTTCGAGCTGCGCGCGGCCGGCGATGCTCCCCGACGCAGTCCCGCCGGCGTTGTGGCCGCCGGCGCGCGGCCGGGCTCGCGCGGCGGGAATCGCGGTCGCGGTCGCCGTGGGTGACCAAACGCTCACCCTCGACGCCCTCGCACGCGAGGGCGAACGCCTCTGGCGAGCGCTTCCCCCGCACAGCGTCGTGTGGTTGAGTGGCGAGCTCGGTACGGGAAAGACCACTTTCGTGCAGGCCGTGACCCGCGCGGCGGGTGCGGAGCCGGCCCGCAGCCCCACCTACGCGCTCGTGCACGAATACCGGTCGCCGGCGGGTACGATTGCGCACGTCGACTGCTATCGGCTCCGCACACCGGACGAGGCAAGTGATCTCGACCTCGACGGGCTGCGGCGCCGGGTGCGTCTGGTGTTGATCGAGTGGCCGGAGCGCGCCGGCGAATACGCACCGCCGCCCGATGCCCACCTGCGGTTTCAGCATGCGGATCGGCGCGATCACCGCCGCGTGGAGCGCGTGGCATGACGCTCACCGTGGCGCTCGATACGGCGACCGACGTCGCGAGCATTGCGGTGGCGGACGGCGCGGACGTCGTCGTCGAGCTGCAGCTGCCCGGTCGTCGTCATGCATCGGTGCTGCTCCCGGGAATCGAGGCGGCCGTGTCCCTGGCGGGTGGGAGCCTCCGTGACGTCGGTCGCGTGCTCTGCGCGGACGGCCCGGGCAGCTTCACGGGGCTCCGTATCGGGTTCGCGACGGTCCAGGCGCTTGCGCGGGTCAACGAACAGATCACGGTCGGGACCCTGCCGTCGCTGCTCGCCGCCGCGTGGACGGGCACGGCCTGGTGCGACGGGCCGATCGCGGCGGTGTACAACGCGCTCCGGGGTGAGGTATTCGGTGCGGTCTATCGGTTCGTGCCGCGGGCCGTCGAGACGCTGCTTCCGCCGACGCTGCTCACCGTGCAGGAACTCATACGCCGAGTGCCGGCGCGTCCGGCGCTCGTGGTTGGAGAGGGAGTCGCCAACGACGCGGAGGCGCTCGCGGAGTGGGCCCGGCGGCCGGCCGTCGCGGCGCCGGCGGGCGGACCGCGCGCCGCGGCGTTGCTGCGGCTCGACGGTATCGCCGGCGGCGTGCGGGACATCGCGGATGTGGTGGCGTTCGCACCAAACTACGGGCGGCCCGCGGAGGCGCAGGCGCGCTGGGAACGGACCCATGGCACGAGCTTGCCGGATTCGGGCGGCGCGTACCGTTGATCTCGCCGGGATCGCGGCGATCGAGGCGGCGTCCTTTCCCGATCCGTGGTCGGGGAGCCAGCTCCGCGCGCACCTCGCTGACCTGTTTCTGGTCGCCGAGGCGGGCGAGGCGCTCGCGGGCTACCTCATCGCCATCGTAACTGGGCTGGAGGCCGAGATCCTGAATGTGGCCATCGCGCCGGACCGCCGGGGGCAGGGAGTCGGACGGGCGTTGCTCCGGGCGGCGCTCGACGAGCTCGGGACATGGGGCGTGCGCGCGGTGTATCTGGAGGTGCGCGCCTCGAACGCGGTGGCGCTCCGCCTGTACGCCGGGAGGGGATTCCGAGAGGCGGGACGGCGCCGCGGCTACTACGATCACCCGCGCGAGGACGCGATCTTGATGCGATGCGACGTCGCGCCCGGCGTCGACACCGCGTAGGAACGCCCCGCGTCGCGGCAATTTGGTTGACGCTTTTCGGCGGGGGCCGGTAGCTTCTCAGGCGTCCGGTGCCATCCTCGAGTCCAGCGGAGGTCGTCGTGAGTCGAAGTCTCAACAAGGTGAGCCTGATCGGGAACCTCGGGGCGGATCCCGAGGTGCGCAGTACGGGGGGAGGCCAGCGCGTAGCCACGCTCTCGGTGGCCACGAGCCGCCAATGGAACAGCGCGTCCGGCGAGCGCCAGGAGAAAACCGAGTGGCACCGGGTCGTGCTGTGGAACAGCAAGTTCCAAACGCTGGCGGATCTGGCGGAGAAGTATCTGAAAAAGGGCGACAAGGTCTACATCGAAGGCCGGATCGAGTACCGCACGTGGGAGGACCGGGAAGGCAACACCCGCTACACGACGGAGATCAACGGGCGGGAGTTGATCATGCTCTCCGGTCGGTCCGGCGGAGACGGCGGTGCCGCGCCCGCGCGAGGGAAGGCAGGCCCGGCGACAACGCCCGAAGGCAAGCCCGAGTCCTTCGACGACTTCCCCGAGTCGCTGGACGAGGAAGAGGACGATCTGCCCTTCTGAGGGCGGACCAGGCGGTCGAGGCGGTCTAGGCGGACCAGGCGGTCAAGGCGGCCCGTCTTTTCCGCCTCGACCGCCTAGACCGCCTTTGACCGCCTCGACCGCCCAGTTCGTTCCCGTGCGCCGCGTCACACCCCCATCCCCGCGTGAGCCACTATCTTGTCGGGTCCGCCGGGTCCATCTGCTACTCCACTTTAGAGGTAGCTCCTATGGCGTTGCAATCCTTGAACTTATATATTGGCGTGGTTTGGCATTGACGCGCGCACCCCGATCCATGCTGACTGGTGCCCTGGTCGGACGGCAGAGAGGTAAGCGTATGGTACGCAATCACTTCCCCAAGTTCCTCGTGGCCGGCGTGCTGCTCACGGTCTCGGTGGTCCCCGTGCTGGCGCAGGATTCCACGCAGGCGCAAGCGAAGCCCGAGCGTCACGTCGTCCAGGTTGGCGAGACGCTTTGGGGGCTGGCCCAACTGTATCTCGGCGATCCCTTCCTGTGGCCCGAGATCTACCGGCTGAACACCGCGGTCGTCGAAGACCCGCACTGGATTTTCCCAGGGGAAGAGTTGCTGCTGGCGCCGGCCGACCACACGCAGGTCGCCGTCGTGACCGACACCGTCCCGCCACCGGTGGCTCAGGAGCCGGTGGCGCCGCCGCCCACGACCCCGGTCGTGCGCGACACGGTCGCCGTGCAGCAAGAGGCGGCGCGCCGTCCGGTCGAGATGGTGGAGCTCCCGACCGCGCCGCCCGCGGCGCCGCCCCCGTCGCTCACGACGCCGACGATCTTCGCTCGCTCGGGCGGCACCCAGGAAGTGGGAGCGATGGCCGCAGCGTCCCGCGATCGCTACCGTGGCGTTCGGCCCGGGGACTTCTTCGGCGCGACGTTCCTTACCGAGGGGCGGGAGCTGCCGTGGGGCCAGGTGGAGTCCATCGCCGATATCGGAACCGTGCGCCGCGCGGTCGGTGCAACCGCGATGATCTACCAGGACATCAGCATCTCGGCGCCCGCGGGGGCCCTGTACCAGGTTGGTGACTCGCTGCTTGCGGTTCAGCTGGGGAGGGATGTCGGCCACGGGTGGGGTCGTGTGGTCATGCCGACGGCGCTGCTCCGCGTCGTGAGCGCGTCCGGCCCGGACGCGGTGGCGCGGATCGTCCAGCAGTTCGACCAGGTGCGGGCGGGACAGTCCGTTCTCCCGGCTGAGCCGTTCCCGGGTCGGCCCACGGGTCGGCCGCAGCCAGTGACCGGTGGCGTGGAGGGCTTGGTCATAACCATGTCGCAGCAAGGCCCGGTACCGAACCTGGAGGGCGAGTTGTTCGTGGATCTCGGGCGGAACGTCAGCATCGTTCCGGGAGACATGTTCGAGATCCTGTCAGCCGAGTCGGCCGACTATGGGACGGCCGGCCCGCAGGCGCTGGGGGAAGCCGAAGTGGTTCGGGTGAGCGATCGATCCTGCACGCTCGCCATCCGGCGGATCTTCACCACGGGGATCCGGACCGCCGCCCGGCCCGGCACCGCCGTTCCGGTGCGCCTCGTTTCCAAGATGCCCGCCTGAGCGGATGGGGCGGACACGGCGGCCGAGGCGGACCTGACCGACCTATCAGGCGTCGGAACGGTCCGCCTCTTTGTGCCGGCGGTCCGGACGGTCCCGGCGGACACGTGACTGCCACCTCCTCTCTGCCCCTCTGCCCCTCTTTGCCGTTTCTCACTCTGCACTCTGCCTTCCACATTCCCATTCTGCACTCTGCATTCTCCACTCTGTATTCTGTTAGTTTGATCCACCATGGAAGACTCCACGACCAAGGACGAGCGTAGAATGGCCAATCGCGTGCTCGTGACGGGCGGAGCCGGGTTCATCGGCTCGCACATCGCGGATCTCTATCTTGCCAGCGGCTACGCGGTGACCGTGCTGGATAACCTGTCGTCCGGTCGGCGGGAGAACGTCCCCGCCGGCGCGCGCTTCATTGAGGAGGATGTCCGCGCGCCCGAAGCACGGCGCCTGTTGGCCGAAGGTGAGTTCACGGTGCTCAATCACCAGGCCGCGCAGATGGATGTGCGCGTGTCGGTGCGGGATCCGCGCTTCGATGCCGACGTGAACCTGCTGGGGCTGCTCAACCTGCTCGAGGGCGCGCGCGAGGGTGGCGTCAAGCGGGTGGTCTTCGCGTCGTCGGGTGGTGTGGTGTACGGGGAGAGCGACCAGCTGCCGCATCCGGAAACGGCGCCCAAGCTGCCCGTCTCTCCGTACGGGGTCAGCAAGCTCGCGTCCGAGTACTATCTGGCGCAGTACGCCATCCTGCACGGCCTAGAGGTTCGCGCGCTCCGCTACGCCAACGTGTACGGGCCGCGCCAGAACCCCCATGGCGAGGCGGGGGTGGTCGCCATTTTCGGGAGCCGCCTGCGCAACCGCGAGACGATCACGGTGTATGGAGACGGAAGCCAAACGCGCGACTACGTCTTTGTCGGTGACGTCGCGCGCGCGAATCTCCTGGCTACCGAGGTGCCACCGGCCGCGCCGACGTCCATCGACGCGCTGGCGGTGAATGTCGGGACGGCGCACGAGACCAGTGTGAATCAGCTCGCCCAGACGATCATGCAGGCCGCGGGAATCACCGTGAATGTCGAACACGCCCCGGCGCGCGCTGGGGAGCTCCAGCGGAGCGCGGTCGCCATTACCAAGGCGGCGGACGTGTTGGACTGGCGGCCGCAGGTCCCGCTCGCGGACGGATTGCGACGGACGTACGCGTGGCTCGCCAAGGAGGCCGCATGATGCAGGTGACGGGGGCCATCCCGACGAGCTCTTGGGAGTTGCTGACCAACGCCTCGCCTGCGACCAAGCTGATCATGGCGGTCTTGGGGTTCTTCTCCCTCCTGACCTGGTTCTTCATCGCGCTCAAGCTGTGGCAGTTTCGGCGGGTGCGACGGCAGGGGGACCGGGTCTTCGCGGCGCTGGAGCGGACGACGCGGCTGGAAGACGCCTACCTCGCCGTGATGAAGCTGCCGGCGTCGCCGTACGGGCGGATCCTCCGGGAGGGAATCAACTTCTTCGCGGAGCTGCGACCCGGGGCGTTGCAGGCGACAGCGGATCAAGCCCACTCGGTGCTCAGCGTCACGCAGCTGGAAGCGCTCCGGATGGTGCTCGAGAAGGAAATCGGTGCCGAGCGGGACGTGATGGCCACGTACCTCCCGTGGCTGGCGACGATGGGCTCGGTGAGCCCGCTGATCGGACTGCTCGGCACGGTGCTCGGCGTCATGGACTCGTTCATCGGGATCGCGAAGGGCGGCTCCGGCAACATCTCGGCGGTGGCCCCCGGTATTGCGGAGGCCCTGATCACCACCGTCGCTGGCCTCGTCGTGGCGATTCCAGCCGTGATCGCCTACAACATCCTGGTCAACCGGCTCGGCCTGTTCGCCGGCGAGCTGGAAGGGTTCGCGCAGGAGATCATTGGGGCGTTGGCACGGGAAGGGCGACTCTAGTGATGATCAGCAACAAACGGCATGAACGGGAGGTCGGCATCCGTCCCATCCCGTTGCGACGCTGTTGCGGGGAGGCGCGCTAGTGGCTTCACGTCGAGGGCTCCGCGGCCACGGTGAGCTACCGCTCATGGCCGACATCAACGTGACGTCGCTCGTGGACATCGCGTTCACGTTGCTGATCATCTTCATGATCACCGCACCCATCATGCAGGGCGGCGTCGATGTCCAGCTGCCGCGGGCGGAAGCGCGGCCGTTGCAGCCCAAGGAAGGCCTCGTCGTTTCGGTCGATCGGCAAGGACGGGTGTTCGTGGACAACGATCCGCTGTCCATCGCCGAGTTCCGAACCGCATTTCCCGCGATCGTGCGCCAGCGCAATCCCTCCGGCGTGTACCTGCGGGCTGATTCCCGCGCCAGTTACGGGCAGGTCGTGCGGGTGCTGGCGATCATGCGGGCCGCCGGGGTCGGCGACGTGGGACTCGTCACGGAGGCGGAGGAATTCGGGCAGTGAAGTTTCCCGGCCGGGGGCGGCGACGCATCGAAGCGGGGTCACGGGGCGGCACGTTGGCCCTGGCCGCCACGGTCGTGGTCCACGTCAGTGTCGTCAGTGCGGTGCTGGGGTTGTCAGGCGCGACGGCGCCCGCGGCTCCTCCGGTGTACCGCGTCGAGCTGGTGGCGGCTCCGCGACCGGAGCCGCAAGCGCGCCGCGCTCCGGACGTGGTGCAGCGGCCCGCCGAGCGCGCGGTGGCCATCAAGCCACCCACGCGACGCACGACGGTCGCCAAGACCCCACCGCCTCCTGAGAAACCGACGGAGCAACGCGAGCCGGCGCCACGTACGACCCCGAAGGTGGCCCCGGCCGAAAAGCCCTCCACGGGGAGCGATCCCTCGACCGTCAAGGTGGAAGGGCAAGAGTTCCCGTATCCCGAGTACTTGCACAACATCGTGGGGCAGGTCCTGCGGCAGTGGCAGCGCCCGAGCGGCAACGCGGCCCTCCGGGCCGAGGTGTTCTTCCTGGTCCATCGTGACGGTTCCATCTCGAACCTCAGGTTCGTGACCCGGTCGGGGAGTTTCTCCTTCGATGTCGAGGCCCAGGGCGCCATCGAGGCCGCCGCGTCCACCGGCTCGTTTGGTCCGCTCCCGCAGGGGTATGCCGACGACGTGCTCCCCGTGAGCTTCTTCTTCGATCCTCAGCACATGCGATGACGCGGATCGCACGCGGCCTCGTCTGGCTCCTGGTGGTTGTCCCGGTGGCGGCCCGCGCCCAAGACACGGTGCCGCCGCGCGAGGGCGTGCGCGTCGGGATCACGTATCAGCCCGGCGTACGACCCGGGATGTTGGTGTTGGGAGGCGCCGCCAGCGCGCGGGTCGATTCGTTGCGCGCCATCGTCGCGCGCGACCTCGACTACAGCGACCAGTACGAGATGATCACCCTTCCCGCAGACGACAGCCTGACCCTGGGCATCGGGACCGGGACCGCCGGCAGCACGTTCGTGAACTATCGGTTGTTCGCCGCGCTGGGGGCGGACTTCAGCGTCCGCCTGCGGGAGCTGGATGAGGGCGTGACGGTCACGCTGTACGACGTGCGGGGTGAAACGATCCGACGGGAGATGGCGGTCTCGCTGCCGGCGCTCGAGGATCCCGAATTCCGGCTGGCCGTGCATCGGGTGAGCGACGACATCGTGCGATCCTGTTTCGGGCAGGCGGGGATCGCCGCGACGCGGTTCCTGTTTCTCCAGGGGGCGCGCATCTTTCGCGTGGACGCGGATGGGGCCGATCGCACACCGGTATCGCCCCTGGGGGTGAAGGCGTTTTCTCCCGCCTGGGCACCGGACGGCCATCGGGTCGCCTATGCCGAGTTCCACGATGCGGGCGCGCAGATCATCATCCAGAACCTCGCGGATGGCACTCGGCGGACGGTCAGCACCACCGACCGGGGCCTCAACTACACGCCGATGTTCTCCCCGGACGGCAAGACGCTGGCATTCTCCCGGTCGGACGAGAGTGGCACGGACGTGTTCACCTACGACCTGGAGCGTAACTGCTGTGTGCAGCGGTTGACGGCGGGGCGCTTTGCCGACAATCTGAGCCCGACGTTCAGTCCGGATGGGCGGCGGATTGCGTTCGTCTCGACCCGGGCCGGCGCTCCGCAGATCTACGTGATGTCCTCCGACGGCACCGGGCAGGAGTTGTTCGCCCCGTTCGACTACGGGGTCACTGGCAGCTCGAACGCGCCGGAGTGGTCGCCGGATGGGCTGCGGCTCGCGTTCCATCGCGACGTCGGGGGGAGTCCGCAGGTGTTCCTCATGGACGTGGCCAGCCGGACGGTACGGCAGTTGACGAGCGCCGGGCGGAATGAGGACCCCACGTGGGCGCCGGACGGGCGGCACCTGGCGTTCATTTCGGATCGCACCGGGAATCGGCAGATTTGGGTGATCGACTTGGAGACCGGTCGCGTGCGGCAGGTGACGCGCGTCGGGGAGGCGCGTCTTCCGGCATGGTCGGGGAGAGTGTATTAGATTAGGGGATCTTCAGAAGCTCCCTATTCCCTTGGCTGAGAACTGCTTACCATCCAACCTGGGGTGACGCATGAGATTTTCTGTCCCGTTGTCGCTGAGCCTGGGCGCCTTCGTGCTGGCCACGGCTGCGACTGCCTGCAGCAAGCAGCCGCCTCCACCGCCGGTGCCGACGGTCGACTCCGCAGCCATCCGCGACTCCATCGCCCGCGCAGAGGCCGCGCGCCGGGCCCGCGAAGACAGCGCCCGCCGCGCCCGTGAGGAAGCGGAGCGCGCGGCCGCCGAGCGGCGTCGAGCGGACTCGCTGGCCGCCATTGCGCGCGAGACCGAGCGCGTGAGTGGCATGCTGATGGAGCGGATCAACTTCGACTTCGACAAGTCGAACATCCGGCCCGGTGACGCCTCCATTCTCGATCGGAAGATCGCGATCTTGCAGGCGAACCCCGGCGTCTCGTTCACGATCACGGGGCACTGCGACGAGCGGGGCTCGGACGAGTACAACCTCGCGTTGGGGAACCGACGCGCGCTCGCGGCCAAGGCCTACATGGTGAACCGCGGCATCTCGGCCGACCGGATTGCCACCGCCTCGCGCGGTGAGGAGGACCCGCTGAATCCGGGCCACAACGAGGACGCCTGGGCCCAGAATCGGCGTGACGAGTTTGCCATCACCGCGGGCGGCCAGATGTTGAAGGCGCCCGGCGGGATGTGAGACCTGCCGCGTCGCTGATCGCGGTCGTCGTCGTCCTGAGTGGATGCGCGCTCAAGGGCGATGTCCGCCGCGTGGAGCGGCAGTTGCAGACCATGCAGGAGGAGGCAGCCCGGGCGGATTCCGCCCGGGCTGTCGACTTGGCCCGCCTCGCCGACCTCCTGGAAGCCCTCGGTGACACGGTGGCCGTCCACCGGCAGTCGCTCACCGTGCTGCGCGGGGAGTTGCGGACCGATCTCACCGAGATCGAGCGGCAGCTCGTCCAGATCCAGGAACTCACCGGGCAAAGCCAGCAGCGGCTGTCGGAGCTGCGGTCCCAGATGGAGCAGCGGCCCGCGCCGCCGCCCGTCACGGCGTCGGGCCAACCAGCCGGCGCGGGAGCGGACACCGTCGAAAGTGACGTGCCCGGCCCCAATCAGCTGTACGAGCTTGGGCTCCAGCAGCTGCGCCGGGGGAGTCCCCAATCTGCGCGGTTGGCGTTCGATCAGCTGTTGACCAGCTACCCGCAGCACGAGCGGATCCCCGACGCACTCTTCTTCATCGGGGAATCCTGGGGTACGGCCGCGCCGGACTCCGCCGCGCCGGCCTACGAGCGCGTCGTCAAAGACTTCCCCAACTCGATCCGGGCCCCCGGGGCACTGTACAAGCTGGGGTTGCTGGCGGAGCGGCGGGGGGACCGTGAAGGGGCGCGGGTGTACTACCAGCGAGTCCTGGCGGACTACCCGCGCTCGGAGGAAGCCGCGCTGGCCCGCGATAAACTAAACAGCTTACCCTGATCGCCGGCCGCCAGGCCGGGAACCCGATGTCCGATACGCGCTCGCGGGGCGAAATGCCCTTCCTGGATCATCTGGAAGAGCTGCGATGGCGCATCCTCTGGAGCCTGTTCGCGCTCATCGTGGGGACGGTCATCGGGTATCTCGTCGTTCAGCACTTCGAAGTCCTGCGACTCCTGAAGAAGCCGATCGCGCCGTTCCTGCCGGATGGCCAGCTATTCATCACGCGTCCGACCGACGCGTTCATGATCACCATCAAGCTCGCGGCCATGACGGGCGCAGTGTTGGCGGCGCCGATCGTGGGCTGGCAAGTGTGGGCGTTTCTCTCGCCCGCGCTCTACGCCCGGGAGCGGAAGTTCGTCGTGCCGGCGCTGGGCGCGGGGCTCGTGCTGTTTCTCATTGGTGTCTTCGTGGCCTACCAGTGGGTGCTGCCCGCCGCGCTTCGCATCCTGTTCAGCTTTCAGGCCGCCGATCTCGAGACCATCATCACGGCGGATGCCTATTTCAGTTTCGCCGCCCAGCTCGTTCTGGCCTTCGGGATCATGTTCGAGCTTCCGCTGATCATCGTGCTCCTCTCGGCCTTCGGCATCGTGAATCCGGTGTTCTTCGCGCGGAACCGGGCCATCGCGCTGGTGGTGGCCGCCGCGCTCGCGGCCATCCTCACGCCGCCCGATGTGATGTCGATGCTCATGCTCCTCGCGCCGCTGATGCTGCTCTACGAAGGGGGCATCGTGGTAGCGCGGCTGATCTGGCGCAAGCAGCACCCTCCGAAGATTGCCGCGCTTCTTCTGCTGGTGGCGCTCGGGCTGCTGCTGCCGCACAACCTGGAGGCGCAGCGCGGGGCGCGCGGTCGGCCACCGGACTCGACCCGGGTTCGGGTGCCCAAGACCGATTCCCTGGCGCGGGCGGGACCGGGGCAGCAGCCGATGGACACCGCCACGGCCCGACGATTGGGCCTTCCAACCCAGCCGAGCCGTTCCTTCCCACAAGCCGATTCCCTCCTCGCCGCGCTCCTCGAACGCACGGGCTTTCGGATCGTGCGCTATGCCGCCGACAGCGTGATCCTGTTCGCGGATTCGCAGGCGGTGGAACTGGTGGGAAGGGGATTGGTGGAGCAGGAGGGGGCGCTCCTGCAGGCCGACACGGTGCGCCTGAGGCAGGCGGAGTGCCGCCTGGTGGCGCGCGGGAGCCCGCAGCTGTTCCAGGAGGGCACCATTCTCGTTGGCGACCGGATGCGGTACGACACCTGCGAGCGGCGCGGGTTCGTCGAGGGTGCGCTGACGAACTTCCAGCAGTCGGGCGTCGAGTGGTACTTGCGGACCGGAGGCGGGGACCGGGATCGGCACGGGGGGCTGTCGGTCGATTCCGCCTCGGTGCGCTTGTTCGCCGGGGGCGGCGACCTGACGAGCTGCGATCTCCCCGATCCCCACTATCATTTCTCGTCCGGGTCCGTGAAGTGGGTCAGCAACACGATCCTGATCGCCCGTCCGACGACGCTCTACGTGCGGGACGTTCCGGTGATGTGGCTGCCGTTCATCTTCCAGGATATGCGTCCCGGGCGCCGCAGCGGGATTCTCGTGCCCCGATTCGGCATCAACGATCTCATTCGCCCGAACGCGGGGTATGCCCGGCACGTGACCAACTTCGGGTACTACTTCGCGCTTAGCGACTACTACGATCTCCAGCTCTCCTTCGATTGGTATTCCGGGACGTCGGTCTCCGCCAATGGCGAGTTTCGCTACCGCTGGCTGAACCGATTCGTGCAGGGTGGCGTGGCGCTCACCCGGATGTGGGAGTCGGGCCAGGACGGAGGCCCCGGCGGACGGTCGCTGCGGCTCCGCTGGGGGCATCAACAGTCCTTCGACCTGCGGACCCGTCTCACGGCGAGCGTGGACTACGTCACGAGCGCCCGGGTGCTCGAGCGGAACGCCGTGGATCCGTATCTCTCCACGGCGACGCTCGGCAGCAACGTGAACTTCTCCAAGCAGTTTCTCTGGGGGACGCTGGGGCTGGGTGGGTCGTTGCGCCAGGACCTGACGAGCGGAGCGGTGACCCAGACCCTCCCATCCGTCAGCCTCACCCCGGTCCCGATCGACATCGGGTCGTGGGTCACGTGGTCGCCGAGCCTCTCTTTCCGGAACGACCGCTCGTACAAGCAGTTTGGCGGGGTGCTCCCCGGGGTGCCCGGGCCGGGCGACACGTCGATCCCGCTGGACACCATCTTCGCCGAAACGCGCACGACGGACTTCCAGTTGAGCACGCCGCTCCGGGTCGGCGGCTGGAACTGGCAGAACAGCCTCTCCTATCGAGACGACATCCGGGACCAGCGATCCACCGTGACGGTCCCCGATCCCAACAACCCGGCCGATACGGTGATCAGGACCACCGGCATCGTGTTTCAGTCGTCGCTGGACTGGAACACCTCCTTCGGGTTGCCCACGCTTTTCCCAGCCTCGTGGAAGTTGCAGCCGTCGGTTGGGATCCAGAACACGACGTCGCAAGCGTTCCTGATTCGCAACAACAACACCGATGGCCAGTGGGTGCGGCAGGGGAAGCGGCTGTCGTTTGGCGCCTCGCTCTCGCCGTCGTTCTTCGGGTTCTTCCCCGGTCTCGGGCCGCTCTCGCGCATTCGGCACAAGATCTCGCCGTCGGTCCGCTGGGCGTTCGCACCTGCGGCGACCGTCCCTGAAGACTTCGCGCGGGCCATCGCCCCGGCGGGAAGCACGCCACTCCTGCGCAGCCCGACGCAGAACCGCCTCTCCCTGGGCCTCACACAGAACTTCGAGGGGAAGCTCAAGCCCGCCGAGGGCGACACCACGTCGGATCCGCGGAACGCGCGGAAGATCAAACTGCTGTCGATCTCCACGTCGGAGATCGCGTACGATTTCGAGCAGGCGAAGGAGCCGGGTCGGACCGGGTGGGTGACGTCGAACCTGTCCAACCAGTTCACCAGCGACCTCCTTCCGGGCTTCTCGCTGTCCACGACGCACGACCTCTGGCGCGGGGCGGTCGGGACCGACACGGCGCGGTTCAGCCCGTTCTTGAGCCGAGTGTCGGCCCGGTTCACGATCTCGGACCGCACGATCAAGGGGATCGCCGGGTTCTTCAGTGGCCGAAGGCCGACGGCGGCCGACACCGAGTCGACGATGCCGCTCGACACCGCGGGACGCTCCGACATGATCCCCGGTGTGACGGGCGATCGGTTTCAGGACTACGACCGGCGCCCGTTGCGTGGCGAAGGCCGGCGCCCGTTCTCGTTGTCCGTGACGTACGACGACCAGCGGATGCGTTCCACGAACGCGACCGCGGCGCCGTCCCGCCTGCCATCCACCAATCGCACACTCGGGCTGGCGGTCGCCTTCGATCCGACAAAGAACTGGTCGCTGTCGTGGAGTACCCAGTACAACATGACCACGAAGGAGTTCGGGCAGCACGTCGTACGGCTGGAGCGAGACCTCCACCGGTGGCGCGCGACGTTCCAGTTCCTCAAGTCTCCCAACGGGAACTTCGCGTTCAACTTCTTCATCTCGTTGCTCGATCAGCCGGATATCAAGTTTCAGTACGATCAACAAACCGTAGGGGGTAGGTGATTGGGGGAAGGGCTGTAGGGGACGGGTCAGACGGCCAGACGGCAAGACGGCCAGCGGTTCGCAGGCGATGGGAGGCAGCAGATGCCGCTTCCCTCCTTCACCCTGCCGACCGCTGGCCGTCTAGTTGTCCTACCCACCGCTGGCCGTCTTGGCGTCTTGGCGTCTAGCCATCTTGCCCACCTCCGGACTTCCACTCCACTCGAGGCTCTCCCGTGTCCCTCCAGCGCGGACTGTCCCCTGAAGTGGACAACAACTCCCCGACTCACATTCGCGTAATATGAAGTCAAACAACGACTTATGGTCTTTGGAATGCAGGGCACAGGCCCTGCTATTCGTAGTGCGGGGCTTCTCTGGGAGGATCAGGATGTATCGCGCAAAATTCTTGTTGGCGGTGACCGTCTTGGTCGTCGCGTGCGGTGATGATGGGGGGCCGGGGAATATCCTGGCTCCCACCGGCCTGTACTACGTGCTCGACGCGAGCGGCGTCCCGGCGGCGCCCGCCGGTCTGCTGTTGCAGTGGGATCCCGTGAACGATCCGGATCTCACGGTCTACCGCGTGTACTCGCGGGCGGCGGCGTCGGATCAGTACGATCTCCGCGGGGAGACCACGTCCACGAGCTTTCACGATACGGGCATCCCCGATCTGGATTACGCGGTGGCGGCGGTCAACACGCATGGTGACGAAAGCGCGCTCACCGAGATCGAGGTGGATGAGCGGCTACGGCTCCAGGCGCCCGACAATCTCGTGACCACGTCGTTGAACGGTGCCATCTACCTCTACTGGACGGACAATCCGTTCACGTCCGAGCCGGATGGGTTCCAGCAGTATCGGGTGTACTCCGCCACGTACTCGTTGGACACGCAGCTCTGCGGGAACCAGTGGGCTCTCGAAGGGACGACGGTGGCGCCGGAGTTCGTCGCCGGCGCGCTGGAGAACGGCGCCTCCCGCTGCTTCGGCGTTTCCGCCGAGAGCATCGAGGGATGGGAGAGCATGTGGTCGCCGGTCGTGTGGGACACGCCTCGGCCGGACGCGCGCAACGTGATCCTCTACGCGGACGCGGCGGATCCCACCCAGGCGGGGTTCCGGTTCTTCCTGGACGGGAATGGCGATGGGGTCGCGAGCCCACTCGAGCTGGGCCTCGTGTCGTCCAGCTCGTCGTCCGCGATCGACTTCTATCTGCACCGCGACGCGAGCCAGACCCTCTACTTCATGCCGAAGCGCACCGGCACGACGATGGTGCTGTACGACAACCAACCGGTCGACGACCTCACAGCCATCGACGTGGCACCGCTGAGCGGCTTCAGCACCACCGGGATCGAGGTCGTTCCCGGGTACGGCTACGTCTTCGAGATGGACGGTGGCGACGGATTGGCCCGCTATGGAGCCGTGCGCCCAACCCACGTCGGCCAGAACTTCATCCTGTTCGACTGGAGCTACCAAACCGATCCGGGCAACCCGCAGCTGCTCGTGCAGGGTGTTGAGTCGAAGGGGGTAGTGGTTAGGCGACGGTAGGTAGGTGGTGGGCTAGACGGCCAGACGGCCAGACGGCTAGCGGTCCGCAGGTTGAAGTGGGGAGGCGGCATCCGAGTGTGATGCTGCCTCCTTCTTCCTGCGAACCGCTTGCCGTCTGGGCGTCTGGCCGTCTGACCCTTCACCTCCCCCCTCCATCCCACCTCCCACGTCCTATATTGCCAACCATGGGTTCGATCTCCCTCGACGGTTCTTCTCTCACGCTGGACAACGTCGTTGCGGTCGCTCGAGGATTCGCGACCGTGAAGATTGCGCCTGAGGCGATTGCCCGGTCCCGCGCTACGCGCTTGCAGGTCGAACGCGTCCTGGCGAGCGGGGCCGCGATTTACGGCGTCAACACCGGCTTTGGGAAGTTGGCGAACGTCCGCATTCCGGATGCGCAGGTCAAGGATCTGCAGCGCAACTTGATTCGGAGCCATGCCGCCGGGGTCGGGGATCCGCTGCCGGAGGACGTCGTGCGGGCGGCCATGGTGCTGCGCGCCAATGTGCTGCTGCGGGCGACGAGCGGCGTCCGCCCAGTGGTCGCCGAATCGCTCGTGGCGCTGCTCAACGCCGGCATCCACCCGGTGGTTCCGGAGCAGGGGAGCGTCGGGGCGTCCGGTGACCTCGCCCCGCTGTCGCACATCGCGCTGGCGCTGTTGGGCGAGGGGGATGTCGTGGTCCGCCATCCTCCGCGCGGACGCACGGAACCGGTGCGACAGGGAGCCGCCGGCGCGCTGCGCGAGGCGGACATCGCGCCGCTCCAGCTGGAGGCCAAGGAGGGCATCTCGTTCGTCAACGGGACGCAGGCGCAGACGGCCTTGCTGGCCCTGCTGGTCCACGATGCCCGCCGACTGTGGCGCGCGGCGCACGCGGCGGGCGCCATGGCGCTCGAGGCGCTCCGGGGTACACCAGATCCATTCGACGAGCGCATTCACCAGGCGCGCCCCCATCCGGGCCAGCTCGCCTCCGCGGCGCTGCTGCGCGAGCTGTTGGCCGATAGCGAGATTCGGGAATCGCACCGCGACAACGACCCGCGCGTACAGGACGCCTACAGTCTACGGTGCATGCCCCAGGTGCTCGGTCCGGTGTACGACGCTATCGAGTTCGCGGCGCGGATTGTCGAGGTGGAGCTGAACGCCTCCACCGACAATCCGCTCGTGTTCGAGGACGGCATCGTCTCGGGTGGAAACTTCCACGGGCAGCCGGTGGCGATGGCGCTCGACATCCTGGCCATCGCCCTCACCACGCTCGCGGGAATCGCGGAGCGCCGCGTGGAGCGGCTCGTGAATCCCGACCTGTCCCAGGGACTCCCGGCGTTCCTGGCGGCCAACCCCGGAGTGGAGTCCGGGTTCATGATGGTGCAGGTCACCGCCGCCGCCCTCGTGGCCGAATGCCGCAGTCTGTGTACGGCGGCAAGTGTCCAGTCCATCCCCACCGACGCGAACCAGGAAGACATCGTGCCCATGGGCATGGCCGCGGCGTTCAAGGCACGGCGGATCCTGGCGAACGCGCGCCGCGTCGTGGCCACGGAGCTGTTGTGTGCCGCCCAGGGCCTGGACCTCCTCAAGCCGTTGCGCCCCGGGCGCGGGGTCGAAGGCGTGTACGAGCGCGTCCGCCGAGTCGTCCATCCCTTGGCGGGCGATCGGCCGCCGCATCCCGATCTCGAGGCGCTCGCTGAACTCCTGGCAAAGGAGACGTTGCCATGACCGGACTCGCGCACGCCGTCCGCGCGCCGCGGGGGTCCTCCCGCTCCTGTCGCGGGTGGATCCAGGAAGCGGCGCTGCGGATGCTGATGAACAACCTCGACCCGGAAGTCGCGGAGCGCCCGGACGACCTCGTCGTGTACGGCGGAACCGGCAAGGCCGCGCGCTCTTGGGAGTGTTTCGACGCCATCTGTCGCACGCTCCGCACGCTGGGCAACGACGAGACGATGCTGGTGCAGTCGGGCAAGCCGGTTGGGGTGTTCCGGACGCACGAGGACGCGCCGCGCGTGCTGATCGCGAACGCGAACCTGGTGGGTCGGTGGGCCACCTGGGAAAAGTTCCGCGAGCTGGAGCGACTCGGCCTCATCATGTTCGGTCAGATGACGGCGGGGAGCTGGATCTACATCGGCACGCAGGGAATCCTCCAGGGCACCTATGAGACGCTCGGTGCGGTCGGCCGGACCCACTTCGGGGGGACGCTGGCTGGGCGCAGCATTCTCACCGGGGGTCTGGGTGGGATGGGTGGCGCGCAGCCGCTCGCCGCCACGATGAACGGCGCCGCGATCCTGTGCGTCGAGGTGGATCCGCACCGCATCGAGCGCCGGCTAGCCACGCGGTATCTGGACGCCGCCGCCGCCACGCTCGACGACGCGATCGCCCAGGTCGAGCGCGCCAAGGCCGAGCGGCGTCCGCTGTCCGTGGGGCTGGAAGGGAATTGCGCGGAGGTGCTCCCGGACTTGGTACGACGTGGGTGGGTTCCGGACGTGCTCACCGACCAGACATCGGCCCACGATCCGCTGAACGGGTACGTCCCATCCGGGTTGAGCGTGGATGCGGCGGCGGCGCTCCGCGCGGCGGATCCCGACGAGTACGTCCGCCGTTCGCGGGCGTCGATTGCCGATCACGTGCGGGCCATGCTCGCGCTGCAACAGGCCGGCGCGGTGACCTTCGACTACGGCAACAACATTCGCACCGAAGCGCTCGACCAGGGTGTCGCGAACGCGTTCGACATTCCCGGATTCGTGCCCGAGTACGTGCGACCGCTGTTCTGTGAGGGGAAGGGACCGTTCCGCTGGGTGGCGCTGTCCGGCGATCCCGCGGACCTGCATCGCACCGATCGGTTGGTGCTCGAGCTGTTCCCGGACGACGCGCACCTCACCGCCTGGATTCGGCTGGCGCAGGAGCGCGTGGCCTTCCAGGGCCTCCCCGCGCGCATCTGCTGGCTGGGACAAGGCGCGCGGGCACGGTTCGGGCTCGCCTTGAACGATCTCGTGAAGCGCGGCGAGATCTCCGCGCCGATCGTGATCGGCCGGGACCATCTCGACACGGGCTCGGTGGCCTCGCCCTTCCGTGAGACCGAGGGGATGCGCGACGGCTCGGACGCCATTGCCGATTGGCCCATTCTGAATGCCTTGCTCAACACGGCGTCGGGCGCCTCGTGGGTCTCGTTCCATCACGGCGGCGGTGTGGGCATCGGCAACAGCCTGCATGCGGGGCAGGTGATCGTCGCGGACGGGACGGATGGAGCCGCGCGCCGCCTGGAGCGCGTGCTCACCAACGATCCCGGGATCGGCATCGCGCGTCACGCCGACGCGGGCTACGAGGCGGCCATCGAAACCGCCACGCGCCACGGCATCCGACTGCCGATGCGCGAGGGGAGCGCCTGAACCTCCTGCTGGCGGGCGCCACCCAGGTCGTCACCTGTCGCGGCCCGGCGCGTGCCCGGCGCGGCTCGGAGATGGCGGACCCGGGCGTTGTCGCGGGCGGAGCGGTCTGGATTCTGGATGGACGCATCGCGGCGGTGGGGCCGTACGCCGCCGTGAAGCGGGAGGCGTCCGGCGCGGAGCTGGTGGAGGTCTCCGGCGTCCTGTTCCCCGGGCTGGTCGATGCCCACACGCACGCGGTGTTCGGGATGGCACGCCTCGACGATCACGAGCGACGGGCGCGCGGCGAAGACTACAAGACGATCGCGGCCGCGGGGGGCGGGATTCTCTCCTCCGTGCGAGATACGCGCGGCCGGTCGGAGGCGAACCTGCGTGATCTCACCGCGCGTCGTCTGGCGTTGCTCCTGGCGCATGGCACGACCACGGTGGAGGTCAAGTCCGGCTACGGGTTGGAGACCGCCACCGAGCTTCGCCAGTTGGCGGTGATTGGCGACCTCGCCAACGGGCCGCCGTCCCTCGTTCCCACCTTCCTCGGCGCGCACGAGATTCCGCTCGAGTATCGCGAGCGACGCGCGGAGTTCATTCGTCTGCTCATCGAGGACATGCTGCCCGCCGTCGCGCATCAGGGCATCGCGCGGTTCTGCGACGTGTTCTGTGAACCCGGCGTGTTCACCGTGGAGGAGTCGCGCGGGATTCTCGAGGCCGCGCGCAGCTATGGATTGGGGCTCAAGCTCCACGCGGACGAGCTGGATGGATCGGGTGGGGCGGAGCTCGCGGTCGCATTGGGAGCGATCTCAGCCGACCATTTGGCGCGCGCCTCGGAGGCGGGGATTGCGGCGCTCGCGGCGAGCGAGACGGTTGCCGTGCTGCTGCCTGGCACGCTGTTGTTTCTTGGGAAGGAGATGCGCGCTCCGGCCCGCGCGCTCATCGATCGGGGTGGCGCCGTGGCGTTGGCGACCGACTTCAACCCTGGTTCCTCTCCCGGGCCTGGGCTCCCACTCATGGCGACACTCGGCGTGTCGCAGTTGCGCATGAGTCCCGGCGAGGCGGTGGTCGCGATCACGGCAAACGGTGCGGCGGCGGTGGGTGAGGCGCACACGCGTGGCCAGTTGGCGCCAGGGTTCCGCGCCGATCTGATGCTCGCGGCCGTGCGGGATTGGCGCGAGCTGGTGTACTGGTACGGGGCGAATCTGGTGACCCACGTGTGGGTCGGTGGCTTGCCTTGTCACTCCGGCGGGCGGCATGTAAACTTCCTCGTTTGAGACTCGTCCAAGTCTTTGCCATTCCACGATTTCCGGTGTGAGGTAAGCCCTGAACGTCGAGAAGCTCAAGAACAGGGCCCGCAAGCTCGAAGACAAAGGCCAGATCGACCGCGCGGTCGATACCTACCTCGAGCTGCTGCAAGGGTTGGAAGGAACACAGGAACTCGCCAACGAGCTGGCGCTCTTCAATCGCGTCGGTGATCTGTACCTGAAGATCCAGAAGGTTCCGGAAGCGGTCGACATGTACGAGCGCGCCGGGAACCTGTATGCCGAGTACGGCTTCCCCAACAACGCCATCGCCCTGTGCAACAAGGTGCTGCGGAACGCGCCGGGCCGGACGCACGTCTATCTGCGACTCGCGCAGTTGATGGTGGAGCGGGGGTTGGTGGCGCAGGCCAAGCAGAATCTGCTCGAGTACGCGGAGCGGATGCAGACGGCCGGCAAGACGGACGAGGCCTTCCGGGCATTGAAGGAATTCGCGGATCTCTCCCCGGAAAATGAGGAAATCCGGTTGCTGCTCGCCGAGCAGTTGAAGAACGCGGCCCGGAGCACGGAGGCGCGAGAGCAGTTGGCCAAGCTGTTCGCGGAGTCGCAGGCCAAGGGCGACGAGCGACACTCGCGCACCACGCTGCAGAGCATCAAGGCCATCGACCCCGATTTCGATCCGGAGACGGCCCCCAAGGCGAAGATCAAGACGCGGTCGAAGAAGTCCTCCGACCTGGTGTTCCTGGATCTCGAGGACGAGTACCGCACGGGGCTCGCCGCTCCCGTCACCGAGCGGTCGACCCCCTCGCGTACCGCCGTGCCGGCAACCTCGGACCTGCCTCTCCTGCACGACACGCCGGAGGTCGAGGAAGAGGTCGAAGCCGAGGAGGTCGAGGCCGCGGCGGAACCCGAAGGCCTGGTGATCGAGACGTCCGCGGTCGAGGGTTCCGAAGACGCCACCGCGGCGGATGCGCGGGTCGAGGGGCTCGAAATCGAGCGCACCTCGCTTGGCGAAGAGGAAGTCGCCGAGGAAGCCGAGCTACCCGCCGCCCCCGCGTTCGAAATCGAGCGCACCTCGCTGGTGGAAGAAGAGGAGGTGGAAGAGCCCGCCGCGCCGGCCCCGCCGCTGGACGTTCCGCTGGAGCGGGCGTCGATTGAGACGCCGGTGCTGGACGTTCCGGAAATCGAGGAAGTCGAAGCCGTCGCGGCGAAAGCCGGCGTCGAGCCTCCGGACTTCGAGCTCGAGTCCTCCGCGACCGAGGCGACGCTCGAGGTTCCCGATCTGGATGTCGAGTCGCTGGAGGTGCCGGCGCTCGAGGAGGAGGTCCCGGAGCTGGAGGAAGTGCCGGAGGCGGTCGAGGAAGTGCCGGAGGCTGTCGAGGAACCGGCCGTGGCCGTCGCGGCCCCCCCGGCCGTGTACGAGGCCCCCGATGTCCCGACCCTCGAAGCCCGGGTCGCGGACAACCCGGACGACCCGCGAGCGCATCTGACGTTGGGCGAGGCGCTCATCGAGGCCGGCAAGCGTGAGCGCGGAATCGAGGAGTTGGACATTGCGCTTGGTCTCCGGGAGTCGGCCGAGGAGTGGCATGACGTGCGGCGACTCGTCAACGAGATCCTGCGCCTCGAACCCAACAGTGTGCGCCACCATCAGAAACGCGTCGAGGCGTCGTTCCGGTCCGATGAGAAGCGCGACATCGTGGACGCCTACCTCGGCCTGGCGAACGCGTTGCTGCGTTCCGGGAACGTCGAGCGCGCGGAGATGGTGTTCAAGCGCGTGCTCGAGTATGACCGGGAGAATCACGAAGCGGAGGAAGCGCTGGCCGGGCTGGTCCCCGAGGCCCCTTCAGCGCCGGCGCCGGCGCCAGCGCCCGCCGGGCCGAAGGGTGGCGGCGACTATGTCGACCTCGGCGCGCTGATCTTCGACGAGGAAGTCACCCGCGACACGCGCATGCGGGTCGAGGACGAAGAACCAACCGGCGACGAAGAGCGTGACTTTTCCGAGATGCTGTCGCAATTCAAGCGCGGCATCGAGCAGAACATCGAAGACGAGGATTGGCAGGCACACTACGATCTCGGCGTCGCGTTCAAGGAAATGGGGCTCCTGGACGAGGCCATCGCGGAATTCCAGAAGGCGCTGCGCTCGCCGCCCGGGAGACTGCGGACGGCGGAAGCGCTGGGGAGCTGTTTTTTTGACAAAGGCCAGTTCTCGGTGGCCTCGACAGTCATGCGCCGCGCGGTGGAGACGGACCCCGCCTCGGATGATTCCAAGATCGCGCTGTTGTACTGGATGGGTCGCTGCGAGGAGGAGATGGGTAGGCGGGATCAAGCGCTGGCCTGGTTCCAACGGGTCTTCGCGCTGGACATCCGCTTTGCCGACGTGGCGGATCGAGTCGAGCGTCTCGCGGCCGCGGGCCCGTGACCGTGCGGTCGCAGCTGGCGCCTATCTCCCTCGCCGACATCCAACAGCCGGTCCGCGCCGATCTCGACGCCGTCTTCGCGGAGTTGGGGCGGATCGTCCGGTCGGACTTCCCGATGATCGAGGACGTGAACACGCACCTGCTCAGGATCCGCGGGAAGCTGTTCCGTCCGACCTTGCTGCTGCTCGCCGCGCGCGCGACCGACCGGTCGGCGCCGCGCAAGATCGCGCTCGCCGCCTGTGTCGAGCTGATTCACGTCGCCACGCTGGTCCACGACGACTCGGTGGACCATTCGGTGCTCCGCCGCGGCCAGCCCACCGTGAACGCGCGGTTCAGCCACCAGATTGCCGTCATCATGGGCGATTACCTGTACTCGCGCGCCATGATCGAGTTGGTCAACCAGGGCGATCTCGATCCGCTCCGGATCATGAGCCGGGTGACCAACGAGATGACGGTCGGCGAGATGCGGGAACTCGAAGCCTACGACGCGCTCGACTATTCGGAGGAGGCCTACACGCGCCTCATCCAGGCCAAGACGGCCTCGCTCATGTCCGGGGCCTGCGAGGTGGGGGCCGTGGACGCCCCGGCCGCCGAACGCCAGGCGCTCCGCACGTACGGCCTGTTGCTGGGCACGGCGTTCCAGATCACCGACGACGTCCTGGACTACACGGAGAACGAGCACGTCACGGGCAAGCCGTCTGGGCTCGACCTCCGGGAGCACAAGATCACGCTCCCCTTGATCGCCGCGCTGTCCCAGATGTCCGGTGCGGAGCGGGGGCGCGTCACGGCGCTCATGCGTGACGCCGAGCCGAGTGATGCGATGGTCGCGGACGTGATCGGAATCGTCCAGGGTCGCGGCGGCGTGGCGGCCGCCCGAGCCCGCGCGCAGGAATACGCCGAACAAGCGTCCGAGGCGTTGCGACGGCTGCCGGCCAGCACCGCCCACGAAGCCCTGGCGGACGGCATCACGTACGCCGTGGAACGGCGGAGTTAGGAGATGCGTGAACGCCCAGCCGTACGTCCCCCCTCTCCCGAAGGGAGAGGGGGACAGGGGGTGAGGACTCAGGGGGTGAGGACATGACCATCGGCCCCCGCCGCCCCCTCTTCTACGTCGGCGTGCTCTCCGTAGGCTTCGTCTTGGGGGGCTTCCTATCGGCCCTGCTCCGCCGGTTCCTCCCCGCCGGTCCGGCCAAGGAGTTCTTCACCTGGACCGTGACGCCGACGGTTGGGCCGGTTCACCTGGACCTGGTTATACTCCAGATGACGCTCGGTCCGATCGGGTTGGCGGTTTCGCTGCTTGGACTCGTGGGGATCATCATCGCGTACCTGATCGCGCGGTCGTTGTTTTAGGCGTTAGCCGTTAGCCGAGCACTTGGACATTGGACATTCCCTGTTGAGCGTTGGGTGTTTGGTTGTTAGCGGGAGGGCCTTATGCCGTTCAGTCAAATTGGATTCACCGAGCTCCTGGTCATCCTGCTCATCGTCTTGCTCGTGTTCGGGGCCAAGCGGCTTCCGGAGATGGGGCAAGCGTTGGGGAAGGGCATCCGTGAGTTCCGCAAGAGCATCAAGGACGTGCAGAATTCGGTATCGGTAGAGGAGACGACCGACCACCAGGCACCGCCTGCCCGCCGGATCGACGCGCCGGTGAGCAGCGCGCACGAAGGGGAGCCGAAGAAGCTGAGTCAATAGGCGGTTTGGCGGCTCGGCGGTTTGAAGCATGGACAAGAAAGACGGGGCAGCCCACCTGCGTGGAACGGCCCCGTTCCCTATTTGTCCGCCAAACCGCCTAGCCGCCAAGCCGCCTTATCTCCCGGCCGGCCCCGTCGGCGCCTGTTGCTGCGCCTTGCGCTGCGCCGCCGCTAGCTCCGCTCGGCGGTCATCGACTTTTGCCGACTCGCGAATCGACGAGAGAATCAACTGGACGCGGTTCTGCTGGGCGGCCTGCATGGCCGCGGTCCGCAGCGCATCCTTCTGCTTGACGAACGTGGAGCTGTCGGCAAGCATCCGCTTTACCGGGCGCAGGAAGAACGTCGCGTAGGGCGTCACGATGGGGCCAGCGGTCTGGCCGACCCCGATACCAAAGGCCGCGCCCGCCACTTCGGGGGCGTTCTGGAGCGCCGGGGGCGGGCTGTACCGCGTGAACGGGCCGAGCGTGCGCGTGGTGAGGCCACGCTCACGGGCAATCGCTTCGAGGCTCTTCCCGGCCTCGATCTCCTGCTTCAGGTCGGCCGCAACCGCGGCGACGGCTTGGCGCCGCTTGTCCGTCTGGGCAAGCAGCTCCACCTGACTCCGGATCTGCTCCAGGGGCGGAATGCCCTCCGGCGTGAGGCTGTCCACCCGGAAGACGTAATAAGCCCACGGCGTCTCGATGACGGGCGATGTCTCGCCCGGCTGGGCGCCGTCGAACGCCCACACCCCGGCGTCACCGACAGTGTACCGACCGAGTTGGAGGCGGCTTCCCTTCGTCAGTCGCGGTGCTTGGGCCACCGGCAACCCCAACTCGTCGGCCACGCGGTCGAGCGCCGTAGGGTCATCCTGTTCCGCGGCGAACAGGTCCAGCGTGTCCGCGCGCGACTCCACCTCAGACAAATGGTCGCCCGCAAGCTCGATCGGGATCAGGATATGCCGCGCGTGGAACGTCGAGTCGGTCTTGCTTTCGAGTTTGATGATGTGCCACCCAAAGGCGGTCGGGATCGGCTCCGAGACCTGGCCCGGGCGGAGTGCCGTGGCGGCGCGCGAGAACTCCGGCACGAAGGCGTCGGGCTTGGCCACGCCGAGGTCGCCGCCCTGGGTGCGCGAGACGCTGTCCGCCGATTCCCGGGCGGCGACGTCCGCGAAATCGGCTCCCTCGATGATCTCGCGCCGCACCGCCCGCGCCCGTTCCAATGCGGCCGCCGAGTCCGCGGCATTGGGAACCCGCGAGAGTGCCAAGTAGCTGAGGTAGGCGGCAGCCGGCTGCTTGAACTCGTCCTGGTGAGCCGCGTAGTAGGCGCTCACGTCGGCGTCGCTCACCTGCACGGCGGAATCGGTGGTGACGATACCGGGCCGCAGCTCCAGCGTCACGATCGTCACGGAATCGTAGCGGTCGCGGTACTTCTGCCACAGGTCGGCGTCGGACACGTACACACCGGCCACGAGCTGCTCGTAGAGCTTCATGCGGGGCAGCTCGTCCCGATAGCGGTCCTCCAGCGCCAGCAGGAACGACGGATCGACACTTGACGCGATGAACCGCTGGTACTTTTGGAAATCGAACTTGCCGTCGGTCTGGAATTGCGGAAGGTCCATGACCTCGGGCGGGGGGCTGGTGCGGGCGGCCTCGATGATCTCCTGGTCGGTGACGTGGATGTGGCGGCGGCGGAATTCATCCTGCAGGATGATGTTCTGTACCATCTGCTCGAAGACGGCGTCTTCGAGCTGGCGCTGTTCCTCCAGCGTGATGGTGGGGGGGAGGCTGTCCTGCCGGCGCCGCTCCTGCTCGTTCCGCACCGCAGTGTAGAAGCGCTGCGCATCGACCGTGTGTCCGTTCACCTTGGCCACGATATTGGGCGCCGCCGATCCGCGTCCGGCGATGTCCATCCCGTAGCCATAAATCATCCAGCCGACGAAGAAGAACGCGACAACTCCCATGATCCACTTCGCGCTGGCCCGCATGGTGCGCATCATAGCTTGGCACTACCTGCCTTCGAGGTGGGGTGGCGGTCCCGGCGGTCTCGGCGGTCCCGACGGTTCCGTGACGCCCTTCAATCGGGTCCGTGACTCCCTTCAATCGGGTCCGCCGGGTCCGCCGGGTCCATCGGGTCCGCCGGGCCGTAAGTCTAAGTCCTGCAATGGGGAATCTCAACCGGCCGAACCCGAATTCCCAATTGACAGGGCTCCCCGTAAATCACTAAGTTGGACCACGAAATGGCCTACGAACCCGAGCTTGAGAAGCTAGAACGCCGGTATCAGGATGACCCGGCGCGGAACTTCGCTCAGTTGGCCGAGCGGTACCGCAAGGACGGGCGGTTGGAAGAGGCCCTGACGCTGCTCCGCGGGCACCTGGCCGATCGTCCCAACTACGTGAGCGGTCTCGTCGTCCTTGGCCGCTGTCTCCTCGACGAAAAGAGCGACGATGAAGCGCGCGAGACCTTCGGCCGGGTGCTGGAGGTGGATCAGGAGCACATCATCGCGCTCCGGGCGCTGGGAGAAATCGCCGAGCGCGCGGGCAATCGCGACGAAGCGCAGTCGTGGTTCACGCGCCTGCTCGACGTCGATCCGATGAACGAGGAGGCGCAGGCAGCCCTCGAGCGCGTGGCGGCCATGAGTGACGCGCCGGCGGTCCCGGCGGTCCCGGCGGACGAGGCGGTCCCGGCGGCGGAGACGATTCCCATCGAGTCGTTGCGTTTGGAGGAAGAGACCGCGCCGGAGCCGGCCCCGCCGGTTGAGGAAGCTGGGTATCCGAGTGCCGAGGAAGTGCCTGAGGCCGGTGCCGTGGAGTTCACGGAGGACGCCTCGCCCTACGAGCCGGCGGCGGGTCCGTGGTCGGATGCGGCGGCCGCGGCGCCTGAGCCGGTGGCCGAGGACGTGTCGGAGCCCTCGGAAGCCGAGTTGCCGGAGGAGGCTGACACCGTCGCCGAAGAAGATACCGAGCCCGTCGAAGCGTCCGAGTGGGATCTGGAAAGGGACACGGACGAGTTCATGCCCCGCGCCTCGCAGGCGGTGGCGTTCGATGTCGAGCAGATCGGCGAAGTCGAGATCGCATCCCAGTTATCCGATGAGGCGCCCCTCATCGGTGGTGAGTCGGAGACGGACGAAGACGAGGACTTCGAGTTCCCGACGGGAGAGCAGGAGGTAGACCTCGGCTTCACGGAAGCGGGCGCGTCCGAATCCGAAGTGGAACCGGTCGCGGAAGCGCCAGCCGCGGAGGGTGAGGAGCTCGCCCTGGAGCCGTTCGACGACTCCCTCGGCTGGGGAGCGGGCGAGCGCGTGTCGCGGCAGATCACCCAGGACGACATCGAAGCCGCCGAGCACGCGCACGAGGCCGATCTGGACCGAGTGGTCGATCACCTTCCCGGTCTGGAATCCGCCGAGCTGGCGGACGAGTCCGCCGCGGCCGACACGCCGACCGTCGAGGGACTGCAAGCGTACGAGCCGCCGGAAGGGGTCGAGCCCATCGAGGGCCTCGAGCCCACCCATGCGGAAGCCGGCGACGTCAGCGAGGGCGCCGACGCCGTCGAGACCGATCTCTCCGTCTCTGAAGGCGCCGGCATGGCGGTCGAGGACGTTGACGACCAGGGAGCCGCGGGCGGCGGGGAGGATGTCGTCGTCGAGGAGGCGCACGCGGATGCGCCCGCGTGGGCTGGCGAGGATGGACCCGCCGCCGAGGCCGAGCCGGACGAGTCTGATGACCGCCGGATCGCGGAGCGGCGAGCCCCGCGGCTCGACCTTCCCGACGTTGGCCAGGCGGAAGAGCCGGAGACGCCACTGGTGCTGGAAGCCGAGCCCGAGCCGGTCGTCACGGAGACGATGGCCGAGCTGTACGCGCGACAGGGGCTGGTCAACGAAGCTCGCGAGGTGTACCAGCAGCTCTTGGTGCAGCGCCCGGGCGATCCGGGGTTGACGAAGAAGCTCGCCGACCTCGAGCGCGAGATGCTCGGCGCGCACGGCCGGCGCACCGGCACGTTCAGCGCGGGCGCCACCGGCGGCCAGTCGGCCCGGGCCCTCCTCGGCGAGATCCTGTCCGCAGGACCGGCGGTGATCGCGGCGCCGCCACCTCCCGCGGCGCCCGAGGTGACCATTCAGACGCGGGCGGTGAAACTCCCCGAGTCCGCCGCACCGGAGCCGATGGACGAAGCCTTCGGCGAGGGCGACGGTGAGGACGACGTCGGCGGCGCGCCCACGCAGCCCGCGGCCGATGAGGTCTCGCTGTCATCGGTCTTCGGCGATGGCCCATCAGCGCCCACCACGGCTCCCTCACCGGCACCGGAGCCGCCCCAAGCCTCCAAGGGCCGCGCCCCCGGCGGCTTCTCGTTCGACGAGTTCTTCGGGAAGGCGTCTTCCTCGGGTGGAGCGGAAGGCCAGGAGCGGCGTGACTCCCTCGCCGACGACGAGGGCGACGAGCAGTTTCGAGATTGGCTGAAGGGACTGCGCGCCTGAGGGTCCCGGCGGACCCGGCGGTCCCGACGGTCCCGTGACTCCGGAGTCCACTCGTCCGCCGGGTCCGCCGGGACCGCCGAGACACATGCTCATCTCCGTCCTCAACGGCCCCAACCTCAATCTCTTGGGTACCCGGGAGCCCGAGCTCTACGGTCGTCGCACGCTCGCCGATGTCGCCCAATTGACGACCGAGCGGGCGGCGGCGTTGGACGTCACGCTCGACTGGCACCAGACGAATCAGGAAGGCGAGTTGATCGAGCTGGTCCAGGCGTTGGCGGGACGCGCGGACGGCGCTCTGATCAACGCGGCCGCGCTCACGCACACGTCGCTGGGGCTCCGCGACGCGTTGCTGGCGGTGCGCGTTCCCTTCGTCGAGGTGCATCTGTCGAACATCTTCGCGCGGGAGTCCGAGCGGCGGGTGAGCCTGCTGGCCGATCTTGCCCTCGGGGTCGTGACGGGTTTCGGGGCGGACTCGTACGTGCTCGGGCTCGAGGCCCTGGTGTCCCGGCTCCGCGCCGGTGTCTGATCCCAAGCCCCGCCGCCTGGCGCGGCTCCGCGCCCGCCTCGCCGCTGACGGGATGCGCGGTTTCCTCGTTACCCACCTGCCCAACGTCCGCTACCTGACCGGGTTCAGCGGGAGCAACGGGGTGGTCGTCGTGCTCCCGGACCTCGTCGCCCTCGTGACCGATTTCCGGTATGCGGCGCAGGCACCCCAGGAGGTCGGGAACGACGTGCGGGTGGAGATCGCGGCCGCGGACCTGTGGGAGCGGGTGGCAAAAGTCGTTGGACGCGGTCAGGGAGATGGGCTCGGCCTCGAGGCGGAGGCGATGACTGTGGCGACCGCTCAACGCCTGACCGACGCCGGCCTTCCCGGCGTGCAACCGACCCGCGGCATCGTGGAGGCGCTCCGCGAGTCGAAGGAACCCGAAGAGGTGGAGGCCATCCGGAACGCCGCCGCGCTGGCGTCCGAGGCGTTGGAGCACACGCTGCCGGCGATCCGCGTCGGAGCATCCGAGCGGGAGGTGGCGTCGGTGCTCGAAGCGGAACTGCGGCGCCACGGGAGCGAATGGCACCCGTTCCCCACGATCGTGGCCTCCGGACCACGTAGCGCTCTGCCGCACGCCGGCACTTCGGCCCGGGCCATCGGTCGGAATGAAATCGTGCTGCTGGATTTCGGCGCCCAGCTGGACGGCTACTGCGCCGACCTCACCCGCACGGTGATCGTCGGCCATGCCGACGAGCGCCAGCGTGTCGTGTACGAGCTGGTCCGCGAGGCGCAGACGGTGGCGATCGCCGGGCTCCGCGCGGGCCTCACCGGCAAGGACGGCGATGCGCTCGCCCGCCGCGTGATCGAGGCGCGCGGATTCGGGGACGCCTTCGGTCACTCGTTGGGCCACGGGTTGGGTCTCGAGGTGCACGAAGCTCCAAGGCTCGGTCGCACGAACGAGCAGCCGCTCCCGGACGGCGCCGTGGTGACCGTGGAACCAGGTGTTTACTTTCCCGGCTGGGGTGGCGTGCGCCTGGAGGATGACGTGCAGCTGACGACGCACGGGGCGACGTTGCTATCGGATGGGCGGACGGAGCTGATGGAATTAGGGCAGTGAGGGGAAAACGTCGACCGCCTGGACCGCCTCGACCGCCTCGCAATTGACTCCCCCGGCCCGTCCCCCTCTATTACGCGGATAATCTTCCCATACCTGGGAACGTTCTGAAATGATCGATCTTGGCTTTGTCGAAAAGCTGCTCGACTTGTTGAACCGCTCGAACGCGCACACGATCGAGATCCGTCGGTGGCGGACGACGATTCGGGTGTCGAAGGGGGAGACGGCGGCCTCGGCGGTCCAGGCGGTCCGGGCGGTCCAGGCGGACCAGGCGGTCCCGACTGGAGAGGCACCAGCGCGCGCGTCCGCCTCGACCGCCCCGACCGCCTCGACCGCCCCGTCCGCCGAGGCAACCAAATCCGCCCTTACCGAGATCAAGTCTCCCATGGTCGGCACCTTCTACGCGCAGCCCGAGCCCGGTGCCGATCCGTACGTTCGCATTGGCAGTCGCATCACTTCTGGCCAGACGTTGTGCATCATCGAGGCAATGAAGATCATGAATCCGCTCGACGCGGAGGTGGCCGGAGTGGTCCGTGAGATTGCCGTGCAGGATGCCCAGCCCGTCGAATTTGGTCAGGTCCTTTTCCGAGTGGATCCCAATGGCTGAGCCCCGTCCTTTCAACTTCAAGCAGGCCATCACGGAGATGGTCCAGCGCAACGGCTCAGACCTCCACCTCAAGGTGGGGCGTCCGCCTACCATCCGCGTGGCTGGCGATCTCGAGCCGCTGGAGCAGGTAGCGTTGAAGCCCGAGGACCTGAAGGCCCTCGCGGAACAGATCATGACGCCGCGGCAGGTGAAGGAATTCGCCGAGCACAAGGAGGCGGACTTCGCGATCGGCGTGCCGGGCATCGGGCGGTTCCGGACCAACGTGTACCAGCAGCGCGGCACGCTCGCGTTCGTCTTCCGGGCCATCCCGTACGAGATCCTGAACATCAAAGAGCTGCGCCTCCCGCCCGTGCTGGAGAAGATCGCGCTCAATCCGCGCGGGCTGGTGCTGGTGACGGGCGTGACGGGCTCGGGCAAGTCCACGGCGCTGGCCGCGATGGTCAACCAGATCAACCAGGCCCGTCACTGCAACATCATCACGGTGGAAGACCCGATCGAGTTTCTCCATCGGGATGTCCAGTCGAACGTGTCGCAGCGCGAGGTGGGGACGGACACGTTGTCGTTCGAGAGCGCGCTCCGCCACGTCCTGCGACAGGACCCGGACGTGATCCTGATCGGTGAGATCCGCGACCGGATCACGCTGGACACGGCCATGAAAGCCGCCGACACGGGGCACCTGGTGTTCTCGACGCTGCACACCACCGATACCACCCAGACCATCAACCGCATCATCTCCTTCTTCCCGCCCCACGAACACGATGCCGTCCGCAACCTGCTCTCGACCGCGCTCGAAGCGATCATTTCCCTGCGACTGGTGCCACGCGTGGACGGTGAGGGACGCGTCCCCGCGTGCGAGGTGCTGATCAACACGGCGGCCGTCAAGGACAACATCCGGGATCGGGAGAAAGCCTTGAATATCCCGGAGCTGATCCGGGAGGGGACGATCCAATACGGGATGCAGTCGTTCGACCAGTCGCTCATGGAATGGTACCGGTCGGGGACGATCAGCTACGAGAGCGCGCTGTTCTACTCGACGAACCCGAGCGAGTTCGCGCTGCGCGTGAGCGGTATCGAGGGCACGTCCGACCGAACCTTCTCGGAAGACGTGTCGACCGGCCAAGAGGCAAGCGAAGAAGTGGGCGACGAGTTGCCCGGGGGATTTACCAAGTAGTGGGTGTCTCGGGGAGATTCGACGGTCCCGGCGGTCCCGACGGTCCCGTCCCGATAGTCGTAGCCGCCCTGCGGGTCCGCCGGGACCGCCGAGACTAGGCGCCCCGTGTTCGCAAAGATCTTAATCGCCAACCGCGGCGAGATCGCTCTCCGGGTGATTCGCGCCTGTCGCGAGCTGGGGATCGTGACGGTGGCGGTCTACAGCGAGGCCGACCGCGAGTCCTTGCACGTGCGGTTCGCGGATGATGACGTCTGCATCGGGCCGCCGCCGGCCCGCCTGTCCTATCTCAACATCCCGGCCCTCATCGCGGCCGCCGAGATCACCGGCGCGGACGCCATCCACCCCGGCTACGGTTTCCTGGCGGAGAGTCCTGAGTTCGCGGAGACGTGCGCGGCCTCCGGGGTCGCCTTTATCGGACCGACCGCGGAACAGATCCGGCTCATGGGAAACAAGGCCGCGGCGCGGAGGCTGGTGGAGGAGCTTGGCATCCCGGTGGTCCCAGGGTCGCCGGGCGCGGTCGGGGATTCGGCGGAAGCCGAGCGGATTGCGGGGGGGATCGGATTCCCGGTCTTGATCAAGGCCGCCGCCGGTGGGGGTGGGAAGGGCATGCGGGTGGCGAAGGACGCTCCCGCGTTCGCGCAGGCGTTCCAGCTCGCGAGGAACGAGGCGCTGGCCGCTTTTGGCAGCGCGGAGGTGTACGTCGAGAAGTACCTGGCGCGTCCGCGTCACGTCGAGATTCAGGTGATGGGTGACCGGCACGGCACGGTGATGCACTTCGGTGAGCGCGATTGCTCGGTCCAGCGGCGCCACCAGAAGCTGATCGAGGAGTCCCCCAGCCCGGCGGTGGACCCGGCGTTGCGAGAACGGCTTGGGGACGCGGCGGTCCGGGCCGCGCAGCGCATCGACTACGTGGGAGCGGGAACGGTCGAGTTCCTGCTCGACCAGGACGGCAGCTTCTACTTCATGGAGATGAACACGCGCATTCAGGTCGAGCACCCGGTCACGGAGATGGTGACCAACTTCGATCTCGTGAAGGAGCAGATTCGGGTTGCCGCGGGCGAGGAGCTCGAGTTCGAGATCAAGGGCGGGCGCGTGCGCGGTCACGCCATCGAGTGTCGCGTCAATGCCGAAGACCCGTTCCACCACTTTCGGCCGAGCCCGGGGACGATCACGACGTTCCATCCACCCGGTGGCCCCGGCGTGCGCGTGGACACCCACATCTACGCGGGCTACACGGTCCCGCCGTACTACGATTCGCTGCTTGCGAAGGTGATCGTCCACGGCAACAAGCGCACGGAAGCGCTGGCGCGGATGCGCCAGGCGCTGGACTCGTTCATCATCGAGGGCGTGACGACCACGATTCCGTTCCTGCGCCGCGTGATCGAGCATCCGGACTTCGTCGCCGGTCGTGTCGACACCAAGTTCCTCGAGCGGACGCCCGAGCTGTTCCAGGCCGAGGAATGAAGGTCAGCATCTTCTTCACGCCGCTCGGGCTCACGAGCGCCGACATTGCGGGGAAGCCGGTGATCGTCGTGGATATCCTGCGGGCCACGACCACCATCGTGGCGGCGCTGGCCAATGGCGCCAAGGCCGTCATTCCGGTTGCGGCCTCCGACGAGGCCGCACGGATTGCCCAGAACCTGGAAGGGGCGCACGTGCTGCTGGCGGGCGAGCGGCGCGGGGATCCCATCAGCGGGTTCGATCTGGGGAACTCCCCCGGCGAGATGACGCCAGAGGTCGTCGAGGGGAAGACGCTCGTCATGTCCACGACCAACGGCACGCCGGCCATCCAGGCCGCCGAGGCCGGAGCGCCCGTGCTGATCGGCGCGGCCACGAACTTCTCCGCGGTCGTCGCGCGAGCCAAAGAACTGGTGTCCGACCACGGCGAGATCTCGATTCTCTGCGCCGGCCGGGAGCGCGGGTTCGCGCTGGAAGACGCCTACGCCGCCGGCCGGTTTGCCCACGCGCTCATTCCGCCCGGCGAGCGTCGCAAGATTGAGTTGAACGACGCGGCCGTCGCCGCGCTCGAGCTGATCAAGCGCTACGGCGACCGCTGGAAGCGGGCGGTGAGCGCGAGCGCCGCCGCGCGCGACCTGGGAACGCAGGGTTACAAAGGTGACGTCATTGCCGCGACAACAGTCGACTGCTTTGACCTGGTTCCGGTGTACGTCGAGAAACAGGTGACGCTCTCGAGTCGAGGGTAGAGCCATGAGGGGAGAAGAGGGGCAGAGGGGCAGAGAGAAGGCGGCGGCAAGCTCCGGCGCGCCGACGCTTCCACGGCTCCTTATCTCTGCCCCGCTGCCCCTCTGCCCTTTCCGTTGTGTCCCTCTGCCCCTCTAACTTGTAGTTCATGTCCCTCCCCGACCGTCACCGGAGCGAGCTCGTCGCCGTCGCGGCCCTCCTTGCCGGCCTGTTCGTGGGCCTGGCGCTACTCCCCTTCGATTTCACCGGACCGCTCGGCCGCATCGTGGGTCGAGGTGTGCTGCTGCCGGGGCTCGGTGCGGGCGCGCTGGTCTTGCCCGCGTTCGGCATCGCGGCGGGGCTCGCGGGCTTCGGGTGGCTCGGCGGGTTCGACCTCAGGCGAACCGCGATCCTTGCGGCAGGTCTCGTCCTGCTGGTCCCCTACGCCATCGGCGTGCTGACCGGTGTGGCGGGCGTGTCCGACTTCGGCCCCGACTGGGCCGACTGGACCGTGATGCAGAAGGCCGTGGGCCTGATTCCCGGCATCGTCGTGGTCGGCATCCGCAACGTCGTCGGGACGGCGGGCGCGGTTGCGCTCGGCATGCTCGGCGTCTCCGCGCTGACGATCGTGACGCTCGACTGGCATCCCTTCCGGCGGAGCGGCGGAGCGACGGACCGGCGGACAGGGAGGCCGTCGGAGCGGCGGACGGGAAAAGCGGCGGACCGGCGGACCGGCGGACCGATGCCTGACGGCGAGGATCTCGACGACGAGGTCGCGGCTGACGAGATCCTGGAGCCAGGCGGACCGTCCCGAAAGGGGAAGAAGCGGAAGGCAGGCACACTCGCGGCGGAGGCCCCTGCTGGCGGAGAGCGTCCGTCCGCCGGTCCGCCGGTCCGCCGGTCCGCCGCCCTCGAGGATCTCCCCCCCATCGACCTCCTCGACGCCCCCTCGGGCAGCCCCGCCGATTCCGGGGAGGCTGAGATCGAGCGGATGGGTCAGGTCCTCATGGAGACCCTCGCGACATTCCGGGTGGATGGGAAGATCGTCGGGCGGACGACGGGGCCGGTGGTGACGCAGTTCGAGGTGGCGCCGGCGCCGGGCGTGAAGGTGAACCGCATTGCCTCCCTGGCCGATGATCTCGCGCTGGCGATGCGGGCGCAGTCGATCAGGATCGTCGCACCTATTCCGGGGAAGGCCGCGGTTGGGGTCGAAGTGCCGAACCCGACCGCGCGGGTCGTGCGCGTGCGGGAGCTGCTCGAAGCCGGGGAATGGGGGCGGGCACGGGGTGACCTCCCGATCGTGTTGGGGCGCGACCTTGAAGGCCGTCCGATCGTGGCCGACCTGGCCAGGATGCCGCACCTGCTGATCGCGGGCGCCACCGGCTCCGGCAAATCGGTCTGCATCAACACCATCATCACGAGCCTCGTGTACCGCTACACGCCACGAGAGCTGCGGATGCTGATGATCGATCCCAAGATGGTGGAGCTGGCGGGTTACAACGCCATTCCGCATCTCCGCCACGCGGTGGTCACGAGCAACCGCGCGGCCGCGCAGACGTTGAAATGGGCCGTGTATGAGATGGAACGGCGTTATACGCTGTTTTCAGCGAACACGGCGAGGAACGTCAAGGACTTCAATAGAAAGATCGCGGAAGGGAAGGACATGGTCCTTCCGCTAGTTGGTGGTCAGAAGTTGGTCGTTGGTGGGGACGGCCTCACACCACCAACCACCAACCACCAACCACCAACCAGTATTCCGCAACCGTACGTCGAAGGCCCCCTCCCATACATCGTCCTCTTCGTCGACGAACTCGCCGATTTGATGATGACCGTGCAAGGCGAGGTCGAGAAACCATTAGCACTCCTGGCCCAGAAGGCCCGTGCTACCGGCATCCACATCATCCTGGCGACGCAGCGGCCGAGTGTGAACGTGGTGACGGGACTGATCAAGGCCAACTTCCCGTGCCGGATCGCGTTTCGGGTGGCGAGCAAGGTGGACAGCCGGACCATCCTCGATCAGAACGGTGCCGAGGCGCTGTTGGGGAATGGGGACATGCTGTTCTTGCCCCCTGGGAAGAGCGAGCCGGTGCGTCTCCAGGGCGCGTTCACTTCGACGGAAGAGACCGAGCGGCTCACGGAGTGGTACACGGATCAGAAGAAGCGGCGAGATGCGGCGCTGATCTCCGAGGGGCTGTTGCCGCCGGAGGCCGGCGAGGAAGACATCCTGGCGGTGATTGCGGCGCAGGAGATGGAGGCGGAAGGGGCGGAAGGGGCGGGAAGGGCGGAAGGAGCTGGGGAGCGCGATCCGTTGTTCCGGGAAGCGGCCGAGACGTGCATTCAGCACCAGCTTGGCTCGACGTCGTTGCTACAGCGAAAGCTCAGGATCGGCTATGGGCGGGCGGCGCGGATCATCGATCAACTGCATGAAACGGGGATACTCGGGCCGCCGGATGGGAGTAAGCCGAGGGAAGTGCTGATTGGCTCGGAGCAGTTGGACGACTACTGCCGATAGCCGATAGGGGAGCTTCGCACAAATCGGTTTCAGAGATACCTGACGCCGACGTGCCGAATCCGCGAGTCAACTCGCGGCTCGGCTCTCCCGCGTGAAGCGGGTTGTGGCGCCGCTTCAGGCGGCAGGGCCGAGCGGCGGCTTCATGCCGCCGAACCTGAACGCGGCTGCCGAGATCATCCACCGACCAGCCGGTTGATGTCCAGATGAGGCAGACTAGACTTCGGCCAATGAAGATCTACGACGTACACCAAGCCAAGACCCATCTCTCGCGCCTTGTACAGGCGGCTGCGGACGGAGAGGAAATCGTGATCGCCAAGGCGGGGAAGCCAGTGGCCAAGCTCGTGACCATATCGGCCCATGCCGGTCCACGCGTGCTGGGTGGGTTGGCGGGGGCGGTGCGCGAGGCGGACGACTGCTGGATGCCGGACGCCGCGCTGGAAACGCTCTTCAACAGCGCCTAGCCCATCGGCCATCGGCTATCGGCTGTCGGAAGACTTCGCCACGATCAGCGTGATTCTGGTTGGGCTCGGCGACCGACGGGCGGTACGTTCTCCCCGTGTCGATCAAGTCCGATCCCAAGACCTGGAAGGACCCTCGCCAGTTGGATGGCCTGGCGGGGGAGGAGATCGCCAAGGAGCATCTCGAAGCCCAGGGATACGCGATTCTGGAGCACCGGTTCCGGATCGGGCGGTTTGAGGTGGACCTAGTGGTTCGGAGAGGTCGGCTCGTGGCGTTCGTCGAAGTGAAGACGAGGCGAGGGATGCGGTTCGGGTTGCCGCGAGAAGCGGTCACCTGGACCAAGCGACGGGAGATGGACCGGGTCGCCAGGGCCTGGCAGGACCGCCGTGGTCGGGACGGGGACGTCTATCGGTTCGACGTCGTCGAGGTGATGCTTTCGAGCAACGGTGGCGTCGCGACGGTGCAACATATCGAGGACGCGTTTCGGCCAGGATGGCGGTGACGGATTTTCGGGATATATTCGGGACCGTGCTGATAACGTTAGCCGACGGCCGATAGCCGATGGCCGACAGCCAGGGAACGCACTACCGTCTTCGCTGCCGGCTTCCGGCTTCCGGCTCTCGGCCATCGGCTATCGGCTATCGGCTATCGGCTATTCAATCGGGAGGAGTTTCGAAGTATGGCAGAGAAGACAAGCGAGAAAGTCGTCGAGAAGCTGGCCGACGACAAGAAGAAGGCCCTCGGCCTTGCCATCGCGCAGATCGAGAAACAGATCGGCAAGGGATCGATCATGCGGATGGGGCAGGAGTCGTGGGTCAAGGTGGACGCGATCCCGACCGGCGCCATCAATCTCGACGCGGCGATTGGGGTCGGGGGCATTCCCCGCGGGCGGATCACGGAGATCTATGGACCCGAGTCGAGCGGCAAGACCACGTTGGCGCTGCACGTCGCGGCGCATGCGCAGAAGGCCGGAGGTGTCGCGGCCTACATCGATGCCGAG